>ERZ795041.12-NODE-12-length-76819-cov-8.688852_pt1 | contig 76819 bp, 64 predicted proteins | sample MGYA00375125_ERZ795041 | MGnify/ENA primary metagenome ERZ795041 (study PRJEB30170, sample SAMN03074214) | activated sludge metagenome | biome: Common Effluent Treatment Plant; feature: Wastewater; material: Activated sludge; isolation source: activated biomass in a...
AGCCATGTGGCCTACAATGGTGATACCAACAATGTGGTGGCACCCGTGGCAACTACCTCGCTAGGGGAGATCGGCACCTTCAATGGGTTCAATACGGTCTTGGGCTTTAATGGTGTCTTTCTATGTGCTGGCAGCGCGCAAACCATACTTCCAGGCCCAAACGATGAGCTCATGCAATTCGTTGGAAGTTTGGGTGGTGCGGGCTTCTTCACCAGCCCCGACATGGACCTCAGCCACCTGACCGGTTGGCCAAATTGGATTTATGGCGGCAACAACATCGGCAACAAATCAATCCTGGAATTTGATTTCGTGCCCTTCAACGACATGGTGAGCTTCAATTATGTGTTCAGTTCGGAGGAATATGAACGCTGGGCATGCAGCCAGTACAACGATGCCTTCGGGCTGTTCATCAGCGGCCCGGGCATCCCCACCAACATCAACGGACCCTTCATCAACAACGCGATGAACATTGCCTTCATCCCTGGTTCGCTGGCACCGGTTACGATCAATTCTTTGAACAGCGGCAGGATAAACGCAGGTAACGCAAATGGCCCGCTTGGGGACCCATTCCAGTATTGCAATACGGCCAATCCTAACTGGCAAGCCGACTCCATTTACTACCGGTACAATGGGGGGCAGTGGAACATGCCGCAACCGCCGGGCAGCACGGCGCAGCTTGAAGCCCCGTACAACACGGACCCTTACTACATCCAGCACAACGGGCTCACCGTGAAGCTCACGGCCAGCGCGGCGGTGCAGATCGGCGAGACCTATCACATCAAGGTGGGCATTGCAAACACTGCGGATAATCGCTTTTCCTCAGCCGCTTGGATCGAGGGCGGTACGTTTGCCGCGTTGGACCGTTTCACCCTCACTGTGGATGCCGGCTACAACGTGGACCTCAGCGACACCGTTCCCGTGCTGTACCAAAACAGCACGGACAGTGTATTTCTGCGTTTCAACCGCTGGGGCGGGTTCTACCTGGATGAATACCTGCAACTTGCCGTGGGCGGCGATGCCGTTGCCGGGGTGGACTATCTACCGTCGATTCCTGACAGCCTGCACTTCAACCAGCTGGATTCCGCGGTAGTGCTTCCGCTCGTGTTGCCGGTGCATGCAACGGAAACGCGCGACCTGATCATCAACCTGATCACCAGTGAAGGCAACAAAGTGGCCGACTACCACTTCATCCTGGCCGGGGAGAACACCACGGGCGTGCGGCCCATTGCCAGCCGGGCAGAAGACCTGGTGGTGTTCCCAAACCCTGCAAACCAGGCGCTGCACGTATCGCTCCCTTACGGCATGAAGGGCCCTGCCGAAGTACAGGTGCTGGACATGACCGGCCGCGTGGTGCTGCGGCAGGCCTTGAATGCACCAAGTGGCACGCTGAACTTGGAGCAATTGCCCAACGGCCTGTACACGGTGAAGGTGGAAGCGGATGGCCAGGTGGCGACAGCACGGGTGAGCGTGAAGCATTGAGGGTGGACTAAGTTTCCTGCGTTTTCAACAACATCCCGGGTCCCCAGGGCTATCGCCTCTTGCGCGCCCTGCGGTCGCGACTCTCCCGATTTCTCAACCACGGATCCACACGGATGAACACTGATAAATGCGCGATGTAGGAAGTGGGCATCGCCTTTGCGTTCGATAACCGGAGGCGATCGAGGTCCGTGTCCATCCGTGTGGCCCCGGTATTCACCGGGGCGTGGTTTTTCCAAGTATTGGATAAGCGCCGCCAGGCACGGCATTAAGAGGCGATAGCCCTACCCGGGTCCCCTCCATCCCGGATATTTTTGCCTTCCACGTACTTCCCCATGAGCAAACAAGACCTCTTCGGGCAAACCATTTCGCCCCCTTCGGAAAGCACCTCACTGACCGTCAAGAAGAAGGACAAAGATCCCCTGAGCAAGGGTCAAACGACGTTCAACCGCTTGATCAAGAAGGTTGAAAAACTCCGCAAGGAAATCGACGGGCTGCACAAGGCTGCGGGCAACAAAGGTCATTGGTTCCATGGCACCCGGATTATGCAGTAGGGTTCGTTGCGAGGGTCGAAATCACAACGGCAGCGCGGCTTTAACCGAGAAGGAATAGCCCAAGCTATTCTGACGAGGGGAAAGCCGGTGAAACGTACGCTGCCGCAGCGATTTCGGGCCGTAGTAGAAATCCTACTGCATATTCCGGGTGGCAGGTCGGTTGCAGGCCGCGAAGGTGCCTTGGGCAACTCCTTTCGACACCGCACAACCACCAAGCCGGGCAAGAACCGGGCGGGCGTTGCCAGCACGCATTCCTTCCGGAAACCGTAGGTTCGCGCCGCATTCAAAGGAACACTCCCCCACAAAGACCACTTAAACCAAGCTATGCAAAACCGACTTGCAACTGCTCCGACATGGGCCGCAGCCCTTTTGTTTTTGGCCTCTTTCGGGGCACACGCCCAAACAGCTCCGGTGAACGACCTGTGCGGGAACGTGACCCCCGCAACATTGGCAATTGGCAGCACGCTCACCTTCACGGGCAACAACGAAGGAGCCACGGTGGAAGGGGATTATGTTCCCGGAAGCGTCCTTGACGGATTCAATGTGGCCGTGGTATGGGAGGCTTTCACCACCTCCGAATGTGCCCAAGTGCGCATCGCCTTCTGCGGATCTGCCGCCCCCTTCCTGTCGGAATACTTCTGGGATGTGATCGCCCAGCAATGCCCGGCCAACGAGATCATCGTTACCGTGGATTACAACAACACGGAATGCCCCGACGGCCAGCCCGTGCTGTACTTCAACGACCTCCCTGCAGGCACCTACTACTACCCGGTGTGGTCCGTCCAGAACGAAGCGGTGGGCGACTATGTGCTCACGGTTACGGCCACCGCCTGCGCCGCTACCGGCCCGGTGGCCGATGCCGGCCCCGATCAGCAGTTGTGCACACCGGCCAATACGGCTGTGATGAGCGCCAATACGCCGGAGGATCCGGCTACGGGCTTGTGGACCGTGGTCAGCGGAAGCTTCTCCATCACCGACCCCACGGACCCGAACACTGCGCTCACCGGCCTTTCGCAGGGGGTGAACGTGGCGGAATGGACCGTGACGGATGCGAACGGAACGGCCAGCAACCAAGTGGGCATCTTCGTTTACGACGCGAGCAACCCGGTTGCGGATGCCGGTGCCGATCAAGAACTGTGCATGCCGACCAACACGGTGTCGTTGTCGGGCAGTTCGGTTGTCTTCCCTGCCACCGGCACCTGGACCTTGGTGAGCGGCTCTGCCACCCTTGCCGACCCCTCGGACCCGAACACGGAAGTCAGCGAACTGGCCGTTGGCCAGAACGTGTTTGCATGGACGGTGGACAACGGGCCGTGCGGCCCGCTTACCTCCGACCAGGTCAGCATTTTCGTGTACGATGCGAACATCCCGGCAGCCGATGCCGGCCCCGATCAAGAGCTGGTTGCTCCTGCGTCCTCCACCGCCTTGAGCGGCAATGCACCCGTGTTTCCGGCTACCGGCACGTGGGCCTTGGTTGCCGGATCCGGCATGTTTGATGACGCCAATGACCCCAACACCGCCGTTACCGGCCTTGCCGTCGGGGAAAACATCTTCACTTGGACCATTGACAACGGCCCATGCGGGACATCCTCGGACGAGGTGATCATCACTGTTGCGGAGCCGAGCGGCGAACTCCCCGAACTTGGGCCGGGCGGAACGCTCGCCTTCACCGGCAACAACGCTGGTGCCCTGGACACCGCTGGCTTGGGCTTTGCCAGTGCCTGGGAAGCCTTCATCCTTACCGATTGCGCCAATGTAGCCGTGGACTACTGCGCCACCAACGGCTTCACCCTCTTCGCCAGCGGCCTGTACAGCGAGGTGGCCGGCGGTACGTTGATCGTGGCTGATTCTTCATCGACCTGCGCCAACGGTGCACCGATCGAATACTTCGGTGCGCTCGAGCCAGGAACGTACTGGATCGCTGTGCTGATGGACGAGGTGGGGGCACTGGGGGATTATTCGGTCGCGGCCTCAGCTTCCGATTGCGCGCCCGAGGTGCCTGCCAACAACCTGTGTGAAAACGCCGAACTGTTGGTGCCCGGCGGAACCGGGCCGATCTACGACACAACAGTGGTCGGTGACTTTACCGGCGCCACAGGTACAGGGTTGGCGCCTGTTTGTGTGTCCTCTGAACTTGTCCAATGGCAGGATGTGTGGTACCAACTTGACGGCCAGGAAGGAGACGTGATCACACTGAGCCTGGAAGTCGGGCCCGGCCCCACTGCGGGCATGGACGTCTTCCGTGCATGCGGTGATGCCAGCTTGGCTTGTTCCATGGGTGAGGACCCGATCGTGCTTTCGGGTTATGACGCGGGGACCTTCTTCATCCGGGTGTTCAGGCTTGGAGCGCGATCGGCGGACGGAACCTTCAACCTTCATGTGCAAGTGGATCGCGGCACCGGGGTGCAAGGACAGGGTTCGGCCAGTATGGTGACCGTGCACCCCAACCCGGGCAACGGCGATTTCACCATCGTGCCGTCCTTTGCCTCTGCCAATACCGTGGTCACCGTGCGTGATATGGCCGGGAGGGAAATATACCGTACCCGGGCTGTGCTCGTGGCCGGCCAAGCCTTCCAGCTGGACCTGAACGGACGGGCAAGGGCGGGTGCCTATCTCTTGGAAATGGTTGCACCGGAAGGGAGTTCCACGGTGCGGTTGCTGGTGAGGTAAGCGATCGGACACGAAGGGAAACCGGGAAGGCAGGTGCGAACGCACCTGCCTTCCTTCTTTGCACCCGGCACCTGCCCGTTCACCGCTTCCTTACCTTCGTGGCTCACCAAGCAAAGCCAATGAGCATCCGCCGCCCCTTCAACCTGATGCAATGGGTCCGGGAAAACCGCGACCTGTTGAAACCGCCCGTGGGCAACAAGAACCTTTACGTGGATGCTGGCGATTACATCGTGATGATCGTGGGCGGGCCCAATGCGCGCAAGGACTACCATTGGAACGAGACCGAGGAATTGTTCTACCAGTTGGAAGGCGACATTGAAGTGGGCATCCAGGAGGATGGCAAGGCCGTGAAGATCCCCATCCGGGCGGGCGAAATGTTCCTGCTGCCGGCCCGCACGCCGCACAGCCCCTCGCGGCCCGCGGGCAGCGTGGGCTTAGTGATCGAATGCAAGCGCGACGACCGGGAAATGAAGGACGGCCTGCTCTGGTTCTGCGAGAACTGCAACAACAAGCTGCACGAGGACTACTTCGTGCTGCACGACATCGAGAAGGATTTCCTGCCGCGTTTCAGGAAGTTTTACGGCAGCAAGGACATGCGCACCTGCAAGAAGTGCGGGCACGTGATGGACGCCGACCCGCGTTTTATCTGAGCAGCACCCATGGCCGAGCTGCTTGCCGTTGATATCCACACGCACATTCTGCCCAAGGACATTCCCGATTTCGGGAAACGGTTCGGCTATGGTGGTTTCATCCACCTGGACCACCACAGGCCCGGCTGCGCCCGCATGATGAAGGACGACCGCTTCTTCCGCGAGGTGGAAGCCAACGTGTGGGACCCGGCCGTGCGCATGCGCGAGTGCGATGGCCACGGCGTGCATGTGCAAGTGCTCAGTACCGTGCCGGTGATGTTCAGCTACTGGGCCCGGCCGCAGGACACGCTGAACATGGCCATGTTCCTCAACGACCACATCGCCGGCATCGTGGAACAGCACCCCAAGCGGTTCATCGGATTGGGCACCTTGCCGATGCAGGATACCGAACTGGCCATCCGCGAGCTGGAACGTTGCAAGCGCATCGGGCTGGCAGGTGTGGAGGTGGGCACGCACGTGGAAGGCCTGAACCTCGGCGAGCCACAGTTGCTTCCGGTGTTCCAAGCGTGCGAAGAACTGGGCATGGCCGTGTTCGTGCACCCCTGGGACATGCTCGGGAAGGACCGCACGGAAAAATACTGGAGCCCGTGGCTGGTGGCCATGCCCATGGAAACCACGCTCGCCATCACCAGCATGATCTTCAGTGGGCTGTTCGAGAAACTGCCCAAGCTGCGCGTGGCTTTTGCCCACGGAGGCGGATCCTTTCCCGGTACGCTGGGCCGCATCCAACACGGCTTTGAGGTGAGGCCGGACCTCTGTGCGGTCGACAACAACGTGCCGCCCAAAGATCATCTCGGGCACTTCTGGCTGGACTCCCTGGTGCACGACCCCGCCATGTTGCAACACGTGGTCAACTTGGTGGGGGCGGACCGTGTAGCGCTGGGCACGGATTATCCGTTCCCATTGGGTGAACTGGAGCCGGGCAAGCTCATCCGGTCCATGCCCTGGGATGACCGGCAGAAGGAAATGCTCCTCAGCGGTGCGGCGCTGCAGTGGCTCGGGTTGGAACGCTCCTCGTTTATCTGAGCAGGTTCACGTGCCCGTATGCCGTGCGGCCTTCGCCGTGGTTTTCCCGGTAATCGATCCGCCACACATAAGTGTCCACCGGTGAATCCACGCCCTTGTACTTGCCGCTCCACCCTTCGCCCTGGCTTTCCGTGCTGAAGATCAGTTGCCCCCAGCGGTTGAACACCAGCAGGCGGTATGCCGCCACATCGTGCATCTTCGGCAGGAACACGTCGTTCGTCCCGTCGCCATTGGGCGTGAAGGTGTTCGGCACAAAGAGGTTTCCGCGGAAATAGACCGTCACCTGGGCCGTGGCCTTGCATCCTTTCACATCGGTCAGCTCCACGGTGTACGTGGTCGTGGTTTCAGGCGATGCCCATGGCTGCTGACAGTCTGCACAACTGAGTGTTGAATCGGGCTCCCAGTGGAACGTGCCGCTGCCATAGGCATGCAGGGGCACGCTTTCACCCCAGTCGATCACGGATTCATAACCAGCGCTCACCGTAGCGGGGGGGTGCAGGGAAACCATAACGGTGGCTTGGTCCGTGCAGCCGATGTCGTCCTGTACCGTTACCGTGTGGATTCCTGCCACGGCCGGGTCCAGCACCAGGCTGTCCGTGGCCGCGTAAACCGGGGCCCACTGGAAATGCGTGCCACCGGCCGCGTGCAGTACCAAGCGGTCATTGGGGCATACCAAGGTGTCCGGCCAAGCCGCGGCATTCACCGTATGCACATCCACAAAGGCACTGGCACCGGTGGAGCCGCACGCATTGCTCACCGTTACCGTGTAGGTGGTGGGTTCCACCGGGGCCACCAGGGGATCGGGGATGCTTAGGTCGGAGATGCCCGGTGCCGGAAGCCATGCATACGCATCCCCGCCGGATGCCAGCAACTGCACCTCGTCGCCCGCGCACATGGCCGTGTCGCCCACAAGGGGAACAGGCGGTCCGTATTGCACCAACACCACCAGGGAATCCTCCACGGTACAGCCCCCTGGCGTGGTGATCAGCACATGGTAGAGCGTGGTGTCCTGTGGTGAGGCGAGCGGGCTTTCCGCAGTGGGGTCGTCCAGGCTGGAAGCCGGCGACCAACTGTACGTGCCGCCGCCCGTGGCGCTGAGCGGTACGCTGCCGCCCGTGCAAACGACGGTGTCGTTGCCGGCCCCCACGCCCATGGGCTGCATCACCAGCACCTCGATGCTCGCCGTGTCCGTGCCGCAGCTATCTGTTACCACCACGGTGTACGTGGTGGAAGCCGGTGGTTGCACCACGGGGTTGGCCACGTTCAGGTCATTGATGCCCGGGGCAGGCAGCCAGTGGAAGAGATGGCCTCCATGCGCTTGCAGTTGAACCGAGCCGCCGGGGCACACGGGGCCCGCCGGCTCGATGGAAGGCGTTTGGGGGGCAATGATCGTGACCTGCACGTACGCCGTGTCATTGCTGATGCACGGGTCCTCGGCGCTCAGCACCAGGCGCACGGTGTAGGTGCCGGGGCTGGTGTACGTATGGGTGGGCTCGAACTCCAAAGCCGTGGTACCGTCGCCCAGGTCCCAATCGTACAGCGTGCCGCCTGTGCTCAGGTTGATGAAAGACACGGTGGCATCGGGAAGGCAGGCGAAGTCGGGCCCGTCCACACTGATGTGTGCCGTGGCCTGGACCAGGTCGAACTTGAACACGCCGAGGTTGCAGTTGAACGACTCGTTGGTGTTGCTCCATGCGTTCGGCGTGGTGGGGAAGTCGTTGTTTCCGGGGCAACCTGCGCATACCGCTTGATACACGGTGCCATGTTTGTCAAAGCGCGAGGTGCCCCCGTCCACGTGCTCCCTGCTTTGCCCGCCGCCGAAGTAGGTGGCGTAGTTCAGCGCAGCGGCATCCTGCTCAAGCACCATCAGGTAAAAGTCGCTGCCGTCCGTGCCGGCCTGGAACGCGTCCGCCGTGACAGGCATGCCCGCTACCGTGCTGTTGGACGCTTGCGCATAATGGTTCACCACGCCACCCCAGCCGCTGAAATAGATCTGCCCGCAATCGCTTACCAGGAAGGCCGAGGGTGAAACATCCTGCAAGGGATCGCCAGAGCCGACCACCGTGGACCAAAGCGGGGTGGAAAGATCGTGGCTCAGCTTCTGGATGAACTGGGAGCTGCCCGGGTTGGCGAACACCCCGGGGGACACGGGGTAGCTTCCATGTGTTTGGCCCACGATGTACACGTCGTCATCCGTGTCCAATTGCACGAAATAGCTTTGGTCATACTCCGGGGTGCCCACATAGGTGGCCGATAGCAGCTGGTTGAGGCTGGAGGTCCAGCGTGCCACGTATCCGTCCATGAACCCTTGCGGACCCGGATGCCAAGGCGAGCCGGGTGTGGAAAGGTTGGTGCTGGTGGTACCGCCCGTGGTAAACACCTGCCCGTCGGCACCGAACTGTACGCCGTAGCCGCTGTCCGATCCGTTGCCTCCGAAGTAGGTGGCCTGGATGGAGGCGAGCGCGGGGTTCATCCGGAAGACGTAAGCATCCTGCCCCCCACCGCCGAAGGCCGGTTGCGGGGCATTGGGGCTCACCGGCATGTCCGTGCTTTGCGTGGACGTGCACACCACCGGCCATTCCTGCGCGTCCAAGGCAATCTCGCCGCGGAAGTGGTCGCCGTAGTTATGGGCTAGGGGCAGCACGTTGTTCAGGCCGTCATTTCCGCTTCCGCCCACATAAGTGCAGGCAAGCAGGCTGGTGGCGTCCGCGGAAAACCGGGCCACCGCGATGTCCGTGCCGTTGGGGTGGCCGAAGCCATACCCGCCGGACACGCCGGCCCAACCTTGGGTGCCGGTTGCGGTGATGGTGGTGCCCCCGTTGAAGCTGGTGCCGAATGCGCCCGTGGTGGCCGGGAAATCAGCCGAGCTGGTGACGGCCAGCACGTACAGTTCGTCGTTCGTGTTCACCACCAGGCTGTGCGGGGTTTCGTTCCCGCTTCCGCCGATGTAGGTGCTCCAGGCCAAGGTGCTGCCGTCCGGGCTGAACTTGGTGAGGCCGATGTCGATGTTGCCGCCGTTGAACGAGGGGTCCAGCACGCCCGTGGTGATCGGATATCCCGCGCCGAACACGATGCCACCGCCATACAGGTGCCCCGTGTTGTCATAGGTCGCCGTGAAGCCGAAGTTGTCCGCGGAGCTGCCCGAGTAGCTGGCAAAGGTGATCTGCGGGTCGATCACCAAGGGGAAGGCGGGATCATGCCCGTCTGGCAGGTGGAAGCTGACAAGGTCACCGTCCAGATGGAATGCACAACGCACGGGAATCCGCCCGGAGGGTGTCTCCTGCCAGGCCACGGGGGCCTCCTCCATCACCTCCCCGGCCGTGGTCCTGGTGATCAAGCGGCCGTCAACCAATTGCACGCTGCTTTGCCCGGTGTAGCGCATGCGGATCACGGAGGGGTCCGCACCGGCGGCCAGCACCAGGTCATACTTCAATCCGTTGCGGCCGTCCAGTTCCAAGTCCACACCGGGGTACAGGTCCGCCAGGTGCACTTGGTGGAATACGCTGCAGCCCGTGCCCCACATCGCCGGATCATTGCCAAGGAAGTAGTTTTCATAAAAACCCAGCTTCCCTGAACCCGATGGTACGCTTCGTCCGGCCCCCTCGAATGAAACCCGGAAAGCATGTGCATGTTCCGGCTCCGGCGCCGCTGCCTGATCATGGCCGTGGTGCGCCATCGCCCCCCCGGAGTGCAGGGCATAGGTAAGGGCGGCGTGCTCCACAAACAAGGCCCCGCCCGGAATGCGGGCGCGGAAGGCCACCTGTGCCGGCCACTGGCCCTTGTTCTGCGTGAAGGAGGCGGGTTGTCCCGCCCCCCACAAGGACGAGGCCATGCACGCGAGTACTATGGAAATATGAAGCCTCACACCGTTGTTTAGGACCTGAAAGGTACCACTTGCAATGACCACCGATGGCTGCACGGGGTTGCTTCGGCCCGGGAAGGAACACGGTCCACGCCTCTTCACCCGGGGCAAGCCCATCCCGCACGTAGCTTCGTCCCACATGCAGATCGCGAGCAAACTTCCCCGCACCGGCACCACTATTTTCACGGCGATGAGCAAGTTGGCCCAGGAATGCGGGGCCATCAACCTCAGCCAAGGCTTTCCGGATTTCCCGGTGGACCCGCAGTTGGCCGCGCTGATCGGCGGGGCCATGCAGGCAGGCCACAACCAATATGCGCCCATGCCGGGCCTGCCTGCGCTGCGCGATGCCATAGCGTCCAAAGCATTGCGCCTTTACGGCTTCCGGTACGATCCGGCGGAAGAGGTGACGGTGACCGCTGGTGCCACGCAGGCGATCTTCACGGCCGTTGCCGCCGTGGTGCATCCTGGTGATGAGGTGGTGATCGTGGATCCCGCTTACGACTGCTACGCCCCTGCGGTGGAGCTGTTCGGCGGCAAGCCCGTGCATGTGCGCTTGGGCGGCAACATGAAGTTCGACGCGGCGGCCATACAGCGGGCCATCACCCCGCGAACCCGCATGGTGATGATCAACACCCCGCACAACCCGGCGGGCACGGTGCTGCACGAAGGCGACATGCAAGCCTTGGCGGCCATGCTCGAAGGCACGGACATCCTGCTGCTGAGCGATGAAGTCTATGAACACTTGGTGTACGACGGCGAACGGCACGCCTCAGCCATCAACCACCCTGCCCTGCGTCAACGCGCCTTTGTAGTGTTCAGTTTTGGCAAGGTGTTCCACGCCACCGGCTGGAAGGTGGGCTATGTGCTGGCCCCGCAATACCTGATGGCCGAATTCCGGAAAGTGCACCAGTACAATGTGTTCAGCGTGAACACCCCGGTGCAGCACGCACTGGCCCAATACATGGACGTGCCGGCACACTATAAAAGCCTTCCCGCATTCTTCCAAGCCAAGCGCGACCGCTTCGCACAGGGCCTCGGCGGTTCGCGGTTCAAGCTGCTGCCTTGTGAAGGTTCCTACTTTCAACTGGCGGACTACAGCGCGATATCCGATGAGGGCGATCTTGCTTTTGCCCAGCGCCTCACGCGGGAGCACGGCGTGGCGGCCATACCGCTATCTCCCTTCTTCCACGACCCGCCTGGCGGGCAGCACCTGTTGAGGTTCTGCTTTGCCAAGCAGGATGCTACCTTGGACGCAGCAATCGACGAGCTATGCAGGATTTGAACGTGCTGTTGGTGCAAAGCATGCTCCAATGGGAGAATGGCCCCGCCAACCGGGACCGCTTCACCGGACTGTTGAAGGGCCATGAAGGCACCACCGACCTGGTGGTGCTCCCGGAAATGTTCACCACGGGCTTCAGCATGAACAGCGTGGAGCTGGCCGAGGCCATGGATGGGCCCACCGTGGCCTGGATGCGGGACCAAGCCCGGAAGCTCGATGCGGCCTTGTACGGCAGCGTCATCATCAGTGAAAGGGGGCGCCATTTCAACCGGGGCCTCTTTGTGGAGCCAGGCGGGCGCGTGACCACTTATGACAAGCGCCACCTCTTCCGCTATGCGGACGAAACCAGCCACTTCAGCCCGGGCCGCGAACGGGTGGTGGTGGAATGGCGCGGCTGGCGCCTGCTGCTGCAGATCTGCTTCGACCTGCGCTTCCCCGTGTTCGCGCGGAACCGCGGTGATTACGATGCGATCTTGTACATCGCCAGCTGGCCTGAACCGCGGAGCTATGCCTGGAAGCAATTGCTCATTGCGCGGGCCATCGAAAACCAATGCTACGTGGTGGGCGTGAACCGCGTGGGCATGGACGGCAAGGGGATCCACTACGCGGGCGGATCCGCCCTCATCGACCCCAAGGGCGCGGCGTCCGCGATCGACCCTGACGGGAGCGTGCTCACGGGTCGGTTGGACCGTGCCTCCTTGGAGGATTTCAGAAAGAAATTCCCGGTGGCGATGGAGGCCGATGCCTTCACCCTGGACCGCTGAGCCGATCAGCGCAGCACCTGCACGTGGCCCAATTTGGTCTGCTCGAAGCCCAAGTGGCCGCTGCTGTCTTCCTGCAACCGGAAGGTCACTTGGAACACATACACGTCATTGGGCATCGGCCGGCCGTTGGCCGTCCCGTCCCAGCCTTGGTCCACACTGGTGGAATGAAAGAGAACGCCGCCCCAGCGGTCAAAGATCTGCATGTCGTATTCCACGATGTTGTTCCCCGCCACCAACCACACGTCGTTGCGGCCGTCGCCGTTCGGGGTGAAGGTGTTGGGGATGAAGATGGACGGGCGGCAGAACTCCTCCACCAGGGCACTGTCCAGGCGGGAACAGCCGAAGGCATTGGTGATCTCCACGCTCCACCAGCCATACTGTGCGGCATTCACCGTCTGCGTCGTCCGGCCATCGTTCCATAGGAAGCTGCTTCCGGCATTGCCGGCGTCGATCGGCACGGAGTGGGGCTCTTCGTCCAAGCAGGTGAAATAGTGGTGTGCAGGCATGGGCGTGGGCGCCGGATTGAAGATCACCGCCACGGCATCCGATACGCTGCAATGGCCGTTATCCACCGACACGGTGTAGTTGCCGCCCGTACCCACGGACAACGTGGGTGATGTGGCGCCCGTGCTCCATGTGAAGGTGGACCCCGGATTGCCCGCATCCAAGGTGAGCAGCTGGCCCGCGCACAACACCGTGTCCGGGCCCAGGTCAACACTGGGCGGGGGAACAAATGCCACCTCTGCACCAAAGTCGGCGCTGCAACCGGAGGCATTGGTGACGTGTACACTGTACGTTCCCGGCGACCCGACGGAGATCACCTGTTCGGTGCCGCCGTTGCTCCACGAATAGGTGGATCCCGCGTTGCCCGCATCCAGCGTGGCGGATTGCCCGATGCATGCTGTTTGATCCGCAAGGATGTTCACCGGCACCGCATGGAAGAGTACGGCCACCGTGTCGCTGTCCGAGCAATAACCATTGGTGGCCATGAGGATGTACGTGCCGCTGGAAGTGGGCGCAAGGGTGGGTGTACCCTGGCCTGTGTTCCACAAGTAGGCTACCCCCGGCGTGGACCCTGCATCCAGCAGAACCGTGTCGCCCATGCAGGCTTCCAGGTCGGGGCCGAGGTTGACCGAAACGCGGGGGGCCAGGGTCACCAACGCATCGAACATGGCGCTGCAGTTCTGCGCGGTGGTTACCGTCACGGTATAGGTGTTGCTCGATGCGGCCGTGATGACCTGGGTGTTTTCGCCCGTGCTCCAGGCGTAGGTGCAGCCGGGGTTGCCCGCGTTCAACACCACGGCATCCTCCTCACAGGCCGTTACGTCCTGCAGCATGTCGATCGGCAAGGGGTTCAAGGTGATCTGCACCGCATCCGAAGCTTGGCAGCCGTATGCGTTGGTGACCGTTGCGGTATAGGTGCCGTTGGCAACCACGGTCAATTGCTGGGTGGTGGCGCCGGTGTTCCACAGGAACCCGCTGCCCGCATTGCCCGCATCCAGCACGTGTTGGGTTTGCCCGCACAAGGCCAGGTCGGGCCCCAGGTCCACCACAGGCAACGGGTCGAACGCGGCATGGAAGGTCTTGATCACTTGGCAGGCCTGCACGTCGGTGATGGTGACCGTATAGGTGCCCGGCTGGGACACGCTGATGGTTTGGGTGGCCGCATTGGTGCTCCATTGGTAGGTAGAGCCGGGATAGCCCGCATCCAGTAGCAATTGTTCCCCTGCACAGGTGCTCAGGGACACGGGGGTCACTAAGTTCTCAAAGGCGACGGTGATGTGCGTGGAGTCCGTGGCCGTGCATCCGCTGGCATCCGTGAGGGTAAGCACGTAGGTGGCCGATGCATCCGTGAGGATGGTGGGTTGCAGAATGCCCGCCGAGTTCAAGTTGGTTGCCGGCGTCCATGCGGCTTGATAAGGTGCAGCCATGTTGTGGGCCACCGGGAGCTGCAGCCCCAAGGCGGTGCAAACCGTGGTGTCCGGCATCAGGTCAAGCACATAGGCCGGATTGACGTTCACAGTGAGTTGCGAACTGAGGATACATCCGGTAGGCGTATCGGTGACTGTGCAGGTGAATACCGTGGTGTCCGTGGGCGAGGCCGTGGTGTTGGCCGAGGTGGGGTTGGCCACCACCGCTGATGGCGACCAGGCCACGCTGTAGTTCGCCGTGGAACTGATGGAAGCTTGAAGCCCCACCTGCTCCCCGTGGCACAGGTTGAGGTCGCTTGCACTGGTGCTGGCTGCCGTAAGCCCGCTTACGGCCACGGTCACCTGCTTGGTGTCCGAGCAGCCCCAATCGTTGGTGGCGGTTACGGCATAGGTGGTGGTGGTACCGGGTGTGGCCACCGGGTTGGCCACAATGCCCGAACTGAGGCTGCCGGCCGGCGACCATGCCCACGTGACCCCCGTCCCCGAATTGGTCTGTGCCAATAATTGGGTGCCCGCCGTGCCGCAGCGCGTGGTATCACTGAGCGGAAGGATGCCGAATGAGGGGGCAACCCGCACCATGACCGAATCCGCGTAGAGGCAACCGGAGGCATTGGACACCTGCGCCACGTACCAAGTATCGGATGCGGGCGTCGCCGAAGGCGTAGCGCTTGCAGGGTTGTCCAACCCGGCCACGGGCCCCCAAGTGAGCTGCCCGGAAGCATCTTCATACCGGGTGATCAGCACATTGTCCAACGACCAGTTGTCCTGCCCCGCGCCGGAATGCACCGGTTGCCGCCAACGGAGGTATACACTGTTCCCCAAGGCCGGAAGGGGGATATCCACCTGTGTGAAAGCCGGATAAGCTGCTTCGTTGAACGTGGCTAGCAGCATCCAAGTGGAACCATTGGTACTGTATTCAAGCACCACGTCCTCCCCGGGATCCGCATCATCGCAGGGCGGGGCACCGGCCGCGATCTTCAATGCAAAGTGGGCCATTCCACCGTTGCCCAGGTCGACAGGCGGCATGGTGGCACTGCGCGCGGTGGCACCGTTGAAATACAGCGCGGTTCCGGTCACCGATCCGCAGGCAGCGCTCACGGTACCCCCTTGAATGTTGCCCCACCAGGTGGCCGGAGCGATCTCGAACGCATCGGCGTAAAGCACCCGTTCCACCTCGGCATGCAACAGGGCCGCGTTGCCTGCACAGATCGAGTCGTCCGATACCGTGGTGCGCAACGCATAGATGTTGCTTGGTTGCACTTGCACCAGAATGCTGTCCACAGCGCTGCCGCAGCCCACTGGACTGGTGACCAACAGCTTATACCAGGTATCCTGGCCGGGGTACGCCATCGGGTTGGGAACGGTGGGGTCGGACAGTTGTGCGGAGGGGCTCCAGTTCAGGTCGAACCAGTCCGCGTTGGGAATGCCTGCTGCCTCCAGCTGTACGCTGTTGAACTGGCACACGGTGGCCGTGGGGCTGCCGTTTGCCGTCAGGTCAAGGTCGGGATCCACGGGCAGGCCCACTTGGAACTCGAAGTGTTTGGGGCATCCGCTGGGCATGATCACCCCGTCCACGAAGTACACGTCGTTGTGGTCCGGGGTGAAGCTGTACGTGTTGCCCGTTGCCAGCACGGTGCCCGGATCGCTGGCCATGGTCCATTGGGCGTTCACCAAGGCCATGGGCGAAGTGAGGGTAATGGGGTCCGAGGAACAGATCACCGGGCTTTGGGGCGCCGTAGGGGCCATGTTGCTTCCTACGCCGTAGAAATAGCTTTCACCCGAGGCCGTGCCGTACGAATAGGCCAGAAAGCCGGCCGGGGAGGAAAGCCGGTGGCTTCCTGCGGCAACCGGTATTTTGGCGGTGGACAGGCCTGGACAGGCGGGATAGTTGGTGAACACGGAAGCCGATATCGGTGTGCCGTCCAATTGCAATTGCCCGATGGAGGCCGTGGGCAGCACCACGCTCACGTAATGGCTGATGCTGGCCTGGGTGGAGAACAGGGTGGTGAAGCCTGCCGAACTGCTCATCCGGTCATCGGCCGTCAACAGCAGCAAGGAGGGGTCGCCCGTGCCCGAGCAGGTGGCGCCCACCATGAACTGGGCTACGCTGATGGGCCGGTCGCTGGTGATGCAAGCGGGCTGGTTGGAGCTCGCCACCGTGTGCGAGGCCCCGGCGTTCAGGGCGATCGGCGCGCCGCCATCAATGGACACCAGGGTGTTGTTCTCATTGGCCAGCACCCGGAAGCCCCATGCCGACAAATTGCCCACGGGCACCGTATGGAACGAGGTGCCCCAGGTGTTCACCGGAACCATCTGTTCGTTCACATGGTCGCACGCGGCACAGCTCACCACGGCGCACATGCTGCCGCCGAATACGGCAAAGGGCCGGCAGGACCCGCTTTGGGCCGTTCCCGCAACCACCGTTCCGGTGAGGTCGGCAAGGCCGCTAAGTGCCTGCACCTGGTACACTTGCCCGGCATTCAACGCCACGGTGAAGGGAACACCCGGCGGGTGGCCGGCGGTAGTGGTGGCCGTCGGGGTGATGCTCACCTCGGTGCCGTCCTCGGTGGCCACGATCAGGAACTCGCTGCGAAAGATGTATTGCCCATTCTGGTAGGCCGTGGAGGTGCCTACCAAGGCATCCACACGGTAGGAAGTCCCCAAGCCCGTAATGGGCAGCACCTGGGTGGCATCGGTGGTCTGGTTCTGGTAGTTCACCAGTGTGACTGTCACGGGGTCCACAGTGCTGATGTACACGCCCCGGTCCTGCACCGATTCGGAACCGGTGACCTCATAGAGGTTGGGGACCTGTACCGAGGCGATCCCATTGGCGGCTACGCTGAAAGAGGCGCTCCAACCCGCCAATGGAACACTGACGGTGCCGGTGGTGGCCTGGTCTGCGGAAATTTTCAGGGAGAGTTGCTGGGTGCCGGAGGCATTCTGCATGAACCCTGCCCAGAATTCACGGCCCCGGGTGTCCAAGGGGTCCGCCTGCGCCCATGAATTGGACCAAGCCAACAACAGAACGGCGTAGGAGAGGGAGCGCATGTAGCGGGGGGGCTCGGGGAAGGTCACCTCTGTTTCTTGTTGGTGCGGCCTTGTTACGTGCGCAATGGGAGAAGGTTTTCCTTCGACGAAGAGGCGAATCTATTCGACGAAAATGACGCGACCAAATACCAAGTGGTTGCCCGGGGTTCTTCAAAACCCTTGCCACCATTGATAACAATCCGATTATCAGGCGATTCCGCAGAAGAGGACCGGCAAAGCAAATTCGTCGAAATCTTCGACGAACGCTGTTCAACGTATTTCGCCGAGTGTCCAAGAATGCTCCACGGACCACCCGGCACGTACCACCACTGGTTCTTCATCCGCGATCACCCGCTCGGGTTGTCTCTTCGGATGGAGGGAACCCGTATCCCAACGACCGTTGCCGTCCCTGTCTTCGATCAGCCGCAATGAATAACTGCCCGGCGCCAATCCGGTCCAGTCCAACACGCCGGGAAGGGTGCCGATGGTGGCTTCCCGCACCACGCGTCCTTGTGCAGCCATGAGCTGAAATACGAACGGACCAGGCAGGGATCGGGTGGTGTCCACAGTGATCTCCACCTTCAATCTGCCCAAAGTCTTGGGATCGACGGCGCCCAAAGTGAGCCGCGTGGTATCGTTGGTGCCCCCCATCCTTGCCGTAACAGCCTTGGGATAGAGCGTGAGCTGCAACGGCCCTGTGGTTGTCGTGGCCGTGCCTATGCCGATAGTTCGCCCGTGTATACTGTCCACCGGAACCTGCCAGGGGACCTGCACCGTATCGGACATCAGCAGGGCATGGCCGGGATCCACGGCGGCGATGGGGCGTGTACTTTCCAAATACCATGTTCCGGCCGAGGGGTCTCGCTTGGCGACTAGGCCGAGGTTGAAGGGCATACCGCCGGTGGCCCTGTATGCAAGGGTGTCCAGCGCTTGGTTGTTTTCCTTCAGGATGAAGCGCTGTCCCTGGAGCAGGGTGGTATCGGACGGCCAAAGCACCACGGTATCGCGCCCCGTGTTCCACTCCGGCCACCATTGCAGTGTTCCACCTTCGCGGTCCAGGGAGTGCAGGGTGAGCTGGCCTGCCCGGCGTGCCATCACCAATTGCCACCCCCGTTCGGGCAGCACCTTGGCCGCCACCACCATCTGTTTTTCGGCTTGCGGCTGGAACAGCCAAAGCGTGTGCGCCGTGGAATCTCCCGGAAAAACCGCCGAGTCCGCGAAGGCCACTTCCTCGCCGGGCAGGTCGAAGCGGTAGTTGCCGTTGCGGTCGCGCAAGGCATAGAGCCGCATGGCCCCTCCGCGCAGATGGGTCAACTTAAAACGGCCATCGGAGCCGGCACGCGTGAAATAGGCAGGCGGCATGGTGCGCACATCCCCCGTGTCGCTGGCATCCTGCAGAACCACCAGCACGCCGTCGGCCGGCAACCCCGAGGAAGCCTGCCATACCCGGCCGCCAAGCACCAGACTGTCCAAGTGGGCGCCCGTGGACACCACGTAGCTGAATCCCGTTGCCGCGTTGCCCTCGCTGAGGTCCGTTACGGCCTCGCCGATGTGGAAGGTGTACGTGGTGTTGGCAGCCAATGGAGCGTTGAGCGCCAGCACCACTTCATTGCCTTTTGCCACTACTGTGGGGGGCAGTGCCAAGGGTGGTGAAACAAGCAGGCGTTCCCGTACCCGGTCCAGCTTCACCCGTTCATCAAAGCGCAGTACGATCCGGTTCCCGGTGAACTGCGTGCTGCCATTGGCCGGGCTTGCATCCAACAGTGCCGGCGGAGCGGTGTCCTTCGGGCCGCCCTGGGGCTCTTTCACTTGGGCACAACCCGCCATAAGCAGTGGAAGTGCAAGCACCAGGGTGGTCCGTATCATGCCGGAGGAAAGGCTTGGGGCGAAGATATCCGCCATGGGCCGGGGTGGTGCCCGTAAACCGAGAACGGCACCCTTGCGAGTGCCGTTCCGTCCCAAACGTTTCCACCAAAACGCCGGGCACGGCGGTCATTGACCACCGTTTACCTTGCTGATGACCGCTTGATCATCCCTTATCCCGGCCCACCATTCGCGGGCCTGCTTGGCGGCCGCATGCGCCTCCACCTTGAAATCGCCCCATGTTGATTCCGTGGCATCTTGGATCTTGGCGATCGCCTCGTTCACCAGCGCTTGTTCACGCAGCACCTCCGCCTTCATGGCTTCCTTCTCCTCACGGCCTTTGTCTTTCGGTTTCAACTTGGCCATTGCTGAATCCAGCTTCGAGAGCTTCACATGGATGCTGTCGCGGATGCCCGAGAGGTCCGCCATCACCGGTTTGAAGTCCGCTTCAAATGCCTTCCGTGCGGAATCCGCATGCGCCTGCAGTTTCGCGATCTGCCGCCCATCGGGCGTCGCGGTGCCTTCAGACCCCCCGCAAGCGGTCATCAACAACGCACCAGTCGCGACAACCGACAGGCCAATGAAATGCATGGATGTTTTCATGTGCAGTAGCCTTTCCCCCATCATAGCCAACGATATTCCAAGTTGACCGCATGCGTTTTTTCACGCACAATGCACTGCATATCAGGCAATTGAACGTGTGGATCAAGCTGCTGTGCCCGTCTTGGACGTGGAAATTCTTCCACGTTCGGGAAGTTTCACACCAGCAGACCGGGCCATGGGTCCCCAACACGCCAATGATCGGTAACTTGGCGGCACCGCAACATGGATTACTACAGCATCTTGGGCGTAAGCCGTAGCGCCTCCACCGAGGAGATCAAGAAGGCCTACCGCAAACTGGCACGCAAGTACCATCCGGACCTGAATCCGAACGACAAGGAAGCGGAGAAGCGGTTCAAGGAGATCAATGCGGCCAATGAAGTGCTGAGCGACCCGGATAGCCGGAGAAAGTACGACCAGTACGGCGACCAATGGAAGCACGCCGACCAGATCGAGGAGGCGCGCCGCCAACAGGCAGCCACTGGCGGCGGGTACCAAGGCGGCGGTGAATCGTTCCATGGCTTCGGAGCAGATGAGGGGCAGGACCTCAACGACGTGTTTGCCTCCATGTTCGGCGGCGCGCGCAGCAAGATGCGCTTCCGCGGGCAGGACTACCAGGCGGAATTAGGCATGAGCCTGCGTGACGCCGCCACCTCGGAAAAGCGCACCCTCACCGTCAATGGCAAGCAGATCCGGCTCACCATTCCCGCCGGTGTGGAGAACGGCCAAACAATCCGCATCAAGGGCCACGGCGGCCCCGGCATGAACGGCGGCCCCGCCGGCGACCTACTGATCACCTTTAGCATCGCACCGGATCCTGTGTTCAAGCGGGAAGGAAGCAACCTCTTCGCCACGGTGGAGGTGCCGTTGTACACGGCCGTGCTGGGCGGGGACATCATGGTGCCGGTGCTGAATGGGCATGCCAAGGTTCCGGTCAAACCGGAAACACAGAGCGGCACGGTGGTACGCCTCAAGGGGAAGGGGTTCCCCGTCTATAAACAGGAAGGTCGCGTCGGAGACCTGCTGGTCACCTACACCGTGAAGGTGCCCGAACACCTCACGGAAAAGCAGAAAGAACTTTTCCGCCAACTCCGCGACACATGAGCAGCATGGAAAACCAGGAACTGATCCCATTGGAGTTGTTCTGCTCCACCACCCACGTGGAAATGGCTCTGATCGACTCACTGGCCGACAGCGGCTTGGTGGAGATCACCGTGGTGGAACACCGACGCTTCATTGCACCAAGCCAGTTGGGGCGTGCCGAGAAGCTCGTGCGCCTGCACGATGACCTTGGCATCAATGTGGCAGGTATCGAGGCCGTTGAGCACCTGTTGGAACGCCTGCAAGTCTTGCAGGATGAAATGCGGCAACTGCACAACCGGCTGCGGCGATACGAGCCGCACTGAACCGGCCGGGTCAATTATTGGCCACCACCAGCATGCGCGTCAGGTCCAATCCGCTGGGTTGGATCACGCGGACCAAGTAGAGCCCGTTTCGCAAGTCGTCAATGCGCACCACCGAGCGTGCATCCTGCACGTCGCCCACCTCGAAGGAGCGCATCACGCGTCCGTCCTCCGCGAGAATGGAAACAGTAGCCTCACCCGTGAGGCCGGGATAAACGATGTTCACTTGGCTGTTGGCCGGGTTTGGGAAGACACCCACTGGCCCTAGCTCCGCTTGTGTGTACTGGCCGTCGGTCCAGTGATCCGTAATGAATGGCCCGTCGTTGCCGGGCATTGCCACCAGTGGCAGCGTTGCTGCCATGGCCGCTGAAAGGATCCAGGTTCTCATGGCATTGTGGTAGTTGATCGTCCTTCAACTGTACAAGATCCGTGCCCGGATGCCTTGTTCCTTTTCACGGGCAAGGTTGTTTACTCATTTCTGCATTGCTGGGTCACCAATAATGCCGTTGTTGCCACCCCGGTCGATCAAGCGCTGAATGGCCCACGTTTCATGCGGCATTTTGTCAGTTCTCCATTGGAAATGGGCCATTTGCTTTTCAACTTTCCACCACATTGGTTTGAAGCCGTTCGCTGCAATTGCGCCAGCGATTGCCGCAATGAGCCCTATTGCATGATCTGGATCTCAAAAATCCAGCCCATCAAGTTCCTGACAAATACTCCGAGGTTTCCTCCCCTGCCGCGATTGTGCGGCATTGCATAGTTACGCAGGAGATGTTCGGCCCGGGACATCGGCAATTACAGCCACTTTGAGCCCTTGAGGGCTGAGGATCAGTCATTTCCCATACTACCTACAGCGATACGGGCCTCCGGGTTGATGCGGGTTGGCAAAACGGTGCCTTGATGCGTGTTCCCGCCGCCCCTTGCCCAAAGCGGTCAATTCGATCTACACGACAGGCCGCCCGCATTCCCGCACGCCGCTTGGCCAATCGCCCCTTGGAGGGGTGAAAAGGACTATATTCGCGGACCAATTTCAAAAGGGTACCCGATGGCAACGAAGAAATCCGCGTCCAAGCCCGCCAAAAAAGCGGCTGCCAAGAAGCCGGTGAAGATAGCCCCCGCGAAGAAGGCCGTTGCCAAGAAGCCCGTGAAGAAAGCCCCTGTGAAGAAGGCCGCTCCGGCCAAGAAGGCCAAGCCGGTCGCGAAGGGGGCGAAGAAACCGACCAAGCCCGTGAAGAAGCAAGCAGTGAAAGCCCTGCCCAAGAAGGCAGCCGTGAAGAAATCCGCCCCAAAGGCGAAACCCGCCCCCAAAAAGGCAGCCCCCAAAGCGGTGAAGAAAGCCGCCCCCAAACCGGCCGCCAAAGTGGACAAGAAAAAAGTGGCGCCCCATAAGCCCGTGGCCAAGCCTGTTGTAAAAAAGGCGGCTCCTGCAAAAGCGGTTGCAAAACCCGCACCGGCCGCGAAAAAGCCGGAAGCGCCCCCTGCCAAGGCCGGGCGTGGCCGGACAAAAGCCAAAGCCGAACCAGCCGCACCCAAAACCCCGGCCGCCCCATTGGTAACCCAAGGTGCAGGCCCGAGCATGCCGCGCGTCACCCCCATGGTGGCGGTGCAGGTGAGCACGTTGGAAGCGGGTGATAAGTTGCGATACAGCGACCAGGAACTGGAGGAGTTCCGGGGGATCATCAATGCCAAGCTGGACGAAGCCCGCAAGGACTACGAACTGCTGAAACAGACCTTGGCCAACACGGACAACAACGGCACGGAGGACACCAGCCCCTCGTTCAAAATGATCGAGGACGGCAGTGAGACCATGGGCCGCGAAGAGACCGCACAGCTGGCCGCCCGGCAGGAAAAGTTCATCAAACACTTGGAGGATGCCCTGCTGCGCATCCGCAACAAGACCTACGGCATTTGCCGGGTAACCGGCAAGCTGATCAGCAAGGAACGGTTGCGCCTGGTGCCTCATGCCACCCTCAGCATCGAGGCCAAGCAACAGATGAGCAATTGACCGGCCAGCATTTCCAGTGAAGCGCCCGGTCTTGATCATCCTGCTGGTCCTATTGGCGGACCAGTTGCTGAAATTCTGGGTGAAGCTCAGCTTCTTCCTAGGTGAATCCATCCCCCTGTTCGGCGAAGGCCACGCATGGGCCTACCTTCAGTTCGTGGAGAACAAGGGCATGGCCTTCGGGCTTGAGTTCGGCGGTGAGGCGGGCAAGATGGCGTTGACCCTTTTCCGGATGGCGGCCTTGGTGGGCATCGGCTACCTGCTGCGAAAAGCCGCGCTGGACAAGCAGCACCCCGCCATGGCGACCAGCCTTGCCCTGGTGTTTGCCGGCGCCTTGGGCAACATCATAGACAGTGCGTTCTACGGGTTGATCTTCGACGCCAGCACCCCCTTCCAAAAGGCCGTGCTGTTCCCGCCCGGGGGCGGCTATGCCCCTTTTCTGCACGGCGCCGTGGTGGACATGTTCTACTTCCCCCTGCTGCATGGGCGGTTTCCGCAGTGGCTGCCGATCTGGGGCGGGCAGGAATACGAGTTTTTCCGTCCCGTGTTCAACATCGCCGATGCGGCCATCAGCGTGGGCATCGTGTTAGTGATCCTGGTGCAAGGCAAGCACGATCGCAAAGCACGCTTGTCGGACCTCTCCGCCACCACCTCCCCGGAACCGCTCCCCTGATGGGCTCAAGTCTTCCGGTCTCGCAAGCGCACACGCACCCCGAAAAGCCACGCCCCGCCAAGCACGGTGCGGCTTCCCAAGGCGTTCCCGCCCAGTACCAGCAGTTCCGGCCGGTATTCCAGGAAGAGGTCGGCATGCCGCAGGAAATCACCCCGCCGCGCAAGCCGGAAGCCCACCCCCATGGGCAGGAACCCGCTGGCCCAATAGCCCCCGCCATTGCGGAAGTCCTCTTCGTTGCGCTGCATCTCCCACCGGTCATCGGGTGCACCAATGGACCACCCCGAACGATGCTCCACGGTGGTGTGCGCATTCACCACTGCACCGCCGCCAACGCCCACCCCGCCAAATAGGTTCCACCTGCTGTGCCCGTTGCCCAGGCGGAAGACCAGCGAAGCCTCAATGCCCACGCGCTCCATCCGGTAAGCGGCGCGGTAACTGTCCCAGGCGGTGCTGTCCACGATGTATTGCCCGCCGGTCTGCGAGGAGGTGAGCGTGTCATAGGGGAAGCCCGTTTTCCGGTGCAGCTCGAACGTTGACGGGTTCTCCAGCGCATAGTACGCCCCCAAGCGCAGCTCCGGCCCCGTGCGCTCCCCTCGCGCAAAAGGATGCAGCCCAACCAGGTACGCAAAGGCTGCTTCCGCCTCATCGCCCAAGGGGAATTCCGTGCCGGCATTCTTCCGGTAGCTGGCAAGGTCCTGCTGCCAAAGCTCCGATCCCGGCGCCAAGGCCCTTAGATCTGACAGAAAGAGGTCCAAACGGCCGTGCACCGGTGTTCCGCCGAGCAAGTAGGCCGAACCCCACACCGCCCCGTTGCCGGTCGGCACCTCCGGCTGCTGTGCGCTGCACACGGACGCCACAGCAAGGATGGCAAGCATCAGCGATCCGTGGCGAAGCCCCGCCATCAGCTTTGCAGTTTATGCTTCTCCCGCACCACGCCCAAGCGCACCAGCTCCTGGGCGATCTGCACGGCGTTGGTGGCCGCCCCCTTGCGCAGGTTGTCCGCCACCACCCACATATTCAGCGTATTCGCCTGGCTTTCATCCCTGCGCAGCCGCCCCACGAACACGGCATCCTTCCCATGTGCGTGCAGGGGCATCGGGTAGGCGTCGGCGGAAGGATCGTCCACGACTTCCACGCCTGGCGCGGTGTCCAACAGCGCCCGCACGTCAGCCAGCTCGTACTCCTGCGCGAACTGCACGTTCACCGATTCGCTGTGGCCCCCGGTCACCGGCACGCGCACTGCCGTGGCCGTCACGCGGATCGACGGGTCCAGGATCTTGTGCGTCTCGTTCACCAACTTCATTTCCTCCTTGGTGTAGCCATTGTCCGTGAAATCGTCGCAACGCGCCAGCACGTTCTTGTCAATTGGGTACGGGTAGGCCTTTCCCCCTTCACGTCCGTTCCGCTCGTCCTCCATTTGCTGCATTGCTTTCAGGCCCGTGCCGGTCACACTTTGATACGTGCTCACCACCACGCGCTGCACCTGATAGCGCTTGTGCAGCGGAGCCAAGGCCATCACTAACTGGATGGTGCTGCAATTCGGGTTGGCGATGATGCCGCCCTTGCGAAAATCGGCCTTGGCCAGCAGCGCCCCGTTGATCTCCGGCACCACCAACAGCTTACCCGCGTCCATGCGCCAGGCACTGCTGTTATCGATGACGATGGTGCCAGCGGCGGCAAACTTCGGCGCCCATTCCAGCGAGGTGCCGCCACCGGCGGAGAACAAAGCGATGTCCGGCTTGGCCCGCACTGCTTGTTCCATGCCCACAACGGCAATGTCCCTGCCCCGAAAGTGGACCATTTTGCCCACGCTCTTCTCCGAGGCCGCCGCGATCAGCTCTTCCACCTCGGCGCCCATGCGCTCCTCCAACACGTGCAGCATCACCCCGCCCACCATGCCGGTGGCGCCAACTACGGCAATTCTCATCCTTTGTGTGATCCGTTGTTACAGAAGCAAAACTACTACCTTCCCCTCCTCTATCCGTCCACATGCACAGTCCATACCGGTTCCTGTTGTTTCTGCCGATCATGCTCCTGTACTGCGAAAGTGCCCGGGGCCAGTTCACCGATGACTTTGCGGACGGCAATTTCACGGCCGACCCCGCCTGGGCCGGCAACGATGCCTTCTTTACCGTGGACAATGGCATGCTGCGCTCAAACACCGGTACACTGGCGGCCGCCACCACGTATTACCTCAGTACGGCCTCTTCCCAGGCCGCCGGCCAGTGGGAGTTCTACTTCAACCTGAAGTTCGCCACCTCGGGTGCAAACTACGTGGACGTATACCTGATGAGCGATGTGCAAGACCTCTCGGCACCGGCCAACGGCTACTTCGTACGCATCGGGGAAACTGCGGACCACGTGACCTTGAACAAAATGGCCGCTGGCTCGCCCAGTACCTTGGTGGCCAGCCCGGACGGCATCGTGAACAGCAGCACGGACAATCCCTTCCGCATCAAGGTGACGCGGGACGCGGCGAACAACTGGACCCTCCATTACGATGACGGTGTCACGGGCAACTACGTAAGCGCGGGCAATGCCACGGATGCCAGCATCACCTCCAGTGCGTGGTTCGGCATCCGGATCACGCAGAGCACCGCAGCCACGGCCGTGAACAACCACTTCTTTGATGATTTCTACGTGGGGCCCATTGTACAGGACACCACGCCACCGTCCATCGCGTCGGCCACGATCATTGACGAGCTGCACGTGGACCTGCTGTTCAACGAAGCCGTGGAGCAATCCTCGGCGGAATCCATCGTCAATTACGGCCTGATCCCGTTCAACGGCATTGCGGCGGCGAGCTTGGACGGCATGAACCCGGCGTTGGTGCACCTGACGCTCAATGGACCCATGGCCAACCTGAACACGTACACGCTCACCGTGAACGGCGTGGAAGACCTGGCCGGCAACGCCATCAGCAACGGACAGGTGCAATTCACCTACACGGTATTTTCCACAGCACAGCCCGGCGACGTGGTGATCAACGAACTGATGCCGGACCCGGACCCGCCAGTGGGCCTGCCCAACGCCGAATACGTGGAGCTCTTCAACGCCACTGCGGACCGGGCCTTCGACCTCACGGGCTGGAAGATCACCGACGGCAGTTCCACCGGTACGCTGCCAGCGGCACAGTTGCCTCCCGGTGGTTTCGTGATCCTTACCAGCACCGCCAACGCCGCGTTGTTCAACGGCTTCGGCACCGTGCTCGGCGTGCCGTCGTTCCCGTCGCTGAACAACGACGGCGACCCCATGCAACTGTGGGATGCGTCGAATATGGCGATCGACGCGGTAACCTATTCATCCGGCTGGTACAACGATGCCGTGAAGGCCAACGGCGGCTGGAGCCTGGAGCGCAAGGACCCTTTCACGCCTTGTTCCAGCGCGGCCAATTGGACGGCCTCCACGGCGGCAACGGGCGGCACGCCCGGTGGGCAGAACAGCGTGTTCGCGATCCTGCAGGACACCGTGCCGCCCTTGCTGGTCCAGGCCTTCGTCCTGGATAGCGTCACGTTGGACCTGCTCTTCAACGAACCGATGGACCAGGCCGGCTTGCTCTCGGGAACGTATTCCATCGACCCCGTGTTGGGCATCGCCAACATCGCTGTCGTGGCGCCCGATCGTGTGCGCCTCACGCTGTCGGCACCACTGATCGAGGGCGTGGTCCACACGGTAACGGCAACGGACGTGAATGATTGCCCGGGCAACCCGATCGGTGCGGGCAACACGGCCACCTTCGCACTGCCACAGCCCATCTCCAAGGGTGATGTAGTGATCAACGAGGTGCTGTACGACCCGCGCGGAAGCGGTAGCGACTTTGTGGAACTGTACAACCGTTCACAAAAGGTGGTCAGCCTGGCGGGGCTCAAGTTTGCCAACGGTTCGGGCAGCGTGCAGCCCATCACTCCGGATGCGTACCTGCTGCGCCCGGGCCAGTATGTGGCCGTGGCCACCAACGTGTCCAATGTGCTCACCAACTACCCGCTGGGCCGTGCGGACCGCATGCTGCAGGCCACGCTGCCCAGCTACAACAACGGCAGCGGAACGGTGATCTTCCTTGGCGCTGCAGGTGACACGCTCGACCTCTTCAACTACAGCGATGCCCTGCATTTCGCGCTGTTGAAAAGCGTGGACGGCGTAAGCCTGGAGCGTGTGGACCCCGATCGGCCCACAGCCGACAACAGCAACTGGCACAGCGCGGCAGCCGACGTGAACTTCGCCACGCCGGGCTACCAAAACTCGCAGTACGCACCAGCCCCTGCGGCTCGCGGTGAGATCACCATCGACCCGGCCATCTTCTCCCCGGACAACGATGGCTACCAGGATCTGCTCACCATTGTGTACCGGTTTGATGAGCCCGGCTTTGTAGCCACCATGAAGGTGTTCGACATCGCGGGACGCGAGGTGCGCACCTTGATGAACAACGTACTATTGGGCACCAGCGGCGCCGTTTCCTGGGACGGCCTGATGGACGGCCATGAGCTGGCGCGCATCGGGCCGTACATTCTCTACATGGAAGCGTACGATCTGGCCGGCAACGTGGAAAAGTTCCGTAAGACGGTGGTGCTGGCGCACCGCTTGTGAGGGGGATGCCGAAAGAGCGCCGACGCCTGCCGTGGGGCGCGACCTGGTACTACGGTGCTGCCTTCACCACCACCGTTTCCTCGTTGGTCTGCTCCTCCTCAATGCGGATGATGCCTTCCCCGGAGAGGGAATCTCTTTTCGCCAGGATGTTCAACACGGCAAACCCAGCCTGGCCCCGCTTGTAGAACTCCGAGTAATCGAAGGTCACTTTGCCGTCCGAGGAGGTGGTTCCCTCCTTTGTCAGGCGGGTGAAATCTGCTTGGAGCGGCACGCTGGGATTGGCGAAAAGCTTCACATAAGCGCCCCCCACCGCAGCCCCGGCCGAGTCAAGCACGGTAATGGTGGCCTTGGTGTCCTTCTCCTTGTTGCAGGAACCCAGGCCGGCGCCGAGGAGGATGAGCAGCACAGCAGCAAGAATGGCCTTCAAAGGCATGGGCGGTCGTGTTGGTTACTTTTGTCCGCTTCGCCTGATTTGGCGATTTCGGGCGTGAATGAAGCCAAAAATACAACACCAAGCGATGCACAGGCAATTCCTGCCCCGCTACTTCATGCTGGCCGGGGTTTTGATCGCTTGCCTGCCAGCCGCGATCGCACAGGTTGCCGCCAAGCCGGTCCGTCATTTGGTGGAGATCAATACCACGGCCGGGCGCATGGTGGTGGAGCTGTACAACGAGACCCCGCTGCACCGGGACAACTTCCTGAAGCTGGTCCGTGAACACTATTATGACAGCACCCTGTTCCACCGGGTGATCAACGGCTTCATGATCCAAGGCGGCGATCCGGACAGCCGCAAGGCGGACGACCGCGGCGTGCAACTGGGCAACGGCGGCCCTGGCTATACCATCCCGCCGGAATTCCGCACCGGCCTCTTCCACCGCAAGGGCGCCTTGGCAGCGGCGCGCGAAGGCGACGACGTGAACCCTAAAAAGGAGAGCAGCGGAAGCCAGTTCTACCTTGTCCAAGGCCGTATATGGCCGCCCGCCGACCTGGCACGGCTGCAGGATCGCCAGAACAGCATGCGCCCGGACAGCGCCGCCATCCACTACACGCCGGCCCAGGTGGAAACGTACGGAAGCACCGGCGGAACCCCGCACCTGGACGGTAATTACACCGTTTTCGGCCAATTGGTGGAAGGCATGGACGTGCTGGACCGCATTGCCGCCCAACCTTGCGACGTGCAGGACCGACCTTTGAGCGATGTGCGCATGTGGATGCGGGTGATCAAATGAGCTTGAAAGTACGCATCGAAGTCGCAGAGGCGGAAATCGCCTTGGCACAGGCCACCACCACCGATGCCGTGGAGGCCTTTCGCGTGGCCATGCTCGGCCGCAATGGGAAGGTGACCGCTCTCTTGGACGAGTTGAAGCTGGTTCCCCCGGAAGAGAAGCGCCTTTGGGGCCAACGCCTCAACCAGCTGAAGAACGCGGCCCGCACCCGCTGGGAAGAACTGAAGGCCGCTGCGGAGGCGGGAACCGCAAGCCTTGCCGGAACCGCTATTGACGTTACCCGGCCGGCACTGGCGGAACCATCGGGCAGCCTGCATCCCATCAGCATCGTGCGCCAGCGGATCACGGACATCTTCGCGCGCATCGGCTACACCGTTAGCCAAGGGCCCGAGGTGGAGGATGACCGCCACAATTTCGGAGCGCTCAATTTCCCGCCGGAACACCCCGCCCGGGACATGCAGGACACCTTTTTCGTGGACGGCCCCGGTGAACTGGCCTTGCGCACGCACACCAGCAGTGTGCAGGTGCGCGTGATGGAAAGCGGGAAGCCGCCCTTCCGCACCATCAGCCCGGGTAGGGTGTACCGCAACGAAGCCATCAGTGCCCGCGCCCACTGCATGTTCCACCAAGTAGAGGGCCTTTACGTGGACAAGGGGGTCAGCTTTGCCGAACTGAGGGGCACGTTGGACCACTTCGCCAAGAGCATGTTCGGGCCGGAGGTGAAGATCCGCCTGCGGCCCAGCTATTTCCCGTTCACCGAACCCAGTGCCGAGGTGGACATGAGCTGTACCATCTGCGGCGGCAAGGGCTGCACCGTATGCAAGCACAGCGGCTGGGTGGAGATCATGGGCTGCGGCATGGTGGACCCTGCGGTGCTCGCTAATTGCGGCATCGACCCTGAGGAGTATAGCGGGTTCGCCTTCGGCATGGGCGTGGAGCGCATCGCGCAACTGCTTTATCGCGTGCCCGACCTCCGCTTGTACTGGGAGAACGACGTGCGGTTCCTGAACCAGTTTTCGGACGGTGCCTTCCGGGGGTAAAACCAGCGGCATGGCGGAAATAACACGCACTGGTGCATGCATCATCGGTGCAGGACCCGGCGGTTGTGCCGCAGCGCTGCAATTGGCCAAGCACGGTGTGGACACGCTGCTGATCGACAAAGCGAAGTTCCCCCGGGACAAGGTGTGCGGCGATGCGCTGAGCGGGAAGGTGGTGCGGGCACTTGAACGCCTGGACCCGGCACTGGCCGTGGAATTGCGCGGCCACGCCGCCCTGATGCCGAGCTGGGGCGTCACCTTCACGGCGCCCAATGGAAGTTCGCTCCGCGTACCCTTCAGCCGCGCAACCGGCGTGGGTGATGCACCTGGCGCCATTCTGCCGCGCATGGATTTCGACCACTTCATGCTCGGTGCTGTAAAGCGCACAGGACGGGTGCGCATGCTGGAAGGGGTGCAGGCAAAAGCCTTCCACCGCACAGGCTGGGGATGGGAAGTTTCCGTGGCAAATGCCCGGTCAACCCCGCGAACCACGAACAACGTTGCCCCCCCTTCCATCCACTGCCAACTTCTGATCGATGCCTCCGGCGCCAACTCTGTCTTCTCCAAGCAAGTGGCAGGCCTTCCCATGGTGCCGCGCCACCACTGCGCCGGGGTGCGGGCCTACTACACCGGGGTCACGGGCATGGACCCGCAGGGCTTCATCGAACTGATCTTCCTGCAGGAACTGCTTCCCGGCTACCTGTGGATCTTCCCCTTGCCCGGTGGGCGGGCCAACGTGGGCCTGGGGCTTCGCAGCGACCACGTGCGCAAGCACCGGGTGGACCTCAAGAAGCTGCTTCGGGAAACACTTGCCGGGCACCCGCAACTGCGCGACCGGTTCGCGAATGCCCGGGCGGAGGGACCGCTGCAGGGCATGGGCCTGCCCTTGGCCAGCAAGCGCTGGCCCATCAGCGGCGACGGCTACCTGCTCGTGGGCGATGCAGCCCACCTGATCGATCCCTTCACCGGCGAAGGGATCAGCCACGCCATGATCAGCGGGATGCACGCCGCGGATGTTGCCTCCGATATGATCCGTTCGGGCAATGTTTCAGCAAGTGCGGCCAGCACATACGACGCACGCGTATGGAAGCGCTTAGGCAAGGAGCTGGCCATCAGCACGCGCCTGCAACAATTAGCCGCATGGCCACGCCTGTTCAACTTCGTGGTGGGCAAGGCCGCCAACAATCCCGCCTTGGCGGACACCATCAGCAGCATGTTCAACAACCTGGACCTGCGGGAGCAGTTGAAGAAGCCTGGGTTCTACCTGAGGTTGCTACTGGGCAACTAGCGCCTTGCGGCCTATCCGGCTTTCCGGGCCACGGCCATCCAGTTCCATGGCAGGGGCGGGGCCATATTGTACGGGGCTTCCTCCAAAGCGAAGGACCACGGGTAATCAATCTTCTTGATGTCGGGCGCCTCCATGCCGTGCTGCAGCAGCAGGTCGGCCAGCTCCTCCTTGATGAAGTGCTTGGTCGGTGTGCCGCCAGCGACCACAATGCCCATGTCCAAGCGGGTGGTGTCACGCCCCGCCTTGCGCTGGGCCACGGCGGGCTTCATTCCTTTGGATTCATACAGCTGTACCAGCCGGTGGCTCGCATACAGGGCGGATTCCAGCGCGGGTACCACCAGCAGCAGGTGGCCCCCGGGTTTCACCGTGGCACACAGGTTGGCCAGCATGGTCTGGCGTTTGGTGCGCGGGGCTGTTAGCAGCACGTTGATGCAGAGCGCGAAATCCACCGGCCGGAAGGGTAGTGGTTGGGCCAAGTCTGCATGGTGGTAGCGCACATTGCCGTACGGGGCGTTCAGCCGCTCGGCCCGGGCTATGCAGCGGCTGGAGATGTCGGCGGCATGCACGGTGCCGAAGTTTTCCGCCAGCAGGGCGATGGTGCGCCCGATCCCGCACCCGATGTCGCCTGCGGTGCCGGCAGGGTTCGCGTGCTTCTTCACGCACTGCGCGATGCGCTTGCGCCGATCGTGCTTGGGCACGCTCAGGATCTCCTGCTCGAACGTGGCCGCCACATCATCCCAGTCTGCTTCGTCCATCTGCGCCGAAGGTCGGCATCGCGACCGGGATGGCGCAGAAATAGGCTTCGCAGCCCATTATTCCACGATGGGCCTGTATGGTCGGGCCGTGAGGCGCCCCGCCTCACACTTGGCTGAGCCGGATCATGTTGGCCATGCCCTGCTCGGCAATGGGCATGCTGGCGATGTTGGCCACCAAGTCCCCTTTCTCCACCAGCTGCCTGCTGCGCAGAATATGCTTGATGTCCGCCACGGTATGGTCGGTGCTCACCGTCTTGTCGTAGTACGCGGCACGCACACCCCACACCAAATTGAGCATGGTGAGGATGCGCTTGTTGCTGGTGAAGGCGAAGATGTGCGCCTTTGGCCGCATGCTGCTGATCTTGAAGGCGGTGTAGCCGCTGTGCGTCATGGTGACGATGGCCTTGATGTTGATGCTGTCGGCCATGTGCACACTGGCCATGCAAATGGCGTCCGACACCCGCCTGTCATCATTACCCAGCACCGGTTCGGGCACGTTGTACATGATCTCGCTCTTTTCCATTTCAAGCAGGATCTTGTTCATGGCCTTGACCACCTCCACGGGATACTTGCCCACGCTGGTTTCGGCGCTGAGCATGACAGCATCGGCATGATCCAGCACGGCGTTGGCCACGTCGTTGACTTCGGCACGGGTGGGGGTGCTGTTCTGGATCATGCTTTCCATCATCTGGGTGGCAACGATCACCGGCCGTTGCTGCAGCAGGCATCGCCGGATGATATCCTTCTGCAACAGCGGTACCTGCTCCATGGGCACTTCCACGCCGAGGTCGCCGCGCGCCACCATCAAGGCGTCGCTTTCGCGGATGATGTCGTCGATCTCCAGCATGGCTTCCGGCTTTTCGATCTTGGCCACCACGCGAGCCATGCCGCCCTCGGCCGCGATCAGCTGTTTGAGCTCGATGATGTCCTTGGCGCTGCGCACGAAGCTCAAGCCCACCCAGTCCACACCCTGTGAAAGGGCGAAGTGCAGGTCTTCCCGATCTTTTTCGGTCAGGCAGGGCAGGCTCACTTTGGTGTTGGGCAGATTGATGCCCTTGTTGCTGCTGAGCATCCCGCCGTTGACCACTGTGGTGATCACCTTTTTCACGCCGTCGGTGGCCTTCACCCGCAGCCTAAGCTTGCCGTCGTCCAAGAGCACCAGTTCCCCGGGCTTTACGTCTTTGGGAAATTGGGCATAGCTGGTGCTCACCAAGCCCGCCACGCCCTTGATCGGTTCGGTGGTGATCACCAGTTCGTCGCCATCCTTCAACTCAATGGGGCCGTCGGCCATTTCGCCCACGCGCAATTTGGGGCCCTGCAGGTCGGCCAGTATGGCGGTGTTCAGGTCCAGTTCCTCATTGAGCGCCCGGATGGTGGCGATCACTTCCTTGTAGAAATCGTACTTGCCATGGCTGAAGTTCAGCCGGCACACGTCCACACCGGTGAGCAGCATTTCGCGGAGCACTTCCCGCGGGGCGCTGGCCGGCCCCAGGGTGGCCACGATCTTCGTTTTCGGGTCGGGTGCAAGGTTCATTCCAATAGTTTATATCCGTCTTTGATCCCTTGGATGTCCAACGGGAAGGCGGCCAGCACGAACTCGGCGCGCCGCACCCCGTCCAGGACCTCCTGTTGCCTCAATCGGCTTTCGTTGTCCACAATGAGGAAATAATCGGCCTGTCTCTGCTCGGGGAGCAGTACACCTTCTTCGGCGTGGTTGCCTACCAAGGTGATGGCCGCTTGTGTTTCCGGTTCCACATGGTCGAATGCGGGGAACTTGGCTGCTGACGGGAATCCATCAATGTCCCGGTCCCTGCGTGCCAAGTCCAGCCGCAGGCTGTTGTTCAATGCCCAGCAGAGCCGGTAATCCTTCTCATGGCTGCTAATGGCGATCAGGAACACCTCCGGCCGGGGATCGGAATCGAGCTTGAACTTGGCCATGTGCGGTACCGGCAAAGGTAGAATGCGCGGCGCGGTGGCACCGGTTGTTTCCAACAGGTGAAAATGCCTAATCCGCGTTGCCCCGCTGCTCCCGCCTTCCACTTGGCCGGTCCGCATTTCCGCGCCGCAGGCCCGCTGCCCCCCGGCGCCGCGCCGGGGCCCGGCCCCGCTGTCGGCTTTCGGCAGGTGCGTCCTCCCTTGGGCCGTGCCGAAGCCCCAAGCGGCGGTAGGCATCACGGGCGGCTTCCTGCTCGGCTTTCTTCTTGCTGTGCCCCTTGCCCGTGCCGCTGGGTTTTCCGTCCACCTGTACTTCAGCGGTGAAAAGCTTGCCCCTTCCCCCGCGCTCATTCTCCTCGGCCAGTACAAACTCCACCTTGCGGTGTTGCTTCTGTCCCCATTCCAAGAGGCGGCTCTTGCTGTCGCGGTCCTCCATCTCCACGGCCTTCAGATCGAAGTGCGTGTTGATCAGCTTGACCACCACCCGCCGCGTGCGTTCGAAGCCTTTGTCCAGGAACAGGGCCCCGAAGAGCGCTTCGATGGCATTGCCGGGAACGGAAGTATCCCTACCCGGCCCGATGTTGACCTGCATCACGCGCTCGATCTCCACCTTTTGGGCCAGGATGCTTAGCTGGTGGCGGCTCACCAGCTTGCTCCGCATCCGGGTGAGGAATCCTTCGCCCTGGTCGGGGTATTGGCGGTAGACCAGCTCGCCCACCACCGAATCCAGCACGGCATCACCCAGGAATTCCAAGCGTTCGTTGTCCGCCAGCTCCGGCTGGTCCTCCCCGATGGCGCTGCGGTGGCGCAGGGCTTGGTTATACAGGGCCAAGTTGCCCGGGTTTACGCCCAGGGTCTTGCGGCACCAAGCCCGGATGCGTCGTTCCGCCGGGGATGCGCTCCTTGAAAAAAGCGAGGTCAGGAACAGGGCTCAACTGTACTTGCGGAAGATCACCGAGGTGTTGTGGCCGCCGAATCCGAAGGTGTTGCTCATGGCGGCATTGACCGTGCGGTGCTGTGCCTTGTTGAACGTGAAGTTCAACTTGGCATCGATCTCGGGATCGTCCGTGAAATGATTGATGGTCGGCGGCACCACATCCTTGTACACGGCCATGATGCTGGCAATGGCCTCCACCGCGCCGGCCGCGCCAAGCAGGTGGCCGGTCATGCTTTTGGACGAGCTGATGTTGAGCTTGTACGCATCCTCACCGAACAGGCGCTGGATGGCCTTCACCTCCTGCGGGTCGCCAATGGGGGTGCTGGTGCCGTGCGTATTGATGTAGTCGATCTCGGCGGGCTTCATGCCGGCATCCTGCAGGGCGTGCTTCATGCACAGGAAGGCGCCCAGCCCCTCGGGGTGCGGTGCGGTGATGTGGTAGGCATCGCTGCTCATGCCGCCGCCCACCACTTCGCAATAGATCTTGGCACCTCGGGCCTTGGCATGCTCGAGCTCCTCCAGCACGATGATCCCGCCGCCTTCGCCGAGCACGAACCCATCACGGTCCTTGTCATAGGGCCTGCTGGCGGTGGCGGGGTCGTCGTTGCGGGTGCTCATGGCGTGCATGGCGTTGAAGCCGCCCACCCCGGCCTCGTGGATGGAGGCTTCGCTGCCGCCGGTAACCATGAGGTCCACGGTGCCCAAGCGGATGTAGTTGAAGGAATCGATCAGCGCATTGTTGGAGCTGGCGCAGGCGCTCACCGTAACATAGCTGGGGCCCCGCAGGCCGTGGCGCATGCTGATCAGCCCCGAGGAGCTGTCGGCGATCATCTTGGGGATGAAGAACGGGTTGAACCGCGGGGTGCCGTCGCCCCGGCCAAAGTTGATGCACTCCTCTTGGAAGGTGAGCAGGCCGCCGATGCCGGATCCCAGCACCACGCCTGCCCGCTCCCGCTCGGCATCGGTCTTCAGCTCCAGGCCCGCGTCGCGCACCGCTTCCTCGGCGGCCACAACGGCATACTGCGAGACCGGGTCCATTTTCCGGGCTTCCTTCCGGTCCATGAACTGCGTGGGGTCAAAACCCTTCACCTCGCAGGCGAACCGGGTCTTGAATTTCGAGGCGTCGAAATTCTTGATGGGCGCAGCCCCACTGGTGCCTTGCACCAACCCTTCCCAATACGCCTGCAGCGTATTGCCAATGGGGGTGAGGGCGCCCAGACCGGTGACCACCACGCGCCTGAGCTGCATCCTGCAAGAATTACTTAGCGTTCTTCTCCACGTAGTCCACGGCCTGGCCTACGGTTTGAATCTTCTCCGCCTGGTCGTCCGGGATGGCGATGTTGAACTCCTTCTCGAACTCCATGATGAGCTCCACGGTATCCAGGCTGTCGGCGCCAAGGTCGTTGGTAAAGCTCGCTTCCGGAGTGACTTCGCCTTGGTCTACGCCAAGCTTGTCCACAATGATAGCGATGACCCTTGACTTGATATCGGACATATCCGTTGGTTGTTGGTTGATCAGGCTGCAAAGGAACAACATTTTCGATATTTCCAACCCCCGCCCCCCCGAAACTCGCCCAACCAGGTCCTTCCCCCTTGGCGGTCAAGCCTAAACGCCCCACTTAAACCGGCGCCGGCAGGTTTATTTCGGCCACTTCGCCGTTCGTTGGCAACTTCGCGCCATGCTCCGCATCGCCATTCTCGCCTCGGGGTCGGGCACCAACGCCCAGCGCCTGATGGAACACTTCGCCGGTTCACCCTTGGCGGAGGTTGTACTGGTGGGTTGCGACAAGCCCGGTGCCGGCGTGGTGCGCAGGGCTTGGGACTTGGGCGTGCCATCCTATTTGTTCAATGGTGCGGCCCTGCACGAAGGAACGGTGCAGGCCGAGCTTGAACGGGCCGGTGCCGGACTTGTGGTGCTTGCCGGTTTCCTGCGGCTACTGCCTACCGCCTTTGTGCATGCTTGGCCGGACCGCATCCTCAACATCCATCCGTCCCTGCTTCCGAAGTTCGGCGGCAAGGGCATGTACGGCGAACGGGTACACCGTGCCGTGCTCGCCGCCGGGGAAAAGGAAAGCGGCATCACCATTCATGTAGTGAATGAGCGCTACGATGAGGGCCGTGTGCTGTTCCAGGCCAAGTGCCCCGTGCTGCCCGGCGATGATGCCGAGGCCCTGGCCGCCCGCATCCATGGGCTGGAGCATGCCCACTATCCGGCCGTGGTGGAGAACTTTGCGCGGTCGTTGCCCCAACCCTGAACAAGCGCCCATGGCCTCCATCGAACTTGCCCACGTCGGCAAAGCCTTCCTGGTGCTCTTCGCGGTGATCGACATCATCGGCGGTATCCCCGTGATCTTGCAAGTACGCGAGAAGGCTGGGAAGATCTATCCGGCACGGGCCACGCTGGTCAGCTTGGGTATCATGGTGGTGTTCCTCTATCTGGGCGAAACCATCCTGTCGGTGGTGGGCATTGATGTCCGCTCCTTCGCGGTGGCGGGTGCGCTGGTGCTGTTCTTCATCGCCCTGGAAATGACGCTCGGCATCCGCCTCTTCAAGGAGGATACCTCCGCGCCGGGCTTGAGCGAGGATCCCAAGGTGTACAGCATCGTGCCCTTGGCCTTTCCGGTGATCGCGGGCTCGGGCACCATCACGGCCATCCTTTCCCTGCGGGCGGAGTTCAGCAGGCCGGAGATCCTGGTGGCCATCTGCCTGAACATGATCGTCGTTGTGGTGGTGCTCCTGCTCACCAACCGCATTGAACGGTTGCTGGGGCGCGTTGGCTTGATCGTGCTGCGCAAGGCTTTCGGCGTGATCCTGCTGGCCATCAGCGTGAAACTCTTCGCGGGCAATATCACCTACCTCTTTCCGGTGCACTGACCACCGCCGGCGCCGGGCCCGCCGACCAAGCCGCACCACCCATGCAGATCACCATCCACACCGACGGCGCCGCCAGTGGCAACCCGGGCCCGGGCGGCTACGGGGTGGTGCTGGAATCGGGCAGGCACCGCAAGGAGCTGTGGGGGGGCTTCCGCCACACCACCAACAACCGCATGGAATTGCTGGCGGTGATCGTGGCGCTGGAGGCCCTGAAAGGCAAGGGTCACCAGGTGGTGGTGGTGAGTGACAGCAAATACGTGGTGGACGCGGTGGAAAAGGGCTGGGTGTTCGAATGGGCCCGAAAAGGGTTCGCCAAGAAGAAGAACCCGGACCTTTGGAAGCGCTTCCTGCAAGTTTATCCCCGGCACCACGTGCGCTTCCAGTGGATCCGCGGGCATGCAGGCCATCCCCTGAACGAACTGTGCGACCGCTTGGCGGTAGCCGCACGTGAACAGCCCGGCTTGCCGGCGGACGAGGGGTTTGAGCAGGGGGAGAACCGTGACAGCCTGTTCACGTGAGGAACCGGGGATCGGATACCGGGGCGGCGGTGAATAACCCATGCAGGAGCAGCAATCAACCCGGAATATGCCGCATGACTTCTGTTACCGCCCGAATACGCCGCAGCAACAAGCGTTTTCATTGGCTTTCCTTTCGTCACAACGGCTTGGGCGATTGCTCCTCAACGAAACCCTTGCTGCCATTACGGTTTCGACCATCGCACTACGAAACCTGCCGCATGATCCGGATTCAATGGACCGCACCGGCCCCCGTACTCCATGAACCTCCCGTTCGGATAAAGGCCCGATTATCCACACCACGATCATAAAACCGGCAACCGGTACCTTCGCCCCTTCTTGAGAACATTGCGGCCATCGTATTTGTTGCACCTTACCCACCATGGCAGCCAAGCTTTACGCCAGCGTCAATTCCACCGAAACGCCCGTTGAACTGGAGCGGTCCGTACCCGGGTCGCCATGGTCGGTCGCAGGCAAGCATGCGCCGGATCTGGTGCGGACAAGCCCCGGCATGTACAGCTTGGTGCAGGACAGCCGCTCCTTGCGGGTACTGGTGCTGAAGCACGACAAGGAAACCCGTACCGTGCGGCTGCGCATCGGGGCACATTGCCACACCGTCCGTTTGGAGGATGAACGCAAGCGCCTGATGCAGCTGTTGGGGATCGACCGCAGCGCGAAAGCCAAAGTTGGCGACCTGAAGGCGCCCATGCCCGGATTGGTGTTGAAGGTGCTTGTGAAAGAGGGCGATGCCGTGAAGAAGAACGACCCTCTGTTGGTGCTGGAAGCGATGAAGATGGAGAATGTGATCAAGAGCACGGGCGACGGGCTGGTGAAAAAGGTCCATGCCCAAGAACACGGTGCCGTGGAAAAGGGCCAACTGCTCCTGAGTTTTGAATGATTGACCAACCCCAAGGAAGAACACGATGAAAAAGGTATTTCCCGCACTTTCCCTGTTGGCCTTGGCCGCATGCAGCCAACCCGCTCCCCCTCCCGCACCACCGGCACCTCCCGCACCGGACACCGTGGCCGCCGCGCCGCCCGAACGTCCGGCCATCGTGGCGCCCGCTGATGCGAAGATCACTTTGGTGGCTGCATCACCCGCTGCGGCTTTCCCGGAGGCCTCCCTCCGGTTGGACACCTTGGTGCCCGATGCCAAGGCCATGAAGGCCGCATACAAGTTCGGGGTAACCGGCTTTGACCTAAAAGCCCAAACCCCGGATGCCGCCACCCGCGGCTGCGCCAACAGCAAGGATGGGCAGCATATCCACTTCATCCTCAACAACAAGCCCTACATCGCCGAGTACAATGCGGACTTCACCGAAAAGGCCGAGCCCGGGCGGAACGTGGTGCTGGCCTTCCTGAGCCGCAGTTACCACGAGAGCTTGAAGAATAACGGTTCCGTGGTGCTCAAGGAGTTCACCATGCCGGGAGAAGGCCTTGCGGCCGGCACCGGTGACTTCAGCAGGGACCCGTCCCTGTTCTACAGCCGGCCCAAGGGTGATTACAAGAAGCTGGACGGCGACAAGATCCTGCTGGACTTCTACCTGCTGAACACGGACCTGGCCGACAAGGAATACAGCATCCGCGCCACCATTGACGGCATGGTGTGGACCATCAACAAGTGGGACGCATACATGATCGAGGGATTGGAATTGGGCAAGCACACCGTGCGCCTGGAACTGTTGGATAAGGACGGCAATTTGGTGCCGGGCCCGTTCAATGACAGCGGCGTGCGCGAGTTCAACTACCTCGGCAGCTAGCCCACGGGCTTGTGCCACGTAACGATGAAGCCCCCGGTCCGCTTGGCCCGGGGGCTTCGTCAATTGGGATTGCCGGCTCACTTCAGCACCTTGCACCTGTCGCGCAGCTTGCCTTTGCGCAGCAGGGCGTTGATCTCCTTCACGGGATCGGCCATGGTGCCACTGCTGCCGCAGTCGCACAGGAAGGTCAACGGGTCCGTGTCCAGCAGCATGGCCTCCATTTCCGCCAACGGGGGGGCCTCTTGCAGGGCGGCATACTCCGCGTAGGTCATCTTCAGGAAGCCAGTGTTCAAGCCGACGCCCTTGTTGTCCAGCCAATAGCCCTTCATCAGTTTGGTGGGCAGCAACAACTTCCCTCCCACGGCGAGGTCTTTGGGCGCCGGGTAGGAAATGATGTGCGTGCGGTCTTCGCTGAGGCCCACGGGTACCTTGTCGTGCATGTCCTGCGTGGTGCGGTACACCATCAAGGGGCGGGTACGGTTGACGTTGGCCCCTGGATCGGCCGTGTCCTTGCTTGCTCCGCAACCGAGGAGCAAGCCCAGCAACAGGATGGCGGTGACCGGTTTCATCGCACAAGGATCAAACGTCCGGTGTGCACTTCCGCCCCCGTGGTCAGCCGCAGGAAGTAGGCGCCAGCCGGCACATCGGCCAACGACAACCGCAAGCGGTCATCTGCCATCCTGTGGAAGGCAGGCTGTGCCACCAAGCGCCCCTGTGCATCCAGCACCTCCACTGCCAAACGGCTGCTGCGTCCCCCCGGCAAATCCACCGTCACCTGGTCCTGTGCCGGATTGGGAAAGATGAGCAACTCCGGTGCTGCCGGTTGCTCAGTTATGCCCACGGAGCCATCGCGGGTCATGTTCAACTGCAACAAGTAGGTGCCGGTAAGCCCAAGGAAGTACGGGGCGCAGTGGAAGTACACGGTACCCCCGTTGGCCAAGTTGATCGTGCCCGGCATGATGTCATCATACACGGAGGACCAAGTATTCCCGTCCAAGGAATAGCTGAACATGCCGTCCACGGTGTAAGTCTGCCCGTTGCCGCTGTTGTAGGCATCGTGCATGCGGGGCGAAATGGTGTAGCTGTATCCGGCGGGCAGCACCACTTTGTACAAGTCCTGATCGGTGGTATTGTGGAAATTGGAGCCTGTGGTGGCCACCGAGGCGCTGTTGCCGCTGAAGCTCACCGGGAAGGCATGGGCCTGCGCCACGGTATTGTTCACCTCGTAAGGGTCGGGTTGTATCGCCGAGGCGGTAACGGTAACGAAAATGGGATTGGTGTAGTAGCTGGACCCGGTGAGCTGCCATCCGCCGCCGTTGGGGTTGTGCTGTGCGGCCAACAAGTAGGTTCCTGGCTGAACGGTAACGGTTGCGGGGCCGAAGGTGAGATTGTTGGTGTAGGTGTAGCCGCTTGGCAAGCCCTGGTTCTCGGTGAGCACGCCGACATCCTGCGCCCAGGTGCCGTCCAGGTTGAAGAGCCCCACGCCATACTGCCCCGTGAAGGTGTTCCAGCCGTCGTTGATGAAATTGGTGGCCACGGAGATCTGGCTTCCCTGGGCGAGGCTGGTACCCGGCGTGACGGTGAGGTTGGCATTGAGCTCCATGTCGTTCGGGTTGGTCACGTTGATCTGCGGGAAATTGGTGTAGCCCTGGTTGTTGTTCACCAGCACCCATTCCCCGTTGGTGGGCCGGTAGAGAATGCCGATGTAGTAAGTGCCCGGGAGCATGGTGAGCAAGCCGTTGGTGGAGAAGACCAGGTTGTTGTTGTACACATAGCCAGCCGGGAGCGTGTAGCCGGTGAGTGTTTGCACATAGCCGTAAAAGTTGCTGTTGGCATCGAACACGGCCGCACAGTAATCGCCGCTGAAATCAGCGGTGCCGTTGTTGATCACGTTGGTGTTCACGCTGAAGGCCTGTCCGTAGTAAATGGTGGATGCGGACGGTGACACCCATGTGTAGAGGCCCAGGTTGAAGGTTTGCTGGCCGCCGGTGCCGCCGCCTCCGCCGCTTGCGGGCTTCACGCCGAAAACGGCCTCCTGTCCGCTGTTGTAGGCACCCGTGCCGCCGCCGGTGCCCTGCCCATCCGGGTTCAGGGCACCCACGGTGAAGTATCCGTCGTAGGCCCCTCCCCAGCCCCAATTGAAGTGGAAGTAGTTGTTGTTGTCGTAACCGTCCGCCACAAAGCAGTGGCCACCACCGCTTCCGAAGCCGTCGTACAGCACGGGCCGGGCAGCGTCCAGGTCCGTTTTCAGCTTGGCGATCCACTGCGCTTCACTGTAATTGGCACGTTTCAGGCCTTGCATGGACGGGTCGTAGTTGAAATACGTCTTCAGGGCGTATTCGGCATTGTGGTCTGTGGACGGACTGTTTGCCTGGATTACCCAGGCACCGCTGACCTGCGGGCTGTATTGCATGTCCACGGCCACGCCGCAATGGAACATCAAGGTGGCCACGGCATTGTTGGCACTGGTGACGTTGTTGGGCATGCCGGCCCAGTTGTAGGTGGTGGCCCCGAAGTTGGCCGACAAAGTGCCGTAGTTCGGTGCATTGTAGGAGTGGAAGCCGAGGCCCTGGGCCGGCCAGTTGTGGTATTTCATCACTTGGGCCATGGCCGTAGCCACGCAACCGGTCACCGAGCCCCCCGGGCAAAGTGCGTTGTAATGCGGGCTCTGGTTCCAGGTGGTGCTTAGCAGCGGAGCCACGGCAGCGCGGGGTGCGCCCGTGTTGTCCGGCACGCCGTGTTCCCAGCGCGCCCATTCCTGCAAGGCCGCCCGGGCAGGGTCGTCCTCCATTTGCAAGGCTGCACGGACCTCGGTACGGTAACCCTCCAACCATTTGGCCAGGTTGATGGGCAGCGTGTCATCGGCGAAGGGGCCTTCGGTGGAGTAGCCCAGCACGGGCAGCACCCGGTCATCTCCGCTGATGATCACGAATCCTTGTGCGGCCACGTTGTAAATGCGGTAGAGCACCTGTGCCTGCCCATCACCCACGGCGGGGTCGGCGGCCTCCCGGGCCAAGATGAGCTGGCCCGGTTGCATGGCACCGAAGGCCGGTGCCTGTGCCGCCAGGAAGCGAACGGCCACCGTGCGGGCCACATCATCGGGCACCTGTGCGGCCTGTAGCAGCCCGGCCACCAGCAGGGCGGTAAACATGGACACGAAGCGGAACGGGCGTAATGATCGGGTCATGGCATGCGTGCCGAAAAGGATGACGGCACCGCATGCCGCTTTTTCAGCATGTCAAAACTATCCCCGGCCCGGAGCCTGCACAATACCCAAAAAGGGGGAAGCCCTACACGAGTTCGATGTCGAAATCCACCAGTTCCACGAACTGTTGGATGCGCTGGTCGATTTCTTCCTGGGTGAGGTCCATCAGGCGTTCCACGCCGAATTTCTCACAGCAGAAGGAGGCCATGGCGGATCCGGTGATGATGGCGCGCTTGAGGTTGTCGAAACCATGGTCGCCACTGCGGGCCAGGAAGCCGATGAAGCCGCCTGCAAAGGTGTCCCCTGCCCCGGTGGGGTCCACCACCTCGTCCAACGGCATGGCTGGCGCAAAGAAGACACGGTCCTTGTCGAAAAGCAGGGCGCCGTGTTCACCCTTCTTCACCACTAAGTACCGCGGGCCCATGGACAGGATCCTGTGCGCCGCTTTCACCAGGCTGTGCTCGCCGCTGAGCTGACGCGCCTCCGAGTCGTTGATCACCAGGATGTCCACCCGGGCGATCACCTCTTTGAGCTTGGCCAGTGCGCTGTCCATCCAAAAGTTCATCGTGTCCAAGGCCACCAGCGCCGGTGCTTCCACTTGGTCCAGCACTTTGGCCTGAATGCCGGGGTCCAGGTTGCCCAGCATCACATACTTTGCTTCTTTATAGGCATCGCTCAGCTTGGGGTCCAGGTCCATCAGCACGTTCAGCCGGGTTTCCAGGGTGTCCCGCGCATTCATGTCGTAGTGGTACCGTCCGCTCCAAAAGAAGCTTTCCTTGCCCTGCAGCACTTCCAGGCCATCCAAGTTGACACCGCGATCGCGCAGCTCGTCCATGGTCTTCTTGGGGAAATCGTCGCCCACCACGCTCACGATACCCTGCTCCTTGACGAAGTAGGAGGCAGCCAACGAGATGTAGGTGGCGGCACCACCCACCACTTTCTCAGCCTTGCCGAACGGGGTTTCGATGTTGTCAAAGGCGACTGTTCCGACTGTTACGAGCTTCATGTAGGTCCTGGGATTTCAGCAGGCAAAGGTGGTGCATGGACCCCGATGGGCACCGCACTTGTGCACGGGCGTTCATGAAAAAAGCCCCAGCACAGCGGCTGAGGCTTCTTGCTCCCCGGGTTGGACTTGAACCAACGACCCCCTGATTAACAGTCAGGTGCTCTAACCGGCTGAGCTACCAGGGAAGAAAAACCTTTTTGCAAAGGGACGGCAAAAGTAGGAACCCGGGGCATTCCTGCAAGCCGCGCCGCTCGATCCGTGCACGCAGCACCTCCGCAGGTCACACTACGGCAGGGGAATCCGCCTTTTTCAGCAGGTATGTCACGTAAACGGGTTGCGTGGTGTGTGCAACCCAGCGGTGTACCATGGACCGGCTACTCCCTCTTGACATGGCGGTGCATACCAAGGTGTACGGTGCAAACTGCGGGGTTGGCCCCGAACGGCTCAGCATTACACGGCCTTGCGCAGGTGGACCGGCTGCATCACGGATTGGTCGCCGTCCAGCACCATCAACACCAAGTCCTGATCCTGCACGCCCGTCAGGCGGATCTGTGTCACCGGACCTTTGATGTCTCCGGTTTTCAGGATGTGCCCGTCGCTGGTGCAAAGGTCGAACAAGGCATCCTCGTGGCCCGGCTCATAGTCGAACATCAGCAATTTCTCCGCCCGGTCGATGCGGATCCTCAGCTCCGTTGCATGGTTCTGGCTGCGCATGGTGTTGCCTTTGGGGATGTTTACGCCCCCCTTCGGGTAAAAGTTCCAGCGCCCGTCCTCTGCACTTTGGTGGCCTCAGTTGCCTTGATCATTGAACACCCAATAGGGGTGCTCCGTGATGATGGGGTATTCGTTGCACATCATTGTGATCAGGTGTTGTTCGATCACGAAGCTACCCTGCCGGGCCCCGGCCCGTTCGGACGAAACGGGCATCGGCAGTTCCGCTCCAGGCATCGGTGCATTCAACAAGGCGCCAGCTATGCGGCCATGGCGGTTGCAGCCCATATCGGCTTACCGGATGCAAAGGGGGATCCCCGTCCCTGTTCCTTTCAGCTTGGCTACCGCCCCTTGGCCTGTAGCTACCGTTCCTGCCTTCACAGGCCTTGTCGCAATGCTTTCGCTTACCTTCCGGCCAATCCTCCAACCATGGCCATACGCACGTTGATCGTGGACGATGAAGCCGATGCCCGGCAAAACCTGCGGTTGATGTTGCAGGAACAATGCCCCGAGGTGCTGGTAGCCGGCATGGCGGCATCGGCGGGGGAAGCGAGGAAGTTGATCGCCTCCGAGCAACCGCAAGCTCTGTTCCTGGACATCAAAATGCCCGGCGAGGACGGGTTTTCACTGCTGCGCTCCTTGCCGCAGCCACACCTTCCGGTGATCTTCACCACCGCCTATGACGAGTATGCCCTGCGCGCCTTCAAGGAGAATGCATTGGACTACCTCGAAAAGCCCATTGACCCGGATGAACTGGACCGTGCCGTGGGAAAATTGGTGCAACTCCTGGGCGACCCCTTGAAATTGAAGCAGCAGGACGAGCGCCTGCAAGCCCTGGTGAACGATCCCGGTTCACCCTTGGGCAACCGCTTGGCCGTGCCCGGCAAGGATAGATTGATCCTGTTGCGCCACGAGGATATCCTGTACTTGGAAGCCGCCGACAGCTATACGGTGGTGCACACCCGCGATGGGAAGCGCACGGTGAGCAGCAAGCACATCCGGGTGTTCGAGACCCACTTGGACCCGCGCAAGTTCTTCCGGGTGCATAAATCCTTCATCATCAACTTGGACCGCTTGGTGAGCCTGAGCCGCACCGAGGGCAACATGGCCGTACTGGACAACGGTGTGCTGGTGCCGGTAAGCCGGCGCCGCATGCCCGAGCTCATGGCCATGCTCAATACCTTCTAGCCGTGGCGTACGGGAAGCGATGCCGGATCGGGGCTTTGGCGGCCATCGCTTGGGCATTGGCCCCAACCCCGCTCCTTGCCCAGCAATACGGTTTCACACAATACACCCCGCGCGACGGATTGGCGCAAAGCCAAGTGCGCTGCATTGCGCAGGACAAAGCCGGCTACCTATGGGTGGGCACCTTGGGCGGGGCCAGCCGCTTCGACGGCTCGGACTTTACCAACTTCGGGCTGCGCAACGGGCTGCCCGACCCGCAGGTGAATGCCGTGCTGGGCGCTTCGGACGGCTCGGTGTGGCTGGCATGCGGCAGCTTCCTCGTGCATTTCAACGGAGGTGCCATGCACACGGTGCCACTACCCGTGGGCAAAGAAGAAACACGTGTAACAGCCTTGGCCGAAGGAACCGACGGCTCCATCTACGCCGGTTTGGACGGCAGCGGCCTGCTGGAAGTGAAGAACGGTGCGGCGGTGGTCCCCGCCAATTGGGCAGCCGATACCGCCACCCATGTGCGCGCCCTGTTGGCCTTGCCCAACGGCGACCTGCTGGTGGGCCTGCGCAACGGATTGTTGCGCCGGCACCGGGGTGAATGGGGCTCCGTGCCATTGCCCTTTCCCACCTCCATCAGCTCGTTGGCCGCAGGGCCGGACGGCACGCTTTGGGCGGGCACCTATGGCGATGGATTACTTGAACTGCCCGCGCAAGGGAGCCCCGTGGTGCACAACGTGTCCTCGGGCCTGCTTCAGGGCACCGTACGGTCCGTATTGGTGGACCGCCTGGGGCGCACCTGGGCTGCCACCAAGTTCGGGGTAAACGTGCTGGACCACGGCCGGGTGCGCGCCTTCACCCTGTACCAAGGCATGCCCAACGACAACACGTGGTCCTTGTTCCAGGATGCCGATGGCGGCTTGTGGATCGGCACAGATGGCGCAGGCCTGCTGCGCTTTGCCGGCGATGCGTACGTGACCTTCACGGTGACCGAGGGGTTGTGCAGCGACCTGGTTATGGCCGCCGTGGCCGATGCACAGGGCGACATCTGGTTGGGCACCTACGGCAACGGCCTGTGCCGCATGGACGGCATGGCCCATATCAGCACGCTGGACGGACTGCCCAACAACACGGTGTGGAGCGCGCTTCGCGACACGACCGGAGCCCTGTGGTTCGGCACCAGCGACGGTCTTTGCCGCGTGGTGAACGGCGTGGTGGACGCACCGCCAGAGGCCCGGGCCCTGGCAGGCCGGCGGGTGCTTTCCCTGCACCGCACCGACAACGGGGCCATCTGGTGCGGCACCAGTGATGGTGTGTATGTGCTGCCACCGGGCCTTCCGGCGGAAAGACCCCGTTCGCTCCAGCACATCCGCCCGCACGGGGTGCGCAGTATCGTGCCCGGCCCGGACGGCAGCCTGTGGTTGGCCACCGACCTGGGCGTCGTGCAGGTCCTGAACGAACAGGCCAAGCTGTTCACCACGGTGGACGGCCTGAGCCGCAACACTGTGTTCTGCTTGGCCTTCGACCGCAAGGGGCGGCTTTGGATCGGCACCTCCGACGGCCTTACCTGCCACTCCAAGGACGGCTTCTCCAGGGTCGACCTCGGAGAAGATTTCGGTTCCAACTACGTAGGGTCGCTACTGATCGATGGCACCGGCCAACTATGGGCCGGCACCAACAACGGGCTGTTCCGCTTTATGCCCGACAGCCTGCTCGCAAACCCCTCCGCACGGGAACACATCATGGAGGAGGACGGCCTGCGCGGATTGGAGTTCAACCTCAATGCCGCCTTCGCCGATACCCGGGGCAGGCTGTTCTTTGGCACCAATGCCGGGCTGGTGCTGCACGACCCGCAACGGTCCGCAACCCACGGCCGCCCGAGCCCGCCACAGGCCCTGGTGACCGGGGTGGCCAATGCGCAGGAACCCATGGCCGGCTTCGGCGGCACAGGTGCGGGGCGCGACACCCTCCTGCAAGTGGGCTTTCGCAGAAACCACCTCACCTTCAACTACACCGCCATTGCCTTGGCCTACGGGCGGCATGTCCGTTTCCAGTACCGCTTACTGGGCTTCGACAAGGACTGGCTGCCGCCCACGGAGGCCCGGTTCGCCAGTTACTCCAACCTGCCCCAGGGTGACTATCTCTTCGAGGTACGGGCAGCGGACGGCTTGGGCATGGACGGCGGCCGGTGGGGCGCCACGGCCACGGTAGCTTTTACCGTAACGCCCCCATTTTGGCTGCGCTGGTGGTTCTTCGCCCTGGTGGTCGCCGCAGCTGGGGGAAGCCTTTGGGGCATCATGCACTACCGGAGCATCCGGCGCGAACGCTTGGAGAGGACACGCGGCCTCATCCTGCGGTCGCGCATGTTGCAGTTGGAACAGCAGGCCCTCAACGCCAACATGAACCGCCACTTCATCTTCAACGCGCTCAACAGCATCCAATACAGCATCAACAAGCAGGACCGCAACACGGCCAGCAAGTACCTCACCAGCTTCGCCAAACTGATCCGCAAAAACCTGGACGCCAGCCAAGGCGATACCACCACCTTGTCCGAGGAGCTCGAGCGGCTGGAACTGTACTTGCTGCTGGAGCACATGCGCTTCAAGGACCGCTTCCAGTACACCATCACGGTAGACCCGGCAGTGGACCCCAGCTCGGTGAACATTCCGGCAATGATGCTGCAGCCCTACGTGGAGAACAGCATTTGGCACGGCATCCTGCCCATGGCCCACGACGGGCAAGTGCGGATCACCGTGGAGCAGGCCGGGGAAGGGCGCGTACGCATCGGGATCACCGACAACGGGGTGGGAATCGATACCAGTATAGGCAGCAAGGCTGGCCGCGAACCGGACCACATCTCGCGGGGCATCGAGATCACCAAGGGTCGCGCCGATATCCTCCGCAAGTTGCAACTGGGTGACATACGCATCCAAGGCCCCGAACAATACCGGGATGGGCAGGGCAACACGGGCACCCGGGTCACCGTTGAACTCCCCGTGGGAAATCCGCCCGACAGGACCCGTTTGCAAAACAAGGCATGAACCGCTAACTTTGAACTTGATGATGAGGCGCAGGCTTGGCCATATCCTTCTTTACCTCGCGGCAACAGGTATGCTGATGCTTGCGGCGACGGGCTGCACCAAGGAAGAACTTGTTGCTCCCGGCCATCCGGACATGACGATGCACACCAAGGCATCCGGCGGTGCGGGGGATAGCGTGCTGACCGGCAATGGTGACAATGGGTGGCTTGCACCCATATCCGACGATGGGGATGACCTTGGCGACAAGGAGCGCTCCAAACCGAAGAACTAACGCACCAAACACCCGCGTCAAAGCCCGGTGAGCCGGGCTTTTTCATGCCGGTGCGATCCGTTTTGGAGAGGAACATTTACCTGCAGCCCTCAGCCGGGCATCGCTTTGGGGCGCTATTGCGGGTGCCCCATGGTCTTGCGGGAAGGGCTTGCCGAAGGTGCCGTTGGTCGTCCCGAAAGCACCGTTCCCCGCAATGACCCTCCATGTGTGCGGCGCAAGGCGGTAGCTTGGTGAAGAACAACCGACATGTCCGCCGACAACGACCATCTGCACCGCCTGGTACACAGCATGACGCGCGCCGAGAAGCGCTACTTCAAGCTGTACACCTCCCGCCATCTGGTGGGCAATCAAAGTGTCCACCAGCTTTTGTTTGATGCCATTGCGGCCATGCCCGCGTATGACGTCTCCATCTTGCACCGCCAATTCGCCGGACAGTCTTTCATGCGGCGCTTCGCCATCACCAAAAGGCGGTTGTATGAAGCCGTGCTGGACAGCCTGGATGCCTTCCACGCCAAGAGCTCGGTGGATGACGAGGTACGGCGCATGTTGCACCACGTGGAGCTGCTTCAGCACAAAGCCCTGTATGCCGACGCCGCCAAGGTGCTCCGCTCGGCACGGAAGCTTGCCAAGGACCATGAGCGGCATGCGCTGCTGCTTCAGGTGGCGGAATGGGACCGGCGCTTCATGGAACGGAGCAATTATGCGGGAATCACCGGACAGGCCCTGGCGAAGCATGCCACAAAAGCGGAAGCAACTGCAACCAGCTGGATCGAAATGGACCGGTTGTGGCAGATCAAAAGCGAAACCTTTCTGCTGCTCTACCATAACGGACAAGCGCCGGGCATGCAGGAATTGGAACAATTGGATGGCTTTGCGGCCGATCCGCTGCTGGCCGTGGACGCCGTGCTGCACAGCGCGGGGGCACGCTTCCTTCACCACCACGTACGCGGGGCTTTGGCCTACGTGCGCAACAACCTGCCTGCCTGCGAAAAGGAACTGGAGGCCGCAGCCCGCCTGCTTCGGACCGCGAAAGGGCCGTTTGACGGCGAACCCGGCTTGCTGCTCGGCGTGATCGCGAACCTGGCCCAAGTGCGCATGCGGCTGGGCCGCCACCAGGAGGCCCTGGAGGGCTTCCAGGAATTCCGACGGGCCCCTCGGATGATGGCCAAGGCTCCCAGTCCCGACCTGGAAATGAAGCTCTTCGTGCTAGGCAACAGCTTGCAGATGTCCTTGCTTGCCGTAAAGGGTGATTTTGCCCAAGCCGTGGAACTCGTCGGGGTGTTGGAGGAAGGATTTGTGCGGTACGGCAAGCGCATCAGCACCGTGCGCAGGGCGGAGTTGGAACTGCAGGCCGCCTTTGTGTGCTTGGGCGCAGCACAACCCGGCAACGCCCTGCGCTGGTGCAACCGCCTGCTGGGCGAGAGGGGGATCGATGCCCACGCGGAGCTTTCCGCCCTGGGCCGGATGCTGAATCTGGTCTGCTTGGTGGAACTGGGCAAACACGACTTGCTGGAGTACGTGGTGCGCAATGCCCAACGCGCGTGGAAACAGCATGCGGGTCCGTTCGCGATGGAGCGGGTCCTGCTGGAACACGCACAGGCGCTGGCCCGCATTACCGGGTCCCGGCGGCAGATGGCTTGGCACTCCGTGCTGGCCGCTCTAGAAGAAGTGGCCGCCGAGCCGAAGGAATCCGCCGCCCTGGACCAGATCGACCTGATCACATGGGCCCGCGCGAAGGCGGAAGAAAGGAATTTCGCGGAACTGGTAAAGGAGAAATGGAGCCAGCGGCCCGTGCCTGCGCGTCGCAACCATGGCAAGCGTGCCGCCTAAGGCCGGACCGGTGGGGTTACTTTTCCGCCGATGACACGGGCGGCTGTCTTCCATAAGCATTTGATGCGACGGGCACGCAGATACCTGCTGGCCAGTGCATCATGCCTGGCCACCGCCCACTGCACCGCACAAATCGTTGCCCTGGCCGACGGATGGTCATTCCGCCAAACCGGCACGAACGCATGGCACCCCGCCCAAGTGCCCGGAGAAGTCCACACCGACCTGCTGCGCAACGGCCTGATCCCCGACCCGTACCGCAACTTCAACGCGGACAGCGTGCAATGGATCGAGGACAAGGATTGGGAGTACGCACGCACGATCCATGCGGATGCAGCGCTGCTGAAGTACGAGCACGTGGACCTGGTGTTCAAAGGGCTGGACACCTTCGCCGAAGTATGGCTGAACGATTCGCTGTTAGGCAAGGCGGACAACATGTTCCGCACGTGGGAGTGGTCAGTGAAGGAATTGTTGAAGCCTGGAAAGAACATATTGAAGGTCATTTTCCGGAGCGCGGTGCGGGAAGGCATGAAGCTGCGCAAGACCTACGGCATCAACTTGCCGCACGACAGCGACCCCAGCGGCACGAGCCCGTTCGTACGCAAGGCGGCCTACCAATTCGGTTGGGACTTTGCGCCGCGCTTGGTGGGCTGCGGCATCTGGCAGCCGGTGGAATTGCGCTGTTGGAACGGTGCGCGCATCAACGGTGTGCAAGTGGAGCAGCACTTCACTTCAGACAGCATTCGGCTGAAGATCCAGGTGAACACCTTGGGCCAAGCCGAGGCTACTGTCCATTGTTCTTTGGACGGAGTTCCGATCGGCCAACCAGCCATGGACGCTGGCCCGGCAGCGTCCATCACCGTCCATTCCACCCTGCCGCGCACAGCACTTTGGTGGCCCAATGGTTCAGGAGAACAACCCCTCCACAACCTGCACGTCGAACTGCGCAGCCCAAAAGGCCAACTATTGGATTCCACTACGCACCACATCGGCTTCCGCAGCATTGAATTGCAGCAGCAGGAAGACAGCATTGGCCGCTCGTTCACCTTCATCGTCAACGGCAAGCCCATCTTCATGAAGGGCTGCAACATCGTACCTCCGGACATGTTCCCCAGTCGCGACGACAGCGCATGGGTGGCGCTGGTGGCCCACATCCAGCGGGCGCACATGAACATGGCGCGCGTGTGGGCCGGCGGCATCTATCCGCCGGAGGCATTCTACACAGCCTGTGATACTGCCGGCATTCTCGTCTGGCAGGATTTTATGTTGGCGAACTTAGTGCCGGCGGAAGGGGCTTTCCTGGAGAACATCCGCTTGGAGACCAAGGAACAGGCGCAACGCTTCGCCCTTCACCCTTGTGCGGCCTTGCTCTGCGGGAACAACGAGCTGAACGTGGCCTGGAGCAATTGGGGCTGGCAACAGAAATACGGCCTGCACGGTGCGGATTCAGCCCGGGTGATCGACAGCAACCGGAAGCTCTGGAAAGAAGTGCTCGGCACCGTGGCTGCGGATGTTGGCATGCCCTATACCTGGACCAGCGCCTTGAGCAACTGGGGCAATGCCGCCGGACTGCGCAGCGGCGACCTGCACTACTGGGGCGTGTGGCACGGCGATGCGACTTTTGATTCGCTTGCCACGAGCGTGGGCCGCTTCGTGAGCGAGTATGGTTTTCAAAGCTGGCCGGACAGCGCGCTGCTGGCCCAGTACATCGATGCGGACCAACTTCACCTGGGCAGTGCTGCACTCCGCTGGCGCCAGCGCAGTTACAAAACGGACGGACCGATCTGGGAGGCCATCTCCCACGAATTAGGCGAGCATCCCAAAACACTCGGGGAATTCATTGAGGCCAGCCAAGCGGTACAATCACTGGCTTATGAAAAGGCAATCCAAGCGCACCTGAAAAAGCAGCCTTGGTGCATGGGCACGCTCTTTTGGCAATTGAACGATTGCTGGCCGGGCCCGAGTTGGAGCTTGATCGATCACGAAGGGAATTGGAAGCCGGGGATGCGGGCGGTGGAAGAGTTGTACGCCAAATGAACGGCGGCAGGCTGGTGGCTAAGAACGAGCATGGACGCGAATACGCGTCCATTCGGGTCCATTGCAAATGTGAACTGCCCAAAGGCTGCTTCTACGGCTCCAACCCCACAATCTTGCCGTCTTTGATCACCCACACCTTGGTGCCGTGGATTTTGGCCTGGCGGCGGGCTTCCTTGGCGGCGCGCTTCAGGGCTTTGGTGACGGACTCAATGAAGTCGTCCTTAGCCTTCTTCTGAGGTGCTTTGCTCATGGATGCTTTTCAAGAAGTACCGGCACAGGTCCTGAGTTGTCATACACCGCCCAAACATCGGCTAACCAGCGGTATTGTTCAACAAAGTTAATCCATCCTCGTTTGTATCGCCGCCTGACATCCTCTGGCGGTACGTTGTGAGCACCTTGCTTCACCCGGTGAGCCACTCGCTTGATCGCGAGTTCAGGGCTGTCTAATTTCAGGAAGACCAATTCCACCAAGTACCCGGCCTTCCGGATATTCTTCAGCCTTTGCACATAAGTCATTCCGCTGAGCGTGGATTCCAATGCAAACGGCTCCTTCTCCTTCGTCAACCGGTCCACTTCAGCAAGGAGTAACCGCCCTGCGGCACGGGCAGCCAGCTCTGGATGCAAAGGGGATAACCCGGAAGCAATGAGGTCGGCGTTCACGAAGTGGAGGATGCCTTCGTCTGCCGTGAGGAATTTCTTGGCAAACGTGGTCTTCCCAGCCCCGTTCGGCCCTGCGATGATGATGCAGCGGGGCTTGGGGTTCTTGGCCATTGGGGCGTTCAAGATAGAACCGTTGCGAATTGGCCTTCAGGTTGATGACTGTGATGCCATTCCGTCATCCGTGCAAATTCAACACGCCGTGTTAAAATTACAAGGTTGTGGCTCTTGCTTTCATGGGGGCAATGGACACAAATGGACCTTGATGGACGCGAATTCGCGTCCATCAAGGTCCATTGAACACCGGGTAGCAAGTACCTACGCCCCCACTCCCACGCTCTTCGCGCCTTTTGCCGGCAGCATCTCCTTCACCGCCGCCACCAGCGCCTTGTCGTCAAAGCCGCATTCGGTGTAGAGTTCCGGTTGGGTGCCGTGTTCGATCCAGCGGTCGGGGATGCCTAAGCGCTTCACCTGGGCCTGGTAGCCGTGATCGGCCATGAACTCCAGCACGGCGCTGCCCATGCCGCCCATGATGCAGCCGTCTTCGATGGTGACCACGTGCTTGAACTTGGCGAAGACCTCATGCAGCAGCAGTTCGTCGATGGGCTTGGCGAAGCGCATGTCGTAGTGGGCCACGTCGTAGCCCTCGGCCTGCAGGGCATCGATGCCCTTGGCGGCGATGTTGCCGATGTGGCCGATGCTGAGCACGGCCACGTCGGTGCCGCTGCGCAGCTTACGGCCGGTGCCCACCTTGATCTCGCGGAAGGGCGTTTTCCATTCGGTCATCACGCCTTCGCCGCGCGGGTAGCGGATGCTGAAGGGGCCTTGGTCGGGCAGCTGCGCGGTGTACATCAGGTTGCGCAGCTCCTCCTCGTTCATCGGGGCGCTCACCACCATGTTGGGGATGCAGCGGAAGTAGGCAAGGTCGAACGCGCCGTGGTGGGTGGGGCCGTCAGCACCGGCGAGGCCGCCTCGATCAAGGCAAAACACCACGTTGAGGTTCTGCAGGGCCACATCGTGCACCACTTGGTCGTAGGCGCGTTGCATGAAGGAGCTGTAGATGTTGCAGAAGGGCACCAGGCCCTGCGTGGCCATGCCCGCACTGAAGGTGACGGCGTGCTGCTCGGCGATGCCCACATCGAAGGCGCGGTGGGGCATGGCCTTCATCATGATGTTCAGCGAGCAGCCGCTGGGCATGGCGGGCGTCACGCCCGTGATCTTGGGGTTTTTCTCGGCCAGCTCCACAATGCTGTGGCCGAAGACGTCCTGGTACTTGGGCGGCTGCGGGCTCTTGGGCACCACCTTGATGATCTCGCCGGTGACCTTGTTGAACAGCCCGGGTGCATGCCACACCGTGGGGCTGCCCTCCTCGGCGGGCTTGTAGCCCTTGCCCTTCACCGTAAGCACGTGCAGGATCTTGGGGCCGGGGATGTTGCGCAGATCGCGCATCACGGCTACCAAGCGTTCCACATCGTGTCCGTCCACCGGCCCGAAGTAGCGGAACTTCAAGCTCTCAAAGAGGTTGCTTTGCTTGAGCAGGGAAGCCTTCACGGCGTTCTCCACCTTTTGCACGATGGACTGGGCGTTGGGCCCGAATTTGCTGAGCTTGCCGAGCAGGTTCCACACCTCGTCCTTCACCTTGTTGTAGCTGCGGCTGGTGGTGATGTCGGTAAGGTATTCGCGGAGCGCTCCCACGTTGGGGTCGATGCTCATGCAATTGTCGTTGAGCACCACGAGCATGTCGGTGCCGATGCCGCCTGCGTGGTTCAGGGCCTCAAAGGCCATACCGGCGGTCATGGCGCCGTCGCCGATCACGGCCACGGTGTGGCGGTCTCGTTCGCCCTTGAGCTTACTGGCTTCGGCCATACCGGTGGCCGCGCCGATGCTGGTGCTGCTGTGGCCCACGCCGAAGGTGTCGTAGTCGCTTTCACTGCGCTTGGGAAAGCCGCTGAGGCCGCCGTGGATGCGGTTGGTGTGGAAGACTTCGCGCCTTCCGGTGAGAATCTTGTGGCCGTAGGCTTGGTGGCCCACGTCCCACACCAGTTGATCATAGGGCGTGTTGAAGACGTAGTGCAGGGCCACGGTGAGCTCCACCACGCCGAGGCTGGCGCCGAAGTGGCCGCCCTTCACGCTCACCACATCGATGATGAAGTTGCGCAACTCCTGGCAAACCCGCCCCAGCTGCGGCTCGGAGAGCTTGCGCAGGTCGGCGGGAGTGTTGATGGCGGAGAGCAGTGGAAACGGGCTTGCAGAGGTGGACATGGCCTGAAAGGACGAACAAATGTAGGGCTGGCAACGAGGATTGCGGGCTAAACCACCCATTGGGCGCATGGTCTGCCGCCAAGGGAGCACGTAATTACCGAAAATTGCGGACGCAATGATCAACGAGTTTCCACGCATGAAGTGTATCCACCCGCCGCTCAAGGCCCCACCTGGTACTCATGCCCATCATATCGCCCGTTGAAGCGCACAGCCATCCGCTCATTCAGTTCGTGCATCCTGTCCAAGGTTTCATCTTTCACGTCTTGTTTAAGGCTCAAGACCAGGCCCCACTCTCCGTAGCGCTCCCACCAGGTGGCACTGCATACGGTGAAGTCCAGGTCAATGGCTGCCACTATAAGGCAGTCCATGTCCTCCTTCCTGGTGAAGTAGAACCAATAGGTCACCTCGCGCTCCACGCTGTCATCGTCATTGCGGAGCATTTCAAATGCCCATTCCCGGTCATCCATAAGTGCAAGGTAGGTGTTGGTGCCGGTGATGTGCGCCGCACGGTTGCAACACCGGGGACATAGCCCACTCCAGCTACACTATCCCGACAAGCGCCCCACTTCCAACTTCATGGCCTCGATCACTTCCACATTGGCCACTTCGCCATCCAAGCTGTACACAATGAAAACCTTGCCCCCGAATTTTTCGGTGAACTCCGCAAAGCTCGCCCGCATGCGGTCGCTGGGAGAATAGTTGCCGAAGTTGGCTTTGGCCGTGATCGGCTTGATCTGCAGGCCAAACGCTCGCGTGCCCACGTGGCCGAGGAAGTCAATGTCTCCGGCATGGTCCATTTCCGCTTCAGATTCCTCGAAACGGACCGAAGGCAACAGGTGCGCCAACTGATCAAATACGATTGATTTCTCACGCAGATAACCGTCGTAGGTGCGATTGATGGTGAGGTTGTGGATGTAGTCGATGCAATCCTGCTTGGTGACCTGCTGGAACGCGGTGGTCCATTCCGGTATCACCACCTCCACGATCTTCTCGTACAAACGCTCCCCAAGCTCCTTGAGGCTTTCCTCCGTAACGCGGGTTGGGAGCTTGGCAGCGGTATGCGCATGCGCGAAGAACCAATGTTCCCATTCCCCGATCGTTGCCGGTTGGCATTCGCGGATCAGGGACATCACCGCTCCCGCTTTTGCCGGCCGGGTGAGCTGGTAGGTTTGGCTCGTATAGTTGAGCACCTTCTCCTTCTTCCCAAACTCCAACGAATACCGCTTCGGGCTATGCGATGACTTCTTGGGCATAGCGCTCAAATCGTTCCTTGTACTTGAATGCGCGGCGATCGTCCACATCCACAAGCCCCTTCTTGACCAAGTGGGCATTGAGGAAGGTCTTGTTCTTCAAGTAGAGGTAGCACCGTAACCGGTCCTGCTCGTCGTGTTTGTCGGCATCATACCGCAAATAGACCCGTTGGCCTTTTGTGGCTTCTTCCAGCCAACTCCTGGCTTCTTCAATTGCGTCCGCACGTGGTTTCACCCCGATCAGCCGGACTACAAGGTCGTTGCTCAAACGGACGATCTCCGGGGATACCACCTCTTTCACGGTGAAGTATTCCTCCCGTTCGCCGCTGTCCTCCGAAATGCGTGACCCGAAGGTCAACTTGCGCGCATCGATCTTCTTATCCATGCGGTGCGGGTCTTGGAACAGGTAGGGCAACCTGTTCTTCCGTTCGGCGGAAATTTCGGGCTTTGGCCCCTGGTCCTTGAATTCATACTGGCTTCCCGCCAAGTCTACTTGTGAAACATTCAGTTTCGTTTTGATCACGGGAATGAACTCCGGGTTGATCTCATAGCCTACTGAGGACCTGCCTAAGTTTCGTGCTGCCAATGCGGTTGTGCCGCTGCCAAGGAAGGGGTCCAACACCTTTTCCCCGTGGAAGGAGAACATCTGGATCAATCGGGCGGGCAATTCTTCCGGAAACATCGCGAGGTGACCCTCTTGCTTGGCCCCTGCAAAATTCCAATGGCCTGCGAAGTATTGGTTCCACTGCTCCGTGGTCATGGCGGAGCGCTGCTTCTGTTCCACGGTTGGCTTGGGGGCTGCTCCGGGCTTCTTGAAGATGAGGATGAATTCGTAGTCGATCTTCAGGATCCCGTTCCGTGGATTTGGGAAACTGCCCATGATCGCGGCCCCTCCGGTGGTGTTGGTGGTGGTGACCTTCTGCCAGATCACGGCGCCCATGTAATCCATGCCGAGCGCTTCGCAGAAACGGATGATCTCGGTGCGAATGGGGATCACCTTGTAGCGGCCATAGTACACCGTGCGGGCAAATTGGTCGCCAATGTTGATGCACAGGCGGCAGCCGGGTGAAAGCACGCGATCGCACTCCTGCCACACCAGGTTGAGGTCATTGATGTATTCCTCGTAGCTGCCATGGTACCCGATCTGGTCCTTGGAGCCATAGTCCTTCAACTGCCAATAGGGGGGCGATGTGACGATCAACTGGACGGACCCGTCCTGTAGTTGGTCCATGGAACGGCTGTCACCGGTGATGATCGTATGCGTGGTGCTCATCTGTTGGCCGAAGATAGGCGCGTGGACGTGTTTCGGAAAGTTGGGGTCAGCTAAGACCCGGATTATGCAGCAGGGTTCGTTGTGAGGGTCGAAATCACAAGGGCAGCGCGGGTTTCACCGAGAAGGAATAGCACAAGCTATTGTGCCGAGGGGAAAACCGGCGAAGCGTACGCTGCCGCAGTGATTTCGGGCCGTAGTAGAAATCCTGCTGCATATTCCGGGTAAGAACTATCCCTTCAACCCATCCCACCCCTGCGCCTTCAGCGCATGCTGCCCGCCTTGGCGGTCGATGAGCTGGCAACCGCTGGCTTTGTCCGTGAGGTGGCCGATGACGGTGAAGTGCGGCGAACCCTTGATCTTGTCGTAATCGGCTTGGGCAATGGTGAAGAGCAGCTCGTAGTCCTCGCCGCCGTTGAGCGCGCAGGTGCTGGGGTCCAGGTTGAAGTCACGTGCGGCGCGGTGCGTTTCCGGTGCGATGGGGATTTTTTCGTCGTAGAGCTTCACGCCCAATTCCGAGCGGCGCGCAATGTGCATGGCCTCGCTGGCCAGGCCGTCGCTGATGTCGATCATGGCGGTGGGCCGCAATTGCATCTCCTTGAACAGCGCGATCACATCCTTGCGGGCTTCGGGCTTCAGTTGACGCTGGAGGATGTAGTCGAAGCCGCTGAGGTCCGGTTGCACGTTGGGATCCTGCTTGAAGACAGCCTTTTCGCGCTCCAGCACCTGCAGGCCCATGAAGGCTCCGCCCAGGTCGCCGCTCACCACCAACAGGTCGTTCTCCTTGGCCCCGTGGCGGTACACGATCTCTTCCTTCTTTGCCGCGCCGATGGCGGTGATGGAGATCACCAGACCGCTGGTGCTGCTGGTGGTATCGCCGCCCACGAGGTCCACGCCGTAGGTGTTGCAGGCGGTGAGCATGCCGGCGTAGAGCTCATCCACGGCTTCCAGCGAAAAGCGGTTGCTGATGGCGATGGCCACGGTGATCTGGCGCGGCTCGGCGTTCATGGCATAGACGTCGCTGAGGTTGACGATGACGGCTTTGTAGCCGAGGTGCTTCAGCGGGACGTAGCCGAGGTCGAAGTGTACGCCCTCCACCAGCATGTCGGTGGTGACCACTTGGGTGAGGCCTTGCGGGTCGATGACGGCACAATCGTCGCCGATGCCTTGCAGCGATGAAGGGTTCTGCAATTCCACGGCGGCGGTGATGCGGTCGATCAAGCCGAATTCGCCGAGGGTGGAGAGTTCGGTGCGTTGGGTTCTCTCGGACATGGCGCGAAGGTGGGGATAGTTCGTGGTTCGTAGGTCGCAGGGATACCACGAACCAACCCCTACGGACCACGAACTATGCCATAGGCCGGATCACCGATTGGTTCAGCCGTATGAAAATTACGCCAAGGGCAACCTTCGGATCCGAGCTACATGCCTGCCCATGGAAATGAGCGCACCTTTATCCAGCTCAACTTCGAATTGTGCAAGTACCCTCGGTACGGGTTGAAGCAGCACCTCGGGGGAAGTATCGGTGCCCCGGTACACTACGACGCTGGGCTTTGCTCCCTTGGTTCCGTACAGCAATGCGTTGAAGTCCAGGTCGTGCGTGAGGATTACATGGTCATGCTCAAACGCCCAGCGCATGATCTCGCCGTCCGAAGCGTGTGCTTCCCCCAATTCCGACCAATGGTACGCTTCATGTCCGGCCACCCTCAATCCCACAACCAATGCCGGGGGCAGGCACATGTCAACCACAAGCTTCATGCCCGCTCAAATGGCACCTCGTGGTCGTTCGCAAGCAGCGTGGCATAATTGAGCGCTGCAGTGAGGTCGGCGTCTTCCAAGTATGGATAGAGTTCCAAGATCTCTGCACGGGTGCGACCTGCGGCGAATAGCCCGGTGATGGTGCCCACCGTGATGCGCATGCCACGGATGCACGGGCGCCCACCCATCTTATCCGGCTCGATGGTGATGCGTTCGGTGATGTTCATGCTTTACCAAAGGTAGGACATGGCGCGAAGGTGGGGAATGTGCGCAGTTGTCCGTTGTTGGTTGTCCGGCAAAACACGCAAATACCAACGCGTGCCCCCAACAACTGACAACGGACAACTGCCAACCAAAGGATCACCAGATCACCACGCGCGCGCTGTCGGGCACCAGCATGGAGCCTTCGCCATCGGGGCACCAGGCCTCTTGGAAGGGCTTGAACTGGCCAAGGACGGCGTTGATGCGGATGTGGGCGGGGCTGTGCGGGTCCAGCTCGGCTAAGCGGCGTGCGGCTTCCGGCGTGATGTTGGCGCGCCACACCTGCGCCCAGCCGAGGAAGAAGCGCTGCTGCCAGGTGTAGCCATCGATCTTGGCGGGTTCGGGCTTGCCTTCCAGCGAGCGCTGCAGCGCGGCATAGGCCAGGGTGACCCCCCCGAGGTCGGCGATGTTCTCGCCCACGGTGAGGGCGCCCTTTACGTGTACGCCGGGCAGGGCTTCCATGGTGTCGTAGTACTTGATCATGCGCTGGGCAAGCGAATCGAAATTGGCCTTGTCGGCATCGGACCACCAGTTCACCAAGTTGCCGTGGCCGTCGAACTTGGCGCCTTGGTCATCGAAGCCGTGGGTGAGCTCGTGGCCGATCACGGCGATGATGCCGCCGTAGTTGATGGCATCGTCGGCATCGGCATTGAAGAAAGGCGGCTGCAGGATGCCTGCGGGGAACACCACCTCATTGAGCGAGGGGTTGTAGTAGGCGTTGACGGTTTGCGGCGTCATGCCCCATTCCTTGGTGTCCACGGGCTTGCCGATGCGCACGAGGTTGTCGTTGCTGCGCCAAGCGATCAGGTTCATGGTGTTCTGGAAAAGCGCATCGGGCTTGATGTCCACCATGCTGTAGTCCTTCCACTGGTCGGGATAGCCGATCTTGGTGGTGAAGAGGCTGAGCTTCTCCAGGGCTTTCTGCTTGGTTTCCGGACTCATCCAAGTGAGCGCCTTGATGTGCTCGCCGTACACGGTTCGCACGTTCTCGATCATGTCCTCCACCTTTTTGCGCGAGGTGGGCGGGAAGTACTTCTCGGCGTAGAGCTTGCCCAGGGGTTCGCCCAGCAGGTTGTCGGTTGCGCGCAAGGCGCGCAGTTCGCGGGTCTTCTGCTCCTTGGTGCCGCTCATCACGGTGCCGTGGAAACGGAAGTTCTCTTCGTTGAGCGCCTTGGTGAGCACGTTGGCATAGGTGTCCAGCAGCTGCCACTTCATCCAGGTCTTCAGCACGGGCAGCGGCGTGGCGGCGATGTAGGCGGATGCTTTGGCCACGTAGTCCTTGTCTTCCAGCAGCAAGCTGTCCGTGGTGATGCCCATGGCCTTGGCCATGCCGGTGAGGTCGTACTTGGGCGCGAGCTTGGCGAAGTCGGCAAAGGTGATCTTTTGGTAGATGTCGGGGTCGCGGCGCTGGATGTTGGTGAGCTGCAGCTTGGCCAGGCCGGTTTCAAAGTCGAGGATGGTCTGTCCGGCACCTTGTTCCGAAAGGCCGGCCAGGCTGAACATCTTGTCCACGTGCTGAATGAATTCCTTGCGGACGTTCGCCATGGCGCTGTCGGTCTTCTCGTAGTAGCTGCGCTCACCAAGGCTCAGGCCGTCCTGCCCGCTGTACAGGATGTTCATGCGGCTGTTGTGCATGTCGGCATCGGCTTGCAGCCCCACGAAGGTGGAAACGCCCAAGCGCGCGTATTCACCGCTGAGGGCAGCCTGTTCCGTGAGGTCCTTCAGGGCATCGATGCGGTCCATCCATGGTTTCAGCGGGGCGGCGCCGAGCTGTTCCAGCTTGGCGGTGTCCATGTAGGAGCGGTAGAAGTCGCCCACGAGCTGTGCCGTGGAACCCTTGGGTGCATCCTTGCCCACCATCAGGGTGTCGATGATGCTCTTCACTTTCACCTCCAGGTTTTCCTTGGCCAGGATGCTGAAGGCGCCCCAGCGGGACTCGGTGCCCGGCACGGGGTTGTTTTTCTTCCAGGTGCCGTTGGCGAAAAGGTCGAAATCGTTGCCGGGCTTGGCTGCGGTGTCCATGCCGGCCACATCGAAGGCGGGCACGGCCGGTGCTGTTGTGGTTTCGGGCATCTTGGGCTTGGAGGTGCAGGCCGCGAGGGCGGAAATGGCGATGATCAGGCACGTGTTGATGGATCCGGAAGCGCTGGCGGCCATGTAGTTGGATCTTGGGTTGAAGGTGGCAAATGTACCCGACGGAGCTATGCCTTGGTCCGTGGATGCGATGAACAGCATGCACCATGGACGGATGGTTGTGCATAAGCCTGTTTCAGCGGGCCATGGGGCCTCGTTCAACCCAACTATCTTCGCGCACTCTTCCCATCCACATGTACACCGGACTCAAACACTTCCATTCGTTCTTCGCCTACTTCGTGCTGCTGCTGATCGCCGCTGCGGTGATCATCGCGCTGCTGAACCGCAACGGGAAACAGCCCTTTGCAGGCACCGGCCGCAAGCTGGCGCTTTTCGGGCTGATCGCCGCGCACCTGCAACTGCTCTTCGGGCTGGTGCTCTATTTCGTTTCACCGCTCGGCATCGGCAATTTCTCCGGGGAGAACATGGGCAACTCCACGGCCCGCTTGTACATGCTGGAACACCCGCTGATGATGATCATCGCGATCGTGCTGGTGACCATCGGCTGGAGCAAGGCGAAGAAGGCTGCTGACGACGGCAAGAAGTACGGCACCATTGCGCTGTGGTACAGCATTGCCTTGGTGCTGATGCTGAGCCGGATCCCATGGAATGCATGGCCTGTGGCGGGGTGATCCGCCGAGGAATTCTTCCACTGACCGAAAACACCGAACCGCCGCGATCAGGCTTGTTCCGTATTATGTAGTGCGAATGAACCACAGTGGCCCGACCCTATCACCACGCATTGCCGGGGTGCTGTTCGCCGCTGTGGCGGCCACGGCTGCATTTCCACAATCCGCTTCCACCATGGAGAAAAACACCAACCCGCTGCTGTGCGATCCGGACTCGGGCATCTGCGCAGTGCCTGGACAGACCGAAACCGCTCCCAACCGGTTCAAGGCTTTCACCCCCGAAGCCAAGCCGATCACCGTGCTGTACTTCACCGACCCCATTTGCAGCGCGTGCTGGTGCGTGGAACCGGCCTTGCGCAAGCTCATGGCCACGTATGGCGGCATGATCGACCTGCAAACGCACATGGGCGGCCTGTTACCCGGCTGGGAAGGCTTCAATGACGGCGGCATGACCAAACCGGCGGACATTGCGCCGCACTGGGAGGAGATGGGAGCTTACTTCCACATGCCGATGCTGGGCGACGTATGGCTGGAGGACCCGTTGATGAGCAGCTACCCGCCGAGCATCGCCTTCAAGGCCGCCGAGCTGCAGGACAAGCAAAAATCGCTGGCCTTCTTGCGCCGGTTGCGCGAACTGGTGATCACCGAAAAGAAGAACATCACCCAATGGCCGATGATCGCCAGGGCCGCCACGGACGTAGGATTGGACACCACACGCCTGCACGCCGATCTCAATGGTGCCGCACCAGCGCTCTTTCAGGCCGACCTCACCTTGGCCCGTTCACTGGGCGTACGCGGCTTCCCCACCTTTATTTTCACCGATGCCACGGGTGCCCGGCAAGTGGTGTACGGCGCCCGCCCCTACGCGAATTTCGAAGCGGCAGTGAAGGCCTTGGCCCCGGATGCAATGGCCGCGCCGACGCCCACCTCGCTGGAAAGCTTGTTCGCCATCCACCCCACCTGGTGCGCGGAAGAAGTGGCCGTGGCAATGGGCATCACGCATGAACAGGCGAAGGCGGCACTGCAATCCGCCGAAGCAAGGGGAATGTTGACCGCCGTGCATACGCGCAATGGCAGCGTGTGGCGGCGGAAGTAGCAGTTCCGCTGGCCAGTGCTACTTCACCGGTACCAGGTCCATGCCGCACTTACTGCACTTGGCCGGGGTGGCCGAAACTTCATCCGGGTGCATGGGGCACACGTAGCTGCCGACAGGCGCTTCCGCCTTGGGCCGCTTGGCGAAGAAACGGAACACGAGCCCCACGGTGGTGGTATTCTGCGAGCCCACCTGCGTGTAGTGCTCGGAGGTGTTCATGCTCTGGTACAGCGGGACGTCCGCAGCGGCGTACAGGGTAAACTTGCCCTTGGTGAAGCTGGCTTGCGGGGTGAAGAAGAGCTTCCGGTAGCCCGTGGCCTCGGGGAAGTAGTTGGAGGGCCTTCCGAACATCAGGATGCTCTCATTGACCTGCATCCGCTCGGTGTCCTCATAGCGCAGCTGCATGGTGATCCCGTAACGCTCCTTGAACGACCGGCCCGCATACAGGGCAACGCTGGCAAAGTCGCCCAGCTTCTCGCCGTTGGGGTTCCATCCCTTCATGATGTACATGGCATTGGCGTACAACTTGATCTTGGACCTGCGGAAGCCGTGGTGGAGGAAGACATTGAAGATGAGGTCCTGGGCGCCGGAAGAGAGTTGCACCGCCGTAGGCTTGGTCACATAGTAGGTAGTGCCGGAGAAAGGTTCGATGCGCCCGATCGAGTCGTTGTAGGAGCCGAGCGGGAGCTTGTAGCCCAAGCCAAGGGTGATCTCGTTGGTGCTCTTGGCGGTTTCTTTGCGGAACACGTTGTAGCGCGGAAAGATGATCAGGTCGCCCACGCCCTTGGCGCTATAGGTCCCGTTCAGGTCGTCGTCCAAGCCCACCTCCTTCTTCAGCAGGTAGTACCCGTTCTCCACGGACACGGTCAGGTTCTTGGAGAGGCCGTACGCCATCTTGAAGTACTGGTACTGGCTTTGGAAGCCGTCGAAGGTCCGCTCGGACACCTGCTCGGTCCCTTTATAGAACCGGTTGGTGTTGATGAACTGGAAGTTGGTGTTCAGCTCCAACTGCCCTTCCTCCAGCACACCCTCGGCGGCGCCGCCCACAATGCAGGAACTGCTGCCGCCAGCACAACATTGGGCCTGCAGCCCGGAAGAAGGAAAAACAGCCGCCAGCAGTGGGGCGGTGAGCAGGGCGAGGAGGCTTCTGTTCATCGGAAATACTGGTATTGCAGGAATCTCGGGAAGCTGCGGGATGTTCACCCCCGCACCCTCCGCAGATCAATGAATGATGGGCAGGTTGAGCGTGGCGCTTTGCTTTCCATCCGTGATCCGCACTACGTAATTGCCTGCGGGGAGATCATGCGTGGCCAGTACATGGCTGTGCCGGCCGGGGGAAAGAACACCGCTGTGGATGTTCCTGGCCAACTTGCCCGAGAGGTCGTACAGGCCCACTTGCACCGGTGCGGTTTGTGCCATGGTGAAGCTGATCCGTGCCTCATCGGCAGCCGGTACGGGATGGACGGAGGATCCGGCCGCCAGTCCATTCCGCTCCTCCACGCCCGTGGCGGCCAGGGCCGCATTGATCGCGCTTTGCAGGGCCGAGGCGTTCACCGTGTTGTTCGAGTTGTAGAAGACCGTGTGGTCGCTTCCGCCGAGCACCACGATCTTGGGCATGCCCGGCCCCCCGTAGTCGTTCATGTTGATCGCCGCGTTGGAGAAGGAGATGGTGTTGGTGGCGCCGATGTTGCTTTTCCAACTGTTGAGCGCCGTACAACTCGTGTTGGCGTAATCGTCCACCAAGTACATCTGCACCCGCCCCGGGTGGGAGTCCAGGAAGCTCTGCACCACGTTGTAGGTGGTCAAGGTCGGCCCGGTGCAAGTGCCGCACGGCATCACCCAATCGATGACGATCACCTTCCCGGCATCCAGCTCCGAGAAGAGGTCGTGCACTTCCCCGTGGCAATCCGCACAGGTGAAATTGGTGGCCGTTTGGGCCGTGGCCAGCAGGGCGCAGAGGCCAAGGGCAACAGTGGCGACAAGCTTTTTCATGGCTGGGTTATTTCGGGGGATCAGGCAAGCTTCAGGAACCGGCCGGACCGTTTCATCCGGGATCGATCATGCCTTGGTCGGCAGAGGGCCATGGGAAATTTTTCAGGCCGCAAGATCATGGGTGTCTGCGGAACCCGGGATGAGGAAGGTCAGGGCTTCGAACAAAGGACTTGTCGCCGTTGCCTCCGGCAGCGGGTACGTTGTGGCGGCCCCGGGGCTTCTTCTCAATACTCATCCGTGAAGCCGAACACCGGTTTGCGCTGCTGCCACTTGCCTGCGGTGAAATCCGGGATGTCCTGCACCTGCCCGCCCTCGGCGATGCTCTTCTCGCTCAGCGGCGTGATGGCATACCAGGTGGCCAGGTCATACACGTCCAGCGGGAAGGGCTGATCGCGCTTGATGCACTCGAAGAAGGCATGGGCCATGAAATAGTCCATGCCGCCGTGGCCGGCGCCCTCGGCCATGGTGGCATAGCGCTTCCAGAGCGGGTGGTCGTGCTGCTCCAGCCAGCTTTTGCTGTTGTCCCAGCGGTGGCTGTGGTCCATCTGTTTTTCGAAATAGACCATGCCCTGGTCCAGGTCGCCCCAGCCGGTGTCCTGCCACAGGCCCTCGGTGCCCTGCACGCGGAAGCCCAGGTTGTACGGGCGCTGCAGCGTGGTGTCGTGGGTGAGCAGGATGGTCTGCCCGTTGGCCGTTTGGATCTGCGTGTTCACGATGTCGCCACACTTGAACTGCACCTTGGCATTGGGGTGGTCGGGGCCGCCCTTGGGGTGCTCCACGATGTACTTGTGCAGGCCTCGTGCATTGCTGGCCACGGAGCTGAGCCGCGTAAGCCGGTTGCCGCGGTTCACGTCCATCATCACCGCCACGGGGCCCAGGCCGTGCGTGGGGTACAGTTCGCCATTGCGGTCCACATAGTGCTGGGTGCGCCACTTGGCCTCGCTCCAGCCCTTGGGGCCGAACTCCACGCCGTCGCCATAACCATCCTCCTTGCCGCTGTTGAGCATCACGTTGCGCAAATCGTGCAAGTATCCGCCCTGGCCGTGTACCAGTTCGCCGAAGAGCCCTTGGCGCACCATGTGCAGCACGGCCAGCACGTCGCGGCGGTAGCACACGTTCTCCAAAGCCATCACGGGGATGCCTGTGCGCTCACTGGCCTGCACAATATCCCAACATTCATGGATGTTCATGCCGCCGCACACCTCCATACCCACGATCTTGCCGGCTTCCAGCGCGGCGATCCCTTGCGGAATGTGCCATTCCCATGGCGAGCAGATGAAGACTGCGTCGATGTCGTCGCGCTTCAGCAGGTTCAGGTAGTCCTCGTTGCCGTTGCCGTACACCACGGCCGCCTTGCGCCCGCCATTGGCCAGCGTCTTCTGCGAGCGGGCGATCATGGCGGCGTCGGGGTCGGCCAGGGCGATCACCTCCACATCGGGCCTCAGCGTGCATTCGCGCAGGTGCTCCTGGGCGCGCAGCCCGCAGCCGATCACGCCCACGCGGATGCGCTCGCGTTTCACCGGTGCTGCTGCACGCAAGTAGCTCGGCAGGAAGGTGAAACCGGCCGTTGCTAAGCCAACGGTCTGTAAAAAATGGCGGCGGGTGGTCATGGTGCTTGCGGATATGCGGTGAAATAAACCGTCCCGGTGCAATGCTGCAACGGGATTGCTTGCTGTCTTTGGAATGCTGTGCGTAGTTCGTGGGGCTTAGTTCGTAGGGCGTAGGGCGTGGGGGATAGATTCCGGCAGCCGCTTCCTCCTGCCCTACGAACCACGAACTGTCCCCCGCTCAACCCTATCTTTCCAACGCATGCCTACTCTCATTCTCTTGGCCGGCGGCAAAAGCACCCGCTTCGGAAGATCTTGAGAAGGTGAACACTGGACACCAGTATAGTCAACGCTGATCCACCTTGAGAATCCGTGCCGTTGCGATTTGCCGTCCTTCTGCACTAAGGATTTGGACCACGTACAGTGAGGGGGCCAATGGTTCGAGGTCGATTCGACCGGCGTCCAAGTACCCCTGCTTCAAAATCCGACCGCTTGGGTCCATCACCCGGTATGCCGCCTTGCCCTGAAATTCCCCGGTAACCGTCACAAATCGATCTGTGGGGTTAGGCTGTACAGTCATATCGGTAACCGGCCACTGAGCTTGTGGGGCAATGCCCACCGTAAGGTTGCAACCGGTGGAGCCCAACGGATAGATCGCGTTGCCAGCAACTGTATGGCACTCCAACCAGTCGCCATTCTCAAAAGGGGGTGCAAGCGTGGACAGGATCCCGTATGTGCTCCCAATACCCTCGATCACCTTGCAGAAAGCTGAATCGATGGAGCCGCCAATTTCCCAGCCCAACACCCACGTCCGGTGCCATCCATCATTCAACTCCATGCTGTCCAACGCCACTACGCTCACATTGCCTGGATAGGGATTGTTGTAAGTTGCCGGATAAGGACCAAGGCCGACCGTAAAGTCGTACAACAACTCCTCACCACCGTTTTGCTCGTTGAAGATGTACACCCTTCGTTCCGCGGTATCCTGCCGGATGTAGGCGAAGTGGTACTGCGGTTCCGTGTAGTACCCGGTAGTTCCGGTACACCACGGCGGGAGCCATTGACCGGCATCGGTTAGTTCCCAGTAGCACAGCCCATGGTACAGCAACCGATGGTACGTGGTGCCACTGATGGCCGTATCCTCGCCGAAGTAAACCGGACGTGTACAGGTGATGTACTCATAGTCACCGCAGTCCATGAGCGGCTGTAGCCAACCGTGTACCTCCACCCAGCCCGCATTGGATTCCGGGAATGGACGATACGGTGATTGCGCACAAACTTGAACGCCAGCGCAGAGGAACAAAATTGCCAACCGCGTGCCCATGTGGTCGATTTTATCGGAAGACGTATGCCGTACGAAGTTCGCTGCTTTTAATTTGATCTGGGCTCTCGCTCAGCTTTTTACCGAGCGAGTAGGCCCTATAACGGAACGCGCTCGGCAAAGAAAACCGAGCGCGTGTATGCAGGGCGTTGGAACGCTGTGTGTTGTTCGAAGGGCATGGTGCGTAGTGCATAGGACGTAGGCCACAGTGCGCCGGTGCCGGACTGCCGCTTCCCCCTGCCCTACGAACTACGAACCGATCCCCGCTCAACCCTATCTTTCCAACGCATGCCCACGCTCCTCCTTCTCGCCGGCGGCAAAAGCACCCGCTTCGGCAGGCCCAAGCAATTGGAGCCTGTTGGACCGGAAGGCGAAGCTTTGTTGGACTTCACCCTGCGCGATGCCTTCCATGCCGGGTGCACCGGTGCGGTGATCGTGGTGCGGCCGGAGCATTTGCTGGCGTTCGCGGAACGTTTTGCTGCCCGGCCTCAAGTCCGCATCGTGGTACAGGCGGAAGCGCTCGGCACGGCGCATGCCGTGATGCTGGCCCTGGCGGAAGTGCATGGAACCGCCATCATTGCCAACGGCGATGACCTCTACGGCTCCGGCGCCATGGAACAGGCCGTCCGCCATGCGCTTGATGGCGATCCGGAGCAACATGCGCTTGTGGCGTTTGAACTGGCCAACACGCTTAGTCCCAGCGGTGGCGTGAATCGCGCCGTGTGTGCCATGGATGCGGAAGGCTTGCTGCTTTCCACCCAAGAGGTCACAGGCATTCAAGCCGACGCAAGCGGGAACATCACCAGTGCAGACGGCCGCACCTGGCCCGCCGCTACCTTGGTGAGCATGAACCTCTGGGTGCTTCACCCCGCGCTGTTCCCACTGTTCCGTACGCTGTTTGCCGCGCACACCGCCACCAACGGTGAATTTGGATTGCCCATGGTAGTGTCCGCCGCCATCGCACAACACCACCGCTTCGCCGTGCTGCGCACCACCGAAACCTGGTGCGGCCTTACCCACCCGGCCGATGCCGGACACGTACGCCAATACCTGGCCAAGCACCGATGACCACCGAAGACAGCAACCTGGTACGCATGCTCTGCGACGCCTTCGCCATCCAGCCGGTGGAGCACCTGATCATTCCTTTTGGCAGCGGCCTCATCAACAAAACATTCCTGCTCAAGGACCAGCGCGACGGCAACGACTGGCTGCTCCAACAGGTGAACACCGCCGTCTTCAAGCGGCCCGAGTTGATCGCCTTCAACAACTACCTGGCCTCGGAACACCTGCGCTCGCACCATCCGAAATACCGCTTCATGCGCGGCAGGCGCACCGCCGACGGCAAGGAACTCTTCACCCATCCGGAGCAGGGCGTGTGGCGCGTGTTCCCCTTCTTCCAAAATACCGTCAGCTACGACCAGGCCGTCACTCCCGCGCAGGCCTTTGCCGCCGCCCAGCAGTTCGGCCGCCTCACCCGCAAGCTGGATGGCGTGTACGTCGGCGCCTTCCAGAGCATCATCCCCGGCTTCCACGACACGGCCGCGCGCTTCGCAGCGTTCCAACAAAGCATGGAAAGCGCTACGCCCCAGCGCCGCGAACAGGCCAAGGAAGTGGTCGACTTCTTCCTGGCCCGGAAGCACATCGTGGATGAATTCAATGCCGTTATGGCCGATCCCGCCGTACACACGCGCATCACCCACAACGATACCAAGCTGAACAACGTGCTCTTCGACAAGGACACGGGCGAGGCCGTGTGCGTGGTGGACCTCGATACGCTGATGCCCGGCAAGGCCATCTTCGATCTCGGCGACATGATCCGCACCTTCATCTCACCGGCCGCGGAAGATGATCCCGATCCCGCCCACACGGACATCGATGCGGATGTGTTCGAGCAATTGGTGCGCGGCTGGACCAGCGAGATGGCATCCTTGCTTTCCGACAGCGAAAAGGCGCTGCTCTACTGGAGCGGCCAGCTACTGCTGTTTGAACAGGGCATCCGCTTCCTCACCGACTTCCTCCAGAACGACGTGTACTACCGCACATCGCACCCACTGCACAACCTGCACCGGGCGCTGAACCAGATGCATTTGCTGCGGGCGTACGAGGAAAGGAGGGAGGAGTTGGAGGGGAGGTTGGGGTAGAAGAGGGCGGTTCAATAGTGTGCCTTGCGCTCCAGCGTGTTCTTCCCCACGGTGTAGGCGTGCAGGCTGGCCGGGGTGAACTCCACCTCAATGCCCGCCATGGTGCGCATGCCGCTCTGCACCAAGGTGGTTACCAAAGGTGCCCGCTTCAGCTTGTGCATTTTGCAGAATTGGAGCAGACCCTTGATCTCGCCGGGATCGGTGAAGGCTGCATCGCTCCATTTCACCTCCACCACGAACTGCGCCTTTCGCCCCGTTGGGTCCAAGCTCACAAAATCCACTTCGCCCTTCTTCCAGCGGACATAGTGCAGTGAATCAATGAATGCCCGGTTGTGGGTCCATTGGCTGAAGAAGGCCGTTTCCACCTGCTGCCCCATGGCCGCGTCACCGTGTTTGAGCGGATTGAACAAAGCCGCCCGCATGGTGGGGTTGGTGAGGAAGACCTTGAACGTGGTGCGCCGCTTGAAATGCGTTACATCCTCATCCACGCGGCGCATCTGGCGGATCAGGAACGCCGCCTCCAAGTATTCCAGGTAGCGCACCAGGGTGTTCTTGGCCACGTTGCTGGTCTTGCTCAATTCTTCCACGCTCACTTCGCGGCTGGTGTGGTAGGCCAAGGTGTTGAACAGACTGTTGAGTTCCTGAATGTCGCTGATGACGTACAGCGTGGGCAGGTCGCGCAGCAGCACCTTGTCCACGATGTCATTCTTGATGTAGCGCTGCGGGTCTTGCTGGATGGTGAGCGAGAACACGGCCTCCGGATAGCCGCCGTAGTTCATGTAGTTGATGAACTCCGCGTTCAACCCCAGGATGTCCGGCGTGGTGTACCGGCCGGTGTTGCCCGAAACCTCGATCAGCTCCCCCTCCTTACCGATGAACCGGAGGAATTCGGCGAAGGTGAGCGGCGGCAGCAGGTATTCGGTAAAGCGGCCCGCACCGCTTTCGCGGCTCTTGGTCTTCAGGGCCACGGCACTGCTTCCCGTGGCCGTGAACCGCACATCGCGGTGGCGCTCCACCAGGTCCTTCAGGTGTACCTCCCATTCCTTGAGGTATTGCACCTCATCGAAGAACACGTAGAGCGTTTGGCCCACGGGCCGCTGGAACATCCCGCGGAAGCGCACCACCAGGTCGTCCAGCGATAGACGGTTGTAGATCGGCGTTTCCAGGTTCACGTATAGGATGTCCCGGCCCACCACGGCATGCTGCTCCAGCAGTTCGTGGATGGCGTGGTACACTAAGTAGGTCTTGCCCACGCGGCGCGGCCCCATGAGCACCACGGCCCGGTGCGGCTCCTTGCGGCGCACCAGTTCGGTGAAATCCAGCAGGTAGGCCCGGCGCGGCAATTTGCGCAGATCGGGGTGGATGCCCCCGCCCGCCTGCCACCAAGGGTTCTCCTCCCGCATGCGGGCAAGTATCTCGCTTTCAGGAACTTCAAGCATTATTGTGCAATACGCTCAATCAATTGATCCTAATGTGTAAAGATAAGCTCAGCAAATTGATCTTGCAAGAACCGGCGGCATGGGAAGTATGCTTGGATGCTTGGCCATGGGCATTTGTGGCGGGTGCCCAACTTGGGTGCGAGCGTCTCCGCTTGTGCCCGAACCCCATGGCCGTGGGCAACCTGACCAAGGATAGCCATGCATGCCACGGCACACACACGAGCGTGGACGCTCGCGTGAATTATGGGAGGGTGCGATGATTGGTCACGAGCTTGGACGCTCGCGTGAATGAAGGCACGGATCCGGGAAAAAAACAAGGGGCTGTCCCTGGTATTGGGACAGCCCCTTCAGAGCGCTTCTCATCCTGGCCCAAGCGGCAGGCTCAGCGCATCACGGCAGCTTCTGGAAGATCCCAACGAACTGCCCTTCGGTGAGCGTCTTGGTGGAACTTCCGGTGGAAATCTTGCAGTTGAATGTGGCCCGCACTTTCATCTTGGCAATGCCCGAACCGTCATTTACGGGCTGTACATCCGTTACCACAAACGTGCTGCCAGCTTGGGACGGGACAAAGCCACTATCGTACGGCAAGTTGTTATAGTACATGACGATGCCCACGCCATTGTAGCTCATGACGCCAGAGTAGGACTTGGAACCTGTCGTGAAGAAATTGGTAAAAGCCTGGTCGCTTGGAGGCGTGCTGCCATTGACCGCGAGGCCACCGATCGAAACAATTGCCTTCGTGTTGGATCCCATCTTGTAGTTGACTCCGAACAGTGCCACATTGTTTGCGTTGTATACATTGGTGGACGTAGTGACGCCGTCCGTGCCCTGCTTGAAGGTCACGGGCGTGCCGTCCACTTTTGCCGTGAACACCGGCACGCTTGAGATTGAGTAGACCGTTGCGGCCGGGGTGGGCGTCTCGGGCGTTGCTGCATCATCGTCATCCTTTTTGCAGCCGGCCAAGGCCAAGGCGCTAATCGCCAGCCATAGACTGGTCTTCAATGCTGAATTCATTCCGTTTGGGGGTTTTGTTTTAAACTTACGTGAGACGGGGTGCAATGCTATGAAATATTAAGTCCACAGGAAGCGGGTAATCGCCATGGAGCCTGGCACAGACCGAAGCCCTCTGCATCGATTCACTTCGTACTGCGAACTCCCACTACTATTGCCTTGTAGCTCACAGGACGTGGTTCGCAGGGCGCAGTTCGTAGGGCGTAGTTCGCAGTGCACAGGCCCCTACGAACCACGCCCTACGCCCTTTTCCCTTAGCCTAGAACTCCGCATTCCCTGGCGTCCGCGGGAACGAGATCACATCCCGGATGTTCCCCATGCCGGTAACGAAACGCTCCAAGCTACTCCAACAACTTACCGAGCTGCGTGAACGGCACGCACTCCACTTTCGGGGCCAGCTTGTAGCGCAGATCACCGGGGTAGACCACGCGGAGTTTGTCCAGCTTCAGGTCGGCCAGTGCCACGTGCATGCCTTTGGTCATCGTGGGGGCATCCTCACGCTTGATCTCCACGCCGATGCGCTTGCCCTTGTGCAGGAAGAACAGGTCCAGTTCAGTGCCGGAATGGACGTGGTAGAAATACAGGTCGCGTAATTTCAGGCTGCTCACCACTTCCTCCAGTACGAAGCCTTCCCACGACGCGCCCAGCTTGGGGTGGTGCATCAGCTCATGCAGCGTGCCCGTCCGCTGCAGGGCGTGCAACAGACCGCTATCCCGGAAATAGATCTTCGGGCTTTTCACCAGGCGCTTGCCCGTGTTCTCGAACCAGGGCAGCACCCGGCGCACCATGAAAGTCTGTTCCAGCGCGTCCAGGTAAGCATTGGCCGTATGGTAGCTCACGCCCAAGGCACCTGCTATCTCAGAGGCGTTCCAGATCTGCCCATGGTAGTGTGCCAGCATGGTCCAGAAGCGGCCCATGGCCTTGGGCGACATGCCGAAGCCAAGCTGCGCCAAGTCCCGCTGCAGGAAAGTTTGAATGAAGTCCAGCCGCTTTTCCATGCTTTCCGCATCGCTGCGGGCCAGGAAAGCGCGGGGGAAACCTCCCCGGAGCCAAAGCTTGTTCACATGCTGCACGCCCACTTCCAAACAGGAGAAGCCGCGCATTCCCATGAACGCCACGCGCCCTGCAAGGGATTCGGAGGCCTGCCTTGAAAGTTCCGGCGATGCACTGCCCAAGAGCAGGAACCGCGCGGGGGTGCGTGGGCGATCCGCGAGTACGCGCAGAACAGGAAACAATTCCGGGCGATGCTGGGCCTCATCGATGATCACCAGGCCGCGCAGCACGGAAAGTATGTTGTAGGGCTCAGCCATGGCACTGAAGGCGCTGGGTGATTCCAAGTCGAAATAGCTGGCCTTCTGTTTCCTTGCCAACGTCCTTGCCAAGGTGGTTTTACCGCATTGGCGCGGCCCGATGAGCATCACCACCGGGTTCGACCGGAGCTTCAGTCCGAGTTCGGCGAGCAGTTCGTTCCGCTCTTTCATGGGTGAAATATAGAAGGATGATCTCTATATTTCAAGTTTAACCTTGAAGTTCGCAGGACGTAGTTCGTAGGGCATAGTGCGTAGTCCCCCTACGAACCACGCCCTACGCCCTATTCCCTTAGCCTAGAACTCGGCAGACTTCGGCGTCCGCGGGAACGGGATCACATCCCGGATATTCCCCATCCCCGTAACGAACAGCACGAAACGCTCCAAGCCTAATCCGAAGCCCGCGTGGGGCACCGTGCCGAAGCGGCGCGTGTCCAAGTACCACCAGAGTTCTTCCTTGGGCACGCCCATTTCTTCCATGCGGGCCGTCAACACATCCAAGCGCTCCTCGCGTTGGCTGCCGCCGATGATCTCGCCGATGCCGGGGAAGAGCACGTCCATGGCCGCCACGGTGGTGCCCTTGTCGCTGTAGCCGAAATCGCCAGGCGCGTTGGTGCGCATGTAGAAGGCCTTGATCTTGCCCGGGTAGCCCGTGACGATCACCGGTTTTTTGAAGTGCTTCTCCACCAAGTAGCGCTCGTGCTCGCTCTGCAGGTCGATGCCCCATTCCACGGGGAACTGGAACTGCTTCTTCTGGTGCGGCTTGCTGCGCAGCAGGATCTCGATCGC
>ERZ795041.14-NODE-14-length-70472-cov-4.747320_pt1 | contig 70472 bp, 59 predicted proteins | sample MGYA00375125_ERZ795041 | MGnify/ENA primary metagenome ERZ795041 (study PRJEB30170, sample SAMN03074214) | activated sludge metagenome | biome: Common Effluent Treatment Plant; feature: Wastewater; material: Activated sludge; isolation source: activated biomass in a...
ACAGACCGTATTCTACGACCCCGCCCCTGTGTCGCTCCAGGCCGAAATCTCCTCGTGGGGCGATAAATACAGCGAACTGCTCTCGACGGGCTCGCCCGCCTCTGGTGCATCGACCTTCGCCTACTCGACGCCAGCCCTGAACTCGCCCCTGTTCGCACCAGTTCGGGCCGCCACAAAGACACTTGCCGAGGCTATCGCGACCGGGAGTTGTGGAGAGGGCGGGGCCGCCGTGGGAAGTCCATACCAGCCCAGCGCGAAAGTACTCGACTGGCTCACGGAGACCAAGATCTCGGCCAGTCTGACGGAAGATCCGGAGAAGCTGATGGCCCTCATCAACGCCGTCTTGAACGACCCCGAGGCGACAGCCGTCATCGAGCAGCAGGATCTTGTCACCTTCGGTATCACGGCCCCCAGTGAAATTGGAGACATCCAGCCCAAGATGCTCGCCAGCGTCCCGTCGTCTGTCTCGAACTGGCTCGGCGAACTGAGCGTCGTCTCAGGGATTGCCGCGTCCTCGATCGATTACTCCGATGATGCGAAGCGACGCCTTCTTGCCCAGCCTCGGGGGATCGATGAACTCGAAGCCACGATCAACGGCTGGATACAACAGGAGCAGCACGACCTCACCACGTATCAGGCCGAGGCTCTATTCGGGACCTACGGATCGCTCCCCATGCTGGTCGGGGTCTTTTCCGACAATGGAACTAATGGCTTCGTGCTCATCGACGCATTGACGGGGGTGATGGATGGACCGTTCGAGGCACACAGCGTGATCGATCCAAGGCCGCTCTTGGCGCTCCACAGCGAGTACATCAGCGGGACGGGCATCCGAGTAATCGACTCGAAGACGGGGTGCGATATGCCGGTGGCCGTTGGGTGGAATCCGGCCGCGCCTCCTGGCACATACGTCCCTCGGCCCGCACCAAACCCCTTTGTGCCGACTACCGATCCAAGGAATGTACCAGGCTGGCCCACACAGCCTAGGTGTGTGACGGTCACTGTGCCTGCCGGCTGCAACTGCATCTACACAGTGCAACACCTGTGTTCCCCGCCACCACCCGCACTCCCCAACTCGTGTACTCCGCCTGGATACCGAGAAGAAGTCACCTGTCCATGCCCGATGTCCGCGTGCACAAACACTGCGACTCCGCCGTACCCACCCTGTCCCGGCACGGCATACCCGCCTCCAGCGGCTTCGGGTTGCACGAGTCGCTTCTGGTATTAGCGCACCAATGCCGCGCCGGGCCGACGCCCGGCGCGGTGTCTTTGAACTGCCTGCGAAGTCGTTCACGGATTCCTGCGCTGGTCGCCCAAATCGGCGTCATGCTATCAAGCGTCGTGTGGCACCTCGGAGTTGAACACGTTGCAGGCGTGTACTGGCGTACGGGAACACTGGGAACCACACGCACCTCCTGGCGTGACCAACTCTTTCAGTCCACAGCGACCGGACTTGGCGGCTCGACATACAAGCAGTTCCTTCAACTGCTTGGCACGCGAGACCCAACAGAAGTTGACCACGTCTTGCTGGGTCGGCAATCGCTCGATCTCGTGGTCAGCGCAGCTCGGCATCGCACACTCGCCGCTTCTTTTCTCTGTGTCATGAGCATGGCGTTGACGCTTGGATTTGTTCTCGTTCTGAGCACAGCCGAACGTAGTCCCCCGTTCGCTGACCAACGACTCGGTCCTCCCGGCACCCGACTCATGTGGCTTGGACTTGGAATGACGGGCGGCTTTGTTGGCCAGTTCGTCGCCTTCGATCGTGCCTGGAGCGTGTCCCCCGCTTTTCCGTCGAGCGACTGGTGGTACTTCGAGCGATGGAAGCTATCGGCGGCTTTCTTCGCATCCCTGAGCGCCGTGCTCCTGGCCCGTTGGTTCCTAACTCTCATCGTTCCCCGACCAGATCGGCCGTCACTGCGCACGCGTTTCACGCAAACACTGCGCTCGTACGCGGTCTATCTCGTGGCCGCACTACTCCCTGTCGGCATCATCCTTGCCATCACCTGGGGAACGTGGGACTTTGGCCTAATCCAGGAATCCAGGAACTGGCTCCACCCGAAGATCGCCTGGCTCACCCTTCGCACACCGGAGGGTCAGAACTTCAAGCGTGGACTGCGGAAGCCGTTCTGGTTGAAGCGTGATGCCGTGTGTAGGGTTGAAAACTCCGGTGGAGTCGGATACCTCACGTACAACCCGACTGGACATGTGGAGCACGAGTTGCTCGCCTGGGTCTGGATTCCGCGCGGACAACCCATCGATGACACAGTTTCCTGGGTCTTTGCCCCATCGCCAGAGTCATCTCGCGTCGTACAAAACCTCGGAGCATCGGACAACTCCGTCTTCATCCTTTGGCTCTCGGCGACGAACATTTGGACCGTGCCGGGAGGTACGAACACCGATATCACAGCATTTCAAGTCGCCGGCAACCCCGACATTGCCGAGCAGATCTCGCGCGATGCCGTGCCCCCTGATGTGATGGAGGCGATCGAGCGAGCCTCGCGCGAGTGTCTCGAGACCGGCCGGCCCGTGAACGTCCGTGCCCTTCCCCCCAGCCCCGACCCACCTGCGCCTCCCGGACCGGCAACGACCAGCGCCACGCCGTAGCCCGCCTCTGAGCGTCCTCGCCACCTTCTCCAACGACCCCGGCAGGGCTCGAACCTGCGACCCCCGCGTTCGAAGCACGGTGCTCTGATCCAACTGAGCTACGGGGCCAACACGCGCACTCACTTGTGACTGATTCCACTTTAGGGCGTCGGCGGCGCCGGCTTCGGACCTGTCTGGTCGGCTGGAACCTGAGGCCCTGCTTGTCCGTTCGGGCCGGTTGGATCCGTCGGGACGCCGGGTATCAGGCCCTGGAGTTCGTCCGTCTTCACGCTAAATCGCACGAGTTCGATCCTCGCCGTCTGCACCGAGCGATCGATCGCGTCATACTTGGGGAAAATCGCGCCGGCGCTCGGCGAAAGGTACATCGCCAGCCGCCCGTGCTCGCCAGCCGCGATCTTCTCCGCCGTGGGCTTGTACTTCTGACTCGCCTCGGGATCACCCAAGAGGCCGATCATCGTGTCGAAGATGGGAGTCGCCTTGGTCCAGTCGGCCTTGAGTTCCGCGGGCGACATCGACAAGAGCGCCTCGTCGGCGTTCATCGCCGCGTTGGGGAGGACCGCGAACTCCTTGCGCATGTCGGCGTTCGTCGCCCCTTTGGCGATCCTGGCGTCGAGCCAACGCCCGATCGCGTCGCGCTCGCCACGGAGCGCGAGGCGGAAGCCATACGGGTCCTCGCCGTCGCGGTCGTCGAGCGCCGCGAGGACACGCCGCCCACCCGGAACCGTGAACGCCCCGCGTCCGAGCAGGCGTCGCGCCGTCTGGCACGCGCTGTCGTCGATCGCCGCCCCGACGAGCGCGCTGATGATGATGCCGTCCGATTTCGCGGCGTTCGCCAGCCCGTACATGGCCGAGATGACCGTCACGGCCCGGTCGCTCGCCTCGGCCTTGGGCTCGTCCCCGATCTGGCGGCGAGCCTCGTTCATCATCATCCGCATGCTCCCCTGGAGGAAGTCCAGGTGCGGGAGCGTCGCCTGGAACCCCGCCGAGCGATCCCACCCGAAGTCGCAGTAGGGCTCGCGGGCCGCCGCCGCCACCGCGTCCACGAGCGCCTCGTTCTTCGAGAGCGCCTCGACCACCTCCTGTGGCAGTTCGCCCTTCGCCGGAAACGACACAAGATCCCACGTCTCCTGGCTCACGCTCGACCACGCCCGGATCAGCGGCAGCGCGCCGTTGTCATGCCCGGTGATCTTGAGCGGCGGCTGGAGCCCGACGAACCTCGCATCGATCTCCGCGGCGATCACGACCGGTGAGGTGTCCGGAGATGGAGCCGGCTGCGCGATCGGGGACGGCGCCCCGGATCCATCCCCACTCCCGGGCTGCTCCGAACTCGAAGTCGTCTCCACGCTCGACGCCGACGGCCTCGTGGATGACGACGAGACCGCTCGCGAATCCGTCGACTTGTCACAGGCGGATAGGCCCGGCACGATCACCCCGACGACGACCACGCCCGCCGATGCCCACAGCCAGGCTCGCCTCCAGTACGAAACCACATCACGCGTCAATCGCTTCATCATCGGCACGCATCCTCCACTCACGGACCGCTTCGTGGGCGTGTTGTACGCCGCGGCCCCGTGCGTGTCTCATTGTTGGTTCTCGGTCGCGTCGAAGCGCACCTCACCCAACGCCGGGCGGTCGAACCGCCCGCCGGATATCCCGAGATCCACGATCACCGGCGAACGGGCGAACATCATCTCCACTCGGGCGTCGCCCCTCGGCGTGCCCACACGCAGCGTGCACGAGAATCTCGCCGGCCCGCCCGCACACCCCGCCCCCGCCTTCGAATCCGCGTGGATCCATCCCCGAGGATCCCGCATGATGGACAGAGCCATCGAGCCAAGGTCGCGCGATGCCCGCCCCTCGATCTCGAGCACATGCCGAACCTTCCCGGTCGCCGTGCCGTCCGCTCCGATCTCGGACTCGGTCGTGACGACGGCCACGAGTTCGACCCGCGACGGCCTCGCACTCGCTCCGCCAGACTCGCCGGCGTCGTCCCAGACTGGCGCCACCGCGTTCGGCGCGATCATCCAGCGAATCTCGAACGCCATGGGCACGCGCGCCGCGTCGCCGACCGGTCGCCCAGGGACCTCGACCGCCCGCAACCCGCGCTGGCGAGGAACGGCACTCATCGCCCGACCTCCCCATGCTCCCCGCGCCTCGGCTCGCGCGTCGCCCTCTTCGACCTCGCCGCGCCGCGCGACTTCTTCGCACGAGGGCCCGGCACGACGCTCGTGAGCGCCCTCGCCGCGAGCCGCAGACCCTGCCCCGCCGGGCTCACGAACTGCTGCGCCAATGTCTCGAGCATCTCGAAGAACTCGACGAGATCGTCCAGCCGCCGCTGGTGCTCGGCGATCTGGCGGTCCGACACGCCCATGGCCTCGCCCGGCGTCAAGTCCCGGATCTCATAGAGCGACGCCAGCAGCGGCTCGGCCTCGCGCTTGATCCGTTCACGCACGATCGCCCGGAACATCGCCCACACGTCCTGCTCGGCCCTGAAATACTCGCGCCGATCCACGCGCTCGCCCCCGATCTTGATGGCCGGCCCCGCCGCCCGCGCGATGATCCCCCAATCCAGGAGCGCCCGCAGCGACATCGACGCGTTGCCTCGCGAGATCTGCAGCCGCTCCATCACGTCGTCGGTGCACATCGCCTCGCCGGTGACGTACAGCAGCGCGTGGACCTCGGCCATGGTCCGGCTAATCCCCCACGCCCCGCCCATCTGCCCCCACACCGCCACGAACCGATCCTGAGCCTCACGGACGATGGGGGCCTCACGAACAAGAGGGGCCTCGCGATCAAGCGGGGCCTCACGCGTGATCGGGCCCGCGACGCCGCCCGCGCCCCCACCACCCCCGCGCGTGCCGCCACCGCCGCCCTCGAAGGGACTTTGCGACGGGGACTCGGGCTGGGGCCGTGCCGTGGGCATGGGTACCCAACAGTATACGGGTTTTCAATGATTTCTGAAAGGATCGGAAGTCGGAACAAACGACTCTCAGAATCTGGTCTGCGGCCAGCCCCGACGGGTTCCTTCTATCCGAGTGCTCAGTGCGCCACACCTGAGTTTTCGTCGGGGGTGGACCACCTATTCCCGCATTCAGGACAAGTACCCGACAACACACCTGCCGTGTCATAGCCACAACTTCTGCAAGGACGAACGACTCGGCGACGCAATCGATCTCGACTCACATCGACAATCAAACACCAGACCGCCCCTAACAAGAAGCCGGAGGCAACGGTCTGGCCCAAGAGTGGGTAGAGCGGCACTGTTCGGATGTCCAAGTGTGCGCTTCTTGGTCTCGGCCAATATCCACTCAGATCAAGCCCAACGTAGATGTAGTCTGGTCGGTTCGAGTTGGGCTCAGTCCACTCTGCGGTAACAACCGCAAGTGTCGCCTAAGGCCACCCAAATCCCATGCCAAACAATCGGGTCTCACGCCGTTCCGGTCCGATCGTATTCACGAACCATTCGAAGGCACTGATTCCCGACAGATCCTCTTCGATCATCCACCGGCCAGGCCCGGAATAGATAACTCCGGTGTTGACCAACACCCAGTGCGCAAGCGCAATGCACCAGGCCATCGGCACGCCCACCAAGAGCCGACGCCACACCGCCCTCATCAATCTGTTCTCAAGCGATGATGCCAACGCCCCCGCGAGACCGGTTACAGTCATGCGGGAGATACTAATTTACATATATCGTCTGCCACACCTATAGGTACTTCCAGCCGGCGGGTCATATCCCTGACCACTTGGCACCGTCGCTTGGCACGTCGGTAGTGTGGGGCACGAGCCATCCGGCGCCGCCGGGCAGGAATACTCGATGTGTGCGGTACACTGCCTGATTGTGTACCCATCGATATACAAGACGATCACTGATTGGCGATAGCAGCAAGAGTTCACACCGTCACACGAGGGTGCCCTCTTTGGCAGTTGCGAGTCCTGTTGGAACCCGCGTCCAGGATTGAGGGGAGTCGCACCAGGAGGCAACGGCACCGAGGATCCAGGAATGACAGGTCCAGTGGATGGCCCCGCTGGGACAACCGCAGAGATCGGCGCCACCCCGATGATCGGCAAACACGACGCGGGCACTTGTGTGCTCAACAGTAAATCAACAACCGAGTCCGGCTCATAGCCGTTCCACGTGTCCTGACCCCACCCCTCGCCACCCGGACCGAATGTGACCACGGCGAACTCCGTGGCCACGGTGTAGCCATCGAGTACCAGTTTGGCCTCGCACCCCTCGTGCTTCTCGATGGCAATGTCGGCCGACTTGTACCCGATGCTCGTCAACAACTCCACGATGGCATCGCGATTGGGGTCGTCCATGATCGTGGCCATGGGATCCGTAGCCAATACCCCCTGGTAATACTCCGCCGGCAACTCCGCCGCCGCACCCGAGGGCTCATCCTTTGTCGGCCAGAGAAGGTCAAAGTCGTCCGCAATCGAGTACGTGTCCTTCGCCCACTTGATTGCCGCCCATTGATCTTGACTTTCCCAGGCCTTTGTGGGCCAGTCTGAGCCGGCAGTTGTCGGGCGCTCATACCACACCGAGACAATGTTGTCACCAGTGGCCTTGTCCATATCAAAGAGAGCCATGACGCCGACGATCGAGGCCGATCCTGAAGCATCTCGATCGACAACCGCCACAAAGGACCATTCCCCGATAGGCAACCTGTACCCAGAAGGCCGATCCGCCGTTGAATCGAATAGCAATACAGACTGACCGTTTGCCGAGGCGGTGATGAGACCTGCTGCGGCGCAACACAATGTCGACACGCGTCTGAACATAGATCCTCCCGGGTTCTTGAAACAACCCGGGCCAACGCATTGTCACAAATTGTGTCCCTGCTGTCAAGTTGCTGGTGCTTTCTCGGCGCGAAGGCAACTTCTGTCTTTGCTCAAATGCTTTTCTACTGTTGTCACTGACATTGCCCTTGCCGCTGATTGCCGTCCGACGGCTGGCGGTGTGAGACGGGCGCTTCGCCCACCCACGATTGACCCGAGGCAATGGCTCAAAGCCGTCATTGTCCCGGGTCGCCCAACAGGCACCAGCACTTTTGCCGTCAATTGGCCCACATCACCGATATCAGGGTGTCCATGCGCGCCGATCCATCCAACCCCACATCCCTCACCCCCGCCCCCGCCGAGCGAGCACCCCTCGCCCAGACCACCGCGCGCGTGCGGTTCCTGCCTCTCGATCCCGGGTGGCTCTTTCTCGCGGCGTCGCTCGCCCTCATCGGGGCCGTGGTTCAGATCCCCGCCCAGCGGGACGTGGCACAGGCTCGGCTGGTCCGCGATCGGGACCAGGCCCTCGAGCAGCATCGCCTGGAACGACTCGATCGGTACGAGGGATTCCTTGCCGCCGTCGCCGACAAGGACCCGGGGCTGATGCGCGACCTGCTGGCGACGCAACTAAACCAGATGCCCGCGGAGTTTGGGCTGATCACAGGCCCGGCGTACACGCGCGTCCCCGACGCGAGCGTCTTCCCCGCGCTCGAGCCTCCACCGCCAGTCCTGCCCACAGCCAACGCCGAGACCAACCCGAAGTCCTTGCTCGGGCGCTGGGCGACCAACACCCGGACACGGATCTGGCTCATCGCCCTCGGCGGCGTGGGGATCCTCATCGGCATGATGCCCCCCGCCAGGCCGCGGACCGAACCGGCGATCGACTGAGTTCCACTGGATCTGAGGCTTGTGGTGGCCCGCCTCTCCGAGGCGGGTGCTTGGTCTACCGCGTTACCCTTCTCTCGATGCCCGACGCCCGTCCATCCAACTCGCCCTCCCCCAAGGGCGATCGCCTGGGCCTCTCTCGGCGGCAGCGCCTGACTCACGCGCGCCAGTTCCAAGCCGTGCACGCTGCACGCATGCGCCGAACGGTCGGCCCGATCACGGCCAGTGCAATCCCCAACGACCAGCCCTTCCATCGCCTGGGCCTGGCCGTCTCCAAGCGCATCGGCAGCAGCGTCAAACGCAACCGCGCCAAGCGCATCCTCCGCGAGGCCTTCCGCATGCTCCAGCACGACCTCGCCACGATCGACGCGAGCCACGCTCACGAAACCGCGGCGGCACCCACCCACCTCGACATCGTCCTCTCGGCCAAGACCTCCACGCTCACGCTCGACGAGGCCAAGGACGCGCTCCACGATGCGATCCGACACCTCTCTCGTCAGTGGGCCAGGCGCCTCGGCAAGGAATCGATGAGGGAGGCGACTGGAACCGATTCGCGCGAGGGGCACTCGTCATGACCGAGGCGCGCCACGCACGCGGCCTGCTCTCGCGAATGCTCTCGGGCCTGCTCGTGCTCCTCGTCCGCGCGTACCAGGCGACCCTCTCGCCGCTTCTTGCGGGGCAATGCCGATACGTCCCCACGTGCTCGGAGTACGCGATCGACGCGATGCGCACCCACGGCCCGATCCGCGGCACGCGCCTCGCCATCAGCCGAATCGCCCGCTGCCACCCCTTTGTGAAGGGTGGCTACGACCCCGTCCCGCCGCCGGACTCGAACCCTGGCCATCCCTCCGTCACGCCATCGCCGCCACACGCCCCGCCCGCTCCCGCGGCACGAAACGAGCACACGGAATCGCGATGATCCGTACACTGCGACCACGAGGCCCCGTGGCGGAACAGCAGACGCAGCGGACCTAAAACGAACCTGGGGGCCGCGTTCCGCCCGCTATTCGCAAAGTCCTGCCTTTGCAGTGCCCACGAGGCTTTTGCAGCGGACGAGGAATCCGCTTCAGGACATGGCATGGCCGGTCGTCGGCTCATTCCACCTGAGCACCGATTTGGGTGATCAGAGAGCGTTGGGGTTCGGGAAAGCTCCCGGCGTTGTCTCGCCACGATCTGGATGGAGGCACTCAAAGTCCTTCTCGATGAGGATCCGCAGGTGGCCTCCGTCCTGCAGCGGCAGAACGTGTTCCAGCCCGACCTCGTTCCCCTCGCTCCATCGGGCGGCCGTAGCGCATGCGACGGACACCACCAGTGCATGGCCGTGCAGATTGGCTGAGACTTGCTTTTCACCGTCGTTGACCTCGAGCCGAAAGACCAGTGCGCGGCCGTCGGGAAATCGAACGGCCTCATCGATGGCCTGGCCCCGTCCTATCGCCTCGACCTCGGGGCGCGCGAGTCGCAGGCGAATGGAGTTTTCGCGGAGTCGCAGTTTCATGTCTTCGCCAGAAGGCTAGTCAGATTGATGAGAGCTCGGCTCCGTATTTGGCCGCCTCGTTCGGTGTGTTCAGATTGTCCCACACATCGGCGGACCACGTGGTGGGCGCGTCGAGCACGCGCGCCTCCGGGAGATCCGCCAGTGATCGAACCGACCGTTGGCCGCGGGCCAGCTGCGCCCGTACCTGTTCTGTGCTGCTAGACCGAACGAACAAGGGGAACGGCTCAACAACCCGATGAGTGGCAACTTGACGGCGCAGGAAAAAGATGCCGCACGATTCAGACTTGGCTTGAGCCAAAAACCATTTCGTCTGTTCTCTTCCGAGGCCGGGCATGTCGATAGGCACGGCCAGGATCGCCGCGGTGCGGCAGGCCTCCAAGGCCGCCAGGATCCCTTGCAGCGGACCCTCTCCAGGAACACCATCGACAACCACGTGATCAACGCGTTGTTGTCCTTCAACAGCCGTACCTTGGTCCGCGAGTACAAGCAGTGTCGGCCCGCGCCAGTTCAGCCGATCGAGCAGGTTGTGGAGGGTCGGTCGCCCTCGGATCACCAGCCGGTGTTTGGGCCCGCCCATCCGGGAGCCGGCGCCACCCGCGATGATGGCCAGAGTCGTGGCTGCCTCGATGATGGACCCGGCATCCTCTGCTCCACGGCGGGGCCGTGAGCCTGGCCGGCGTGCGTGAATGCGGCCGGATTCCGGCAACAAGGCCGCGAGATTCTTGGGACTCGTAGCCTGTAACGACTGGAAGAGCACCCGCTCTTCCCAGCGGATGTGGTCGTGCAGAAGTTCGCCCAATCGGCGCACGAATCCACATTCCGAGGCAACCGCGTCAGGGTCGCGCTCGCACTGCTGCGCCATCTGCCTCAGCATCAGGTGCTCGGCCTTGAGACGATCGCCCAGGTCACTACTGGCACACAGCGGCAGGAGGAGTTTCTCTTCGTCGTCGAAGTGGTCGCGGATCTCCGCCCGCCAAGCCGCGAGGAACTCTTGGACGGCCAGCAGGCAGCTCGCCGTGCCGCCCCGAGCAGCCCGCACCAGGTTGCGGGCTTGGATCAGGCCGCTCATGTGCTCGCGCGAGAATGGTTGGAGCGCCTCGTGGCGTTTCAGGGGAGAATTCGACTCATCCTCGGCGGCCATGGGCGATATTATGCGGGGAGGCGGCATGCTGAACATCCTGAATCGACAGCCTGACCACGACTTCGACCAACCCTTGGGCCTGCTCTCAGACTGCCACCGCCGCATCGAGATGTTCCTGGGGGTGCTAAGCCGAATCGCACGCGAGCGGGCGGGCCAGCCGCTCGGACCCGAAGCCGCGGATGCGGCGAGCAAGGCCATGCGGTACTTCGCCGAGGCGGCGCCGCGTCACACGGCCGATGAGGAGGACTCGCTGTTCCCTCGGGTGCGAGCGGCAGTACACGAGCGGATCGAATCGCTCGCCGCCCTTGAGCGCCTCCGCGACGAGCACGAAACAGCGGACCGGCTTCATGCCCAAGTCGATGCACTCTTGGCCCAATGGCTTCACGACGGCCGGCTTTCCAACGAGCACTCCTCCGACCTGATCACGGCGCTGGAACAACTGCAGGTGCTGTACAAGGGCCACATCGAGCTTGAGGAAACCGAGGTGTTTCCGCTGGCGGGGCGGGTTCTTTCCAAACCCGCATTGGCGGAGGTCGGCGCGGAGATGCGCGCCAGACGCGGTCTGAAGCCTCGGACCTGACCGGCGAAGAAGGTCATGAGGTCACCGCGCGCCCCACAATCAGCCGATGGCAGAGGCCGATGAACGCGGCGAGCCAGGCCGCCATCGCCACGTAGAAGAAGAGCATCGGGACCACGCCCAGAAACCGAAGTTCGAGCGCAGCGTGCATTCGTGCGGTCGCGACCGAATACATCCCCAGCGGGAACACGGCCCCCCAGTAGAGCGGGTCATACCGGAGCGGGAACTTCTGGATGATGTGCCGCCACACACCGAGAATGACGAGCATGGGGATCCACCACGTGGCGGTCGCCCAGAACAGAAGCGTGGCACCCCGCACAAAGGGGAGCAAGCCGCTCAGCACCGACGATTCTGAGCCCGATAGGAGCAAGGTGGCGCCGGCGAGTGTCGAGATCGCCATCGCCCCCATGTTGATCCAGTACGGCGGAGCCAGGTCCGACGGCTTGAAGGGGAAGAACGTGTAGCGGTAGAAGATCAGAGAGATAATCCAGACGTAAAGCATCGCGCCGCCCAGCCAGAAGATCAGCGCCGCGAACAGCATTGCTTCACGTGATTCGCCGGTGTGGCTCGACAACTGCGAGGCGAGCACCGACACTGACTGCGTTGCGACCACGGAGACCAGCCAGCCGCCGTTGAGTCCTTGCTCCAGCGGCGGCTTCTCCGCCTTGACCGTGAGCGCCGTGAAGATCGTGTAGGTCACCAGCAGCCACAGGGCTAAACCCGCGAACCACAAGCCCCACGCAGCGGCGCTGGCGTGCTGGATGAGCAGCGCTTGAGTTCCCAAGACGCACGTCGCCGGGACGGCCGTGAAGAATCCGACACCGCGTGCGTGACTGGACAGGTCGGCCTTCAGCCGGGCCCAATGACGCACCAGTCGGAGCAGCGTGAACGCCCACAGCGCGGCGAAGAAAACGACGTTCGCCCAGAACATCCCTTGAGCGAGTCCCGCGAAGCCCTGGACCGATGCGGCGAGCGAGACAATGCCCGTCGCCATCACAAGCGCGAAATAGGCGGGGAGCAGGTCAGCCGCGACACGGTCGGCCCGGGCGGCGACGCCGACTCGCGAGGAAACAGGCTGCGTCCCGGTCACTGCTGCCATTCCAGGCGATACAGGTACCGCAGAAGCCCGAGATTCAGCAGCAGGCAGATGATGCTGGCCCCGAGCGCGGGCCATGCCACCACGTGATCGCCGCCAAGGTATGCGTTCATCGTGGCAACGAGCAACCACAGCTGCATGAACGCGAGAATCAGCACGATGCTGAGGATGCCGTAGACCACCGGGCCCAATCGCTCACGAACAGCCCGGCGGCGCAGCGGGCCAGCTCCACTCGCCTCGGGTGTACCGTCGCGGCTCATACGGTGCGCTCCTCAACGCCTGTGGCGTACACGGTCCCGTCGCGAACCTCCAGCAGCACGCGGCTGAGCGGGCGTCGGGGCGGGCCCGCGAGCGGGCGGCCCGTCGCGAGATCGAACACACCGTGATGGCACGGGCAGTTGAGCTTGCCGGCCTTCACATCAGGGATCACGGCGCACGACAGGTGCGAGCACTTGTTGCCGTACGCCAGGAACTCGTTCTCTGCCGACCGCACCAGCAGGCACGTGTCGTGCTCGCCGGGGTAGGTGAATACCGCCGTCTGTCCAACCGCCAGTTCGCCAACCTTGGCGATGGCCCGCGCGGAGCCCTCACCGTTCCCATTCTTCCTGGCCGTCAACGTCTTGAGCGCGATCCATCCCTGCCCTGCGACGAAAGAGGCGCTGATGAGGACCATGAACTTGGTGAAGTCACGACGCGCAACGTAGTTGTCATCGGCGGTGTCGATGGGGAAGTCCTGCCGCCAGCGCGGCTGTTCTTCCGGCGGCCGGCCATCGGGGGTGAGAACTCGGAGTGATTGATTAGGCATAGTGATCATCCGCAAAACTTGGCAAGGCGCCTGGTCAGCCGGCGCCGTTCAGAACCTCTAGCCGCACAGTCCGCGCAGGAGCGTGCACTTCCATCGCGGCCGTTACGTCCAAGTGCTCCGGCACTGCACGACGCGGGGCCATCATTTTCACCTTCGTGGTAATCGTCTGGTTTCCGAACTTGAAGCGGTCGATCGGCGCCGACTGGGGGCGCGAGAGCTCCAGTTCCTCGCGCGTGCCGAAGAACAGCGCCTGGCTCGGGCACACGCTCGCGCACATCGGCTTGAGCCCAACCGAGGAGCGGTCGTAGCACATGTCGCATTTCATCATCAACTCGAAGTCCGACATCATCTTGGGCACGCCGAATGGGCAGGCCAGGACGCAGTTGCTGCACGCGATGCAGCGGGGCTTTCTAGCCGACTGCACCACGCCGTCGGGGCTGCGCTTGATCGCGTCCGCCGGGCACACCTCGGCGCATGTGGGCGAGTCGCAGTGCATGCAGACGACCGGGACCGTCTGCGTCGTGTGCGGGCGGTCGATGAACTCCAGGTGGATCATCGAGTGTCCTTTGTGCGTCTCGCACTCCGAGCACGCCTGCACGCATGCCTGGCACCCGATGCAGCGGGAGGGGTCAATGTAGAAGTTGAGGTTGCTGGAGACACTCATGCTCGGCTTGGTATCACCCCTGTTGCGGTTCAAGTACGCCGGCCCACTCTGGCGGGCTTTCAGCCTTGCGGATGCGGACAGCACAGACTTTGTACTCGGGAATCTTCGAGATCGGGTCCTGGGCGGAGATGGTCAGTTGGTTGGCGCTTTTGCGCCCGGGCCAGTGGTAGGGGATGAAGATCGTGTCGGGGCGGATTGTGGTGACGACCATCGCGCGGAGGGTGCAATCGCCGCGGCGAGATTCAGCGGTGACCCAGTCGCCGTCGGCGATCCCGTACTGAGCAGCGAGTTTGGGGTGCATCTCGATCCGCGGCTCGGGGTACTGGTCTACGAGCGGGCCGATGCGGCGGGTCTGCGTGCCGCTGAGGAACTGGCTGACGACGCGGCCGGTAGTGAGGATGAGCGGGTACTCGTCGTCGGTATCTTCGGCGGGCGGCGTGTATGGCGCGACGTTGAAGCGGGCCTTGCCGTCGGGGAAGTAGAACGGACCTGCGCCCTTCGCGACCGGGTTCCATGAGCCGGGCTCGAAGAGGCGTGGCGTTCCCGAGTGATCCATCGGCTTGCCGTCTGACGACTCGGAATAGCACGGCCAGCAGACGCCAAACTGCTGCTCGATCTTCTCGTAGGTGATCCCGGAGTAGTCGGCAACGCCGCCCTTGGATGCCGTGCGCAGCTCGTTGAACACCTCGCGTGGCTCGGCGAAGGTGAAGCCCTTGGGTCGGCCCAGCGCGGCCGCGATGTCCTGCACGATGCGCCAATCCTGCTTCGCCTCGCCGGGCGGGTCCACACACTTGTTGATCTTGATGACGCGGCCCTCGATCTGTGTCACCGTGCCCTCGTCCTCCTCCTGGAGCGAACCGGGCAGCACGATGTCGGCATGGCGGGCAGTCTCATTCAGGAAGAAGTCGATCGCAACGTAGAACTCGAGCTTGTCGAGCGCACGGGCGATGAAGTTGTTGTCCGGAAGCGAAACCTTGGGGTTGAAGCAGAGCGAGATGAGCCCCTTAATCTCGCCCTTGTCGATCTTGCGGAAGATCTCGTAGCAGTCCACGCCGGGGCCCGGGATCTCGGGCTCGGGAACGTCCCAGACTTTGGCGATGAACGCGCGGTGCTCGGGGTTGGAGATATCGCGCCAGCCGGGGAGCTGGTCGCACTTCTGCCCGTGCTCGCGACCGCCCTGGCCGTTGGCCTGGCCGGTGATGGTGCCATACCCGCATCCCTGGCGTCCGATGCGGCCAGAGGCGAGCACGATGTTGATCGCGCCGAGGACGTTCTGCACGCCGTGCGAGTGGTGCTCGATGCCGCGGGCGTGCAGGAGCATGCTGGACGTGGCCGTTCCCCACCATTCCGCGGCCTGGCGGATGTGTCTTTCAGGAATCCCGGTGACCTCGGCTGTCTTCGCGGGCGCCCAGTCTCGGACGTGCTCGGCAAGTTTGTCGAAGCCGACGGTGTGGCTCTGGATGAAGGCGTGGTCGAGCCAGCCCTTCTCGATCATCAGGTGCAGGATGCCGTTGAATAGCGCGATGTCGCGGCCCGGCTTGATGGGCAGGAACAGATCGCACGTGCGTGCCAGTGGGGTGATGCGCGGATCGACGACGATGATCCGTGCCCCGTTCTCGCGCGCCTGCCACACGTACTCGGTGGTAATCGGCGCGCACTCGGCGACGTTGGCCCCGCTGATCCAGACCAGTTCGGCCTTGGGGATATCGCTCCACGGATTCGCGGCCCTGTCGATGCCAAATGCCTTTTTGTTGCCGGCGCCGGCGCTGACCATGCAGAGTCGGCCGTTGTAGTCGATGTACGGCGTCTTGAGGCAAACCCGGGCAAACTTGCCCATGAGGTACGCCTTCTCGGTCGTAAGCGAGGCCCCACTCAGCACACCGACGGCCGCGTTCCCGTACTGCTTCTGGATGCGGCCGATTTCTGAGGCGACGCGCTCGATCGCGTCGGTGTATCCGATCGCGCTGAACCCTTCGGCCGCGCCCTCATCCCGGCGCAGCGCGGTTGTCAGACGATCCGGGTGCGCTCCCTGGAGATACCGCTTCACACCTTTCGGACAGAGCATCCCGCGGTTGAACGGAAACTCGTACCACGGCTCAAAGCCGGTGACGACGTTGTCCTTGACCTTGAGCTGGATGCCGCACTGCTGGCCGCAGAAGCAGCAGTGGGTCTTGACGAGGCGGTCGGGCTCCTTGTCCGTCGCGAGGCGCGCGGGACTGGAACGGGCCAGGTGCGGGCCGAAGCGGTCAAGAACGGGAAGGAGATTCGGGGGCGTGGTCATGCGGTTCTCGGCCGGTCATTGTCACTGCATCTTCGCGTCCTCTTCCAGCATCGCCCCAACATCAACGATGCCCGGTCGCTCCGTCACCTCGCGCCCGCGTCCGGTTTGCCAGAGCCGACCTTGTGCCAAGGCCATTGCGGTCCGCCGGCAGCGCGGGCAGATGCGTTGGTAGTGGCCGGCGGGGTGACCAGGCACGTCGTAGTCGTAGCCCAGGTCGCGCTCAACTTTGATGAGGTCTTCGACGTGCATCTTCGAGGCAAACGGAAGGTGGCAGTTGGCACAGTGGGCCTGCTCTCCCGCCGTGCCCGCGTCTCTGTAGAACGCCACGCCGAGCTGCGCCGGTCGCTGGAAGATGTGGAAGAACTTGCCGAAGGGAAGCCACAGAAGCGTGAAGATCACGCAACCCGCATGGAGGATCGCCAGGAAGTCGTAGGCGTAGCCGCGCATCCAGGTGTAACTGGCCGTGAGCATCAGCCCGGTCATGCTGACCGCGAACAGAAGAATCAGCGGCAGAAAGTCCTCTCCGAACTGCTGCACCGCCTCAGCGCCCCGATCGGCCATGCGCCGCCGCATGGCGAGCATGACGCCCGCGATGACCAGGAACGACGCCCACACGAGCCCGTGGAAGATCAACACGCTTAGAAGCCCGCCGATCCGGAATGAGAATGCCGGGAAACCGAACACGAACACCCTGTACCGCTCGAAGTCGTCCGGCGGCGTCTGGAAGTGAATCCACCCGAAGACCAGGGGAAAGGTGATCGCCGCGGCGAGCAGGCAGCCCCACATGATGAGCCAGTGGGCCGCCCAGCGCGGGCGACTGCGGCGGAAGATGAAGTTGTTGAGGGCGAACACGCCTACAAGCCGGCGCACCAACTCCTTGAGATTCCCCAGCAAGCGGTCTCGAGAAAGGAACACCTGCCAGCCGCGCCGCCAGTAGAGGGCGGTCGGTGGACGCTGGAGCCACATCGAGTACCGGTACGTGATGGCAAAGACAGAGAACAGGACGGCAAACGTGTAGCCCACCAATGCCGCATCAAAGTGGGTGAGGTTGCGGGAGCCAATCGCGATGAGCGCGGCCAGGACAAGAGTGGCCGCGACCCCTCGGACCCCCGACCGCACAACTTCTTTGCTCACGGCTCGGGTCAACTCAGACCTCCACGCACGGCGCGCCGCTCCATGAAACTATAACGCGCGTCGGGCCGGGCGACAACGGCTTGGGGGTCCGGACCCTCCCGGCGGGATACCGTCAACACCTAGGACGGAGGTCTCCAATGGCTACGCCGCTCTTCGATGGGTCCTCATCTCAGTTTATCGAGCTGCTCGCCGCGTGTCCGATCGTGCCGGGAGCCATCGTCAGCAAACCGCTAATCAATCTTCCGGAAGGCCGCGTGGTCGTTTTCGCGATGGACGCCGGCCAGGAGATCAGCGAGCACCGGGCACCATTTACCAGCACGGTGCAGGTGCTGGATGGCAGGCTCCGCTTTGGGGTAGAGACGGTCGAGCGAGAGATGGGCCCGCACGATTGGCTCGTCATGCCAACTAATGCCGCTCACCGCCTGACGGCCCTGGAACCAACCAGATTCCTGCTCACGCTGCTCAAGCGGAACTAGGCCGCTTCGCGAGCTAGGTCCCAAGCAGAACGCAGATGGCACGACGTTGATCGATGGACAGTTCAGGCCATGCGGTCACAATGCTCCCGAGGAGCTCGTCGTGAGCGCCAAGCAGAACGCCTAGACGGCCCCAATCACCGGTGTTGAGAGTCTCCAGAGTCATCGGAATTGCCGTAGAATCAGGCCTTTGGCCCCGTGGCGGAACGGCAGACGCAGCGGACTTAAAATCCGCAGTCCCGAAAGGGGCATGTGGGTTCAAATCCCACCGGGGCCAGTGCGATGACCCACCGATCGCTCGCACGTACCCTACAGCACGCATGCTCTGGTCCCGCCTCACTGATTCCCTCGCCGACGACCCCGGCCGCGTCGCCCGCCGCGAGCACTCCGAGTGGCTCACGCGCGCGATCACCAGCCAGCGCGAGTTTCCGCGCATCCCCGTCCGACGCGTCGATCGGGGGGGCTTCGGGTTCCTCGCCGATCTGCAGTCGGGCCTCGCCTGGGCCGCCCGATGGTGGCAGGCCGCCCTCCAGCGCGTTGATGACTGAGCCTCTTCGCGGCGGAATCGCCCTTCGAAGCCCACCGGATCTCTCCCAACCCACACGCCCGACGTGCCGATAATCTCCCGTCGGCGTGCGCGCACGCCCAACTCGCGGAGCACACGATCCATCATGAGCGACACCACCCTCCAACGCACGCGCCTGGGCCGATCCTGGATCACCAAGATCTCCATCATGGCCATCGTCTCCCTCGCCTTTGGGCTGTGGGGGCTCTACGACGCCCTGGTCGTCTACCCCGGGCGTGGGAATCGCGCCGCCCAGGCCCTCGAACTCCAGTACTACAAGGCCTTCGAGCAGGAGAAGGGCGCCATCACGCGCGACATCTCCGTGGACGACCCCAAGACGCGCCTCGCCACGCTCAAGCAGAACCCCGCGCGCTCCTCGCGCGACGAGGCCCTCTACCAGTGGCTCGATGCCCTCGACACCATCGGCAAACTCACCGCCGAGAACACCACCATCCCGCGCACCGACTCGTTCCGAGGTGTCGAGATCTCCACCCCCGCCGAGCCCTACCGAGACCTGAGCGCAATCAAGACGCCCGACACCCCCCTCGCCAAGTGGGACATCCCCATCCAATGGCTCATCTTCGCCGTCGGCACGGGCGTTGGGCTGTACCTCTCCGTCCTCATCATGCGCGTCGCCGGAAAGTCCTATCGCTGGAACCCCACGACCCAGGAACTCCACCTTCCCGATGGGAGCACGATCCTCCCCGCCGACATCGACGAGTTCGACAAGCGAAAGTGGGACAAGTTCCTCATCGATCTCAAGGTCCGCTTGGGGCACGATCGACTCTCGGGCAAAGTCGTCCGACTCGACCTCTACCGCTACGACCCGCTCGAATCGTGGGTCTTGGAGATGGAGAAGACGCGATTCCCGCAGGCGGACGCCGACAAAGCCATTCCCGAGGATTCCTCCGCTCCGGAATCCACGGGCGAGGATTCCAAAGAAGCCTGAGCGGCTCCGTCGCGCACCGCACGGCGTCGGCGCGTGGAACAGGGAAGAGTCGCGTCTATGCCGCCATCCATGACCACGCTCGCCCTGACATTCTCAAGCGTGCTCGACACCCTCCCGCCGGGTCTGGTGATCCTCGCGGGGCTTGTCGGCGTCGCCCTCACCGCGCTCACGCTCCCCGGCACGTGGCTCAACATCCTCGTCGCGCTCCTCTGCTGGTGGTGGAAGCCCGACATGTTCAGCCTCTGGACGATCGTCGTCGCGCTCCTCATCGCGCTCGCCGCCGAGGTCGTCGAGTTCGGGGCCTCAGCCCTCGGCGCCGCGAAGGCCGGCGGCAGCCGCAAGGGCCAGATCGGCTCGCTGGTCGGCGCCCTCGTCGGTGCCGTCGTCGGCTCGTTCGTCTTCTTCCCCATCGGGACGATCGTCGGCGGCGCGATCGGAGCCGGCGCGGGAGCGGTGATGGCCGAACGCTGGTGGGCCAAACGCGCCTGGAACGAATCGGCCAAATCCGGCCGGGGCGCCGCGATCGGCCGACTCCTCGCGACCGTGGGCAAGACCACGCTCGCGATCATCCTCGCGCTGGTCCTCGGCGTCGCCGCCATCTATAACCCGAACTCCGCCACCACGCCCGGCACGAGTTCTCCACCAGCCTCCGTCGTGCCACAGGAAACGTCAGGCAGTGAGGTCCATGTCCATCCGCCGACGATCACGCCCGACGCCCCCGCCAAGAATCCGTGAAGATCGCGGCATCCGAAACCAAAACACGCGAACTTCCCGAAAACAGGGATGCATCCATCGCGTTTTCCCGATATCCTGATGAACTCCCGCGCACCGGATGTCAACGCGCGGCGTGATCGGCCGACGGACCGGCCAGGCGAGAGTGATCAAAGGTGGCCAAAGACAAGGCCAAGAAAAAAGCCATGAGTCACGCGGCCCGAAGCGTCCCACCCTCCCCCGACGCACGCTCTGTCCACTCGGAGACCCGCGACACGTCCACGCCAGCGAAAAAACCGACGCCCGCTCCCCGATCTTCCGACGTTCTTGCGCGCGTCCGGGCCCAGGAGCCCGCCACCGAGATCAAGGACTTCGTCCTCGACACCAACGTCCTGCTCCACAACCCCAACGCGCTCTTTGTCTTCAAGGAGCACAACGTCGTCATCCCCTTCACCGTCATCGAGGAGCTCGACAAACTCAAACGCCTTGAGAACGACCTGGGCCGCAACGCCCGCGAGTGCATCCGACACCTCGATCGACTCCGCGGCCTCGGCAAACTCTCCGAGGGCGTCGAGTGGGGCTCCACCTCGCCCTCCGCCACCGCCGCCGCCTCCACCGGGATCAACGGGCATACCGGGACCGTCCGCATCGACGTCGGCGAGCACGTCCGCCCCGACGCGATCGACGAGGACTCTCCCGACAATCGCATCATCGCCGTCGCCTGGCACCTCGCCAAGTCACGCCCCCACGTCGTCTTCGTCACCAAGGACCTCTCGGCCCGCATCAAGGCCGACTCCCTGGGCATCCACACCGAGGACTTCACCAACCAGAAGGTCGATGCCGATCGCCTCTACACCGGGTTCATCAGCGTCGAATCCGAGGGCGACATCATCGACGAGTTGTACCGTGATCGACTCCTCGCCATCGATCGCCTGGCAGAACTCCTCCAGACCGAGGACGAGCGCGGACAGGTCTATGAACGAGAACTCCACGCCAACCAGTTCATCGTCTTCAAGGACAAGGACGACGAGAACCACACGGGCCTGGGCCGACGACTCGCCGACACCGACCACATCATCCCCGTCACCGGCCCGAGAAAGCCCGTCTTCGGGATCATGGCGCGAAACGTTCAGCAGACTATGGCCATGGACCTCCTCCTCGACGACGAGGTCCGCATGATCACCCTCCTCGGCTCCGCCGGCACGGGCAAGACCCTCCTCGCCATCGCCGCGGGCATGGCCAAGGTCTTCAGCGAGGAACGCTACGAGAAACTCCTCGTCGCCCGACCCATCATGCCCATGGGACGCGACATCGGTTATCTCCCGGGCGACAAGGACGAGAAGCTCACCGCCTGGATGCAGCCCATCTTCGACAACCTCGGCTATCTCCTCTCCACACGCGGCGCCCAGGTCCAGCACCCCGACAGCCACTCCACCGAGCAGCGCATCCAGAAACTCATGGCCGATGGCAAACTCGTCCTGGAGCCCCTCACCTACATCCGCGGTCGCTCCATCCCCCATCAGTTCATGATCGTCGATGAGGCCCAGAACCTCACCCCACACGAGGTCAAGACCATCGCCAGCCGCGTCGGCGAAGGGACCAAACTCGTCCTCACTGGCGACATCGGGCAGATCGACAACCCCTACCTCGATTCCTCCAGCAACGGCCTTGCCTACGCCGTCGAAAAGATGCGTGGCATCCGTCTCTTCGGGCACGTCACCCTCGCCAAGAGCGAACGCAGCGAACTCGCCAGCATCGCCGCCAACCGTCTCTAATAAATCCCCGTCGCGGCGTGATTTCTCGGACGCAACGCCATCAACAGGCCCGAGAGACAAATTTTTTGCCCCGACCGACACTATTTTGCCCCTCCCGACTGGCAACTCGCCAATTCTGTGGTACATCTCTCATAGCACAACGCCACTTGTGCGCGTTTGGTCTTTGTCTAGGCACTCGTCGTGGATGCTCGTGGGCCAGTTAGTAGAGAGGTGGTTCTTCATGTCGATCCGTCCCTGGCTGTGCGCCGCCGCTTTGGCATCGCTCGCGGGTGTCGCCTCCGCCGACATCCTCTCGTTCACATCTGTGTCCGATAACACACTCTTGGAGGATCCCACGGGCTCGCTCAGCAACGCACTCGGCGGCGGGGTCTTCGCCGGCGTCACGAACTCCGGCGAGAAGCGCCGGGCACTCGTCCGCTTCGATCTCTCCACCATACCCGCAGGTTCCACGATCACCAGCGTCACGCTCCGCATGAACTGCGAGCAATCCAGCGGCGGCGCGGCACCCTTCAGCGTCCACCGCGTCACCGCCTCCTGGGGCGAGGGGACCAGCAACGGCGGTCTCAGCGGCGGTGGCGCGGCCTCCACCACCGGCGACGCCACCTGGATCCACCGCTTCTTCAACACCGAGAACTGGACCACGCCCGGCGGCGATTTCATCAGCACCGCCAGCGCCAGCATCAACATCCAGGACCTCGGGTTCTATGAGTGGACCGGTGCCGGCCTCGTCGCCGACGCCCAGGCCTGGGTCAACGACCCGGAGATGAACTTCGGCCTGCTCATCAAGTCCAACGAGGTCGCCAGCCGCACCGGCAAACGGTTCGGCAGCCGCGAGACCTCCATCCCCGATCGCATTCCCAAACTCATCGTGGAGTTCACCCCAGTCCCCGCGCCCGGGGCGCTCGCGCTTCTGGCGGGCGGCGGACTCGTCATCGCCCGCCGACGCCGGCGCTAAACCTCCGCTCGCTTCCACGGCCTCAACTCGCCAACTCAAATACCATGACGGCACGCGACGCCTCTTGTCTCGTGCCGTTGTCTTTTCCGCGATCACAGGAATGCCGACATGCCCACCACCTTCGACGCCCGCGCCCGATCCATCCTCACCGGCCTCAAGGACTCCGGGCAGTACAAGGTCCTCCAGACCATCGATGGCCCAATGGACTCCAGCGTCCGCCTCCGCCGTCCCGACGGCGCCACCAGGGATGTCCTCTGTTTCTGCTCCAACAACTACCTCGGCCTCGCCAACCACCCCGAGGTCGTCGAAGCCACCATCAAGGCGACACGCGACTTCGGCGCGGGCACGGCCAGCGTCCGCTTCATCTGCGGCACGTTCTCGCCCCACCTCACGCTCGAGAAAACCATCGCCACGTACATGGGCACCGAGGCGAGTTACACCTTCGTCTCATGCTGGACCGCCAACGAGGCCGTCTTCCCCACGCTCTGCGAGCCGGGCGACGTCATCATCAGCGACGAACTCAACCACGCGAGCATCATCGACTCGGTCCGCCTCGCCACCACCATCAAGAAGGGTCTGCACAAGGCCATCTACAAGAACAACACCCTCGAAGGCCCCGGCTCGCTCCGCGAGGCGCTCACCAAGGCCAAGGCCAACCCCGACGTCACCGGGCAGATCTGGGTCGTGACCGATGGCGTCTTCAGCATGGAAGGGAGCATCGCCGACCTCCCCGCGATGCGACGCCTCTGCGACGAGTTCGGCGCGATGCTCGTCGTCGACGACTCCCACGGGCACGGCGTGATGGGCAAGACCGGACGCGGCACGCACGAGCACTTCAACATGCTCAGCCCCGCGGGTGGCCAGGGCACGATCGATCTCTTCACGGGCACGCTGGGCAAGGCGCTCGGCGGGGCCGCGGGTGGCTTTGTCGCCGGCTCCAGGGACGCGATCGATCTCCTCATCCAGCGAGGCCGCCCCACGCTCTTCTCCAACGCGCTCCCCGTCGGCGTGGCGGCGGGTGCCAATCGCGCCATCGAGATCCTCATGAACGAACCGCACCGCGTCGCACGCCTCCACTCAAACGTCGCGTACGCGCGACACTCGATCAAGGCCGCGGGCTTCGACGTCCTCGAGTCCCCCACCGCGATCTGTCCCATCATCGTCCACGACACCGCCAAGGCGATCGCGATGAGCAAGCGTCTCCTGGACCTGGGGATCTACGTCATCGGCTTCGGCTACCCCGTCGTCCCAGAGGGACACGCGCGGCTTCGCGTCCAGATCTCCGCCGCCCACACCGAAGGCCACATCGACGATCTCGTCGCGGCACTCAAGAAACTCTGATTTCCTCTCGCTCGCGCCCTACTTCTCCGGCGTCCGTCCCTCGACCGTCAGCGAGGCCTTCCGCTCGCGCGCCCGCCGCTTCTTCCCCGGCGTGGGGATCACCCGGCGCAGCACCACCCACGCCGCGATGAGCGCGGCCGCCGAGACCACCCAGAACTGCCAGTCACTAATGGGGAACACCGCACACTCCGTCAAACTGACGCGCTCTCCGTGCCCTCAACTCGTGATCGTGAACGCGATCCACGCGCCAAGGTAGGCGAGCACGCTCATCCACGCGAACTGGAGCACGGCCCAGCGCACGCCCCCGGCCTCGCGAGCCGTCAACGCCAGGGTCGGCAGGCACTGCATCGCGAGCACGTAGAACACGAGAATCGACCACGCCGTGGGAACCGTGAAGATCGGCGTGCCGTCCGTCCGCGACGCGTGCGAGACCGCCGAGAGGATCTTCTCGTCGTCGGTCGTCTCGTGTCCGGTGACGACGACCGCCATCGTGGACACAAAGACCTCGCGGGCCGCGAAACTGGAGAGAACGCCGATCGAGAGTTGCCAGTCGTACCCGATCGGCCTGAAGACGGGCTCGGCCAGACGACCCAGACGCCCGATGAACGACCGGGATTTCGCGTCAATCGCCTCGAGTTCATCGGCCCTCTCGAGGATCATCGATGCCGCGGCAGGCCCATCGATCTCGCGTGCGCCTTCCTGATCTCGTGGCACAGGCGTCCCGCCTGTGCTTCCATCTCCTACCTTCGCCTCAACACCAGCGCGCTCCAAGGCGACCTTCGGCTCAATCGAACCCGCCTCGACCTGGGCCGCCACCCCACGGAGTTCCTCGACCCGCGCCGGCGGCTTCACGTGCGGGAACGCGCCCAGCCACCACAGCACGATGCAGATGAGCAGGATGTTCGTCCCCGCGTTGGCGATGAACGAGCGCCCACGGTCATAACTCGTGATGAGGGCCGTGCGCAGGTTCGGCCAGCGGTACGCCGGCAACTCGAGCGCCATCGGACGGCTCGCCCCCTTCAGGATCGTTCGTCGTGCGACGAGCGCGCTCAGCACGCCCGCGACGATTCCGAGCGCGTAGCACCCGATGAACGCCGCCGCCTGTCGCCCCGGTGATCCGGGAAACAGGATCCCAGCCATCAGCGCGTACACCGGGATTCTCGCCGAGCACGTCATGAACGGCGCCACGAGGATCGTCGCGAGCCGCTCGCGCCGATCGGGGATCGCCCGACACGCCATGATTCCCGGGAGCGCGCACGCGTGGCTCGAGAGCAGCGGCACGAAACTGTGTCCCGGCAAGCCGAACGGCCTGAGCAACCGATCCATCACGAACGCCGCCCGCGCCAGATATCCGGTGTCCTCCAGAAGCGAGATCACGAAGAAGAGAAGGCAGATCTGCGGCAGGAAGACCACCGTCGCGCCGATCCCCACGACGACGCCCTGCGAGAGAAAGTCGAAGAGGATCCCCGCGGGCAGCACGCGCTGCACCAGCCCACCCAACTCGGCGAAGATCCACTCGATCCATGCCATGGGATACGTCGCGAGCGAGAAGATCCCCCAGAACAGCCCGGCCATGACACCAAGAAAGACGAGTGCTCCCAGCACCGGATGCGTGAAGGCGTGGTCCATCCGATCGGTCCTCGCGCGTCGATCCGCGCGATCCTGCTCGGTCTCGGTGGTGCGCGCCGTCGCCTTCGCCGCCAGGCTCTCCGCCCATCGCTCGATCTCGCCCTGATCCCCCGGCGGCGTGCGATTGGGAACCACAGCCCGATCGAGCACGCCGGCGATGTTGTCGATCCCCTGACCGGTGCGCGCACTCACGAGCAGCACCTCGCACCCAAGCCCCTCGCCCAGCGCGCCCGCGTCGATGTGCACGCCGCGCCGGCGCGCGATGTCGATCATGTTCACGACAATCAGCGTGGGCAGGCGCCGGCGTAGCGCCTCGCCCGCGAGGAGCAGGTTCCGCGCGAGGGTCGTCGCGTCGATGACGACGATCACCGCGTCTGGCGCCCGGGCCGGCGCCCCCGCGGGCGCGAGCGTCCCCGCCAACGCCCCGCGGCAGACCTCCGATTCTCCTTGCGCCAACTCCAGCGAGTACACGCCGGGAAGGTCGAGCACCTCGATCGTCCCCCTCGACCCGCCGCCCATGAACCCCACGCGGCATTCCTGCGTCGTCCCGGGAAAGTTGCTCGTCTTGTGGCGCAGCCCCGTCAGGCGATTGAAGAGCGATGTCTTGCCGGTGTTGGGATTGCCCACGAGCGCCACGCGCCGGGGCGTCGTGTCCTCCGCCGATCGCCTCTCGCCCATCGACACAGACGGCGCCTGGCTCATACGACAGGCTTGGTGTCTGAAGTTCCTGCGGGGCCGGCCGTGGCGCCGACGACGACCATCACGCGCGAGGCCAGTTCGCGTGCCATCCCGATTCGGCACGAGCACCCGCCGCCCGCCGCCGTGTGCACTTCGATGATGCACGGATCGCCCAACCGACAGACCCGCAGCGTCGCGTTCGGGCGAAGCCCCATCGCGCGGAGCAGGTTCGCGTCATCGGCATCGAGACACGTCTCACAAACCGACGCCAGATCGCCCGGGCGGAGGTCGCTCAATCGACGCCCCGTGACGGGCTGTCCCTTCGTGTCGGTTGGGCAGCACTCGCGAGGACACTGGTCTCGAAACTCACAAGGCTCGGCGTTCAACGGCTGGCTCTCGACGGCGGTGGACATGGCGCGGCCTTCCACAGAGGGATTAGCAGATAAACATATCCGCAAATCCCACACTCAGAGTTTAGGGCTGGTGAGACCAAGTCTCAATTGCCCCCGCCGCCCGCTCCGCCCACCAGGGCCGCGTTCGTTGGAAACCGCTGCAACGCCGCCAGCAACTGTTCGACCTGCTGCGGCGGCGGCATCGAGAGCAATCGACGCCGAAGGGCCGACATCGTCTTGAGTTCCTCCTCCGTGAGGAGAAGGTTCTCTTTCCTCGTCCCGGACTCGGCCAGGTTGATCGCGGGAAAGATCCGCCGCTCGGCGATCTTGCGGTCGAGGATCAACTCCATGTTGCCGCTTCCCTTGAACTCCTCGAAGATCACCTGGTCCGCCTGGCTACCGGTGTCCACCAGGCACGAGGCGATGATGGTCAGCGAGCCGGCTTCCTCGGTGTTGCGCGCGCTCCCGAAGATCTGTCGCGGCACCTCCAGCGCCTTGCTGTCTAGTCCCCCCGAGAGTGTCCGGCCACTGCTGGCGTGCTTGCGGCTCTGGTTGAAAGCCCGGCCCACGCGCGTCAGCGAGTCCATGAGCACGACCACGTGCTTGCCCACCTCGACAAGACGCTTGGAGAACTCGATCGTCCGCGTGGAGACCTCGATGTGACGCTCCACCGGATGGTCGTTGCTGCTCGCGATCACGCGGATCCGTTTGCGGGCCAGCCGGGGAGCCGCTTCCTCGGGTCTTTCGCCGAGCATCTCGGCGGCGAGCTGGGCGCCCACGTCCACGCTCGCGAAACTCCGGCGGAAGTCCGTCACTTCCTCGGGACGCTCGTCCACCAGAAGCACGATGATCTCGAGGTCCAGGTGATTGCGGAGCAGGGCCCCGGCGATGTCCTTCAGGAGCGTCGTCTTCCCGGCCTTGGGGGGCGAGACGATCAGGCCGCGCTGCCCGCGGCCGATCGGGCAGAACAGATCGATCAATCGGCACGACGCCGGGCACCCGGTGTATTCCAGAGTCAAGCGCGGCTGGGGGTCGATCGAGGTCAGGTCCTCGAACGGCTTGATGACTGGGAGGCTCCGTCCCTGAGAGTCGCGGAGCATCGCGTTCATCTCATCGACGGGGAATATGGCCGGCGAGGGCGCCCCGCGATTGAAACCACCAAGACGCGTGGGTCCGTTCGATGGGTGGTCCGACGAGCCGTTTCGGCGGGAGTCGTAGGAGCCGGGCGCGCGATGCCCTTGGGATTGATTCTGATTGGAGTTCCCGCCGACCTGGCCTGAGCCTCTGCGTCGGCGTCTCCGGGATCGACCGGGACCCATATGGACTCTTGACTCCTTACCCACACATGCGGAAAGGGTTGTGGACCGCTTCCCGCTGGCGATTGATCCGCCTGGCGAACAGAGTGGCCGGCTCAGGCCGTGCCTCACCCGAGAACACCCCTACACACATCCCGACAACGTGTCATGCACACGCCCGAGCATTCGGCTATGGAGAGCCGATTGGGCGAACAAGGCCATGATTCCAGTCCGTTGCGTCTTGAGTCCGGTTCTGGCACCCACCGCGACGATGGCAACTTGCCGCGTGGCCAAGGGCTGAAGACGAGGGCGGCCGGGGTGATCCGGCCGACAGACACCCACAACTGTACACCAGACAGGCGTTCGTTGCACGCAGAATCGGTCCCCGGGATCGAATCCAAGCCCGACGGGACTTTTTCCAACCCCTCACTATCATCCGGGCCCCCTTTGTCGGAAGCATCACTACCGTGCCCAAAACCCCAAAGCCAACCAAAATCGAACCACGACCCGTGCGGCCCATTCAGGGGATTGCCGTCTCACCAGGGATTGTTATCGGACGCTTGCGGATTCTCGAGGACGATCTCCGCCGAGTCGCCCGGCGGGAGGTCACCCCTCAGGAAACGAAGACCGAGGTCGAGCACTTCGACCAGGCCGTCAAGGCCTCGATCGGGGAGTTGGAGGAGGTTGCCGACCGTGCCGAGCGCGAGATGGGCAAGGAGGCGGCCAAGATCTTCTCGTTCCACATCGGGATGCTGAAGGACAAGACGCTGCTCGCGCCGATCCGGACGATGATCCAGGACGAGCGGGTGTCGGCGGACTGGGCGGTCAGCCAGGTCTTCCAGCAGCATGCCGCCAAGTTCCGGAGCAACGCCAACCCGGTCTTTGCCACCAAGGTCAACGACATCGAGGACATCGGGCGTCGGCTGCTCCGCAAGATCGCCAACGACGACGAGCCGGCGGGGCGCGTCAGTCGCCTGAACGATGAGGACGGCGGGGTCATTATCGTGGCCCGCGATCTGACACCCTCGGAAACCGCGGCGTTCGATCGGGACAAGATCCTGGGCTTCGCGACCGACCTGGGGGGCAAGACCAGCCACACCGCGATCGTCGCGAAAGCCCTGGAAATTCCCGCGGTTGTCGGGTGCCAGCGGATCACCAAGCTCGCCCACCACGATGCCGTGGCGATCCTCGATGGCGACAACGGCGTGGTCGTCCTCGACCCCGACGAGAAGACGCTCGCGGAGTACCGCAAGCGGATCGACGCGAGGCGTGAGTACCAGGTCGAACTCAGCGACGACTGCTTCGAGCCCTCGGTCACGGCCGATGGTGTCGCGGTCCACGTCGTCGGGAACATCGAGTTTCCCGACGAGGTCCGCAACGTGCTCGCCTCGGGTGGCGAGGGCGTGGGCCTCTATCGGACCGAGTTCCTGTACCTCACCAGCACCAGCGCGCCCTCGGAGCAGGACCACTACCGGGCGTACAAGCGGTGCGTGGACCTGCTCAAGGGCCGGGACCTGGTCATCCGGACGATGGACCTGGGGGCCGACAAGTACACGCAGGCCCGCGAGGAAGTCCCCGAGCGCAATCCCTTCCTGGGCTGCCGGAGCATCCGGTATTGCCTGAGCAACATCCCGATGTTCAAGACGCAGTTGCGGGCGATCCTGCGGGCGTCGGCCCACGGGCCCCTCAAGATCATGTTCCCCCTAATCACCACCCTGGCCGAACTCCGCCACGCGAAGGTGATCCTGGGGGACGTGATGGAGGATTTGGATGAAGCCGGGGTGGCATTCGACCGAAATATGAGGGTCGGGATGATGGTCGAGGTTCCCTCGGCCGCCCTCATGGCGGACTCGTTCGCCCGAGAGGTGGACTTCTTCTCGATCGGGACCAACGACCTCGTGCAATACACGCTGGCGGTGGACCGGACCAACGAGCGGGTCGCGAGCCTCTACAGCCCCACCCACCCGGCGGTCATCCGCCTGATCCGGGACACGGCCCGTGTCGGGAAGCACCACAAGATCCCGGTCTCGTGCTGCGGCGAATCGGCCAGCGACCCCGAGTTTGCCATGTTGTTGATCGGGCTCGGCTTGCGTACGCTCTCGGTGACGAGTTCCTCGATCCCGACGCTCAAGCGGTTTGTCCGAGGCGTGACGGTTCAGCAGTGCGAACGCGTGGCCAAACAGGTCATGTCGCTCGATTCCGATGCCCAGGTCGCGGTTTTTCTCCGCGACAAGGCTCGAAAGATCGTTCCCCAGGCCTTCGACGGTCGTTCCGTCGAGTAGGTGTTGGGGAGAAGAAACCAGCGATGCGGGACTGGCTGAGGGGGCGACGGTTCGCTCCTGCCGCCCGATCGGAACGACTCTGCGGGACCGTCCGCCGCCCGAAACATGGGCCGAGCGGACCCCGTGATCGATGCCCAAGGCCGAGCGGGAGACCTGCCCGGCAGTCTGGGCAAAGCGAACAGCATCGCCTCGCGGCGCGTATGGACGCCGACGGGCGATGAGTGGGCTTCAAGGCCCTCCCCAAGCCGATGGACTGTGCGGGCGCGAGCGCCCGGCACCAGCGGCGGGGACGCGAAGGGTTGATCCAGTCGGCGATCGGACCAGAGACGCGTCGCAACGCCCGTTGCCCTTGCCGGTGTCCAGGTTGGCTCCACGATGAGCCGGACACCCCCAAGGACGGGAGAGGAGCACGCATGTCCGATTCTCAGATGATCATCAACTATGTCCCCGGCGAAGAGTGCCGGGTCGCCATCCTTCAGGATGGAAAGCTCGAAGAGACCCACGTCGAGCGGTTCGCCAACGCCAGCCGCGTGGGCAATATCTATGTGGGGCGCGTCACGAACGTGGAGCCGGCGATCCAAGCGGCGTTCGTGGACTTCGGTGTCGAGGACAACGGGTTCCTGCACGTCAGCGACCTGCACCCACGCTACTTCCCCGGCGAGGACGACGACACCACCGAGCGCGTGGGCCTCAAGACGCCACGCCGAGAGCGCCCGCCGATCCAGGCGTGCCTGCGTCGAGGCGACGAGGTGATCGTGCAGGTGCTCAAGGAGGGCGTGGGGACCAAGGGCCCGACGCTCACGAGTTATCTCTCGATCCCCGGACGCTTCCTTGTGATGATGCCCTACATGGACCGCACGGGCGTCTCGCGCAAGGTCGAGGACGAGGACCAGCGTCGCAAGATGCGCGAGATCCTCGACCAACTCGAACTCCCCGAGGGCTTTGGCTTCATCGTGCGCACCGCGGGGATGGAGCGGAACAAGACCGAACTCAAGCGCGACCTCGCGTATCTCCAGCGCCTGTGGAAGGACATGGAGAAGCGCCTGGGCACCGGCAATAAGCCGAGGCTGCTCTATTCCGAGAGCGACCTGCTCGTCCGGGCGCTGCGCGACCTGCTCAGCACCGACATCAAGGAGGTCGTGGTTGACAACGAGCTGGCGCTGCAGCGGGCGGCCCGGTTCATGAAGATCGTCGCCCCGCGAGGGCAGGCCAAACTCCTGCACCACACGGGCACGACGCCCCTCTTCCACGCCTTCGGAATCGAGCAGCAGATCGGGCTGATCCACGCGCGCGAGGTCCCCCTGCCCAGCGGGGGGCGCCTGGTCATCGACCAGACCGAGGCGCTGGTGGCGATCGACGTCAACAGCGGGAAGAGCCGCGAGAGCCGCGACAGCGAGAGCAACGCCTACCAGACGAACATCGAGGCGGTCGAGGAGATCTGCCGACAGTTGCGCCTGCGCGACCTGGGCGGGATCGTCATCAACGACCTGATCGACATGCGGAGCGCCCAGCACCGCAAGGACATCGAGCACCGCTTCCGCGAGCGACTGAAACGCGACCGCGCCAAGACCACGGTGCTCGCGATCTCCGAGTTCGGGATCCTGCAGATGACGCGCCAGCGCATGCGCGCCAGCCACGAGAGTGTGCACTTCGTGGACTGCCCGACCTGCCGCGGACGCGGCGTGGTGCAACGCCCCGACTCGATCGCCGCCGATGCCTTGCGTGAACTCGCGGCGATCCTCGACGTCGACCGCGTCGCGAAGGTCGAGATGGTGGTGGCGCCGCGCGTCGCGGGCGAACTGCTCTCGACGAAGCGTCGCCTGCTCGGACGCATCGAGCGTGGCACGGGCAAGCACGTCGACGTGCGCGTCAGCGAGACGGTCATGATCGATCGTGTGGGGTTCTACGCCTACGACGCCGGGGGCGCGGACATCGACGTCTCGTCCCTCCCCAAGCCCAGGCGGCCCCGCGACCTCAAGGAGTTCGAGTACGCCGCCGCGGGCGAGAACTGGGCGCAGGATCTGGAGGAGGAGAAGGCCCTCGCCGCCGAGCCGGCCGACGAGCCGGAGACCGAAGAGACAATCCACCCGATCGAGATCGACGACGCCGGCGATGGAACCGACGAGCCCACAGACGAGTCGGGCGGTCGGAAGCGGCGGCGGCGTCGGCGCGGGCGCGGCCGGGGACGCGGCGATGACCGGGACGCACCGCGACAGGACGGCCGAAGTTCCGCCGCACCGGCACGCGAACCCTCGAACTCCAAGCCCTCGGTATCGACTCCGAATCGATCGCAGACGTCGTCGAACGGCATGATGCAGTTCGCCGGAGATCACGGCGACGAGCACGAGAGCGGCCCGGTCGAGTCGGGCTCTCCCCAGGACGCAGGCGAGACAACCCCGACGACCAGCGACGGCGAAAATCGCGAGGGCGGACGTCGTCGGCGCCGCCGGCGGCGTGGCCGCGGCCGGGGACAAGGTCAGGGCACGGACATGGGTGGCGACGCACCCGTCTGTGCCGAGTCGCGAAGCGAGACCGAGCCCCAGGAAGAGCGTGAGGATCACGCCGGCGACGGTGCCTCGCCGGAGCGTCAGGCCGGCGAATCCCAAGGCGAAGGTGAAGGTGGCGAGCGCCGCGGACGACGCCGGCGCCGTCGGCGTGGTGGGCGTGGCGGAAGCGGCGAAGGCTCGTCATCGGGCGGTGAGGGCACCAATCGAGATCGGCCCGCACAACAGACCCCGCGTGCCGAGTCGTCCAAGAGCGCCCCGACGCCCGAGGTCAAACCGACCGCGAAGCCACGGACGCTCTATTCCTCCCGGCGCAAACTGGCGGCGAGCGAGCTCAACAAGCGCCCAAAGCCCGAATAATCAGCGATGCCCTCGCGACGCGTCATCATCCTGGGGTCCACGGGCTCCATCGGCCGACAGACGCTCGACGTGATCGCGCACCTCAACGCGCTCCACACTCGCGGCGAGCACGCGCACCATTATGACGTCGTCGGGCTGGCCGCCGGCGCCAATGTCGCGCGCCTCGAAGAACAATCGCGGGTGCATCCCTCGGCCCGCCTCGCGATCACGAACGCCCACAAACGCGATCTCGCCCTCGGAGAGCAGGGACCAAAGGCCGCGTTCACCACGACGCCCCACCGGGCTTTCCACGGCGAAGACGCCGCCGAGCGACTCGTGCGCGAGGTCGAGTGTGACCTTGTCGTGAGCGCGATCGTCGGCGTGGCGGGGCTTCGGGCCACGCTCGCCGCGGCCGAACTCGGGCGCGACATCGCCCTCGCTAACAAGGAGACGCTCGTCGCGGGCGGGTGCGTCGTCGTGCCCGCGGCCCGGACCTCGGGGGCGCGCCTGCTCCCCGTCGATAGCGAGCACTCGGGATTGTGGCAGTGCCTCGTCGGCGCGTGCGCCACTCGAGGCGGCATGATCGCCCCGCCGATGGAGCCGCCGCCGGGCATCACCCGAATGATCCTGACGGCGTCGGGCGGGCCGTTCCGTACGTGGACAAAGAGCGCGATCGACGCCGCGACGCCGGCCCAGGCTCTCGCGCATCCGACATGGCAGATGGGCGCGAAGGTCACGATCGATTCCGCGTCGCTCGTGAACAAAGCGCTCGAACTCATCGAGGCCCACTGGCTCTTTGGCATGCCCGCGGATCGCCTGGACGCGGTCGTCCATCCGCAGTCCGTCGTGCACGCGCTCGTCGAGTTCGACGACGGCTCGACGCTCGCGCAACTCGGCTCGCCCGACATGCGCACGCCCATCCAGTGGGCGCTCACGTTTCCCGGGCGTGCGGAGGCGCCGACGACCCGACTTCGCTGGCATGAGGCCCGCCACCTCGACTTTGAGCCGGTGGACCGTGTGCGATTCCCGGCGATCGACCTGGCCTTCGAGGCCATGCACCAGGGGCCGGCGTCCGCGATGGGTTGCGTGCTCAACGCCGCCAACGAGGTCGCGGTTCAGGCGTTCCTCGCGCCCGGGTCGACGCTCGCGTTCGGGAAGATCGGGACCATCGTCCGGCGCACGATCGATGAACTCGGTCGGCGAGAGGCGTGCACGCTCGATGACGTGCTCCGCGTGGACCGCGAGGTGCGCGCGTTTGCGCTCGATCTCGTGATGCAAGAATCACGCGGGAAGCCCCTCAGCCGAGGCGTTCGGGCGTGAGCGGCGCGCCCCTGCAGCGTGCGATCGATGCGCTCCATGCCGGGCGCGCGGACCAGGCCGAGGCCACGCTCCGCCGGGTCATCGCGAAGGAGCCGTCGAACACCCAGGCCCATCAGATCCTCGCCGCGGCAATCCTCCTCCAGGGACGTCCCGAGCAGGCGCTGCACTTTGCCGAGCGCGCGACGAGCACGTCGAGTCGACCCAATGCCTCGGCCCTCGATGTCCACGCCACGTGTCTGGCGATGCTCAATCGCCACGCCGACGCCACCGATGTGTTTCGACGGGCGATCGAGGCCGACGCGTCACTCGCGAGCGCGCATAACGGCCTGGGCGCCTCGCTCTTGCAACTCGGTGAAGTCGACCAGGCGATCGCCTCGCTGGAACACGCCCGGACGCTCACGCCCGCGAACGCGGGATTCGCGTCAAACCTGGCCTCCGCCTACGCCCGCGGCTGGCGCGTGGCCGACGCCGTCCGAACGATCGATGAGGCGATCGCCGCGGGCGGCCCACGCGTGGATCTGCTCACCCAACGTGCGTCGCTCCTCAACTACTTTTCGAGTGCATCGCGCGAGGACATTCTCTCGGCCCACCGCGCCCTGGGTGACCAGATCGTGCGAGGCGTCCGTCCGCGTGGTGCCGCGCTCCCCGCCGTGCCGCCGGACATGCTCCGGGTGGCGCTCATCTCCCCCGATTTTCGCGGGCATTCTGTGGCCCGTTTCATCGAGCCGTTGCTCCGTGCGCGTGATGCCTCGAAGTTGCGACTCATCGCGGTCTCATCAACCTCTCGAGCGGACGCCACCACCGAGAGCCTGCGCGCCCTCGTCGACGAATGGATCGACATCGCGCGCGTCGGCGATGCCCGGGCCGCCGAACTGATTCGCAAGGCCCGCGTGGACATCGCGATCGACCTTGCCGGGCACACGCACGAGTCACGCGTCTCGGTCCTCGCCCATGCCCCGGCCCCTCTGTGTGGCACGTACCTCGGCTATCCGAACACGACGGGCATGCCCAGCGTCGACTTCCGCCTGGTCGACGCGATCACCGATCCCGATGGGAGTGACGCGTTCACGACCGAACGACTCGCACGCGTCAACGGATGCTTCCTGTGCTACCAGATCCCGCCCGACATCCCACCGATTCGGGCGCGAGAGGACGCTCCGAACCGAGGGGCGATGTTCGGCTCGTTCAACGCGCTCAACAAGGTCTCGCCGATCACGCTCGATCTCTGGGCGCGCGTCCTTGGTGAGGTCCGAGACTCGCGCCTCCTCGTCAAGGCAGAATCGCTCGGCGTCGAGAGCGTGCGGTCGCGACTCCTGGACGAACTCGAGTCTCGCGGAGTCGCACGGGACCGCGTGGAACTCCACGCCCAGACGGCATCGGTCGCCGAGCATCTCGCGATGTACGATCGCGTCGACGTGGCCCTCGACACTTTCCCATATCACGGCACGACGACGACCTGCGAGGCGCTCTCCATGGGCGTGCCCGTGGTCACTCTGACAGGTGATCGCCACGCCTCGCGCGTCGGAACGTCGATCCTGAGCGCCCTCGGCGAGCACGACCTGATCGCCAGCACGTCCGAGGAGTACATCCGCAAGGCGACGGCGCTCGCGCGAGATTCGGCACGCCTGGCATCCCTTCGACGGACGCTCCGTGATCGACTCTCGTCGTCGATGGTGTGCGACGCCGCGGGTTTCGCGGTACGTTTCGACCGGGCCCTCCGCGAGGCGTGGACGCATGCCGCCTCGACCCGCCACGGAGGCACTCCATGAGCGCCTCGAGACTTCCAGGCGGCCGGACGACGGCCCTCGTGCTCCAGGCCGAGTCGCTGTTTACCTCCGGAAAACTCGAGGACGCCGAGCGCACGCTCCAGCGAGCCCTGCAGACGTCGCCCAGCGATCCCAACGCGAACAACATGATGGCGGTCGTGATGCACGCGAAGGGCGACATGCCCCGGGCGGCATACTTCGCCGAGCGCGCCGTGGAGGCCGACCCCAAGGACCCGAGGTATCCCGCGAATCTCGGGCAGTTTCTTTTGCAATCGGGCAAGCCCGATCGGGCCCGAAAGGTGCTCGAGAAGGCGATCGCGAAGCACCCTACCCACGCCGAGCTCCACAATGTGCTGGCGATGCTCCTGAGCCTCTCCAGCGAGTTCGTCGCGTCGGCCCGGGTCTCGCGGGCCGGTCTCGACCACAACCCGATGCACGAGGGCCTCGCCTCGACCCACGTCTCGACGATGGTCGAGATGGGACGAATCGACGAGGGCCTTCGCGTCATCCGCGACGCCGCGGCGGCACATCCCGAGAGCGCCACGATCCTTGGACAGTGGGCGCACATCTCGCAGTACGTCGAGGCGATCACCCCCTCGGACCTCAAGGGCGTGCACGATCGGTTCGGCACGCTGTGCCGCCGGATTCGCCCCGAGCTGCCCCTCCCCGCCGCACCCGCACGAGACCCGTCGCGACCACTCCGCGTCGGTATCGTGTCGAGCGACCTCCGCACCCATTCCGTGGCGTTCTTCATCGAGCCGTTCCTCGCCGGCCACGACCGCGGGGCGTTCGAGGTGCTCTGCTACGCCACAGGCCCCGAAGACTCGACGACGGCTCGGTTGAAGGCGAACGCCCACACCTGGCGAACGTGCGTCAACATGGACGATCGAACCCTGACCCAGGTCCTTCGAGCCGATCGCCTGGATCTCGCGATCGAACTCAACGGACACACCAACTCGGGCATCCTCCTCGCGCTCGCCCCACGCGTCGCGCCCGTGCAAGCGACGTATCTCGGCTATCCCGGCACGACCGGCGTCCCCGCGATCGACTGGCGTGTCGTCGATCGGCACACCGATCCCGATGGCCCGGCGTTCGACGCCCAGGCGAGCGAGCGATTGTGGCGCATGGATGGCCCGTTCCTCTGCTATCGTCCGATCGAGGACGCGCCCGAGGTCGCCCCGCCGCCGAGTGCCGCCTCGCCGGACGAGCCGATCCGCTTCGGCTCCTTCAACGCGATCGCGAAGGTCAACGCGCGAGTCGTGGGCCTGTGGGCGCGCGTGCTCAACGCCGTGCCGAACTCGCGGCTGGTGCTCAAGTCGTCGAGCCTCATCGATGCCGCTCTGCGCGACGAGGTCCGCGAACGCCTCACGCGATTCGGGCTCGACCCGTCGCGGCTCGACATCGTCTCACCCACGCTCGGCGTCCGCGACCACCTCGCCCAGTACGCCAAGGTCGACATCGCGCTCGACACCTACCCCTACCACGGCACCACCACGACCTGCGAGGCGATCCACATGGGCGTGCCCGTCGTCACGCTCGCGGGCGATCGGCATGCCTCACGCGTCGGCATCTCGCTCCTGAAGTCTCTGGGCCTCGGCGAGTTGATCGCCACAACCGACGACGAGTTCGTACTGATCGCCTCGCGTCTGGCGGGAGATCGGAACGGGTTGAGCACACTCCGCTCATCACTCCGTGGCCGACTCGCATTCTCCCCTCTGTGTGATCGCGACGGATTCTGCCGACGTTTCGAGGATGCCATCCGCCACATGATCGCGGCCCCATCACGCTGAGACCACCCACTCAGAACTCACGCGACGAGGCGGCCCGCCTCGCGCGTCCATGAACGCGAAACGACCCGCCCCCACTCGTGTGGAGGCGGGTCGGTGATCGTCATTCACTCGACGTGTGTCGATGCTCGCGTTAGCGCGACCGGTTCATGTAGTCCGGTTCGATCGGCCCGTGCTCAGGCCGGGCCGCGGACTGCCCGAACATATGGAAGAGCGAGCCCATGCCGCCCATATCCCCGGCGTTGTAGATGTACTGCGCGTCGAGGGCCTTGGTGATCCTCGTGCGGAGTTCGGAGAGGTGGGCCTCGGAATAGGCGTCGATGCTGCTGTTCTTGCCGTTCTTGTCGATGAGGTTGTCGATCTTGGAGTTGATCTTGCGGAGTTGGGTCATGGCGAGGTCGCAGACGGGCTTGAAGGCCTCGTTGCGGACGCCGTTGTCCATCGTCAGATCGATGAGCCGCTCGACGTACTCCTGCTGGAGACCCCGGCGGAGGCTCGAGATCATCGGGCGGCGGGCGGTGTACCGCTCGCTGGGCGACCGCTCGATCTCCGTCCAGATGGCGTTGTAGGTCGAGTCCATCGTCTCGGCGAGAGTCAGGGCGTCCTGGTCGGAGGGCAGGCGGAGTTCGTTGTCATAGATCCGCCGGAGCGTCGTCGGATTCATGATCATCGTGAGCACCGAGCTCTGGATCCCACCGACGCGATCGTGCACCGGCCAGGTCGAATCCTGGACGGCCTCCGACGCCCCGCCCCAGTCGAGCCACTTGTCCGTCGTCATCTTCACGAGCAACTCGGGGGTCAGGCCGAACGCCTCGTCGAAGAAGGCGTTGTCGATGACCCAGCGGAGCGCGTCACGCTGCTGATCGACGGGAACGACCTCGAGCGGCGGGCGGGCGTTGGGGTCGCCCTTGTTGTCGCGGTTGACGTGCACGCCGCCGAGCCAGTTCGCCATCATCGAGAGCGAGCGCGTCTGGAGGCTGAGCGTGAGCTCGTAGCCCTTGCGCGCCTTGGCCCAACTGTCGCCATCCTTCACGAACTTGTCGAGCAGGCGCGAACGGTGGTACTTCGCCAGGTCCACTTGCATCTTCGCGTAGTCCAGCGGATTCTTCGCGAAGTCATAGCGACGGGCGTACGGATCCGGACCCGACGTGTCCTCGTCGGTGCCATAGATCAACTCGGGCTCGGCGACACGCTCCAGGACCTTCTTCGTGTCGCCCGAGGTGTAGCCATACTCGATCGCCCAGTAGTCATACGGCCCGAGGTCGATCATGGTGATGTCGCCCAGCAGCTTGCCGTCCTTGACCGACAGGTTGGCGCCCATGTAGTCCATGACCGATCCGGCGAAGGCCTTCTTCCCCTTGATCTTGTCGCTATTGATCTCGGCAAGGTCGTAGATCGCCGAGGCCTTGAAGTTGTGACGCAGGCCCATCGTGTGCCCCACCTCGTGCATCACGAGATCGCGGAGCATGGGCCCGATGAACCACTCGGGGATGCCGTCGAGCGTCGGCGGCTTGTCCTTCGTGTCGTCCTTCTTCTCATCCTTCTTGTCGTCCGACTTAGTGCCGTCGTCGGGGTCGATGGAGGAGAGTTCGTCGCCCCAGAGTTCCATCATCATGCGGAAGGTGGACATGTCCAGAGCCTTCCCGTTCGCCGCCATGCACAGGCTGTTGTACTGCGACTGACGCCCCAACAGACCATCGAAGACGTTGGTCTCGCCATCGGGAGAGTCGCTCGTGGCGATGGGGTGCCCGCCATAGGCCAGCACGCCGCGGCGCGCGCGCTGCGCGAGGATGGAGTCACGCTTGGCGGGGGCGGCCAGACGCACGCGCGGGTCCCATTGCGGGTTCTTATCGAGCCACGACATCGTCTCGGGAGTGAAGCCCTCCATCGCGAGCTCGGGCATGACCTCGTTGAACTGGACCCAGAAGTGGCGGATCCAGCCGTCGGTCAGGATGATGTCGGCGTCGAGGATCTCGCCCGTGTTGGGGTTCACGCGGCTCGGCCCGATCGCCGTCCCCTGGTCGTTCGACAGCCAGCGCACGAAGTTGTAGCGAACGTCCTCGGGATCCTTGTCCATGTGCTGGTTGGTCTCGGCGTCCTGCTGCTCGACGCGGATGGCGTCGAGGATCCCGACCTTCTCGAAGGCCTTGTTCCATTCGAGCACCCCGTCACGCACCCAGCGGCGATATCGCACCGGAACCGTCTCCTCGAGATAGAACACGATCGGCTGCTTCGGTGGGCTGAGGCGGAGGTTCGGGTCGCGCTTCTCCAGCGACCAGCGGTTGATGTAGCGAACCCATTTCTCCTTGTCGGTGAACTTGCCCAGGTCGCGGTAGGTCGTCGTGAAGTACCCGATGCGCGTGTCGGCATTGCGCGGCTTGTACCCCTGCGTCCCGCGCATGAGGCTGATCGAGTAGTGGAACTCTTTCAGGCGACCACCCGACGTCGGCAACTCGTACCCGATCTCGATGTTCTCGGGGAAGGCCTTGGCGCTCTTGAGCTGCGCGAGCCGGGGCTGGGCGCCGCTCGCTGACCCGCCGAAGAACTGCGGCGCGCGGTTCGCCAGCAGATCCTTCATGTCGATCACCGGGCCGCCGCCCGGGCCCATCGTCACGATCGGGATGTCAAGAATGACGCGATCGGTGAAGAGACGCTGCACGGAACTCTTGGACTCGGCATCGCCCGTGGACTTGGTCTCGAGGTTCGGCTCGAGCAGGACCATGCGGTCATCGAATCGCCGCCAGTAGACAAGCATGTCGCCCTGCTGCAGGCCGGCGTACTCCTCGCCCGACGCGACGGTCAACGCGACAAAGTGCTTCTGCCCCTCGAAGCCCCGCGGGAGTTCCGCGAGCAGCGAGCCGTCCTTCTCCTTCTTCCACAACGTATAGAAACTCTTTCCATCGGTCGTGGAGATGACCTTCTCGAACCCCTTGCTCACCTCGGCAAAGGGCTTGAACTTCTTGTCCGAGTCGTCGCTCGAGTCGTCCTTGGAAGGACGAGCCGGCTCGCCGTCGCCCGGGGCGGCCCGCGTGGGATCCAGCCCGGCGCCGGCCGGCGAGTCGTCCCAGCCGCCCGCTACCGAGAACGCCAGCCCGCACACGGCCAGCAACATCGTCGCCCCAATTGCCCGATTCATCGTCCCTCGTGTCATCACCAGCACTCCTTTCAAGGTCGGTCAGTCAAACAGACCAGAGACAGGCCTTGGGGGACGATCGGACCACGCCGGGACTCCGATCCCCAGTCCTTTCCTCGGGTTGTGAAATACTTTACACGCTCCTTCCAGAGCATGTTCAACGTTTGTGTCACGAGATCTGTTTGTGGAAGAGGACAAACAGCGTGATCAGCGCGAAGGCGATCCCCCCCACCTGCGTCGGCATGTCCTTCGTCGCCAGTTCGGTCGGGTCGTCGTATCGCCCCCGCTCCAGGAGCACGATGCAGCGCAACAGGCCATAGGTCGCCGGGAGCATCGTCAGCCAGAGCAGATTCAGGTTCCGGATGAACGATGGGGCGTCGCCGATCGTCGCGACCACCGCCTCGTGGATCTTGGCATCACGCGACTGGATGTATCCGGCATACGTGATCAGCGTCGCCACGCCCGTCACCACCACCGACATCCGGAGCAGGTCGTCCGTATAGGTCTGCTGCACGTCACGGATCGCCCCCGCGTCCTCAACCGTCCGACGCTCGCCCAGACGCTTGCCAAAGGCCAGGAACATCGCGAGAAAGAGCGTGCTGTTGAGCAGCCACGTGCTGGGCGTCACCCCCGCCGCGGCACATCCCGCCAGAACGCGGATCACAAACCCCAGCGACAGCGAGAGCACGTCGGCGATCGCCTTGCGCTTCAAAAAGTACGAGTACGCGTTCACGTTCACGACATACGCGACCGCCAGCCCAAGGACCCACCACCGGCTCGGCCCCGCATCCAGCAGGAACACTGCCGAGAGAGCGATCGCCACGAGGGCTGCCGCGAAGACTTTGGCTTGCCCGGACGTCACCGCGCCGCTGGCGATCGGACGCCGCTTCTTCCGCGGGTGGAGGCGATCCTTGGGGGCGTCCACCATGTCGTTGATGACATAGCAGGCACTGGAGACCAGCGCGAGCACCCCGGCCGTCACCAACGCCGCCCACAGCACGAACCGCCACTCGCCCTTGCCATCAGCGAGGCTATAGACAGGTCCGATAAAGACAAAGGCACTCTTGAACCACTGCTTCGGCCTGGCGAGTTTGATCAGGCTCCGCACCAGCCCGCGCGGGGAAACGTCTGGAGTTGACGGCGGCGTGTCGTCCATGGACACCTCGTTTATCGGAACGACACGCCCTCAACGCCAGCGAATCGAGCCCGGATTCCATCTGATACGGAGTTTCGCGGCAACCCCTGGAAACCGCCGATGGGGGTGGGACGTGTACGGAGGGAGTGTGGACCAGCAGGAGCAGACAACTCGTTCCAGGTGCCGGGCGGGATGGGTGGTCGCTCTGATCGTGGCGGCGACGGCCCTTCCCATGATCTGGTTCGGCGGCGTTCTGGGCAGGGCCGGAATGGACCAACTCGACTTCCACGAGCCGGCCGTCCGTATCTTCGCGTACGACTGGCCCGATCTGGAGTTCGGGAACTATCTCTCGGCGACGACGCCGGGGTACCACGTGCTCTTGGCCGCGGTTGCGCGCGCGGGGCTGTCGAGTCGCGAGTGGCTCCAGAGCGTCGGAATGCTCTTTGGGGTCGGCCTGGGGTGGGTGCTCGGCACGTGGTTTGGCGGCATCTCGAGATCGTGGCTCTGGGGCCTGCTCGGCGCGATGGTGGTTCTGTCCTCGCGGTATGTCTACTCGGCGTCGGTGTGGATGCTCCCCGACAACGCGGGCTGGCTGGGCGTGGCGCTTGCGCTGTGGTTGTCGCTCGACGCCAGGGACACGTGGCGCTGGCGATGGAGTGCCGCGGCGGCGGTGCTGCTGATCGTCGCGTGCCGCCAGGTGCACGCGTGGGTCTCGTTTCCCCTTGTGGTCGCGGCATGGCTCTCGGTTGAAGGTCGCCTCTCCGATCGCGTCCGCGCGGTCTTGAAACTCACACTCGCGTGCGCGCCCGCGATGGCGCTGCTCGCCTGGTTCGTGTGGATGTGGAAGGGCGTCACGCCGCCGCTGTTCCAGGCGCAGTACGCGCCGATCGGCTCCACCGTGCTCGGGATGAATCCCGCGGCCCCGATCCTGGTGCTCGCGGTGCTGGGGATGTTTGGTGTGTTCGTGCTTCCCGCGCTGTGGCCGGATGTTCGCGAGGCGTGGCGACGGCGGAGGGCCGTGTGTGTCACGACACTCGCGATCGCGCTCGTGTTGGGGATCGTGCCCGCAACCACCGCGAGCCTCTCGCTGGGTCGCATCTCGGGTATCTGGAACATCGCCACCAAAGGCCCGACGCTCTTTGGGCACACGAGTGTGGCGATGGTCGCTGTCGGACTCCTGGGGATGCTGGTGCTCGTTGGGCTCGTCCGGCGGCTGGGGCGGGGACGAGGCCTCGTGATCGTCGCCACGATCTTGGGCTTTACGCTCGCGCTCGGCGCCTCGTTCCACCTGTGGCAGCGGTATGTCGAGCCGCTCGTGCTGATGGTGCTTGTGCTGGGCGTTGTGCGGGGTGCGTCGCGGTCCAGCCGCGCCACCGAGCCCTCGGCGATGCCTGGATTCCGTCCCTCGCTACCCGGCATGCTCGGAATGCTCGTCATTCTCGCCTTCAACCTCGTGGGCACGGGCCTGATGATCCGATCGAGCGAGCCGGTGGAACGTCAACCGATCGACCATCTCTTGGAGGCGTACTTCGGGCGGGCCACGCCCGCGCAGATCCCGCGGATGATTCCCGGGCCGAGGCCGGTTCAACGCCATCCCGACACCGACCGTGAGTAGGATTGCCCGAAGCACCACGTTCGCCAGGAATCACACCCCATGACCAGCACGAAGCGGGCACTCATCTCGGGCGTCACCGGACAGGACGGCTCCTACCTCGCGGAACTCCTGCTCGCCAAGGGCTACGAGGTCCACGGGCTCATCCGGCGGTCGTCGTCCTTCAACACCGGGCGGATCGAGCACATCTACCAGGACCCGCACCAGTCCGGCGCGCGACTCAAACTCCACTACGGCGACCTGTGCGACAGCAACTCGCTCGCGGAAATGATGCGCCGGATCCGCCCGCACGAGGTCTACAACCTCGGGGCGCAGAGCCATGTCCGCGTGAGTTTCGACATGCCCATCTACACCGCCGACACCGTGGCGATGGGCGCCCTGCGCCTCCTCGACGCGGTGCGCGACTTCCAGCAGGAGAGCGGGCAGAAGGTCCGCTACTACCAGGCCTCATCGTCCGAGCAATATGGCAAGGTGGTCGAGACGCCACAGAAGGAGACCACGCCCTTCTATCCCCGATCGCCCTACGCCTGCGCCAAGGTGATGGCCCACTGGTGCACCGTCAACTATCGCGAGAGTTATGGCATGTTCGCGTGCTGCGGGATCCTCTTCAACCACGAGTCGCCCCGGCGTGGTGAGACGTTCGTGACACGGAAGATCACCAGGGCCATCGGCCGGATCAAGCTCGGCTTGCAGGAGAAACTCTTCCTGGGCAACCTCGACGCGAAACGCGACTGGGGCTTTGCCGGGGACTATGTCCAGGCGATGTGGATGATGCTCCAGCAGGACAAGCCCGACGACTACGTGATCGCGACAGGAAAGACGATCTCCGTGCGACAGTTCTGCGAACTCGCCTTCGGGCACGCGGGCCTGGACTACAAGGCCCACGTGGCCTTCGACCCGCGATATCTGCGCCCCGCAGAGGTCGATCTGCTCCTGGGCGACTCCTCCAAAGCGAAAGCGAGACTGGGCTGGTCGCCCTCGACCAGCGTCGAGCAACTCGCCGCGATGATGGTGGACCACGATCTGGAGCTGGCGCAGCGCGAGAAGACGCTCATCGATGCCGGGCACGACCTGCCCCGGCATGCCGGACACGATCACTAGAGTTCGCGTGCCCCTTGTCGCCTCCATTCTCTGTTGCGGGTCTCCCGCATGACCGACCCACTCACCTTGGCGTCACTCGTGATCTCCGCGGGAGCCCTGGGGGTTGGGGTCGCCGCGTGGTCGCGCGCCCGCAAACTGAAGCGAACCGTCCGATCGCTCTTTGAGCAGGGATACGTCCGCGCGAACGGCGAGCGTGTCGATTTCCCCTTCGGCGAGCCGGGGATGCCTAGGTCCTGGGCCGAGCGAACGCGACTCGTGGTGGCGTGCCCCGACAATCGGCACATCGTCCGCGTCGAGAACGCCGGCGAAGCGATCGACGGGTTCTTCGTGATGCACAACGGCCTGCGCGTGCTCCTCGACTCGTATTACGGTGGCCCCGTTACCGAGATGCTCCGTCTCAACCGCGGCGTGCACGAGCCCGAGGAGGAACGCGTCTTCCAGGAGGTCCTTCCGCACATCCCCAGGGACGGTGTGATGATCGAACTCGGCGCCTATTGGGGGTTCTACAGCCTCTGGTTCCGCAGCGTCGTCGGCGCGGGCGCGACCAACCTGCTCGTCGAGCCGGAGCCGGAGCATCTCGAATCCGGACGGCGGAACTTCGAGGCGGCGGGGTTCTCCGGCGTGCGAATCGTCCGTGGATTTGTCGGTCGCCGTCCTCGCGATGGCGATCCACCAACGGTCTCCGTCGATTCGCTGATCGCGAGCGAGGGGTTGTCGCACGTCCACTTGCTCCATTCCGACATCCAGGGACACGAGGCCGAGATGCTGCGCGGTGCGGCGAAGGCGCTCCGGGAACGGACGATCGACTACATCTTCCTCTCGACCCATTCGACCAGGGTCCACGCGCGGTGCCGGCGGATGCTCCAGCGCGCGTCGTACGAGATCCTCGCCGACTCCACCGTCCGCGAGTCGTACTCCTTCGATGGATTACTGGTCGGGCGTCGGCGTGAACTCGCCGGGCTTGCTCCCGTCGACATCGCGAAGCGGCGCTGAGACGACCGGCTGGAGTGTGACGACGATGGCGCGGTGAGACCCGAGGCCCAGATCGACGACGCGAGAATCGAGTGCTCGCAAGCCGGGGCCGACATATGCCTGGTCGATCGCCCAGAGAGGCCGGCTACGCGGGAACGTGGCGCTCCAGCCTCGCCCGGCCTCGACAAAGGTGTCGCGCATTCCCTCGGTCATGTGCCGGAGTGACCGCGACCCACGCGGCGTGTTGAAGTCGCCGATGAGCAGATCGGGTTCGCCCGTGAGGGCCGCCAGCAGGTCATCGGTGACGGGCCTCCCGCTGGGGTCGCTCGCGTGGACCTTCAGACCGCCGGTGCGGAACCGGGCAACCATGGCGGCAGTCTGGGCGAGCACCCGCTCTCGTGAGAGCGAGAGATCCGACGGCAGATCGACCACCCACAGCAGGCGTTGCTCCCCGGTGGGCAGCCTGACAAGAGCGGCGACGAGCATCCCCGTGTCGAGTCGGACCTGCTTGAGATCTGGTAGACGAGGATCGATCCCCTCGCCGGGCGCGAGTTCGAGGGAGAACGAGGTCCACGCCTCGATCGGAAAACGCGAGACCAGGACATGGTTGTGAGCCTGAAGGAGCGAGGCGGCGTGGTCCAGGGCGGACCGGAAAGTGCTGAAGTTCCACCCCCAGCCGGGCTGGACTATGTAGATGTCGGCATCGAGCGTGGCGAGGCGTTCCTCCCACCCCTTGACCGCGGGTCGCGACGAGTTCCAGTACACGACGCGGAACGAGCCGACCTGTCGTGAGGTGGGCGGCGCGCTCCAGCCGACATCGTGCCGCGCGAACCAGACGACCGCGACGAGGAAGGAGAGCCGCGCGATGATGGCGGCCCGCGAGGACCGGCGACGCGTCCCCCGGGCCTTCCATCGCGAGACGACGCGCACGACCTGCGCGAGCGCCAGCAGCACGAACGAGGGGACGACGACCGAAATCGAGGGAATCCAACACAACCACTGCGACCACAGCCAACGGTCGCTCACGACTTGCCCGATCGCCCACACCGCCAGCAACGCGATCGTGAGTGATTCCAGCACGAAGGGCACACGGAGGACACGCGTCGCGCCCGGCGACGGCAGGAAAAGGAGTGTTCGGGTGAGCACGCCGAGGCGTCCGGGCAGGACGTCCACGGATTCCAGCAGGTGCGCGCGCAACGCCAGACGCGCGAGCACGACGAAGGCGATGAGGAAGGAGGCCGTCGAGATCACGAGTTGGGCGAGATGTTGGACGAGTTCGGGGTGGCCCGCGATCTCGACCGGGAGGTTCGCGATGCGTTCGAGGTTGATCTCTCGGGAGAGCCACCACGCGAAGACGCCCGACGCCGAGGCGATCAGCCAGGCCGGGAGACAGGAGAAGACGAGTTCGGTGATGGTGGCGTGGAGGCGCCGGGTCGCCCAAACGATAACGGTCACGCGGCTGAGAATGAGATATCCCGCGGTCCAGATCGCGACGCCGGTCGCCGAGCCGTGGATCCAGGCGCCGATGGCGGTGGCGGTGATGAGCCCACCCGCCTCGATCAAGGCGGAGATCGCCTGGGCCTTGAAATCTCCCCGACCTTGGAGCAGGCCGTTGGTCAGGGCCATCGTGATTCGCCAGGGATAAGCGAAGGCGAGGATCGCGACGGCGAGGACGGTGTCGTTCCATTTCCCCTTCCAGATGATGTGCTCCAGGGGCTCGAAACTCACCCCCAGAAAGCCGCAGGCGAACGATCCCATGAGCATCATGGCGCGGAGCGCGCGCAACGTGGCGGCACGCTGTCGTTGCAGTTCGGCCTTGATCTTCGCGAAGGCGGGGAAGAGCACGTGCTCGAGCGCGGCTCCGAGAAGGACGGCGAGTTGGGCGACGACCATGAAGGCAAAGGCGAAGTAGCCGGTCTGGTCCTTGACCATGATGGCGCCCATGAGAAGGAAGGGCCCGTTGTCCATCCCCGAGGAGGCGAGGCTGTTCCCGACGATCCACTTGCCATCGCGCCAGAGATCACGCCAGCGGTGGACCTCCGGCGCGTGGGTCCAGGGGCGCTCCCGGACGACGATCATGAACGCGAAGGACTCGAGCATGAGCGCGACGACGGCGGGGATCGCGAGGGCCATGGCGGCCCAGGGCCTGGTGGACTCGAACCGCGTGAAGACGTACGCGAGCACGATCGTGAGAACCTGCCGGGCGGCGGAACAGGCGAGCGTGATCTGTCCGAAGAGGCGGAAGCGGAACGACATCTTCAGGCGCACCAGGAGCGTGGCCGAGGGCACCCGGGAGGGGAACATCCCCGCCAGGACGAGCAGGATCCAGAACATCTTGGGATCGTGGTAGAAGAAGTGGGCGAGGGGCCAGGCGAGCAAGGCCACGATGAGCGTGGACGCGGTCGAGAGCACCACCGCCATCCAGAACACGGGGCCCACAAGGTCGTGGTATTGGGATTCACCTCGCTGGATCAGGAGGCCCGAGGCGCCTCCATCACGAACGATCGAGAAGAGGCTCGCGGCGGCGAGCGCGGTCTGGAAGAGTGCCACGTCCTCGGGAAGCAGGAGCCAGCCCACCACGATCTGGGCGACCATGGTGAGAACCTTGCCCACCAGTTGCGTCCCGCCGACCCAGAACATGCTTCCACCGATCGCCCGACCGAGAGGTTCGGCGATGAGTACGGGCTGACCGGGGCCTTGCGGTGTTTGTTCGGTGGACAGGTTTGTGGCCTTGGGTTCGGACATGGGTGGGGTAGATGGTTGGCGTGGTAGCGTTCCGGGGCTCGGAGCATCGGCGAAAGACTGTTCCGACATTGAGGCCCATGTTTTTTTCGCTGGAGCGATCGGGATCCTGCAAGGGGAGTCCCCACGGCCCACGGTACTGCCGAGCGCGGGTGGAAGCGCATGCCACGTCGTGGTCACGCGTGAACGCAGTTCGCGCGTAGGACGCTATGGCGAACGATTGCCGCACCCGTGTCGCGCACTTAGTTCGTGAGCCGCTCGATTGACCCGGGGACGATCCGCTGGCCAGTCACCGTCGAAAAGCCACTGGGGACGCTCGTTGGGAGGTCGTACTGCATCAGCAGTTGCCCGCTGATATTCGCATTCCCCTCGGTGACGACCACGCCCTTGATCGTGTGGTTGCCGTTGCAAGAGATGTTGCCCTTGGAGTACACCAGACCCTGGATCACCGCGGGGACCATGTCGGCGGTGTCCGAGTCTTCCTCGCCCATGAACGGCGTTCCGGGTGGGTTGAAGTTGATGCCAAGTTTCTTCTCGTCGAGCGCGATGCCGGACCCCGTGAACTGGATCGCGGAGTCGGTGAGGATCGCGGGATACCCCGGGACGGCCGGCTCGATGCGCACACCGTCGTCGATCTGCAGGACACCCACGCCGCTGAAAATGAGCGTCCCGACGACGCGGAAACTCTTGAGCGTCACAGTCCCGCCGCCGGTGAACCAGTAGACGCCATCGGCATTGGTGTCGCCGTAGGGGTTCTCCCGCGGTGAGAGGACGGTTTTCTCGAACCTCTTCCCACCGGGCAATGGGCAGGCCGTCGCGAGAGACTGCCACGCACTCATGGTCGTGGCGTCGGGCATGTCGGCCGCGTTGGAGATCCGCGGATCCCACGCGAGCGACGCCGTGGTTGTGGCAACGACGCTGGTCTTTCCGCTCGCGTCGAACCCTGGCCAGGCCTTGCCGCCCTGGAACGAGACGACCAGATGCTCGGCGGAGCTCGATCCGGAGATCGTGAACGTGCCTCGCGTGGCGATCGGAACGTTCAGGCAAGCGCGTGGGCCGAGGACGGGCTCGAGGAGGAACGAGACTCCCTGTCGCGACGAGCCTGTTCCCGACTCGGCGTGGACGAGAATGGGGAGCGTCGCGTCGGTGGTGATAAGCGACCCATCGGCGGCGTAGACCTCGCCCACGACGACCGTGTTCGCCGAGAGCCGAGCCTGGACGAGTTCGGGTTTGGTCGCCAGGGCCGAGCGATCGATGGTCGTGGTGAGGAGCGTGTGGGCGACAATCTCGGCGGAGGCCTGTGTGGCGAGGCGGCTCTGGGCGCCCGTCTGGGCCATCGCCACCGAGCCCATGTCGCGCTGCCAGGCGATCGCTCCGCCGATCGCAAGGACCGTGACGATCGTCGTGACCGAGAGGACGATGAGATAGACCCCGCCGAAGCGGGCTCGCGTGGATCGGGCGCGGGCGACACGGCATGGCGCCGGCCGGTGATCGGCTGGCCCGAGGGTGATTCGGGGAGCGTGGACGTGTGGACGTTTGCTCATGGCGTGATTGCCTTGTCCCAGGCACGGGTGCGGATGGTCCAGAGCGTGGCGAAGGGCGTGTCGCCGGACGAGGCGACGACTGTGATCTTCTTCACACCCGTGTCGGTGGCGACGACGGCGTACTTCGAGTTGGGATCGACATAGTCCACGCTCACGCTCAACTTCCATCGCGAGGCGGCAGGGATCGCTTGCCATGAGGCGTCGGTCGGGGGCGATTCCTTGTACCCGTTGAAGTCGTCCACATCGTCGTAATCGGCGGGGGTCGCGGTGATGTCGCCGACCTCGATGCCCAACAGCGGCGAGTCGTTGGGGTCCTCATACGGGAGCGCCTGGATCTTCGCAAGCAGGATCTCGGCATTGCGGAGCCCGTCGAGACGCATCTGGTTCGTGAGCCTCACGCGCGCGCCCTGGGAGACGACGCTGAGCGAGGCGACCAGCAGTCCCGCCACGATGAGCGTGGAGATCACGGCCTCAACGAGGCTGAAGGCGTGGCGATGTCTCGGGGTTGGTCGCATCGTGTTAGTTTGCACCCGAGGTGCCGCTGGTGGTGCTCGTGCTGTCGTTGCCGCCGAGAAGCGAAGTCGCGCCCTTGAGAAGCGTGGAGAGTGTCCCGCTCGACCCGGATCCCGAAGATCCCGAACCAAAGGCCCCGGCGACGACGGCGCCCGCGCCAGCGAGCACGGGGGGCGTGTCGGTGGTGCCGCGTTCCGGGGTGACGGTGGGCGAGCCACACGCTGGCGTGGAGGGGATGACAAAGGTCCTTGAATAGGTCGGGCCGGTGGTCGGCGTGGTGTTGAGGGTGATGGATTGGGCGAGGGGTTGGGTGGTGGTCACGGATCCGGCGCCGGTGACCGTGCCGTAGACGCGGAAGAATGGCAGGCGCGAGGAAAGGACGGTCCAGCCGCTCCCCGTCGACGAGGCGCAGCGGCTGCCGACGACCTGGACGTTGTCGGCGTAGGAGATCGAGAAACTGTCCGAGGTGCTGTCGGAGTACATGACAATCGCGTACGTCTGGTTGGGGTCGAGTCCATTGACGCCCGAGGCGAAGAAGGTCGGCCATGTGAGCGAGAGGATGTCCGAGAGCAGCGTGGCGGAGCGCGAGTCGGTGGCGATCACCTGGTCCGTGGGTGTGCCGTCGGCGTTGGCGATGCGGAGTTCCACCGTCAGTTTCTGCCCCGTGATCGCGAGGAGCGCCTTGGTGATGGGGAGTTCGAGGCGCGAGAGATTGAACGCAACAGCCGAGGTATCCGGCGGCGTGATTCGGAAGGTCACGCAATACCCGGCATTGGACCGGATAGGCATCGTCCCGCTGTACATCGTGTCTTGCCCGGCGAGGTAGAGGTTGGCGCTCGTCGCGTAGCCGTACGCCAGTGTGCTTGTGACGCTGGTGGTGCGCAACGAGAAGGACAGGTCCTTCAGGCCGGGGCCGATGGCGACGGCACCACCGTCGTTCTCGCTGCGAAGGAGCGCCTCGCCCTTGGTTCCCGACCAGGAGTAGGAGACGCTCTCGTCGGAGCCATCCGCGTCGCGGTCGGGGATCCGCAGCGACAGGCCCTTGCCGCTCATGGTGTCGATCGACCTCGCGAAGCGGATATCGTCGGCGAGGCGATCGAAGGCGCGCTGGTTCGTGAGCGCGATCGTGGCCGCGTCATTGGGCCTGGGGATCGACCTCGACGAGATCACGATCACCGACCCCGACGCGACCAGAAGTACCGACGAGATACCCAGGGCGGTGAGCGTCTCGGCGAGCGTGAACGCGGATCGATATCGGCGTCTGCGGATCATGCGCGGAGGTCCCTCGTGCTAATCAAGATCGGATATCCGAAGGCTCCACGCCCGCCCCATCGTGAAAGTGTCGCGTCAGGAATGAACGCACCGCGCGAGTGCGTCGCCGGCGCCGGACCGACGGGTCCGAGAAGTCGCGCTACTTCCCGACACGGACGTTGTTCGCGGCGACAGCGTCGAGGTCCGTGTCCGGAGTCGTGTCGAGAGTGCGGTTGCGGGGCTTGGATTCGGTGAGGAGAGCGCCAATGGGGGCGGGGGTACCGGCCACCGGCGAGGTGACCACGGCCGGCCAGCGGAAGATCGTCCTGGTAATGAGGCCCGTCTTGGAATCCACCGAGATCGCCCCGCCCCACGTGCCGTTGGTCACGAGCACCATCCCGTCGGAGTCGAAGACGCCATAGGGCGTGATGTCCACCTGGGGTCCGCTGCCAAACTTGGCGGCGGCGATGTAGGCGAAGTACGGCTCGCCGCTGAGGTTGCTCACGAAGCCGGGCTTGGGCGTGGCGGGCCCGATGTCGAGGGCGTCGGGGTTCGTCGCGACCGAGCCGTAGCGGGCCGAGCCTTCGACGAAGCGAACCTTCATCGAGGCACTGACGGATCGGGCGGTGTCGCGCGCGAGTTCAAGATCGGTCGCGACGCGAGCGGCGGCGAGATCCACGCGATATCTCGCCGAGGCGTTGGAGAACCGGGGGACGGCGATCGCCGCGACCACACCCACGATCACCACGACCATGACGAGTTCGATGAGCGTGAAGGCGCCACGGAAACGGCGACGGCCCGCGAGATGCGGGCCGCACGCCTGATGACACCATGGCCGGTGTTGTTCCATGGACACGTTCGGGAATCGAAACTCGGACTAGTACGCGCTGAAGAGGGTGCCCTTCGCGTCGGTCTCGGTGGTCGTGTTCGCGCTGATCTTGCCGGTGGACTCGACGTAGATCCAGCCGACGCCCGCGCCGTCGGCGGCGGCGATGCCGTTGGCACCCTTCTTGGCGCCGACGGGGAGGACGGGGATCGCCCGAACATACGGACCATAGATGTACGCGCCGGTCTTGGTCGCCGAGACCGCGCCGACATCATCGGTGTAGGTCGTCAGAGCGCCCACGACGTCGGCGGCCTTGGGATACGACCCGTTGTGCTCGGTCGCGTACAGATCAAGCGCACTGCGCAGGACGTTGAGATTCGCGGTGAGCGAGCTCTCGGCGGCGCCGGCGGCACCACGGCTCATTCGCGGGACCGCGATCGCGGCGATGATGCCGATGATCACGACCACGATCACCAGTTCGATCATGCTGAATCCATTCAGACGACGCATTCCACGCACCATGGCTCTAGTCCCTTCCAACAGAGGTATTCCAACCGTGTCCCACAAGAGGTTCATGCCGGGCGTTTCCGATCGCCCGTGCGTACACACCATCGGGACGTGGCCAGCCGCACTTCACTCCACATTGCTCCCCTATCCGCGGGAAAATGCTGGCTGGACGGACTGCGCAAGAAGACCGAGACCCTCGTCCGCTTATTGGACGGGCTCTGCTTCGGACGGCACAACTCGTCCTGCGGGGCTTATCGCGGCTGCGTGCCCGCGGGGTCTAAGACGAGCGTCGCGACGCGGCCCGTGACCTCGATCTTCACCAGATTCGTCGAGTTCACGCCCGCCGCAATCTCAACGACCTTCACCGCCACGCGCGTCCCTCCCGCGAGCGGGATCTGGCGCTCCTGTCCGACCGAGACGAGCACGCCGTTGATCACCGCGGCTTTGCCCGAGAGGACCGACGTGATGGCCAGTTGCGGGAGATCCACGGGCCTGGAGGCCGGTGTGGACGACGTCGATTTCGTGGTCGACGGTGAGGCAAAGGCGTCGGGGACCGGGGCGGCGTGGTCCTTGCTTGCCGCGTGTTTCACGAGGCGATCGGCGATCCCCACGTCCGTCGCCTTCGTGGTGCTCACGGGCGTCACTCTTGGTGCCTGGGACGTCTCCGCGATCGGGGCGGCGGCCGAGGCCCCGCTCGGCGCGGTCATTCCGGAATCAAGCACGAACCGGTCGATGCCGACCGTCACGGCTCCAAGCCCCAGAACGATCGCGAGCGCACGCTGTTGTTTGGTGAGGGTCACGCCCAGAATATGCGATACGAGGCACTCCACAGCAAGCGAAATCGCGACCCGCGATCAGGTTCCGGGTGAAGCGGGCGCGGGTGTGCGGCCTGCGTCGTTCATCGCGTGCCAGTTGAGGCCCAACCGGAAGGCGGCGAGGTCCACGCCATCCACGACCACGTGCTCGATCGTGAACGTGGCAACGGACGTGTCGCGGTGCTTCTCGTGGAGCATCGCAACGAGCGAGACGACGTCCGGGAACGCCCCGATCCCGCCGAGATCGATGGGCACGATGACATGCTGGCGTCCGGGAACGGGCACGGGCGGGCTGGACCGGATCTCATTGATCCGGACGTGGTGCTGTTGGGCGATCGTGCTGACGGCGGCGATGTGGCTGTTGAGGTCCGCGGTGGACTGGAGTTCCACGCTGACCTGAGCCGTCGCCTTTCGCAAGCGCTGCACCTCGCTCACCGTATGGCGTGTGCTGGCCTCCTTGGACTCCGCCTCGCTGATGGCCTCGGTCAGGCGTCCGCGCCACTCGTTCTCGGCGGCGTTAGCCGAGAGCCGCGGCTGCAGCGTGAACATGTAGACAACTCCCGTGAGCATGCCCGCAAAGACAACCGCCGCGGCGTCGATCTTCCACGTCGCGTCGAAGATGGTCGTTTTCATGGCTTGCCCCCCGGGGACGAGGTCGTCGCGCCGTTCTCGATGAGCACGCAGCGGAGTTGGAAGGTGGCGCCCACGAGTTGTCCGGGAATCGCGCGGGCCTCGACGATCTCGACCCTGTCGAAGACCCCCGACCGTTCCAGCGCGAGCACGTAGGACGTGGCGTCGGACTGGGTCGGCGCGGTGCCCTGCACACCGATCGAGTAGCCGCCACCCACGGTCGCGGCGTTCTTCCCCGAGCCGCGGGTCGCGTCGTCTGCGCTACGCACCTCGAGCCGCGAGAGATCGACGCGTGTGAGCGAGAGACCGGGGGAGCATGACCGTGCGAGCAGTTCGAGCACGACGGACCAGTCCGGATGTTTCGAGACGACGCTCGCCGCCTCGACCTTCCGGCGTTCGGCGTTGAGCGCCGCCGCCGATCGCGTGAACTCGGCCTTGGCGCTCTCGAGGCGTGCCTGCGCGTCCTTGAGGCGTGCGGCCAGATCGGGCCCGCTCGAGTCGAGTGCGGCGAACGATCCTCCCGCGCCCAGCACGAGCACGACATAGCCGCCGAGCACGGTCGCCCAGAGTCGCGTCCGTCGGCGGATCGCCGCCAACTGCCGCAGGCGGGGGGACAACAGGTTGACGCCGATCGGCTTGCCCATGGGCTATTCCTCCCCGCCCCACCCGAGCGCCAGACCCAGGGGGAGCAGCATCTCGGGCGTCCCGGCGATCGAGTGCACCGCCGGATCGACTTCCATGATCTCGAGCGGCGTGACCGCGCGTGCCGAAAGCCCCAGGTGCGACGCGATCCTCTCGGATAGCCCGCGAACGCCCTGGCACATCCCCGCGAGGATGCACTGCGTCGCCTCGAGCGGCGCGAAGCGGCGCTGGACGAACTGCAGCGAACGCTCCAACTCCAGCGTCAGGGCGTTGATGTAGGTGGTGGTCCTCGATCGCAGATCCGTGAAGTTCGGGCCCGAGGGGGGCGTGTCGTCACGAGACAATCGCCGAAGGCACGCGCGAACCGCCGGCATCCCGCCCGTTCGCCACGCGCGAGAGTCCGTCACGAGGCGATCCATGCCATGCTCACCGAGTCGCCGCTCGTACACCACGATCGCGCGGCGTTCCACCGGCTCGAGGTGCACGACCGTGAGCGTCGTGGCGCTCCAGCCCACGTGCAGCACCACCGCCAGAACCACGCCCGCGTGAATCGCCGGCGCCACGGCTCGCGCCAACGCCGTTGACAACGGCTCGAGAGAACGGACGATCACGGGAGAATCGACAAAGGGGTCCACGACCCGATCCGCCTCCGCGTGCGGAAGGAGCACGGCCATCGATTGCGATCCGGCGCTCCGGGATCGCCCGCCGATCTCCGGAAGGTCCCACATCGCCATCTCGAACGACGAGAGATCCAGCCGATTGGCCCGCGACAACTCGCCCCGTGCGATCTGATCGACCGGGGCGCCGGAGTTCCTCGGCGGCAGGTCAACGAACTGGCTGACCACGGGCGCATGCCCGGACCACAGCGCGACCTCGGAGCCATGGAATCCATGACGCTCCAGAATGCCGAAGATCTCGAGGATCTCATCACTAGTCGGGGTCTCGGAGGAGCGGCGTGGGAATGACGTGGCCGACGTGAGGACTTGTTTCCCCGAACGGCCACGCGACACCTGGGCCGCCTGAACCAGGCTCCCATCGATCGCCAGCCCGATCGGGCCGCGTGTGGGCCCAAGTGCAAATCGTGTCATGCGCCACCCCCTCCGCCCCCGCCCGAACCGGTCGAACCCGCCAGGTCGAAGAGCGGCAGAAACATGCTGAGCGCCACCATGCCGACGACGACACCCAGGATCAGGAGGATCAGCGGCTCGATCAGTCCCGTCGCGGTCTTGATGAGCACCTCGTTGTCCTCGTCCATGTGATCCGAGAGCTGCAGCATCACGCGGCTCATTCGCCCGGACTTTTCGCCGGTCCGGATCGCCTCGACCACCGATGGCGAGAAGAGCCCCGACTCGTGGAGCACGCTGCTGAACGACTCGCCCCGCGAGACCGCGTCTTCCGCCTTCGCGATCACGTCCTGGTACAACCGATTGGGCACCGATTCTCGAGTGAGGGCGAGCGCCTCGAGCATGGGGACATGTCCTTCGAGCAGGACGCCCAGCACGCGCGTGATCCTCGCCGTCGCGAAGTTCCTTGTCACGCGACCGAACTGTGGCAGACGCACCATCACCCGATCGCGAAACATCTTCCCGGCCTCGCTCTTCAGGTACATCGTCGCCGCGACGACCGTGGAGGCGAGCACGCCCAGGAGAATCGGCCATTGTCCGCGCACGATGTCGCTCACGCCCATCACGAACTTGGTCGTGGGCGGCAGGGGCGTCTGGAGCGTCTCGAAGAGCCCGCGGAACCGGGGCATCACGAAGACAACCAGGATCGTCAGCACGAACATCGAGATCGCGATGAGCACGGTGGGATACACCATCGCCCCGATGAGCGTCGTGCGCACCTTGAGTTGCTGACGCACCAGTTTCGCGAGCCGATCGAGCATCGCGTCGAGCCGCCCGCCCGACTCGCCCGCTGCCACGAGGCTGCGCACCACGCCGTTGAACGTGCCCGGATGCTTCGCGAGCGCGTCGGAGAGTTGGGCACCCTCCTCGACGCTCGACCGAACCTCGGCGATCGTGTCGTGCCATGCGCCGGGACCGATCTGGCGCTCGAGCGACCCGAGCGCCTCGACGACGGGCGTCCCCGAGCCCACTAGCACGGAGAGCTCGCGCAGAAGCGTCGCGACCTCGCGCGTGCCTCCCTTCTTGCCTCCGCCGGGTCTTCGCGCGGGAGCCTTTGATCCAGCGCCATCGTCGTCGATGGACGTCGCGAACACGCCGCGGCGGCGGAGCACCTCGCCGGCGTCGTGCCGATCGCTCGCGTCCACGTGCCCGCTCACGGGCTTGCCCGCCGCATCGAAACCCTGATACGCGAACTTCATGCCGCCTCCCTCGATTCATGGGGTTGCGGCGTGTTCGCCTCGGCATCATCGTCCTGCGTGACGCGGAGGATCTCTTCCAGGCTCGTCTTGCCGGCGATCGCCAGGAGCACACCCTCCTCGCGCAGCGTGAGCACGCCGTGCCGGCGCATCGCCTCGCGGAGTTCGTGCGTGGGCCTGGCGTTGTGGATCATGCGACGCGTCTCGGGCGTGACCTCGAAGACCTCGTACACGCCGCAGCGCCCCTGGAATCCACTGTCGAAACAGTGCGGGCACCCCGCGCCCTTGCGGAACGCGCGCGGCGCCTTGGCCTCCTGCTTCGTCCAGATCCCCGCGTCGCGGAGCACCTGCTCTGTCGGGTAGTACTTCGTCGCGCAGTGCGGGCAGATCGTCCGCGTCAATCGCTGGGCGACGGCGCCGTTGAACGCGCTCGAGAGCAGGTACGGCTCGACGCCCATGTCGATGAGCCGGGCCGCCGCCCCGGGCGCGTCGTTGGTGTGCAGCGTCGCGAGCACCAGATGCCCCGTGAGCGCCGCCTGGACCGCGACCTTCGCCGTCTCCTGATCGCGGATCTCGCCGACCATGATGATGTCGGGATCTTGACGCAGGATGCTCCGCAGCGCCCGCGCGAAGGTCATCCCGATCGCCTCGACCACCTGGATCTGGTTCACCAGTTCGAGCTGGTACTCGACCGGATCCTCGACGGTCACGATGTTGACCTCGGGCGAGCGCAGCAGGTCGAGCGCCGAGTAGAGCGTCGTGGTCTTGCCGCTCCCCGTCGGGCCGGTGACGAGGCAGAGCCCGTGCGACTGCTCCAGCGCGCGCCGGAAACTCGCGAGCGTCTCGTCACGGAAGCCCAGGTCCTCCATGCGCACCTTGAGGTTGCACTTGTCGAGGATGCGCACCACGATCTTCTCGCCCAGCAGCGTGGGGATCGTCGAGACACGAAGATCGATCTCGCGGCCTTCCGCGATGATGCGCACGCGACCCTCCTGCGGGAGTCGCTTCTCCGCGATGTCCATCTTCCCGATGACCTTCACGCGCGAGACGATCGCCGAGTGCATCCCCGGCGGCGGACGCATCAGGTCGCGCAGCACCCCGTTGATCCGATACCGGATCCGCGTCGCCTTTCCCCCGTGCGACGAATCGGGCTCTATGTGGATGTCGCTCGCCTTGTCGTTCACCGCGCGGAGGAACGCGACGTTCACGATGTTGACGATCGGGCTTCCCGCGACCTGTGTGTCGATCTCGGTGATCGGCCCCTCGTCGACCGACTCCTTCTCCACAACCTCGACGTCCGACGACTCGAGATTCCGCAGGAACGCGTCGACGTCCACGTTACCCGCGGCGTACTTCCGCACGAACTCCAGGATCTCCGACTCGAGCGCCAGCACCGGACGCACGCGACACCCCGTCAACTGACGCAGCCGATCGATCGCCGGCAGATTCTGCGGCTCGGCCATCGCCACCGTCAAATCGCCGTGCACCTTGAAGAGCGGGATCGCCCGCAGCCGCTCGGCCTCTTCGGCCCCAATCAGCGACAACACCGCCGGATCGATCAGCCCGTGGCGCAACTGGCAACCCTTCACACCCAGCGTCATCGCCAGCGCCCGCACCAGCGTCGCGCTCGAGATCATCCCCTGCTCGACGAGCAACTCGCCCAGCATCCGGTTGGTCCGTGTCTGCTCGCGCAGCGCCCGCTCCAACTGCTCCTTCGTCAGGTCGCCCGATTGAACCAGAATCTCGCCAAAGCGCAGGCGACGACCCGGCGCGGGCTGGCCCGCGCTCGCGTGGTCGTGCTCGTTCGGCGGCGTGTGGCTCACAGGTAACTCCGGACCGCCTGGGTCACGTCCTCAAAGTGCTCGAACTTTCCCGACAGGTCCGTGAGCTCGAGCACCTCACGAACCGTCTCGTTCAATCCAAAGACACGCAGCGCGTGCCCCCCCTGCGACGCCTCGTCGCTCGCCTCGACCAGAACCTCCAATCCCCGGCTGTCCACATACGCCATCGACGTCGCGTCAATCACGAGTCGTCCGAGGCTGCGCGACATCGCGTCGAGGAGCGTGGCCTTGAACTGATCCGCGTCGCCGAGCGCAAGAGGACCGCACGGCTTGATCACCGTTACGGCGCCCTGTCTCTGCTCCTGGATGTCCATCCACGATCCTCCTTCTCTTCACTCACGCCGCCATCGACTGTCCCTGCACCACCGCGAGCGGAACGGCAATCGTGAACGTGCTCCCACGATCGATCTCGCTCTTGACCGAGATGTCCCCGCCGTGCAGGCGAATCACGTCGCGCGCGAGCGCCAACCCCAGGCCCGATCCCGAGATCGTCCCCACGCGCTTGTCCTTGGAGCGATAGAACTTCTCGAAGATCAACTCCTGCTCCTCCGGCTTGATCCCCAGGCCCGTGTCCGAGACGGCGACCTGGAATCGCCCGTCCGTCTCGTTCGCCGTCACCGTGACCTTCCCGCCCACTGGCGTGTACTTGATCGCGTTCCCGATCACGTTGTGGATCGCCAGCGAGAGCTTGTCGCGATCGCCCTGCAGGACCGGATACTTCGGCGGCAGGTCGAACGTGAGCGAGATCTCCTTGTCCTCCGCCGCGATCTTGTAGTCGTTCTGGATCTCCTCGAAGAGCGCGTCCAGCCGCACGTCGCCCACCCGGAGTTTCAGAGCACCGGCCTCGATCTCCGCGACCGAGAGCATGTCGCCCACGATCCGCTCGAGACGTCGCGCCTCGGACCCGATGACGTTGATGCACTTCGACCGCAACGCCGGATCCGACTCGCCCGACTCCAGGAGCGTCTCGATATAGAGGCGGATGCTCGTCAGTGGCGTGCGCAGCTCGTGGCTCGCCTGCGCCACGAACGCGTTGCGCGACTCGTCGGCGATCCGCTGCTGGGTGATGTCCTCGATGATGACCATCACCGAGTCGCTCTCGTCGCGACGCAGAGGCCGAGCGGTAAAGCGCAGGATCGCCGCGCTCGCCACGCCGCCGCTCCGTCCGCTCGACTCGTTCGCGAAGGCCTCTTGCCGGGACTCCACGCTCGTGCGCTGACGATTCTTGCCGCTCGCGATCGATTCGAGCGTGCGCGAGACCGCCTCGTCCCGGACGATCTCGTCCATCGATTGCCCGACGATCTCCTCACGCTTGGCGCGGAGCAGCACCGCCGCCGCCCCGTTGCAATACTTGATCGAAAGTTTCGAGTCCAGGATCACGAGCCCAAGCCAGAGCGCGTCGCAGGCACTCCCCAGGTCGCCCGTCGCCGCGATCTTCCCGCCCGCGGGGCCATCGCTCTGGCTCAGGAGCATCGACTCCTTCAGTTCCTCGTGCTCGGCGAGCAGTCGATTCCAAGCGATGGCCTCGGCCCCGAACGAGTCGCTGATCGACGCCTCCGACGCGGAATCGCACCCGCGATCCATCGCACGCAGCGCCTGCTGGATCGCGCCCAGGGCACGCGTCCGCCGCCGATAGTACCACGAGACCACCGCCCATCCCGCCGCCGCCACGAGCCCGCCGCCCAGCGTGCCATACACCGGCGTCGCGCTCGAGATCCACGAACTGCTGATCAATCGCTGGGCGTGCACGCGGATCTCGCCACGTCCCGGCACCATCGTGCCCGACGAGATCGAGACCGACGTGGGCACCGAGAAGAATCCAATGGTTGCCTCATTCGCCCCGCCGCTCGCACTCCCCTGCCATGAACCCGCGAGCACCTTCTCCTCGCTATCGTGCGAGATCTGCGAGGGAAGCGACGACGCGATCGTCGTCCCGTCGGGAAGCGCGATCGAGCACGACTCCAGCCCTGAGTCCGCCGCCACGCGCACCACGAGCGATCGAAGCGACGAGAGGCTCGCGGGCGTCGGGTCCGCGAGCGATTCCAGGGCCGACTCGGTCAGGAGCGCCACCGTGCGTTGCGCGCCGTCCCGGGCCGCGAGGGCTCGATCGAGCCGCCGAGTCCCCAGCGACCACACGACGCTCGCCGCGACGACGACCGCAAGCAATGCGCCAAAGAGCGACGACGCGAGGATCGACGCCGAGTCGCCCCGCGCCACAAAAGCCCGGCGCGGCGCCGATCTCTGGTTTAGTGTGCTGTTCTTCTCGGACACGGATTACCTCGCGAGTCTGGTGATTCCGGACTCTGCGGATATCGGCTGGGAAGCCGCCGTCGTGAAGCGCAAACCCCGACGAACACTCGCCCCGGGGATCATCTGTTCGATTCCGCGCGCGCCACACCACCCGACACGCGTCGCCCTCGCCCGATAACGCTACTCGATTGTGAACGACTTGGGGTCGAACGTTGCCACGGGCAACTTCAGATCCATCCGCTCCAGCGTCTGCACCAGGATCGTCGAGATGATGGCATTGCGGTACCACTTGCTGTCCGAAGGCACGATGTACCACGGGCAGTCCGCCGTCGAGCACTCGCGCATCGCGTCCTCGAAGGCCTCCATGTACGCCCCCCACCGCTTCCGCTCCTCGAAGTCCGCGGGATTCATCTTCCACTGACGTTTGGGGTCGGTCAATCGCCTCTTCAATCGCTCGAGTTGCTCCTCCTTGCTGATGTGGAGGAAGCACTTGACGATCGTCGTGCCGCACGCGCTCAGGTGCGACTCGAACGCGTTGATCTGCGCGTATCGGGGCCTCCACACGCGCTCGGGGACCAGTCCCTTCACCCGTTCGACGAGCACACTCTCATAGTGCGACCGGTTAAAGACACCCATCTCGCCGCGCCTCGGCGTCGCCTTGTGGATCCGCCACAGATAGTCGTGCTCCAACTCCTCAGACGACGGCGCCTTGAACGACGTCACGTGCACGCCCTGCGGGTTCACGCCCTCGAACACGTCGCGGATCGTGCCATCCTTGCCCCCCGCGTCCATCGCCTGCAGCACCAGCAGGATCGACCGCGCGTCCTCCGCGTAGAGCAGATACTGCAAATCATCCAATTCTTCTTCCGGTTCTTCTTGAGGAGGTCCTCGCCCTCGTCCTTGTTCAGGCCTTTGGTCGCCCCAGGCTCGAACTTCGTGAGGTCCACCCTGGTCCCAGGCTTCACGCGGAAGTCGTCGACGTTGAACATACAAGCCTCCTTCACGCCGATCCGCCACACGCCCGTTCATCGCCGGGCCCGCGAACGCCGATCACTATACTGACCCGCCATGGACGGCACACCCGACACCATCACTCCTCCCGCCGATCCACCACGCCATCGCCGCGGGCTGAAGTTCATCATCCAGGCACTCGGCTTCGTCGTCGGCCTGGCGCTCCTGTGGTGGTGCATCTCCAAGGCCTTCGGCGGCGAGGACAGTCGCCAGAGCCTCGAACGCCTCCGCCACGCCTCCACAGGACAAATCGCCGCCCTCCTCGCCTTCTCCCTCGGCACGCTCATCGCCAACGGCCTCGTCTTCCACCAGACCATCCGCCCGGTTCGAAAGATCGACGCCTTCGACACCATCTCCATCAACGCCATCGCCACATTCCTCAACTATCTCCCGTTCAAACTCAGCGTCATCTTCCGCGTCACCACCCATTCCAAGCGCGATCGCCTCCCCCTGCTCCTGATCGGCGCGTGGATGGCCGCCATCGCCGCGATCCTCCTTACCGTCCTCGGCACGATCACGCTCACCGCCTTTCTCACGCGCCACGCCGAGCCCCTCGTGCGACTCGCCGTCGGCGTGGGCTTTCTCGCGATTTTCGGCACGGCCGTCGTCCTCGTCGCGCGATACTTCGCCGGCGTCCGGGGCCTCGACCGTCTCGCCGCCCTCGCCCGCGCCACACGCCTCGGATTCGCCGAAAAGATCGTCCGGTCCGAGCACTTCGCCCAGATCCACGCCTGCACGGCGATGCTCATGTCCCCCGCCACCGTCGCGGGCACGATCGCGCTCCGTGTCATCGACATCGCCCTCCAGGCCGCGCGATACACCACCGCCGCCCAGATCCTCGGCGAGCCGCTCTCCTACGCCGACGCCTTCGTCCTCGCCTCCGCCGGGTTCTTCGCCGGCATCATCAGCCCCAGCGGACAACTCGGCACGCGCGAGGGCGCCATCGTCTTCCTCGCCGCCACCCTCGGCGTGGGCGGCGCCAAGGAGTTCGCCCGCGTCGCCCTTCTCGTCACCGCGACCGAAGCGATCGCCTTTCTCGTCGGTGCCGGCCTGGGGATCGCCCGCCTCGGGCCCAACCGCCTCTTCCAGCCCCGCGCCGTAACACGCTGATCACGCCATGGCCTCGGCCCGAAGCGTCACCGCCCGCAGCGACGTGACCAGCGACTCCACCGCCGGTAACGACTCGCCCACGACGTTCACGTGCCCCACCTTCCGCCCGGCCCGGCTCGACTTCCCATACACGTGGATCCGAGGCCACGCGCGCGCCCCACCAACTCCCAGCAGGTCCTCTCGCCCCGGCACCCGACCGACCATGTTCACCATCACGCACGTACGCGTGAGCGACGTCCGACCCAATGGCCAACCCAGAATCGCGCGGAGATGATTCTCGAACTGGCTCGTCTCGCTCGCGTCCTGAGTCCAGTGCCCGCTGTTGTGCACGCGTGGCGCGAGCTCGTTCCCCAGCAGCCGCTCCTTCCCGTTCGCGTCACGCTCCACGAAGAACTCGATCGCCAGCACGCCCACGTGCCCCAAGGACTCCAGGATCGCCCGCCCCACGCGCTCGGCCTCGGGCTGCAGCGGATCATCCGCCCGAGGCGTCGAGACTCGCAGCATCCCCGACTGGTGCACGTTCTCTGTGAGCGGATAGAACGCCATCTCCCCCGTCACCGAGCGCACGCCGATCAGCGACACCTCGCGATGGAACGCGACCAGATCCTCCACGATCACCTCGACGCTCCCCATCGCCTCGATCGCCGACCGCTTCGACGCCTCGTCACGCACGACCCGCTGCCCCTTCCCGTCGTACCCCTCACGCACTGTCTTCACCACGACAGGAAACCCAAGCGACTCGATCGCCGAGTCGAGGTGCTCCGTTGTGCGCGACAGCACGTACCTCGGCACGTCCAGACCCACGCTCGCGAAGAGCGCCTTCTCCTTCCCCCGATCCTGCCCCACCTCGAGCGATCGTGCCGAGGGGTGCGTCGGCCGGCACGACGCGGCGTGGTGCACCGCCGATGCCGGCACGTTCTCGAACTCGAACGTCACCGCGTCGAGGTTCTGCACGAATCGATCGATCGCCGCGCTGTCGGTGAATGACCCGACGTGCAACTCCCCCGCCGCCGCCGCGCACGCCTCGGCACTCGGATCCAGAAACCGGAACCGCAGTCCCATCGGCAACCCCGCGAGCGCGATCATCTGTCCCAACTGCCCGCCGCCCAGCACCCCGATCAGCATGGATCCCTCGGTTTCCGCCCCTGGGGCTTAGTCCGCCGATCGCTTCCGTCGGCTCGGCTTCCGCGCCGGCGACTCGCCCTCGAGACGGACCGACGGATCCCGGTGCGCCAGCACCGACTGCGACTGGCGCTCGCGATACGCCCGCAGCCGCTCTCGCACGTCCGCGTCCGAAACCCCCACGATCGACGCCGCCAGAAGCGCCGCGTTCACAGCCCCGCTCCGACCGATCGCCAGCGTCCCCACCGGCACTCCCGCGGGCATCTGCACGATCGACAACAGCGAGTCCATCCCACGCAAAATATTGCTCTCGATCGGCACACCCAGCACGGGCACCGTCGTCTTCGACGCCGCCATCCCCGGCAGATGCGCCGCCCCGCCCGCGCCCGCGATGATCACCCTCAGCCCACGCGCCTCCGCCCCGTCGGCATACTCATAGAGCCAGTCCGGCGTGCGATGCGCCGACACCACCACGCACTCGTGCGCCACGCCCAACGCCGAGAGCGCGTCGCTCGCGTGACGCATCGTCTCCCAGTCCGAACGCGACCCCATGATCACGCCCACGATCGGCGGCGACGGACTCTTCGTGCGACTCTTGGCCACCTCGACACCTCCAATGGACCACACCCCACCCACGCGTCCCCGGTCGCACAGCGTAGTTTCCACGCACGCAAAAGAAAACCGGCGATCCAGGGACTTCCCGCCAGATCGCCGGGCTGCTTCGACTCTCACGCGGCTCACGCCCGATCGTCACGGATTCGCCGGGGCCTCCGCGGTCTCGCCACGCTCGGGATTCGCCGCCCATCGCGCCGACAACTGCGTCGCGAGTTTCCCTGTCGCCTCCGCCGCCATCTCGTCGATGGATCGGTTCGCGTCGTCGGGCCCAGTGATCTTTCGCTCGACCGTGGCCGCCGCGAGGACGTCGCCCGATCCCACGCGATACGCCCGCAGCGTGTACACGACGCGCATCGGCTCATTGGTCGCGCGATCGCGCACCAATCGACCCACGCCGCTCACCACCACGTCCGCCTTGGCCTCCTTCGCGAGTTCGAAGCCCAGCGTCCGATCGGTCCAGGCGTGCGCACCAAGCGTGCCGGCCTTCTCCAACGAGTTCTGCGCCGCCGAAACATCGCGGGGCGTCAGGCCCAACTGCACGAACCGCTCAACCAGCCGGTTCTCGAAGGCCATCGTGTCGATCGCCGCGTCCTGCTTCCGCTCGGTGCGCCGATCGCTCAGTTCGCGATCGATCACGCGATCCAGGAACGGATCGCCGCCCAGGAGACCGAGTGATCCGCCCAGCCCGACGCGCTCCCCGATCACGATGTTCACGCCGTCCCCCGACTGCAGCGCCGTCTCCGAGCCCGTCGCCGCCGCGGGATCCACGAGCGACTCCTCCTTCTCCACCTTCGCCTGGCTGACGACAAACGCGATCGATGGTGACCCCACGCCGGCATACGCCGACGACAACGCCTCGCGCGCCGCACGATTCCGCCCCGTGAGCGCCCCGCCCGCGAGCAGCCGCTCCTGATCGCTCAGCCCAAGCGGATCCAGCCGCAGCGAGAGCTTCCCCTCCGACGAGCCGAGGATCTCGGCCTGCATCCCCATCGCATCGACCACGGCATGGCGCGTGTCCAACCGCAGATCGATCAGATCGCCCGCGTACGCAAGATCAAACTCCGCCATCGAACGCCCGTACCCCTTGTCCTCCTCGTGGAGGCGCACGCTCCCCTCGCGCACGCCCGCGACCGAGCGCATCGCGTCGCGGAACGCCGCGAGATCATCGTCGGCATAGTCACCCACAAGCGTGATCGAGAACCGGCGACCCTCCGCCGCCCCCGACACCGGATTCATCTTCGCGTAATCACCCGCGACCCGCCGCGCGATCGCCTTGGCGTAGTCGCCCAGCCGATACGTCGTGAACTCGCCGCGATCGTTCGCGTCGGGCGTCATGTCCCAACTGTGCGTCCCGATCGTCGTCCCGCGGCGAAGATCCACGATCTCGTACGACGCGCGATAGGGCGCGCTCGCGTGGTGCTGCTCCAAGAGACGCACGTACACCACCACGTCGGCCTTCACCTTCTCGCCGACCATCCGCGCCGCGGCACGCTCGTCGTTGCGAGCCAACTCGTTCTGGGCCATAGCCGAGGCCAGGTCCGCTGCGCTCGCGTTCACCAGCGTCACCGCCGGATCCTGGAAGTACCCCTCCAGCCGCGACCCGAGCGTCGAGAGCAGCGCGTCATCGCGAAGCGCCTTGCACGGCGAGCCGCCAAGCCCCACGATGTCCCCCGTCACGAGAAGCCGCGGGCTCCCGCTGCGCTCGTACGCCTCGAGGAACGCACCGAAGTTCTCCGGCTTCTCCGAGACCGAGGCCACCTTCGGCGCGGGAGGATCGGGCAAACGCCCCGCCCCAGGCTGACCCAAGGCCACGCCACCCATCATCATCGTGAGACCGATCGCCAGCCCGGCCGCCGCCGGAATCAACGCCACCGTATGTGTCCGAGTCGCATTCATCGCGCATTCCCCCTTCGTGTTCAGCCCGCCCCGCGTGCCGAGCGAATCTCCAGTTGCCAGTTCTCCGCCGTGTTGTCCAGTGCCGTGCCCGTGAGATCCCGACGCATCCCCGGCTCCAGCACGATGTACACCCACCCCGGCTGCGTCCGCAGCGGGGCGCCGTCCTTATCCGTGAACGTGAACCTGTACTGGATGTTGATCGGATAGTTGTACTTGTTGATCAGACGCACCGGTACCGTCACCGTCTTCGCGTCCTCGCCGCGCACCACAGGCTCCGCCACGACGACATATTTCTGAAGATTCGGCTCCACCGTCACCGCCGGGTAACCCTGTTGGATCGTCGGGTCCACGCGGGCCGCCGGCGGATAGATCGGCTCCCCTCGGCATCCCACAAGCACCGCGCTCAAACCCGCCAACCCAAGCACCATTCGACTGTTCACCCGGTTCATACTTCACACTCCCGCGGCCACGCCGCTCTGTTAGTAGATACTACTCAGACGCCATCCCGTCGTCTCTGTTCCACAATCATTCCGACCGCCGACGCTCTATCTCCGCCGCGATCTCTTTCGAGATCTCCCGAACACGATCCGAGTTCGCGCGATACGCCGAGTGCGGCCTCGTGAACGCCTCCACATACCCCACCGTCCCGGCGAGCGGCTCCACCAGCGTCGTCCCGCCCATCAGGATGTGCACCCCCGGCATGCCACGCGCGTCCTCAGCCGACAGCGTGATCCCCTCCTCGCGATACAGATTCTCGAGATCCACAACCGTCATGCCCGTGAGCCAACCGGCCTGTTGATATCGCGTCAGCACCTCCAGCGACGGGTGCCGAACACACCGACCACCCAGGATGTACGGCAGGTCATCCCCCTCAACGCGCGCGCGACTCTGGTCGTTCGCGTACAGAATCTCACCGGTCATCTCGCGTGGCGCGCGCTCCGACAGCCGCACGTACCGCAGTTGGATCTTCCGGTCCTCCCTCGGCGGCGACATCGCGGGGAGCGCCATCCGCTCCGTCGCGCCGAGCGACAGCCGCACGATCGAGTCGGGCTCATCGATCCGCACCGGAATCAGGTACACCCGCTGGGGCAGGACATCGAGCGAGCGCGTGTCCGCCGCCGCTCCGGCCCGCAGCAGCCCCCCGATGACGGCCATCCCCAGCCCGATGATCTGCTGGTTCGCGCGCGCGTCGCTGTTGCGGCTGTTGGCCGTCCCCGCGACAACCAGCCCCGCCGTCATCAGCGCGCTCCCGATCTGGCTCTTGGCGATCCGCACGTCCTCGAGGTTGTTCCACAAGTGGCTCTGCGCCATCTGGTTCACATCACACACCGGCGGGAACGGCCCGATCGCCGGCTCCTGCACCACGCCGCCGCCCCCCACCACCATCGCGCTGATACCGCGGTCGTCGCTCGGCGTCCGAGGCATGAACCGCGCCAGCGCCTCGTCGGGCCCATACGCGACCTTCTTCGGGCCCATCCCGAAGTCCACCACGAAGAGCGTGTTGTACCCATCCGACGAGAGCGCCTCGGCCAGCGGGATCAGCCCGGCGTTCACCTCGCTCGCCGCGTTGAAGTTGTCCCGGGCCTCATCGTCACGCCCAATTGCCTTGCTCGCCACGCCGCTGAGAAGGTACCCCAGCGCGAAGTCCGTCCGGATCGGGACATACCCCTTGTCGAGATACTCCTCGCCCTTCGCCTGTGTGCGCCGGGCGAGTTCGAGGGACGACGGGTTGTCGCCGGGCTTCTCGTTGTCGGCAAAGTCCTTCAGTAGAAAGAGCGACGACCCCGCCGCCGCCCGAGCATTGTCCCACTCTCCGAGCATCGCCTTCTGCACCGCGATGTACGTGTACGACAACGCCTGCTCGAACGGCTCACCCTTCCAGGTCTTCACGCCCTCGTTGAGCACCACCGCCGTCGTCGTCTTGTCCGCGTTGAGACCCTGCGTCCGCAGCAGGTCGAACGCCTGGTTCGAGAGATCCTCGGCCCCTTGCGGATATCCATCGGCCAGCGTCGAGATCTGCGCGCGCATCCGCGACAGGATGTAGTTCCGATCCGACCTGTCGTTCGAGATCTCCTGGACGAACAAGGTCCGCGCCCGAGCAAAGTCCCCCATCTCAAACGGCCGGGACCCCGCCGACACGCCCCGCCCGCCCGCGCACCCGCCGAGCAGCACTCCCGCGACCAACACCACGACGATCGACGCCGATCGCCCACCGCGCCGGCCAGCCAACCCTCGACGTATCTCCGTCATCGCATCCACGAGATCGCAACTCCCACTCGATCGTGGCGCGGGCGCCTTGCCCGTGCTCCATACTCATGCCGCGCCGGATTCCTCGTGATGACTAGTCGTACGACCGCCCGAACGCGATCCGCTTGAACTCGAAGTTCTCCTGCGCCACCTGCTCGCCCGTCTGGATCTCCGTGATCCGCGTCTCGAACATGTACGCGTCGGTCCGGTCCTTGCCCGCGGTCCTGGTCAGCGAGCGGAATGTCCCCTCCATCGCGTGCGTCGGCCGACGCTGCTCGCCCGACTCCGGCGGCAATCGCCCCGCCTCGATCGCGTCCTTCAGGTATTCCTGCGGAATCACGAATCGCACGTTGCGATCTCGCCGGAGCGCCGAGACGTTCAGCCCATCACGCAGACGCGCCATCATCCACCACTG
>ERZ795041.15-NODE-15-length-68884-cov-5.704325_pt1 | contig 68884 bp, 65 predicted proteins | sample MGYA00375125_ERZ795041 | MGnify/ENA primary metagenome ERZ795041 (study PRJEB30170, sample SAMN03074214) | activated sludge metagenome | biome: Common Effluent Treatment Plant; feature: Wastewater; material: Activated sludge; isolation source: activated biomass in a...
AAAAACCATCTTGCGTGGCATCAGCAGGCACGAGGCATAAAAATCCGCCTGCCATTCGACCCGTTGCTTGGCTTGGCTGGTCCGGCAGACAACAGTTGGCCGAGCACGATCAATGAGAAGTGAACCCTGTCCTTCGGTCGGACGGACCAGCGGACGGTGCAACCGCCAATGCCCGCCGCCTTCATGCGCAAGCGTGAACCTGTAGCGGCCCTCACGCTCGGGCCGCTCCTCGGGATCGAGGCTCTCGTCGATGACGATCCTGCCGGCTTCGAGCCAGATCGCGCCGAACATGTCCGGGTCGAGGCCTATCCCGCTGCGCGGAACATCGAGCAGCCGGTGCAAATCGTCGAACTCGACATGAAGCTTCAGGTGCTTCTCGACGATATCCTCAATCGGGATCGGCGGGCGCACCTCGATGCCTCTGGCGTGAGCAAACTCGCCGAGCAGGGTCTCGGCGTCGCGCTCGATCACGTCATCGGGGATGTAGGGCACTCGAAGGGCCATTCCGGTTCATCCTCATCTGCATCATCGGTGCGCCGCCCGGCGCTTACTTTTCCTTCGCCTTTTGCGCCTGCCGCGCCAGGCGGGCCATGTCTTCGGCCGTCAGCCCTCTTGCCGCCCGGAGGAAATCGGCCATTTCCCGAGGCCGCTCGCGGATGATGTCGGTCAACTCGGACGCCACCCGGCCAGCAAGCGCCAGCAGCTCGTCCGCGTCCTGCCCGATGATCCCCGCGATCTTCCTCACCTTGTCTTCCGCCGGCGGCGGGAACTCGTCCCGCTCCACCTTTGACAGATAGGTCGGGCTCACCCCGATCTTTTTCGCCATCTCCCTCAGCCCGATTTCCTTCGCCTCCCGCTCGCGGCGGATGAACGCCCCGAACTTCTCCCTCCCGGCCTTCATGGTTTCGTGCTCCGTCGTCTGTTTAGGTGGCACTAAACACTCGATTCGCGGGCCGCCGTCAACCAACGACTAAACAGCGATCCACGGACAATTCACGCCGCGAGCCGAGCGTCCCGGATTTCTTCGAGAGCCCGCCGGAAATCGGGTTTCGGAGCGAGGCACATGGTTCTATAAGCGTTCAGGAACGGCAGCCACACACCCCATTGAAATCGCTACGTTTCCGAGACCTTGGCTCGCGCCGAGATAGTCGCGTGATATCCGCGGCTTGTCTCACCGCAGAGCGAATTAGGTGCCACCAGAGACGCTGAAGGCCACCTCTCGGTGCAAAATCGTGCGCCGGGTCTCAGGAGGCCACTTTCGAGACGGGGGATGTGGATCTTGGCGCAGGATCACGTGCTATCGCGAGGCGACGAAGCCGAGGTACGCCCGCTGCTCGGTCCAATCGACCGGCAGATCCTTGCTGAGCTTGAGGAGTCGCGTTGGGCTCAATTCGACGGGCTGCCGCCCCTCAAGGCAGTCGCGCACAATATCCGGAGCGAGATAAGAGAGACGCACCAGCGCGGTGAGGTACCCTTTGCCCATACCAAGCCGCTGGGTCATGGCCTCAATGCTGTTGTCCGAGCCTGCCAATAGCGCGGTCCTCATCGAGAACGCTTCGTGCAACAAACCGACGAGGCCGGCGTCAATCTCGGATGGGGAGCCGCTCTCGACAACAAGACGCTTGCCTTTCCCCGCTCGACGCAGGGAAGCCGCGAACGACAAAGCGACGGGATCCACATCTTCCCAACCCGGCAACCGATTGGCCCCGAGCCACTCCGCCAGGGTGCCCCGGTCGATGCGAACAATAATCTGCTCCTCTCCGACGGCGACCTGCTGCACGACGGCCTTGATGAACTCCCTCAGGTTCACAGGCGGGAGAGCCGACCAACTTTGCGCCAACTCGGACGCACTGCTCAAAATGACATCGAGCGACCGTGCTCCGATTCCAAGCGGTGCCACCGCGGCGCTGACCTTGGACCTGGATGACAGAAACGCCCGGAGTTGATTCATCACTAGCCCTCGATCTCGCCCGCGGGAATGCGCATGCCGCTCTGCTCCGCGCGCCGGCTGCCCTCTAAGAGCGATGTCGAGATATAGTAGCGATACCGCTTGCCGCGCTTGTTGGCATGCGTCGGTGTCATGCGCTCCCCGTGGGCATCCACAATCAGGCCCGCCAACAAGCTCGCCGCCTCGGCGCCGACACCAAGGAGTCGCTCCTGGCGATTGGCCGCGAGATTTCCCTGCACGAGCTGCCAGAGATCCGGATCGACAATAGCCTCATGCTGCCCAGCATAAACATTGCCTTGATGGGCGATCTCACCCCGGTAGATGCGGTTCTGAAGCAGCGTATAGAGGGCCCCTCTGGAGAATGGCTGGCCGCCCGAAAGCCGTCCGCCAACACCTTCGCGGCACTTGCTCACGATGCCATTGCGGTCCAGCTCTGCGCGGAGCAAGGCGACCGACCCCAGCTCCGCATAGCGTCGGAAGATCAAGCGAACGGAGTCTGCCTCTGCGCTGTTGACAATCAGCTTCCGGTCCTTGATGTCATACCCCAGCGGAACGTTGCCGCCCATCCACATGCCCTTGGCCTTGGACGCCGCTATCTTGTCGCGGATCCTTTCACCGGCAATCTCGCGCTCGAACTGCGCGAAGGAGAGCAGCATGTTGAGCGTCAGCCGCCCCATCGACGTCGTCGTATTGAACTGCTGGAAGATGGAGAAGAATCTGTGTCCCTTTCACCTCCTCGCCTGACCGACACCTGCGGGTGGAATGCATTGCTTGGTCGGCGATCTCCGAAGCCGAAAGCGGAAGGAGCCATACGTGCGAAATATGCCGTCGTGGGTGCGGGCTTCACGGGTCTCGCCGCGGCACGCCGCCTGGCTGAGCTCGAACCGGCAAGTGAGATCGCTGTTGTAGAGTCTTCCGTTCTAGGTGAAGGGCCCTCATCGAGAAGCTCGGGATTTGCAGCCCCATTCAACCCGCCGCGGATCGTAGCTCCCGCAGACGCGGAACGCCTGACCGCGATCAATAAGTTTACAAGGGAAGGGATGGATTGGCTTCGCAGCTTGATCGCCGCTCACGGGATCGGCTGCGACCTCGTTCAGTGCGGATGGATCAAAGCGGCAGCGACGGAGCGCGGCGAGCGCGTAATTGCCGAACTTTCGCGAAGCCGGCAGCCCCCTCGAGGAGAATTTCTCACCGCCGACCAGATGCAGACTCTTGTGGGGAGCACGTTCTACCGGGGTGGTCTGTACTTCGTCGATGCATATCTCCTGCAGCCGGCCGCGCTGATCCGCGGTCTTGGCGAGACTCTGCCGGGAAATGTGCGCCTCTATGAGCGAACGGCGGTGACCGCGATCGAGGATTGCGGCCGCTGGCTCCTTCGCACGTCCGACGCATCGATCACAGCCGACTGCGTGATCCTGGCGAACAACGCCCTCGTCAAGGCACTCGGGTATCTCCGCGATCGGCTGATCACGATCTATACTTATGCGGCGATGACCGAGCCGATTTCGCCCGGCGACGATCGAGACATCGGGGCAGCAGCGTGGGGCGTGCTGCCTACCCATCGGCTCGGCACGACGTCGAGGCGCGTCGGCGAGAACCGGCTTCTGGTGCGCTCGCTCTATTCCTATGAGCGCCCAATGCCCGCGCTCCGTGCACACGAGATGCTCGATGCCCGCTTTCGCCGGCGCTATCCATCCCTTTCCGACATCAAGATGGAATTCGTCTGGGGCGGCACAACCGCACTCACGATGAATGGCTCCCCCGTTTGGGGTTCTCTTGGACGCGGGCTTTATGTTTCCGCAGGATGCAACGGCGCCGGTATCGCCAAAGGAACCGCTCTCGGAAAAAAGCTCGCGGAAGCGATTGCATTCCAACGCCGGGATGCCGAACTCGAAGCGGCCTTTGGCCAAGCGAGCTGGATCGCACCTGAGCCGCTCCGTTCGCTCGGCTTTCGTATTGTCTCCGCCTGGGAACAGCGGAGGGCCGGTCTCGAGAGTTAGCCGTTCGGAGCCTCGTTAGCGAGACTCAGGAAATTCTCCCAACTGCGCCCCAGGCGAGGCGCGTCGAAGGTCGAAGGAAACAATAATCGCGGCGTAGTTGGCTGCTCCTGGGCGGTCGCGCTCGGATGTTCGCTCGGCTTCACTTAAGGACGTCACCAGAAAGGCGCTCTCAGAGCACTCCGTCTCCATCGTGAATGTCCGACATATGGGACGCTTCGGCCGAGCGATCCACGGTGGTGATGACGAGCCAAGAGCGGCCGTCGCCAGCCGTTTATGCGAGGATCGAATGGGATGGTTCAACTTATGTTAGGATAGATAATTGTGTTATCTGAACGAACGACAGCACCAGATGTCAGCCGAGCGGCTTCGATTCTGTCACGTCCCATAATGTGGAATACAGCCTCACCGCGCACGATCAGATTGTCGGCAATGAGGCGTCGGTGGCAGCGCCACCACACCGCTTCTGAACACATGATTGCGCAGCGCCGCTTGCGTCCTTCTTCGATCAGGCAGTCGAGGCCTTCATGAAACTGTTCCGAAAGCGCATAATCGGCATAGTTGTGAAAACTCTTGTTCTCCCACAAGCCGTTGACGTCTGAAGGCAGGCTTCGAGCCCTGCCGCGAAGGCCACCAAGTGCCGCAATATGATCGTAGGAAACCTGAAAGGCCGCTAGCGCGTATGGAAAAGCGTCCTTGTTGAACTGCGGATTGGTCCGAGACATCGGCATCTTTCTGACGTCGACGACGCGCTCGACGCGCGACACCTTCAGGAGCTCGACAAACTCCTCGAGGCTCCGGTTGGAATGGCCGATGGTGAAAAAGGGCAGCGGCACCTGTCGTTTTCACGCATGCTCAAGCGCACTGCCCTTGTGGGCGGCGACATGGTCCGTTTTATCGCTTTTGATTTCGTACTGCGGATCGTCTTCAGCGGCGTGATGGGTATGCCCCTTATAGTCAAAATCGCGCGTGTGGACTTTGATGATCGTCCCGGATACGCGGCCCGCCTCAGAGTTCCAGCTCACGTGATCGCCGACCTCGAACGTCTTCGCCATCTCCAGCTCTCCTTTTAAGTACAGGGTCGAGTATCGTTCCCTCAACCCTTGCCGGCAAGCCGAGCGTTGGAAGGCAACTGCGGGAGACAGCCCGTCGATGCTGATCAAGGCACCTACCCAGCCCGATAAATTGGAGCTCTAAGACGAGGAGTGGATCAAGTATGGCGCCGCGAGACTTCAAGCCAGATCGATGGTTCCGCATGACTACGCCACGGCGCGCAGCGGCTTTTTCAACGAGTGTCTGGCGGATTTTCGCGACCATTACAGCCGTGTCCAGTCCCATTCCGCTCTCGCCAACCGAACACCGGAAGAGTTCTGCGACGCCCAGTGGCCCTTGCCGTGACGAACGATCAGGTCCAGAATTTTAGCTCTGAACTCACCTTCTGACTGGATGAGAGAAGGGTCTCAGGTCACACGCAGCCGCACGCCAGCAACGAAATAATGCACGGATGATAAGACGGCCAAGATCTCGATCGTAGCGAGAGCATACCGTAGCGAGTCTGCGCCATAGGCAGCGAAAACATAATGGCTGAGGGCTCCGACGCCCAAAGGACCACACGCGAGCCCGACGCAGTTGACGACCAACAGGAACACCGCAGAGGCCACCGGCCGGGCCTCATCCGGGACGCGATTGTGGAGTATCGCAATCGACGGCCCGATGAACACAGCGCCGAACGTTCCCTGCACCGCGAACAACGTCAGCGCGATCCATGTGGGGGCCGCGAGGAGCGCCGCAAGAGTGAACGGCGCGATGCCGGCCATCGCGACAGCCGTCAACCACAGCGCCCAACGGATGTCTCGCCGCTGCAGTCGCTCGGTGAGGTGTCCGCCGAGCCACGTGCCACCCGCACCCAAGGCTCCCACCACGACGGCAATATACATCCCCGCTTCGCCGATCCCAAAACCATGCGACCGCACCAGGAACGAGGACAACCACGTTAGAAAGGAATAGCCGACAACGCTGGCGAGCGTCGCACCGACGATGACATGTCGCAGCACCGGATCGCCGCCTATCGCGCGGAGCAAGTTCGAGAGCAGCCGCACCGTCGGCTGTGCCGAGGAGCCGGCGATGCCGGTCGTACGTTCCGGCTCGCGGACGGTAAGCTGCACCACAATGGCAAGAGCAACCGTCAAGCCGCCGGCCCAGAAGAATGCCACCCGCCATCCGTAAAGCTCGCCAATCAGCCCGCCGCACAAGAAGGCGAGGAAGATCCCGATGTTAACGCCTGAGGCCCATGTCGCCATGGCGGCGGCGCGCTCGTTCGGCCCATACCTGTCGGAGATCATCGCGTGTGACGGTGGCATGCCTCCCGCTTCGCCAATACCTACGCCAAGGCGCGCAACCAGAAGCTGCGAATAGCTCTGCACTAGCCCGCACATAACCGTCATGCCGCCCCATACGGCGGCTGATAGGGCAAGCAGGTTTCGGCGGTTGTGGCGAACGGCATAGAGCGCCGCCGGAATGCTGAGCACGCCATATATCGCTGCGAATGCAAGGCCCGATAGAAGCCCGATTTGGATGTCGCTCAGCGAGTACTCCGCACGGATCGGCTCGATCAGGATGTTCACGAGCTGACGGTCGAGCTGGTTCATCGCAGACAGCGCCGTAAGAACCAGCAGCATATAAGCGCGAGAGCTTGCCGTCATAGGCTTGGAATCTTTGGTTTGAAGTCGTCGCCACCTTGCGCACCGTCAGCGCTGGTTCGCCAGGAGGCGCTGTGCAACTGACCAGACAAATAGCGTCAGGCTGATGGGCTTCGCAAATGACCGGATACTGCGGGCATAGCTGGAGCTTTACCTGAGATGACTGGATATCAACGAATGGTAGCCACGCGACGGACACGCCTGAAACCGATGGCCGCGTCGCGCGCGACTGTACCTGATCAATGTCCGGGCACCCACAGGGGCATGGACACCGTGAGCATCCCGACCTCGCCCTTGAGCCGATTCTCCGCGTCGAGCTCGTGGAGGTACTTCCATTCCGTGTTGACGGGCAGCCTCCCGAGTGCAAATCCGTAAGTCATCACCGGGCCGATCGCAGTGACGCGGCCTTCGAAACCTCCGAGGTGCGCCCCCGCACCGCTGTCGCCGGTAACCTGCTGGTAATGGTATCCGGCGAGGCCGAGCGAAAATGTCTTGGAGAGGTGCTGGATCACACCCCACTCAACGTGAAATTCCGTGCCGGACTCATAGTCCGTATCTGGATTTTCCCAGTTGAACGTGAATCCGGCAGCTACCGAAACCTCCAAGCCTTTGGCGGGGTCGAGATAGGTGACGGCCCCGCTGGTATCGAGGCCCCAATGATGGAAGGCAATGTTGGAAATGCTATCCCGGTCCCAAGGCACGATCGGTACGTTGATGAGTGCCGAGACGTTCCAATGCCAGTTGCCGGCATGCCAGCCGATGAGAGCGTTGAGAACAGGATCGCCGAATTTCGTCGAGTCGTCCTCGAACTCGAAATGGTGGCCGGGACCGAAGATGGTGTTGTCGGGCAGTGTGATTGTGCCGCGTGTATCGAGGGCGACATCAATCCGCTTCCAGCCCCACGGCAGCATGATGCCGAAACCCGCGTTTCCGCCCAGGACCTTTTCGGGTGCAATCCAGGTTGCCACAGGCGCGTTGATGTAGGCGGCGGCGTCGACCTCAATATCGGCATCTATCGTTATGCCAGTTCGCCGCAAGGCGATGCCGCGGGCCGCGTTGCCGCTGGCATTGCCTGAATATCCGTAGTTGATGTCGATGACGTAAATACCGGGCGGCGGCACATATCCCGCCATCGACGCTTTGGATCCGAGGAGATAGAAGCCGGTTGCGTTCTCGGCGGCTTGCGCGATGTCCGGGCCGAGGCCCACCGTCCCAAGCGCCAAGAATAACGCAATCGCAGGACGCATTCGTGTACCCTCCGACTGTCAGATCGTCGAGACACCTGCTTTCGCAATTCCCTCGATCTGCTGCGGCTGCCCCTCGTCGTCTTCCGACGAATCGATGCCGGAAATCATAAACTTGTACGCCCTCGCGGCTTGGCATTTTGCGCCACGGTGCACTGAGTTACCCGACAAACGTGCGCGAGGCGTTGGGGGGAAAAGGCGCTCGACAGAAAACGGCGCGCTCTGCCATTCTGCACGCTAATTTCCAGGCGTGGTCTCATGACCGTAACGGCATTCACAAACAGCACCGGCCTCGGCCCTCTCCCCCGGCTCCTTGAGGCGGCCGGCGGATCGCGAATGCTGACACGTGTCTTCCAGTCGGAGAACCTGCCGCTCAGCTTGGCCTCGGGCGAAGCAAATTGGATACCCCTCCGTAGTCTGCTCGGTCTGTTCGAGAGATCAGCCGCAATGCTCGGTGATGACTTGATCGGACTGCGTGTCGGCCAAGCCATGCAACCCGAGGATTTCGGCCTATGGGCCCGTTACGGGATGTCCGGCGCGACCTTGCGTGACAAGATCCTGCGCTCGAACCGGGGCCTGCGGTTTCATCAGACGGGAGGCGAGCTTGCCCTCGATGTGCGCGGCGAGATTGCCGTCTGGCGCTACAGCATGGCCGATCCAGCAACCTACGGGCGCAGGCATCACGCCGAGCATATCCTGTGGCCCATGCTGACGGCGCTACGCCGTCACACCAGCGCGAAGTGGGATCCGATTCGCATCGAATGCAGCTACGAGCGACCTCCGTGCTGGCGACAACTTGAGGTGGCGTTTGGAGCCCCCCTTGTCTTTGGCAAGGCGGCGAATGCCATCGTCTTCAAGAGGCACCTTCTGGAAGATGCAACAACCCACGTCATGCCGCTTGAGATGCAGGTGACCTGCGGCGATATCCTCCGGATGGCTCGACGTCGACCACCGACGACAATCCTCGAAGCGACCCGAGCCGTCGTGCGAACGCGCATTGCCGAGCCACTTACGGACATCGAGGGCACCGCGCGGCTGCTCGGCATGAGCCCGCGGACCTTGCAACGCAATCTCGGCGAAGAAAACTTCACGTTTAGGGAAGTGCTCGAGCAGGTGAGAATGGAGCGGGCGCTTGAGCTCTTGCAGGACACAACGGTCTCGATCACCGAAATCGCCTTTTCGTTGGGCTACGATGATGCGACGAGCTTCTCGCGCGCTTTTCGCCGCTGGGCGGGCTATTCGCCGAACCATGTGAGACAAGCTCCGCCGTCGTCTGCGAAGTGACGGTCCGGATGGGTTTAGAACGACAGGTACGCGTGGAAGGTTCGCACGCCATTTCGAAATCCTCTCTTACCGTTTGTTACGTTTACCATCACCATAACGAAGGCTTGGCGCAAAATGCCAAGTGCTGTGCGATGCCATCGCTTAGGCTTGCTCCATGGGAACCGCTCGACAGATCGTTGTCGGCGAAGGCCGGCACTGAAACTCGGGCAGTCTCATACCGTCAGTCGCTTCCTCGTTCGTTGCTTCTATCCTCGAGGGTCCGGCGTGAATCACGTCCCGACAGTCAAACCGCGCGATAGATCCGCCCCGAGAACCTGTTCCTTTCCGGGCATGGTTTTCGTCTCCGGCGGGACGTACCACATGGGGTCGGACAAGCATTATCCCGAGGAAGCGCCCGTTCATCGTGTGACCGTCGATGGCTTCTGGATCGACGAGGCGCCGGTCACCAACGCCGAGTTCCGCGTCTTCGTTGAGGCGACCGGCTACGTGACTTTCGCCGAGATCGCCCCCAAGGCCGAGGACTATCCGGGCGCCTTGCCGCACATGCTGAAGGCTGGCTCGCTCGTCTTCAACCCGCCGGCAGGTCCGGTGGATCTTCGCAACTGGGCGAGTTGGTGGGAGTTCCGTTTCGGCGCCAATTGGCGCAAGCCCTACGGCCGCGGAAGCTGGATCAAGGGGCTCGACGATCACCCGGTCGTGCACGTCGCTTATAGGGATGCCGAGGCCTATGCGGCCTGGGTCGGCAAGGAACTCCCGACGGAAGCCGAATGGGAGTTCGCCGCGCGCGGCGGCCTCGAGGGGGCCGAGTTCGCCTGGGGCGACGAGCTGACGCCCGGGGGACGCCACATGGCGAACACGTGGCAGGGCAACTTCCCCTACGAGAACCTGGAGCTGGACCGCTACGCGCGCACATCACCCGTCCGCGCCTTTCCGCAGAACGGCTACGGTCTCTACGACATGATCGGCAACGTGTGGGAATGGACGACGGACTGGTATGCTCCCAAGCATCAGGCCGACGCGGCGAAAGCCTGCTGCATCCCCGAGAACCCACGCGGGGCGGGGCGCGAGGCGAGCTACGATCCTAACCAGCCACAGATCCGCATCCCACGTAAAGTTCTCAAGGGCGGCTCGCATCTTTGCGCACCGAACTACTGTCGCCGCTATAGGCCCGCCGCGCGCCATCCCGAACCCATTGACACCTCCACGAGCCATGTCGGCTTTCGATGCGTTGTTCGCACGCAAACCCGCTCGAGCGCGAACGATCGTCCTTAAACACAGACACGTCCTGGACACACACAAGGTTGGGAGGCTGATGTCATGCGTAAAAAGGAAAACGGAATACAGGAGTCGGACTTCGCGCTTGATCGCCGAAGTGTGCTGCTCAGTGGCGGCTCACTGCTTGCGCTCGCCGCGGCAACGGCCGGAGGCCCGGCCGAGGCGCAAACGGAAAGGGATGCAGCGGCACCTGCTGCGGGCACCGGCAGCAGGCCCAACATCCTCATCATCTGGGGTGACGATGTCGGGCAGTTCAACATCAGCGCGTACAACCGCGGCATGATGGGCTACCGCACCCCCAATATCGACAGTATCGCAGAGCAGGGCGCGCTGTTCACCGATTGGTATGGCCAGCAGAGCTGCACGGCAGGCCGCGCGGCCTTCATCACCGGACAATCGCCCATCCGCACCGGCCTGTTGAAGATCGGCCTTCCCGGATCGCCCGAGGGCCTGAAGCCGGAAGACCCCACCATCGCCACCCTTCTCAAGCCGCTGGGCTATATGACTGGCCAGTTCGGCAAGAACCACCTCGGCGACCGCGACGACATGCTGCCGACCAACCACGGCTTCGACGAATTCTTCGGCAACCTCTACCATCTTAACGCGGAGGAGGAGCCCGAGAACCCGGACTATCCGAAAAACCCAGATTTCAAGAAGAAGTTCGGTCCGCGCGGCGTCATCCATAGCTTCGCCGACGGTCGTGTCATGGACACCGGCCCGTTGACACGCAAACGCATGGAGACGATCGACGAGGAGGTGAACGAGAAGGCTCTCGACTTCCTTGAGCGGGCAAAGAAGGCCAACAAGCCATTCTTCATGTGGTGGAACTCCACCCGCATGCACGTCTTCACGCACCTCAAGAAGGAGTCCGATGGAAAGACCGGCCTCGGCGTCTATGCCGACGGCATGGTCGAGCATGACGACATGGTGGGTACGGTTCTCGCCAAGCTCAAGGAGCTTGGCATGGAAGAAAACACCATCGTCATGTACGCAACCGACAATGGGGCCGAAACCTTCACTTGGCCTGACGGTGGCACGACGATGTTCCGCGGCGAGAAGAACACCAACTGGGAAGGGGGTTATCGCGTCCCGTGCATGATTAAGTGGCCGGGCGTCATCAAGCCCGGAACGGTTATCAACGACATCGGTGCTCACGAGGATATGCTGACGACCCTCGTGGCGGCGGCGGGAACGCCGAACGCGAAAGAGGAACTCCTCAAGGGCAAAACGATCGGGGAGCGAACGTATAAGGTTCACCTCGACGGCTACGATCTTGGTCCCGCCCTGCGGGGAGAGGTCGAGTGGCCCCGTAAGGAGTTCCTGTATTGGACGGATGGCGGCGATGTTGCCGCGCTCCGCTACGATAACTGGAAGATCACCTTCCTGCGGCAGGACGCCGAGGGTCTCAAAGTGTGGCAGGAGCCGTTCGTCACCCTTCGTGCTCCGACATTGACCAACCTGCGCATGGATCCGTTTGAGCGTGCAGAGCACGAGAATGCAATGGGCTATCAGCGCTGGTTCATGGACCGCATGTTCGCCATCGCCCCTGCGGGCGCCTACATCGGGCAATGGCTTGAGAGCTTCAAGGAATTCCCCCCGCGGCAAAAGCCAGGCAGCTTCACCCTCGAGGGGGCGATGGACGCGGTGATGAGCAATGTAGGCAATCAGTAAGCCAACGCCCGTCTTCGGACCGCATCGCAGTTTGACGATGCGGTCCCGTTCCAGGCCCTGATACGGACAAGATTATCATGATCGACCGTCCTGCGTACGCCATCGCCCTCTCTCTTGTGTTGGTCTTGCTAGCTGCCGTGCCCCTCGAGCACGCCTCGGCGCGATCGGATTCACTTCCATCCTGGAATGACAGCGCGACCAAAACGGCAATTGTGGAGTTTGTCGCTCGCGTAACGAAGGATGGCGGACCGGACTATGTGCCGCCCGCCGAGCGCATCGCCGTTTTCGACAACGACGGAACGCTCTGGTCCGAGCAGCCGATGTACTTCCAGCTCGCGTTCGCGATCGATCGCATTGCCACCTTGGCCAAGGACCATCCGGAGTGGAGAGAGAAGCAGCCGTTCAAAGGCGTGCTCGAAGGAGACCTCAAGGCCGTGGCCGCGTCCGGCGAGCATGGCCTTCTCGAGATTGTGGCCGCAACTCACGCCGGCATGTCGACAGAGGAGTTTGCGGGTATTGTCGACAGTTGGTTGGCTAGCGCACAGCACCCAAAACTCAAGCGGCCCTACACGGTACTCGTCTATCAGCCGATGCTCGAGCTTCTCTCCTACCTGCGCGCAAATGGCTTCAAAACGTTCATCGTCTCAGGCGGAGGCGTCGAGTTCATGCGTCGTTTCGCTGAGAACGTGTACGGCATCCCGCCTGAGCAGGTCATCGGCTCGTCGGGAGTGGTGAAGTTCGATATAGGCGCAGACGGCGAGCCGAGACTCGTCAAAGATGCCAAGATCGAGTTCATTGATGACGGCGCGGGCAAGCCCGTCGGCATCAACCGCTTCATCGGCCGCCGCCCGATTTTTGCCTTCGGCAACTCGGACGGCGATCTGCAGATGCTTCAGTACACAGCAGCGGGTAGAGGCGCGCGGTTCATGGGCCTCGTCCACCATACCGATTCCGATCGGGAGTGGGCCTATGACCGCGCGTCCCACATTGGCAAGCTCGACAAGGCGCTTGACGAGGCGAAGAGCAAGGGCTGGGCTGTCGTCGACATGAAGACGGACTGGAGCGTGGTGTTTCCCTAACTAGAACAGGTCCCGCTCCGTTTCGGCACGGGTTAGAGCTTCCCACGCCGGTCAATAGAACACCAGGAGCGGGGCCGGTTGTCCGTCTGCGATAAAGCTAATGAGCCGACCAGTCAGACCGGCGTCATATCCGCCATGCACGACGTTATGCACGCCTGACCGGCGTCGATCCGGATCGCCGCGCGCGCTCGCGCATCAATGCTTCGCGGTGACGATCGAAGACTTGAGGCCGTCGACCGCCTCCCGCAGCTCCATCCTCAACTGAGGCTCCACAGCCAATGCCTCGAAGGTCTGGTCGAGGTGTTGGATGAAGACCGACCAGTCGCTTGCCGTGATGTCGAGATGCGCATGCGTGGCGATCATGTCGCGGCCCTCATACCGCACCGGACCGCCCAATGCGGAACAGAGATAGGCGACAAGGAGCCTTTCCTCCTGGCGAATGCCGGCCGTGCTCCGGTCGCTCCAAAAGCGGCCGACCTGCGGGTCTGCCTGCATGCGCCCCAGAAGGTCGCGCGACATGGCCGCAATACGCGCCCGTCCGCCGAGACGGACATAAGCCGAGCCTGCTGCGGGGCGCACGATATCGAGCGCTCTCAAGCGCGACGCCAAGGTCGAAGCATTCATCTGCAGAAGCTCCGCCGCCCCTCCGGAACCTGCCACTTTCCAATTGGCCGTCTCCAAGGCCGCAATGAGGTTGTTGCGTTCGAAGGCCGCGAACTCCGCCGCGGTTATGAACCCGCCGTCGGCATGATGTATCGGCTCGCGAGACGCCGAGAGCGCGGGAGCGTTCGCCGGAGCAGGCAGGATGCCCGCAAAATCCGGCTCATGCCCGAGAATGAGAAATCGCTCGAGCACGTTGCGAAGCTCGCGCACGTTGCCCGGCCAATCGTAGGTGCGAAGCCGTCTCGTCTGCGCTGCGGACAAGCGCGGCGCCTTCCGTCGCAACTTCGAAGCGATCTCCGAGAGAAAATGCGCGGACAAAAGCTCGATATCCTCGGGGCGCTCCCGAAGCGGGGGCACCTCGATCGGAAAGGTGCTGATGCGATAATAGAGATCGCGGCGGAAGCGGCCGGACGAGACGTCATTCAGAAGGGATCTGTTGGTTGCAGCGACGACGCGCACATCGACCTGGCGCGTGCGATCGTCCCCCACCTGCTCGAACGACATTTGCTGAAGGGCGCGCAGGAGCTTTCCCTGCAGCTCCGGTGGAATTTCGCCCACCTCGTCGAGGAACAAGGTCCCGCGATGCGCGCTCTCGAGGCGCCCCTTCCGGTCGCACGTCGCGCCGCTGAATGCCCCCTTCACGTGCCCGAAGAATTCGCTTTCGAACAGATCTCTCGGGATCGCGGCGCAATTGACGATCACGAGCGGACCCGCCGCGCGGCGGCTGCGCTCATGAATGCGTCGTGCCACAAGCTCTTTGCCGACCCCCGACTCGCCGAGGATCAGCACCGTCGCGTCCGTCGGCGCAACCGCGTCAACGCGATGAAGGCATTGGAGAAGCGCGCGGCTCGAGCCGACGATGGCGGACGGCAGTTCGCTGAGCATTTGTTAAATTTCGTAACCAATTGCGATATGTCACGATACGCCCTTCGCGAGATTTCACAATGCCGCTTTGGTCTCCCGCGCGCACTCTGCTCAAGACCCTGGCGTCATTGATGTTTCCATGACAGCCCACTCTTGGCACGCCTCCTGCTACTTTCAGGAGACCGCGACAAGGAACCCGCCGAACGCGGGGCTGACAAGGAGGGAACGGAATGCAGAGATCACTTCTACCGCTGGCCGCGCTGCTGCTGGGCACGCTGCCGATCCACGCTGCCGAGATCGGCTCGAACGCCAACCCGTTGTCGTTCGGCGCGGATCAAACGATCATTGACGTCGGGAAAGTCGTCTGGAGCCCGCTCGAGGTAGAGGGTCTGGCGAAGGGCGCAGAGATCGCGGTGTTGCGCGGCGATCTCAGCAAGGGCCAAGCCGAGGCGTTGCTTCGCTTCCCGCCCGGCTACATAGTCCCCAACCACAGCCACACATCCGACGAGCTTTACATGTGGATCAGTGGCGGCTTCACGCTGATTGCTCATGACGGCACGCGGACCGCGTTTGCCGGTCCCGCCTACATCAGCTTTCCGGGCAACGCGCCCCCGCACGGACTGGAATGTGGAGAGGGCGCCCCGTGCGTGCTTTACCTGAAGCTCTCGCGCCCGTTCGATATCCAGTACTTCCCCGAGCCGCCGCCCAAAAGATAGTCTCGTCCCGCGTGCAGGACCGCCTGATACCCGCCGTTCCGGCGGTTCCTGCGCACTTCTCCGGCGTCTCGACATTCGGGAGGCGAAGCAAGATGATCAAACCGATGGCCGTCGCAAGCGCCTCGCTTCTGCTCCTGCTCGCACTCGTGTCGCCATCTTGGGCGACGGGCTTCAATCACGTTCTTAAGCCCGGTCGCTATAAGATCGAAGTGATCGTCGAAAATCCCCATAACGGATTACAGAAGACCGTTCGACACATCGAACGGTGCCTTGAGCCGCAGGCCATCACCAACCACGTCATCTTCGAAATGCTGAGCGATACGCCCGCATCCACGTGCCCGAAATACGAAATCTGCGCGGGCGAAACGCGGACCGGGTTCATGGCCCATTGTGTTCCCGCCTCGCCGACGTCCGCGGTCGGAATGTTTGCCCTCGAACCCGACAACTTTCGCGGTCGCATCGAGGTCAAGGACGGCAACGGTCAGCTCACCAATGTCGAAATCCAGTACGGCGAACGCCTCGGAGATTGCGGGCCGGCCGTCCCCGAGCAAACGCAAGGCCAGTAGCTCTTGCCTGCCGCCGAGCAATACGGCGCGCGTCGAGATCCGATACCCTGTCACTCCAGACCCTCGATTTCTTCCCGGCGCGCCCGAGCACACGAAGCGCCTCGCCGCGGAAAACGAGAATGTCCGGCGCTAAAACTCCCAGAGCCACGGCCGGCCACATTCCCCCAGCGTTTTTTACGAGATCGATGATCGGCGCTTCGCGCGGAGAGGCTCCGCGGCGATCAAGATCGAGCGTGTGACGTTGCGCTCAGATACGGCAATTCCCGGTCTCGCTTTTTTCCGCTCGTTGAGCCAGCTTTGCCGAGGTCACCGCACTCCGGGGCCGACCGCCTGATCGGCAACGCAAGCCTTTCCAGATCCTAGACGGGGAGCCGCTGATGACCTTCGATCTCGCCATCGTGCTGCTGATGCTCGCGACTGCGGTCGCAATGTTCGTGATCGACCGGCCGCGAATGGACGCCGTCGCCCTTCTTGTCCTGGTGACGATGCCCCTCACCGGCATCGTCACCATGAACGAGGTCCTGGCCGGGTTCAGCGATTCCTCCATCATCCTGATTGCCGCCCTGTTCGTGATCGGCGAGGGCCTCGTGCGGACGGGCGTGGCGCGCCGGCTCGGCGACTGGCTCGACGTCCGGGCCGGTGGAAGCGAGAACCGCCTCCTCGTCCTGCTCATGGCGGCGGTGGGCGGCCTCGGCTCGCTGATGAGCTCGACCGCGGTGGTCGCCATCTTCATCCCTGTCGTGCTGCGCATTTCGCGAAACCGCGGGATGTCGCCCGGCCATCTCATGATGCCGCTCAGCTTCGCGGCCCTCATCAGCGGCATGCTGACCCTCGTCGCGACCGCACCGAACCTTGTCGTCAACGCCGAGTTGGCCCGTCAGGGCGCCAACGAGTTCGGCTTTTTCAGCTTCACGCCGTTCGGGTTGCCTGTGCTCGTTCTGGGCATCCTCTATATGATGTTCGCACGTCGGCTTCTGACGGGGGGAGCAACCGACCCCACGGCCTCCAATCGCCAGCCCACCTGGCGCGAATGGACAGAGCGCTACAGGCTCAAGGAGCGCGAGCAGCGGGCTTTCGTGACCGCGCGCTCGCCCCTCGTCGGCAAAGAGATCGACGAGCTGTCCCTGGCGGCCCAGGGCGTGAACATCATCGCGGTCGAAAGGGGAACTGGCCGATCCGCAAAGATGCTCCGCCCAACGCCGCAGATGCAGATCGAAGCCGGAGACATCCTGCTGATCGACGTCGACGCCTCGACGAACGCCGACGAGATCCTGCACACGGTCTACGCGCTGGAGCCGCGTCCCTTCGACGACAGCACGGACTATTTCAGCCACCGGTCACAGGAGATCGGCCTAGTCGAGGCGATCCTTCCGCCCGAGTCGAGACTCGTCGGCCAGACCGTCCGCGAGGCGAACATCTCTCCGGACTACCATCTGACCGCAATCGGCCTGCGGCACGGCAACGACGTCGTGGCCGAAGGCTTGCAAAACGAGACGCTGAAGGCCGGCGATACGCTTCTCCTTGTCGGCTTCTGGTCCGACATCCGCACCCTTCAGGACGAGATCGCCGATATGGTCGTGCTCAACATGCCGGCCGAGCTCGAGGACGTTCTGCCCGCTGCCAGCCGTGCGCCTTACGCGCTTTCGATCCTCGGCCTGGTCGTCATGCTGATGGTGAGCGGCGCCCTGCCGAATGTCCAGGCGGCCCTGATCGGCTGCCTGCTGATGGGGGCCTTCGGCTGCGTGGATTTCCATAGCGCCTACCGGTCGATCAGTTGGAAGACCCTGATCCTGATCGTCGGCATGCTGCCCTTCTCGCTCGCGCTGCAGCGGACGGGAGGCGTGGACTTGGCTGCGGACGGAGTGGTCCAGCTCGTCGGGGACGCTTCCCCACACCTAGTGCTGGCAACCCTCTTCGTGATCACGGCCGGCCTCGGCCTCTTCATTTCCAATACCGCGACGGCCGTGCTCATGGCGCCGGTGGCGATCGCCATTGCCAACGACCTCGGCGCCTCGCCCTATCCTTTCGCCATGATCGTCGCGCTCGCGGCCTCGACGGCGTTCATGACCCCGATCTCGTCCCCCGTGAACACATTGGTGGTCGGACCGGGCGGCTACAGCTTCGGCGATTTCGTCAAGGTCGGCACGCCGTTTGCCATCATCGTCGCGATCGTGAGCGTGCTGCTCGTCCCGATCTTGCTGCCGCTTCGGTAAACGCGGCCTGCACCTGCATGGACCGGCCCCCGAAGAGCGGAACTTCGCGCCAGCCCCTGCGATTTACGTTTCCGAACGACAGGCTCACTGAACGGTATGTTGTTTGATCCCAAAGTTGCTATCATGATCGGGTGCTCGGTTTCATCGGCAAGGATGATCAGAGCGCTGAGTAGGAGAGGATATCATGAGAATATTGTTGTCACTGATCGCACTTTTCGGCGCGATTGCCATCGCGGATATCGCCATCAGTCCGAATGCGAACGCGACGACTCTGGCCGCCGGCGCACACGCGCTCCAGGGCGCGCAGGCCGGGATGGTCGAGGAGGCTCGTTACACGTGCTGGTGGCGGAACGGCCGTCGGCATTGCCGCTGGGTTGGCCATCGGCGCGGGCCTCGTCATTGCTGGTGGCGGAACGGCCGCCGCGTCTGCCGTTGGTGAGCCGCCGTCACGATTGAGCTGATCCCACGCCGGAATGCATTTGCGAGCGTCAGGGCCCCGCCCTGGCGCTTTCGTTTTGCGCCCCGCCCGCGCCGTCGCCCCCATATTCTCAACACGAAGAGAAAGGGCTGCCGTTGCGTCCGCCGAGCGAAGACCGCGGCGTGGAGACGAGGCACAGGATGGGCCGATGCGTGAGGCTTCGGGCGGATAGGATCCGAAGCGGCCGGGGCCTCAGGCGGCTTTGTCCTGGACCTCGATGAGGCGGACGATGTCAGCCATGATGTCGTTCAACTGGAAATCCTTCGGCGTATAGACCGCGGCGACGCCGGCGGACTTGAGCTTCGCCGCATCCTCGGGCGGGATGATGCCGCCGACGACGACCGGGATATCGCCGAGCCCCTCCTTCTGCATGCGCTCCATCACCTCGCCGACGAGCGGCAGATGCGAACCCGACAGGATCGAGAGACCGACCACGTGCACGCTCTCGTCGACCGCGGCGCGCACGATCTGCATCGGGGTGAGGCGGATGCCCTCGTAGACGACCTCCATGCCGACGTCGCGGGCGCGGACGGCGATCTGCTCGGCGCCGTTCGAGTGGCCGTCGAGGCCGGGCTTGCCGACCAGGAACTTGATGCGCCGGCCGAGCCTTGCCGAGACGGCCTCCACCGCCGCGCGCACGGCATCGAGCTCGCCGCCGGGACGTTCGGGCGCGGCCTGAGCGACGCCGGTGGGCGCGCGATACTCGCCGAACACGCGCCGCAGCGTCGTGCCCCATTCGCCCGTCGTAACGCCGGCCTTGGCGCAGGCGATCGAGCTCTCCATGATATTGCGGCCTTCCTTGGCCGCCGCCTCGAGGTCGCCGAGGGCCTTTTCCACCGCCTTGCCATCGCGCGCAGTGCGCCATGCCTTGAGGCGTTCCACCTGCTCGGCCTCGACGGCCGGATCGACGACCATGATGGCGCCTTCACCCGCCGTCAGCGGCGAGGGCTCGGTCTCCGTCCAGCGGTTGACGCCGACGACGATCTGCTCGCCGGTCTCGATCTGGCGCAGGCGGGCCGAGTTGCTCTCGACGAGGCGGCGCTTCATGTAGTCGATCGCCGCGATGGCGCCGCCCAGGCGCTCGATGGTTGCGAGCTCGGCCTTCGCCTCCTCCTTGAGCTGCGCGACCTTGCGCGAGATCTCGGCCGAGCCGTCGAAGATATCGCCATACTCGAGCAGATCCGTCTCGTAGGCCACGATCTGCTGCATCCTGAGCGACCATTGCTGATCCCACGGACGGGGCAGGCCGAGGGCCTCGTTCCAGGCCGGCAGCTGCACGGCGCGGGCGCGCGCCTTCTTCGACAGCGTGACCGCCATCATCTCGAGCAGGATGCGGTAGACGTTGTTCTCGGGCTGCGGCTCGGTGAGGCCGAGGCTGTTCACCTGCACGCCATAGCGGAACATGCGGTTCTTGGCGTCGGTGACGCCGTAGCGCTCGCGGCAGATCTCGTCCCAAAGCTCGCCGAAGGCGCGCATCTTGCAGATCTCGGTGACGAAGCGCAGGCCCGCGTTGACGAAGAACGACACGCGGCCCACGACGGTGCCGAACTCGGCCGCCGGCACTTCGCCGGATGCCTTCACCGTGTCGAGCACGGCGATGGCGGTGGCGAGCGCATAGGAGAGCTCCTGCACCGGTGTCGCGCCTGCTTCCTGCAGGTGGTAGGAGCAGACGTTGGTCGGGTTCCACTTCGGAACCTCGCGGTAGGAGAAGACGATCGTGTCCTTGATGAGCCGCAGCGAGGGCTCCGGCGGGAAGACGTAGGTGCCGCGCGACAGGTATTCCTTGATGATGTCGTTCTGGATCGTGCCGGTAAGCTTGGCGCGCGGGGCGCCGGTCTCGTCTGCGGTCGCAATATAGAGTGACAGCAACCAGGCCGCGGTGGCGTTGATCGTCATCGACGTGTTCATCTGATCGAGGGGGATGCCCTCGAGCAGGCGGCGCATGTCGCCCAGATGCGAGACCGGGACGCCGACCTTGCCGACCTCGCCCCGGGCGAGCTCGTGATCGGAATCGTAGCCGGTCTGCGTCGGCAGGTCGAAGGCGATGGAGAGCCCGGTCTGGCCCTTGGCCAGGTTTTTCCGGTAGAGCTCGTTCGACTTGGCGGCGGTGGAGTGGCCGGCGTAGGTGCGGAACAGCCATGGCTTGTCCCGCTCCGGGCCCTTGCCTGCCGCGCCGCTCGCCTTCTTGTCCGACATGCTCGTTCCTCGCCCGCAGACTATGCTGTCCCATAGCGTACCGGCCGCCGGGCGCAAGGCAAAAGTCTCTAATTCGTCACGGGAAAGAGGGCTCAGACGTGCAGACGGCGATCGACAGGGGCAGGGGCATCGTTGGTGAGCGGCGTGCGGATGCGGAGCGCAGCTTGGGCGAACCGCGTCAGGAGCACCATGACGACGAGTGCTACGGTCATGCCGGCGGTCCCGAACACCGCGCTATTGACGGCCTTCTCCATTCCGAGGACGAGACCGGCGGCTGTTGCGGTGTAGATCCCAGCCAAGCCGCCCCAGAACAGGAAGGGCGCGAAGACGTAGGCCAAGCCTTTTGTCGGTAGCGTGGCATGCATGAGGACAAAGGCTGCGAGCGCCAGCCCCGCGACGATGCCGTAGGTCAGCCCGTCGGCCGTGGCGATCTCGCCGAGCACCTTGAAAACGCTCTCATAGCTCATGGCGTTCCATGTCCGTTCGCGCGCGCGAATGTCCGCGAGAACAAGTTTCTAGCCCGTTTTGATTAACCCTTCGTATGGTTTGGCGGCATGCCGGCCCCCCGTCCCCGCTGCGTTCCGCGCGCCGTTCCCGGGCCTGAGGCCGGCCCCGGCGGACGATCTGGCGACAAACCCTTTATTGCGGCGCGAAAAAGTGCTTGAAACGGTGGCTGAAAGGTTCGGATGGGCCGCAGGGCGCAATCTTTTGGCCTGATCCACGTTCTCGACGGGGCACGTCATGCGCCTCTCGAATGGCGGGTCCACGGCCAACCTCCGGCCTTGGGGAGCCTTCACTTTCGCGTCAGGGAGAGACGAGAGCATGTCGAGCCAAAGCGCCGCAACCAAGGGCACCGCCAGTCAGGCTGCGCCTCAGGTGGTTGAGGCCAAGAAAGATCTCTACGAAATCGGAGAAATTCCGCCGCTCGGCCACGTGCCGAAGAATATGTACGCCTGGGCCATCCGCGCCGATCGTCACGGCGAGCCGGACAAGGCCATGCAGGTCGAGGTGCTTCCCACGTGGGAGCTCGACAGCCATGACGTGCTCGTGCTCGTCATGGCGGCCGGCGTCAACTACAACGGCGTCTGGGCGTCGCTCGGCACGCCGATCTCGCCCATCAACGACGTGCACAAGAACCCGTATCACGTGGCGGGCTCGGACGCGTCGGGCATCGTGTGGGCCGTCGGCTCCAAGGTGAAGCGCTGGAAGGTTGGCGACGAGGTCGTCATCCACTGCAACCAGGACGACGGCGACGACGAGGAGTGCAACGGCGGCGATCCGATGTTCTCGCCCAGCCAGCGCATCTGGGGCTACGAGACGCCGGACGGCAGCTTCGCGCAGTTCTGCCGCGTGCAGGACCGCCAGCTTCTCGAGCGCCCCAAGCATCTCACCTGGGAAGAAGCGGCCTGTTACACGCTGACTCTCGCCACCGCCTACCGCATGCTGTTCGGCCACCGTCCGCATGTGCTGCGTCCCGGCCATAACGTGCTCGTCTGGGGCGCCTCCGGCGGCCTCGGCTCGTTCGCCGTGCAGCTCTGCGCCACCTCGGGCGCCAATGCCATCGGCGTCGTCTCCGAGGACGACAAGCGCGACTTCGTCATGCAGCTCGGCGCCAAGGGCGTCATCAACCGCAAGAACTTCAAGTGCTGGGGGCAGCTGCCGAAGGTCGGCACGCCCGAGTACAACGCCTGGCTCAAGGAGATGCGCAGCTTCGGCAAGGCGATCTGGGATATCACCGGCAAGGGCGTCAACGTCGACTGCGTGTTCGAGCATCCCGGCGAGGCGACGATCCCGGTCTCGGTGCAGGTCGTGAAACGCGGCGGCATGGTGGTCATCTGCGCCGGCACGTCCGGCTACAACCTGACCATGGACGCACGCTATCTCTGGATGCACCAGAAGCGCGTACAGGGCTCGCACTTCGCCAACCTGCAGCAGGCGAGCCAGGCCAACAAGCTCGTCGTCGAGCGGCGCATCGATCCGTGCATGTCGGAAGTGTTCTCCTGGGAGCAGATCCCGAAGGCCCACATGCGCATGATGAAGAACGAGCACAAGCCCGGTAACATGGCGGTTCTCGTTTCGGCGCCGACGACGGGCCTCCGGACGTTCGAGGACGTGCTCGAGGCGAGCCAGGCGCGGTTCGGGGCGGATTGAGAGATCTGCACTCGGCAGTCGGGAAAGCGCGGCAGGAATGCCGCGCTTTTTCATTTCTTGCGCGTGAGGTCGGCGCAGCCGGCAGTGGCTTCGGGACCGGATTCGACGTAGCAGGCGGCGATGCGGTCCGGGCCCAGGATGCGGCCGTGGTTATAGCCGTGGCTGTCGGAGGCGACCCACGTAAATGAGATGTCGTCTGGGTAGATCACGCCGAAAAAGCTCTTGGTGCCGCCGGCGTAGGTGAAATGGCCGCGAAAGCGGCGGTCCTGCTGCTCGGTGATCTCGACCGTCTTGGTGCCCCAGATCCGATAGCCCTTCTTGTCGGAGACCGTGCGGTTCTCGCCGACCCATGTGCCGACGAGATTGGGGATATGTGCCTCGTCGTCCGCGCGTGCGGGCGCCCAACCGAGGATGGCCGCCAGCGCCAGCGCGACGGGCAACGCTGCAAACGTGCGTGGATGCATCATCGACAGGCTCCCTTAGTGGTTGCCGTTGGCGAGCTTCTTCAGCTCCATGATGCCGCGGTTGAGCTCGGCGCCGAGCAGGATGATGACCGCCGTCACCTGAAAGAAGATCATCGCGATCATGAGCTGCGAGAGGCCCGCATAGAAACGCGCGTAGTTGCTGATCGAAAGATAGTAGGAATAGAAGGCGGCAATCGCGAGCCAAAGCACAACGGACAAGGCGACGCCGGGCCATACGTCGGCGAGGCGGCGCTTGCCGGCCGCGAGCCAGAGATGGAAGGCGAGAAGCTGCGAGCCGATGACGGCAGCACCCAGCATGTAGCGCACCACCGGCGCCAGCCATGTCGAATCGACGATGGAGCGCATCAGAGACGGCTTCACCCACGACGGCTCGAACTGAGCCGCGAGCGCCGGCCCGACGACCACCGCCCAGGTCAGGACCAGCATCGAGGCGGCGCTGATCAGGACGAGCAGCATGCTGAAGGCAAGGCAGACGGGGTATGAGCGGGTCTCCACCACGCGATAGGCGCCGTTGAGCGCCGCGCGCAACGTCTCGACGGCGCTGGTCGCGAAGAAGAACGCCAGAAAGCCGCCGAAGGTCAGGAGATCGATGCGCGTGCGCCCCATGATGGCGTCGACCTGCGGCGCCAGCGCCTCGGCGACATCCGGCGGCAGGTTCTGGAAGAGCTGCGCGACCGCCTCCGCCGCGAGCTCCCGGCCGCCGAACAGGCCCGCGAGCCCGCCGAGGAAGATGCAGAACGGGAACAGAGACACGACGAACGAGAAGGCGACCGCCCCCGCCATGGCGAAGCCGGAGTGCTCATAGAGACGGTAGATGGCGGCGAGCAGGGTGCGATAACGCTTCATCGGCAGGCAATCTGGCGGCGGTCGGGCTGTTGGCGCGCCGCGACCCTAGGCTGTGACGTGAGGACTGGAGGGGCATCGACGCGGGAACCTTCGTGCGGCCGGCCGGAGCGAAAGCACTGCAACCCTCCAGGGCAAGCAAGCTTTGGCGACGAGCCGGCAGCCGGAAAGGGCCGCGCTCCTCCCGAATGAGCGAAAAATTGGCCAAGGGCCAGGAAAACCGCGTAGCGCGAGCCGCATGCATCGCGCAAGCGGTTTGAAACCGCCCTTGGCCGGGCCTGCCTCATCGATGCTCCATCGGATACGGGAGGCCGAGCCTAGTCCATCGCGGGAGGCTCGGTCCATGCCCTCGCCGCCACGCCCGCCACGAAACAGACGTCCAAGCTCATCGTCCGGGCCTGCAGGGACGCCCGAGCGAGCCTCCCCCGTGTGTTCCTGTCGCTGGGGCGCGGGATTGACTTGACGTCGGGGTCGGACTTTTGCAGATGGCGTCTTGAAAAAGCGGGCTTGCGGGCCGCGGAAGAAACAGTCCCTAACCATAGGGCGAGCGGAGGAGACGGATCGATGTCGGCTGTTGAGAACCTTCTGGCTGCGGGCCCGCAACGGCTGATTTCACGAACAGCGGACGCCGTCACCGCCGCGCAAAAGATCCTGGACCTCGCCAAGGCCGGCGTCAGAGGCCGGATCGCGGAGGCGGGCGGGGTCGATCAGGCCCAGCACGCTGCGCACGGGCTCGCCTGGCTTGCGACCACGGTCGAAGCGCTGCGCCAGATGAACCTGTGGGCCGCGCGGCTCCAGGAGGAAGGCTCCTTCGGCGAGTTCGAGCAGTTGCTCCTGATCGCGGCCTTCGCCGAGTATGGCGCGCAGATCGCGGGCGGCATCCCCATGAGCCAGCTCGAGCTGCTCCGCCCGGAGGCGCTCGGCATCGCCAACGCCGACATCCGCGCCTATGAGGACGCGGTGGCGGACGTGATCGCGGCGGGCAGCGCCGACAGCGTGAAGGCCAGGCTCGCGGAGTTCATCCAGCATGCGCAGGGCGCCACGACGTTCGGCAACTCGGGCCTCGACGAGACGATGGCTGCCATTCACGAGCAGATGCGCTCGTTCTCGGAGGCCGAGGTCGTCCCGCATGCGCACGAGTGGCATCTCAAAAACGAGTACATCCCGCTCGAGATCATCCAGCAGGTCGCCGAGCTCGGCGTGTTCGGGCTCACGCTGCCCGAGGAGTACGGCGGGCTCGGCCTCGGCAAGCTCGCCATGTGCGTCGTCTCGGAGGAATTGAGCCGCGGCTACATCGGCGTCGGCTCGCTCGGCACGCGCGCCGAGATCGCGGGCGAGCTGATCCACAACAACGGCACGCCGGAGCAGAAAGAGAAATACCTGCCGAAGATCGCCTCCGGCGAATGGCTGCCGACGGCGGTGTTCACCGAGCCGAACACGGGCTCCGACCTCGCCTCACTCAAGACGCGCGCCGTCAAGGACGGCGACGTCTACAGGATCACGGGCCAGAAGACCTGGATCACGCATCCGGTGCGTGCCGACATCATGACCGTGCTCACGCGCACCAACCCGGACGAGAAAGGCTACAAGGGCCTCTCGATGTTCATCGCCGAGAAGCCGCGCGGCACGGACGAGGATCCCTTCCCGGCCAAGGGCATGACGGGCGGCGAGATCGAGGTCCTGGGCTATCGCGGCATGAAGGAGTACGACATCTCCTTCGACGGTTTCGAGGTGCCGGCGGAGAACCTGCTCGGCGGCGTCGAGGGCCAGGGCTTCAAGCAGCTCATGAACACGTTCGAGGGCGCGCGCATCCAGACGGCGGCGCGCGCGGTGGGCGTTGCCCAGTGCGCCATGGACCTCGCGCTCAAGTACGCGCTCGAGCGCGTTCAGTTCGGCAAACCCATCTATGCGTTCCCGCGCGTCGCCAACAAGGTCGTGATGATGGCGGTCGAGACCATGATCGCACGCCAGCTCTCCTATTTCGCCGCGCGCGAGAAGGACGAGGGTCATCGCTGCGACCTGGAAGCCGGTATGGCGAAGCTGCTTGGTGCCCGCGTCGCCTGGGCCAACGCAGACAACGCGCTGCAGATCCACGGCGGCAACGGCTTCGCGCTCGAGTATCCCGTCTCGCGCGTGCTCTGCGATGCGCGCATTCTCAACATCTTCGAAGGCGCCGCCGAGATCCAGGCCCAGGTCATTGCGCGCCGCCTGCTCGAGGACAAGGGCTGATACTCGCTCTCACGAGCCGGGGTTTTCTTTGGGGTCAGACCGTAGGGTCTGGCCCCGTTATTTTGAGATTTCGAGGCTCCTTTCGCGGAGCAGTTGATTTCGGGCGCCGTTTCGCAGTTAAAAGCCTGATCTGCCGATCCCGCCGGAGCCTACGAATGCGCCGTCTCCCATTGTCCGTCCTTTCGGTTGCCTTGCCGCTCGCAGCCGCCTCGGCCCAGGTCGAATTCCCGAAGCGCGGCGCCTTCGAGCCGGGATCGGGCAAAACCTGGTTCTCGGGTTGTACCTTCGAGGCCGACCGCTACGTCAGCTGCAAGTCCGCGGCACCGGAGATCATCGAGGCGATCAGCAATCCCGGCGACCAGACCCCGGGTCTCGCGCTGCAGACATTCGTCAGCGATGTGTTCATCGAGAAGGGGTGCGCGTTCGAGGCGGCGCCCGAGAGCTTCCGCGTCAACGGCATCTTTCTGTCGTTCGACAGCAACGCCGCCAAGGACATTCGCTGCAAGGGCAAAGCGGCGACGCTTGTCTTCGGCCCCGAGGGCATGTCGCTCCAGGACACGGTTTTCTTCTTCAGAGACGGGCCGGCAGAGTGAGTCGCTCCATCCTCATCACCGGCTGTTCATCGGGCATCGGGCTGGCCTCGGCGCGCGTCCTGCACGAGCGCGGCTGGCGCGTGCTGGCGACGGCGCGCACCCCCGAGGACCGCGAGATGCTCGCTTACGAGCTCGGCGTCGAGGCCCTGCATCTCGATCTCGCCGACGCGGACTCGATTGCCGCCTGCGCGACGGAGGCGCTCGAGCGGACCGACGCCAACCTCGATGCCGTCTTCAACAATGCGGCGTTCGGCCAGGTCGGCGCGGTGGAGGACCTCTCCCCTGAGATCCTGCGCCGGCAGATCGAGGTCAATCTGATCGGCACGCACGACCTCACGCGACAGCTCATCCCCGCCATGCGGGCCGCCGGTCGGGGGCGCATCGTTCAGTGCTCCTCCGTGCTCGGGTTCGTGGCCGGGCCTTATCGCGGCGCCTACTGCGCCTCGAAGTTCGCGCTCGAAGCGCTGAGCGATGCGATGCACCACGAGCTCCGGGGCACCGGTATCCGCGTTTCCATCATCCAGCCGGGCCCGATCCGGACGCGGTTCGTCGAGCACGCGCTCGCAAACTTCCGCGCCAATATCGACATCGATGGCTCTCCGCACCGCGCCACCTACCTCGCGCGCCTTGCGTCGATGGAGCAGGGAGGCAAGTCGACGTTCAAGCTCGAGCCCGAGGCCGTCGCCGCCAAACTCGTCCATGCCGTGGAGAGCCCGCGGCCGCGGCGACGCTACAAAGTGACGATCCCGACGTACCTCGCGGCGGCGGGAAAGCGCGCGCTTCCCCCCTCCCTCGCCGATTGGCTGATACAGCGCCTTTGAGCGCCGCACCCGCCGGCCCGCGTCCGGTTCACACTTCTTCAACCTTGAACTTTTATCTTGCATCCTCTGATGTTGCAGAGATGACACGTGTGCGTTGCGCACGCGCCCCTACCGCCATGGCAGCGTGGATTTGGCCGGATATGCCGCTCCTCGAAACGATCACCGCATTGTTCCGCGGCCGAACGACGGACAGCGCGCGCGGCAAGCGCGGGAAGAGCGCAGCGGATCTCCGCAGGACACGGCGCATCCCGCAACGGATGCGCAGCGGTTACGTGTGGACGGACAAGCTGATCACGCCGCGCGCCTGCATGTTCCGTGACCTCTCGACGGGCGGCGCGCGCGTCGAGATCCTCGGCGAGCCGATCAAGATGAGCCTCCTCCTCGACGGCGTGAAGCTCTACTTCGAAACCGAGAAGCACGAGGTTCCGTGCGCCGTTGCCTGGATGAAGGGCTCCATGCTGGGCCTCAAGTTCGAAGGCCGCCCGCGCCCGCCATCGCGCAAATACAAATAAGACCCGGCGATCGGAAACGGCGGAAAGAGAGCGCCTTGTCATGGCGTCTCCCGACGGCAGGCCGTATCGTCTCCGCCGCTCAATGGCCTGAGCTCCTACCGACGGGAGGAGCGAACGCGCAGCAAATCCATTGATTTCTACGCCTTACGACGAACGGCGGCGCGGGGGATGTTCCTGGCTCCTGATCAATTCTGGCCCATCGCGACCTCATCGCGTAATGAGATTGCGGCCGGGTATCAAAAAGGGATCGACAGTCATGCTCGCAAAGATCGGAGTCGTCACCGTGTCCGACCGCGCCAGCGCCGGGGTCTATGAGGATAAGGGCGGTCCGGCGATTATCGACGTGCTGGGCGAGATCCTCGTCTCACCGTGGCAGCCGGCCACGCGCCTGGTGGCGGACGATGTCGCAGAGATCGAAGCGGCCCTCATCCAATTGGCCGACATCGAGGCCTGCAGCCTCATTCTCACGACCGGCGGGACAGGGCCTGCCTTGCGGGACGTGACGCCCGAGGCCACGCAATCCGTATGCGACAAGATGTTGCCCGGCTTCGGCGAGCTGATGCGCCAGCAAAGCCTCAAGCAGGTTCCGACCGCCATCCTATCGCGGCAAACCGCTGGAATCCGTGGGCGAACGCTGATCGTCAATCTTCCGGGCCGGCCGGGGTCGATACGCCTCTGCATGCTCGCGGTCTTCCCCGCAGTCCCCTATTGCGTCGACCTCATCGGCGGAGCGCGGCTCGAAACCGACCCGGCGAAATGCCAGGCGTTCCGCCCGCCGTCATAGATCCATTTACGGATCTCGCATCCGCGAGAAGCCGGCGTCCATCAGCCGGATTGCACTCGGGTCGGCAATGCCGCATGCGGTCGCCCCGCGATATTTGATCTAGATCCCCTCGCGCCGCACGCGAATCTGCTCACGTCCCGCCTCTCGACACGAGATTTCGAGGGGAAGCACGAATGACGATGAGAACTCTGAGTTCATGGGCTGCAACGGTGGCCGTTGCGTTGAGCGCCACCACTGGTCCCGTCCTCGCGGACGAAACCGGCCTCGCAGTTCTGCACGATTTGCGCAAAGAAGGCGGCCGCAGCTGCTTCCTCGACCATTTCCACTACGGCAGCAGCGCCAAGGAGCAGACGCGTGCGTCTGCGGAACGCGCAGCCATCAAATCCTGGGCCGAGTTCGTGGATCTGGAGTACGGCAGCGACTGGGCGCGCTTCTCACGTGCCGCCAGCAAATCGGTGAAGTGCGAGCAATCTGTCGCAGGTTGGGGCTGCTCGGTCCAGGCCAGGCCCTGCAAGTAAGCGGTGCGTTCGCATCAGGGGACTGGCCCCTGATGGGGAGGCCGGCCGGTGGCGTGCGGGCCCGGCCTCCACGACCCAGGCAGCCTAACATAGGTCAAGAGCCTCGCAAAAACGTTCAACCATAGTGTGTGCTGCGTGTTCCTCCGGTGAACCGGCGAGGCAAGGGCGTTTGGATGACAGTTGCGACGCAAAGCTTTGCGCGAAGCACGGGCGCCCGAGCCGCGCATGGCTGCCGCCACTGCCCCGTCAGAGAACGAGCGCTTTGCTGCGCATTGCCCGCTTCGGGTGCCGCGGCGCTCAACCGGATGTCTCACACCCGGCGCTTCGTGGCCGGACACGTCATTCATAACGACTATCTCGATCCGAATTGGTTTGCCTTCATCATTTCCGGCGTGGTCAAGCTCGTGAAAGCGCAGCCGGACGGTCGCCAGCAGATCGTCGGCCTGCTTTTTCCCTCGGATTTTATCGGCCGCCCCTACTCTCGAAACAATTCGCTCATTGCGGAAGCCGCAACCGATCTCGATGTCTGCTGCTTTCCGCGAGCGGCCTTCGAGGATCTGATGTTCGAATATCCCTCGCTCGCGCAAGCGTTCCTGAAGCGCACGCTCGAGCAGCTCGACGCCTCTCGCGAATGGATGTTCGTTATAGGTCGAAAGACTGCCGAGGAGAGACTGGCAAGCCTTCTCCTTCTGATCGCGAATCAGATGACGCGCGCACGCCCCGAAACGAAAGACCCGCGATCCTCCTTGACATTCGATTTGCCGCTCTCGCGCTCCGAGCTCGCAGACTGCCTGGGTTTGACCATCGAGACGGTGAGCCGGCAGATCCGAAACATGAAATCCCAGCGCGTGCTTGTCGCGGAAGGCCGGCGCAAGGTGACGATCCCGTGCCTCGCCGCATTGAGTGCCGCCGCAGGCGGAGTTGTCTGACGGGGCTTCCTCTCGGAACGCCCGCTCTCCAGTCATGAGTTCGGCGCTCTCTTTGCCGGTTCCCTGTGGTTTGCGCAGCGAGGTGAGGAGCGATGCGGTGACGGCCCCCATGCGAACTCTGACCGCACCGATTACGGCATTGGTGATCGTCTCCGTCTTGGTAAGCGGTTGCACCGGAAGTCAGGATATTCCCGCCCGCGCTCAGGGTGACGTTCGCGAAACGATCCGTCTGTCGCAAGCCGAACGCGAGACCTTCCGCCGCGGCATGCGCCAATACCTTGCGAGCGTGCAAGGCATCGTCGAGGCTCTCGCTCACAGCAGCCGCGCACAAATATCTGAGAGCGCACAAAAAGCAGGCATGGACATGCTGCGGGGCGTCTCCGTCTCGGTCGCAGTCCACCTGCCGCCGGAGTTTCTGATGCTGAGCATGGACACGCACCAGAAGTTCGACGCGCTCTCACGTTCGGCCGAAGCCGGCGCCTCCAAGGCGGAGACAACGGCGCACCTCGGCGCCATCCTGGCGAACTGCACCGCTTGCCATGCGAAATATCGGCTTTCTCGAAAGTTATCTCTGTTTGCCGAATCGTTTCGCCGGCGCTTCGTCTCCCGAAATGGGACACGTCCCGCGACATACTGCCTTTCAGCCGGCAATTTAACCGACATCAATTTCTGGATCTGCGTCGAGGGCGATAGTCGAACTGCAAAGAAGCAGAACGAGAGGACGCTCCAGCCCCGCGTGCTGCGGGAGGTGAACACCGATCAAAACGGCCTCACCGTTCCGATAACTCCGCCGGCAAACGGCGGTCGATGAATTTTTCGGCGGTAGCGGACGCTCGTCGGTGGATTTCCGAACAATCACGTGCAGGACCAGCCGTCATATCCAATTGACTACAGCGGTCCTACACCAGTTCCTGCCAGGAGGCAAGAATGAAACCCGCCGCAGCCATTGAAGGTCAGAGCCGGGCGCTGGCGCTCTCGACAATTGCGTTTACGGTCTGCTTTGCAGTCTGGACCATATTCTCGATTATCGGCGTGCAGATAAAAGAGGAGATGGGTCTCAACGAAACCCAATTCGGACTTTTGGTCGGCACCCCGATCCTGACGGGATCGCTCATCCGCATCTTGCTCGGCATCTGGACGGATCAATATGGCGGCCGGCGCATCTACACGCTGGTCATGCTCTCGGCAGCCGCCGCAACCTGGCTCCTCACCTACGCTCAGACCTACCCGCAGATGCTTGTTGCGGCACTCGGCGTCGGCATCGCCGGCGGCGCCTTCTCCGTTGGCGTCGCCTACGTCTCGCGCTGGTACCCGGCCGGCAAGCAGGGAACGGCGCTCGGCATCTTCGGCGCCGGAAATGTCGGCGCCGCCGTCACCAAATTCATCGCGCCCTTCGTGCTGGTTGCTTACGGCTGGCAGACCGTGGCGCAAGTCTGGGCACTTGGGATCGCCCTCATGGGGATCATCTTCTGGTTCACGACCAGCGACGATCCCGTGCTGCGCGAGCGGAAATTGCGCGGCGAGAAGCCCCAGAGCGCCTGGCTCGAGCTTGCGCCGCTCAAGAATATCCAGGTCTGGCGCTTCGGACTATATTATTTCTTCGTCTTCGGCGCGTTCGTCGCGCTCGCGCTATGGCTGCCCCGCTATCTGATCGGGGTTTACGGGGTCGACATCACCACCGCCGGCATGATTGCTGCGGCCTACTCGGTTCCGGCGAGCATCTTCCGCGCGTATGGCGGCCATCTGTCCGATAAGTATGGCGCACGGCGCATCTTGTATTGGACGTTTCTCGTCTCGATCGCCTGCACGCTCGTCCTGTCCTACCCGCCCACCGAGTACGTGGTGCGCGGCATAAAAGGCCCGATATCCTTCCAGATCGAAATGGGCCTCGTGTCCTTCACGATCATCATATTCGTCCTCGGCTTCTTCATGAGCCTTGGAAAAGCGGCCGTCTACCGCCACGTCCCGGTCTACTACCCCAACAACGTCGGCGCCGTCGGCGGACTTGTGGGCATGATCGGCGGCCTCGGCGGCTTCGTCCTGCCGATCGTATTCGGCGCGCTCAACGACCTCACGGGGATCTGGACGAGCTGCTTCGCGCTCCTGTTCCTGATCGTGTCGACCTCGCTCATTTGGATGCACGTATCCATCCGGCGCATGGAGCATGAGGCAGCCGCAACCGATCTCACGCAGCTTCCGCAGCTTCCTGAGATGCTGCCGATCCACAAGCCGCACCACGTCGGCGCGATGGGGCCTGCGGTCATAGAGGACTGGCGGCCGGAGGATCCGGTGTTCTGGGAGCAGACGGGCCGCAAGATCGCGCGGCGCAATCTCTGGCTCTCGATTCCTTCGCTCCTGCTCTCATTCGCGATCTGGATGGTATGGTCCGTTGTCGTCGCCCAGCTGCCATACGTCGGGTTCCAATACACGACCGACGAATTGTTCTGGCTCGCCGCGCTTCCCGGACTTTCCGGTGCCACACTTCGGATTTTCTATTCCTTCATGGTGCCGATCCTCGGCGGCCGGCTGTGGACCACCCTTGCGACCTGGTCTCTGATCTTCCCGGCGATCGGAATAGGCATGGCGGTGCAGAACCCCGATACGCCTTATTGGATCTTCCTGATCCTGGCCCTGCTTTGTGGGTTCGGCGGCGGCAACTTTGCGTCCTCCATGTCGAACATCTCGTTCTTCTTCCCGAAGAGCGAGAAGGGCAACGCGCTGGCCTTGAACGCGGGCCTCGGCAATCTGGGAGTGAGCGTCGCGCAGTTCCTCGTCCCGATCGTCATCACGGTCGGCGTCTTCGGCTGGTTCGGCGGCGATCCCGTCACGGTGACGGAAGGAGACCGGCAATACCCGATGTGGCTGCAGAATGCCGGCTATATCTGGGTTCCGTTCATCGTCGCCTCCGCCTTCGCCTCGTGGTTCGGCATGAACGACATCGCCTCCGCACGGGCATCCTTCAGCGAGCAGTCGGTCATTTTCCAGCGCAAGCACAACTGGATCATGTGCTGGCTCTATACCGGAACCTTCGGATCGTTCATCGGCTATTCGGCCGGCTTCCCGTTGCTCGCGAAAACCCAGTTCCCCGACGTCAAAGTCTTCGCCTACGCCTTCCTCGGCCCTCTCGTCGGCGCATTGTCGCGCTCGGCCACGGGCTGGATTGCGGACAAATGGGGCGGCGCACGCGTGACCTTCTGGGTCTTCATCGGCATGGCGGTCGGCGTCACGGGCGTCCTCTACTTCCTCAGCATCGGAAGCTTCCCCGGCTTCTTCGCCATGTTCATCTTCCTGTTCCTCGTCAGCGGCATCGGCAACGCCTCGACGTTCCAGATGATCCCCGCGATCATGCGCAATGAGATGGGCCGCCTGATGCCCAATGCCGACGATCCGACGCGCCTGCGCAACGCCGAGAAGGAAAGCGCCGCGATCATCGGCTTCAGCTCGGCGATCGCCGCCTACGGCGCATTCTTCATTCCCAAGGGATACGGCTCCTCGATCGCCCTCACGGGCGGCCCGCAGGCAGCCCTTTGGGGGTTCTTCATCTTCTACCTCACATGCATCGCCATCACGTGGTGGGTGTACGCGCGCCGCGGCGGCCTGCTCTACGACATCGAGCGCGGCCGCAAGACATCGCTCGCACCCAGCATCCAACCGGCAGAATAAGCAGGGAGATAACGATATGAGCAATTTTCTCGATCGTATGACCTTCTTCAACCGCGTCGTCGATGATTTTTCGAACGGCCATGGCGTGGTCACGCGCGAGGATCGTCGCTGGGAGGATGGCTACCGCAAGCGTTGGCAGCATGACAAGATCGTGCGTTCGACGCACGGCGCCAACTGCACGGGCTCCTGCTCCTGGAAGATCTACGTGAAAGGCGGGATCGTCACCTGGGAGACGCAGCAGACCGACTATCCTCGCACGCGCCCTGAGCTCCCCAATCACGAGCCGCGCGGCTGCGCCAGAGGCGCGAGCTATTCCTGGTATCTCTATTCCGGCAATCGGGTGAAATATCCGATGGTCCGCTCTCGCCTGCTCAAGCTGTGGCGCGAGGCACGGGCATCGCAGACGCCCGTCGCGGCCTGGGCCTCGATCGTGACCGATCCCAAGAAACGCGCCACCTATACCAGGAAGCGCGGTCACGGCGGATTCGTGCGCGCGACCTGGGATGAGGTCAACGAGATCATCGGCGCGGCCAACGCCTATACGACGAAGGCGCACGGGCCCGATCGCGTCGCCGGCTTCTCGCCGATCCCCGCCATGTCGATGGTCTCCTATGCGGCAGGCGCACGCTACCTGTCGCTCCTCGGCGGCGCCTGCCTGTCGTTCTACGACTGGTACTGCGACCTGCCGCCAGCTTCGCCGCAGACTTGGGGCGAGCAGACGGACGTTCCGGAATCGGCCGACTGGTACAATTCCGGATTCCTCATCCTCTGGGGCTCGAACGTGCCCCAGACGCGCACGCCCGACGCCCACTTCTATACGGAAGCGCGCTATCGGGGCGCCAAGAGCGTCGTCATATGTCCGGACTATTCGGAAGCCTCCAAGTTCGGCGACATGTGGATCTCCGTGAAGCAGGGGACGGATTCGGCCCTCGCCATGGCCATGGGTCACGTGATCCTGCGCGAGTTCCATATCGACCGGCAGGCGTCCTACTTCGGCGACTACGTGCGCAAGTATACCGACATGCCGATGCTGGTCAGGCTCGTGGCACAGGATGGAAAGCTCGTGCCGGAGCGGCTCCTGCGGGCGTCCGACTTCACAGGTGGCTTCGGCGAGAGCAACAATCCCGAATGGAAAACCGTCGCCTACGACGACACGACGGGCGAGATCGTCGTTCCTCGAGGCTCGGTGGGGTTCCGTTGGGGCGAGAAGGGCAAGTGGAACCTCGAGGAAAAGGAGGCGACCGGGCGCGACACCAAGTTGCGGCTAACACTGGCCGAGACCAAGGACGAGTTCGCCGACGTGGCGTTCCCGTACTTCGGCAACATCGAGCACGACCACTTCACCGGCACCGACCATCCGAGTGTTCTCAATCGGCGGGTTCCGGTGAAGAAGCTGCAGCTTGCCGACGGCGAGGCCCTCGTCGCCACCGTGTATGACCTCTTCGTCGCCAACTACGGCGTCGACCGCGGGTTCGGCGGCGATCACGTCGCCAAGAGCTACGACGAGAACGTGCCCTACACACCGGCCTGGGCCGAGCGGATCACCGGCGTCCCGCGCAACCAGATCATCACCGTTGCGCGCGAGTTCGCGCTCAATGCCGAGAAAACCCGTGGACGTTCCATGGTGATCATCGGCGCGGCGATGAACCACTGGTACCACATGGACATGAACTACCGCGGCGTCATCAACATGCTGGTGATGTGTGGATGCATCGGGCAATCGGGCGGCGGCTGGTCGCACTACGTGGGACAGGAGAAGCTGCGCCCGCAGTCGGGCTGGCTGCCGCTCGCCTTCGCGCTCGATTGGGGCCGACCGCCGCGCCAGCAGAACGGGACGTCGTTCTTCTACGCCCACAGCGACCAGTGGCGCTACGAGACCCTGGACGTCAAGGAGATCCTGTCACCGACCGCACCTCCCGGGCCATGGGACGGCGCCATCATCGACTACAACGTGCGCGCCGAGCGCATGGGCTGGCTGCCGTCCGCCCCGCAGCTCGAGCAGAACCCACTCACGCTCGTGGCCGCTGCCGCCGCCAAGGGCCTCGACGTCAAGGATTACCTCCCGCAAGCGTTGAAGTCGGGCGAGGTCAAGCTCTCGTGCGAGGACCCCGACAACCCGGTCAACTGGCCGCGCAACATGTTCGTCTGGCGCTCAAATCTTCTCGGCTCGTCGGGCAAGGGGCACGAGTATTTCCTGAAGCACCTGCTCGGCACGTCGCACGGCGTGATGGGGAAGGACCTCGGCCAGGATGGGCGCCAGAAGCCGCGCGAGGTCGTCTGGAACGACGAGGCGCCGGAAGGGAAGCTCGACCTCCTCGTCACGCTCGACTTCCGCATGTCGACGACGTGCGTCTATTCCGACATCGTGCTGCCGACGGCGACCTGGTACGAAAAGAACGATCTCAACACATCCGACATGCACCCCTTCATCCATCCGCTGACAGCGGCGGTGGATCCCGTCTGGGAGGCAAAGAGCGACTGGGAGATCTATAAGGGAATTGCCAAGGCGTTCTCGCGCGTTGCGCCCGAGGTGCTGGGCGTCGAAAAAGACGTTGTGCTGACGCCCATCATGCACGACACGGCCGGCGAGATCGCGCAACCGCTTGACGTCAAGGACTGGAAGCGCGGCGAGGTGGCGCCGATCCCCGGCAAAACCATGCCGCAGATCACCGTGGTCGAGCGCGACTATCCGAACCTCTACAAGCGCTTCACGTCGCTTGGGCCGCTCATGGACAAGCTCGGCAACGGCGGCAAGGGGATGGCCTGGAACACGCAGCACGAAGTCGAGTTCTTGCGCAAGTTGAACGGCGTCGTCACCGAGCCCGGCCCCACCAAGGGACTGGCCCGCATCGACACTGACATCGACGCGGCGGAGGTGCTCCTCACGCTTGCGCCGGAGACCAATGGCGAGGTCGCCGTCAAGGCGTGGGAGTCGCTCGGCGGGTTCACCGGCCGCGACCACGCCCATCTCGCGATCCCGAAAGAGGACGAGAAGATCCGCTTCCGCGATGTGGTGTCCCAGCCGCGCAAGATCATCTCCTCGCCAATCTGGTCGGGCCTCGAGTCGGAGAGCGTTTGCTACAACGCCGGCTACACCAACGTGCACGAGCTGATCCCCTGGCGCACGCTGACGGGCCGCCAGCAGCTCTACCAGGATCATCTCTGGATGCGCGCCTTCGGCGAAGGTTTCTGCGTCTATCGACCGCCGATCGATACCAAGACCGTCGGTCCGGTGATCAGCCGCAAGCCCAACGGCCATGACCCGGTCGTGCTCAACTTCATCACGCCGCATCAGAAGTGGGGCATCCACTCCACCTACACCGACAATCTCCTGATGCTGACGCTGTCGCGCGGCGGCCCGATCGTCTGGATCAGCGAGGCCGATGCCAAGAAGGGCGGGATCGTCGACAACGACTGGATCGAAGCCTTCAACAGCAACGGTGCGCTGGTGGCCCGTGCGGTCGTCTCGCAGCGGGTCAAGGAAGGCATGTGTATGATGTACCATGCACAGGAGAAGATCGTGAACGTGCCGGGCTCGCAGCTCACCGGCCAGCGTGGCGGCATCCATAATTCCGTGACGCGCGCCGTGCTGAAGCCGACGCACATGATCGGCGGCTACGTCCAGCAATCCTACGGTTTCAATTACTACGGAACCGTCGGCTCCAACCGCGACGAGTTCGTCGCCGTACGCAAGATGACCGAGATCGATTGGCTCGACAAACCGACCGCCGATCAGCCGGACGCCCTCACCCGAACCCCCACTGCGGAGGCAGCAGAATGAAAGTCCGCGCTCAAATCGCCATGGTGCTGAACCTCGACAAATGCATCGGGTGTCACACCTGCTCGGTCACCTGCAAGAACGTATGGACCAGCCGCGAAGGCATGGAATACGCGTGGTTCAACAACGTCGAGACCAAGCCCGGCATCGGATACCCCAAAGACTGGGAGAACCAGGATCGCTGGAACGGCGGATGGATCCGCAGGAAGAACGGCAAGATCGAGCCGAGGATCGGCTCGAAGTGGCGCGTCCTCGCCAACATCTTCGCCAACCCGGATCTGCCCGAGATCGACGACTACTACGAGCCCTTCACCTTCGACTACGAGCACCTGCAGAAGGCGCCCGAGGTGCCGGCGTTTCCGACCGCGCGGCCGCGCTCGCTCATCACCGGCGAGCGGATGGAGAAGATCCACTGGGGCCCGAACTGGGAGGAGATCCTCGGCGGCGAGTTCGCGAAGCGCTCGGAGGACTACAATTTCGAAGGCGTCCAGAAGGAGATCTACGGACAGTTCGAGAACACCTTCATGATGTATCTGCCGAGGTTGTGCGAGCACTGCCTCAACCCGGCCTGCGTCGCCTCCTGCCCCTCGGGCGCGATCTACAAACGCGAGGAGGACGGCATCGTTCTCATCGACCAGGACAAGTGCCGCGGCTGGCGCATGTGCGTCTCGGGCTGCCCGTACAAGAAGATCTATTACAACTGGTCGAGCGGCAAATCCGAAAAGTGCATCTTCTGCTATCCGCGCATCGAGGCCGGACAGCCGACCGTATGCTCGGAGACCTGCGTCGGGCGCATCCGCTATCTCGGCGTCGTGCTCTATGACGCCGACCGCATCGAGGACGCCGCGAGCGCCCCCGACGAGAAGGATCTCTACGAGGCGCAGCTCAAGATCTTCCTCGATCCCAACGACCCGAAGGTCATCAGCCAGGCACGTGCGGACGGCGTTCCCGACAACTGGATCGAGGGCGCCAGGCGCTCGCCGATCTGGAAGATGGCGATGGAATGGAAGGTCGCTTTCCCGCTGCATCCCGAATACCGCACCCTACCGATGGTTTGGTACGTTCCGCCGCTGTCGCCCATCCAATCCGCAGCCGAAGCCGGCAAGATCGGTCACGACGGCGAGATGCCCGACGTGCGCAGCCTGCGCATCCCGCTCAAATACCTCGCGAACCTTCTGACCGCCGGCAAGGAAGAGCCCATCGCGCTCGGATTGGAGCGCATGCTCGCCATGCGCGCCTATATGCGGGCAAAGACCATCGACGGGGTGATCGACGAAAGCATCGCCAAGGCAGTGGGGCTCACAGCGGCGCAGATCGACGAAATGTACCGCGTGATGGCGATTGCCAATTACGAGGACCGCTTCGTCATCCCCACCGCCCACCGCGAGCTCGGCGAGGACGCCTACAATCTGCGCGGCGCATGCGGGTTCTCGTTCGGCAACGGCTGCTCGGACGGGCGCACGGAGACGAATTTGTTCGGCGTACCGCAGAAATCCAAGACTCCGATGGAGGTCGCGTGATGAGGAGGACACTGAAGACGCTCTCGGTGCTGCTGACCTATCCCAGCGCCGAGCTGCAGGCGGCGGTTCCCGAAATGCAGGCCGCGCTCGACGCGGACGGCGTACTGACACGGGGCGCGCGGGACGGGGTCGGCCGCATTCTGCACGAGATCGCGACGGGCGATCTCTACGACGTCCAGGAGCGTTACGTGCTGCTGTTCGACCGCACGCGCTCGCTCTCGTTGCATCTCTTCGAGCATGTCCACGGCGAGAGCCGCGATCGGGGACAGGCCATGGTCGATCTGGTGCAGCTTTACGAGACGCATGGATTGGCGCTCGGCACATCGGAGTTGCCGGATTTCATCCCGCTGTTCCTTGAATTCCTGTCGGCCATTCCGGAAGCGGATGCGCGCCGAACACTTGCCGACACCGTTCATATTCTCGCAGCCCTGCGCCAACGCCTCGAGAAACGCGACTCGGCCTACGCGGGCGTGTTCGCAGCGCTCGAGGATTTGAGCGCGGGGAAACCGGACGTGGAAACTCTGGACGCACTCCTCGCCGGTCCCGACGACGACCCCAACGATCTCGCCGCCCTCGACGCGGCGTGGATGGATGAGGAGGTCAAGTTCGGACCGGGTGCCGACAGCGCCGCCTGCGGCACCGAGGGGATCGCTTCCAAGATCCGAGCGGCCCGACGCCCGGCGCCGGGGGTCGTGGTTCCGGGCCCCCAGCGCCCGGTCGTCACGCACACCCCGTCAACGCGAATTTGAGGGGACAGCCATGCAAGAAACAATCAATCATATCGTCTTCGGCTGGTATCCGTATGTCTGCCTGACCGTGTTCCTTCTCGGCTCGCTGGCGCGCTTCGACCGCGAGCAATACACGTGGCGGTCCGGATCGAGCCAGATGCTGCGCAAACGCCAGCTCACCTGGGGCTCCAACCTGTTCCACGTGGGCATTCTGGTCATTTTCTTCGGCCACTTCGTGGGTCTGCTCACGCCCATCTGGGTGTTCGACGCCCTCGGCATCTCGCACGAATTCAAGCAGCTGATGGCCATCGTGGTCGGCGGAATTGCGGGCGTCGCATGCTTCATCGGCATCACGCTCCTCGTTCACCGTCGCCTCTTCGATCCGCGCATCTTCAAGACGTCGTCCTTCGGCGACATCGCCGTTCTGCTGCTCCTCTATGCCCAGCTCACCCTCGGCCTGGCGACGATCTACATCTCCCTCGGCCATCTCGACGGCCACGAGATGGTCCGGTTCATGACCTGGGCGCAAGGCATTCTGACGCTGCAACCGGGCGTCTCGAGCCTGATCGCCGATGCGCACCCGATCTTCAGGGCGCACCTGTTCCTGGGCATGACGATCTTCCTCGTCTTCCCCTTCACGCGTCTCGTGCACATCTGGAGCGCGCCGGTCTGGTATCTGGGGCGGCGCGGCTATCAGGTGGTGCGCTCGCGCTCGGGCGCGAACGGCCAGAAACCGGCCGTGTCGCGGCCGCGGCCCCAACCTGCGGAGTGATGCGCGATGGGATGCTCGCTTCACACCGATCTTTCGGAAACACCCCGCACACGCGTTGCTGTCAATGGCGTCACCATTCCCCACCACGCCATTTCACGGGAGGCGCAGAACCACAAGGCGCGATCCCCATTGGCAGCGTGGACGGCCGCAGCCCGTGCCCTCGTCGTCCGCGCCCTCCTGCTCGGCGAGGCACGGAGGCTCAATATCGCTGCGGGATCCCTGTGCGATGACCGGGGGCGTCGGGAGACCGACGAGGAGGCCATGATCCGCGCCCTCATCGAGCGCGAGGTCACGACGCCCGTGGCCGACATGAGCGCCTGCCGCCGATACTACGACCTCAATCGGCGACGTTTCCGTTCCGCCGATATCTTCGAAGTCTCGCACATTCTGTTCGCGGCCCGAAAGGACGACGCGCCCTCGTTCGACCGTGCGCGGGAGGCCGCAAACGCGGCCCTCGAAATTCTGGCGCGCGAACCGGGACGCTTCGCGGAGCTCGCCCGCGCTCATTCCGCCTGCCCGTCGGCCTCTCAAAGCGGCAACCTCGGCCAGATCACCGCTGGACAGACCACGCCCGAGTTCGAAGCCGCCATGCAGGATTTGGAGCCGGGCGCGACGACCGAGCATCCGGTCGAGACACGCTACGGCATTCATATCATCCGCCTGGAACGGAAGATCGCCGGCCGGGAACTTCCATTCGAGCTGGTGCGCGAACGTGTTGCCGACTATCTCGCCGATCGGGTCCACAGGATCGCCGTCGCGCAGTATGTCGCCCGGCTCGCCGGGCGAGCCGAGATCGAAGGCGTCGCGCTGCCGATGCCAGCTGATCTCCGCGTCGCGTAAGGAGAGCCGTCATGCAGCTCGGCGCGCTCCTGTCCCGCTTCGATGACGAGACAGTCGTTCTCGAGACCTTGCTGGCGATGGGCGATCTGGCGCTGATGGCGCGCGTGCAGGCCGCGGCGGAAAGTGCAGGAATGGATGTCGCCGCGTGGGCGCATGAGGCCGTCGGCCGTTTCGTCACCTCCGCAGACGACGAACGCTGGCTTGGCCTCATGACGGCGTGCTCCAATGCGGCCGATCCCGGGTTGGCCGCGCTGCGGCGCATGATCGAGACCGCACTCCACGCCGACGAGCACATCTGTCGTTGAGCTACCGACTCACCAGACCCAAAAGAGCAGAACCGGGCCGATGTTCACCGCCGCCACCGCGGCCGAGACCGCAATGACCACCGCCATGCGCCTGAGGCGCGAATCCGTGTAGCGACGGGCGATGGCTCGCGCCAACGCCAGCGTCCAGAGCGAGGCGCCCACGAGCAATGCCATGCGTGCCGTGCTCACCCAGCCGAGCTGGAAACCTTCCGCGCGCAGCAGCGTGACCGACAGGCTCGAGAGCCCGAGGAAGATGCTGCACCCCGCAACCGGGATCAGGCTCTGCGTCAGGTGGTGAAAGCGCGGCCACGACCAGCGGCCCGCCGCGAGCGTGGCGCACGCGAGACTGAGCGAGATCACAGCGCTCAATATGGCCGCCGTCATGAAGACGTAGGCGACGAGCACCGCGCCATCGAGCAGCGTCAGAACGTCGTTGTTGGCCGGGTAGTTGGTCAGGAGCCACCACGGCGCCGTGGTTTCGAGTGGCCAGACCATGCCCTGTCCGACGAGCCATCCGGCAAGGCTCTGCTTCATGGAGACGGTCCAAGGGCTCTGAGACCACTGGAAGGCGCCGGCCGCAATGCCGATCATGCCGACGATGATGAACACGCTCTCCCAGGCATTCGCCGTTTCTGCCGACACCTCGACGATCTCGTGATTGGGCGAGCGGCGGGCCAGCTGAACCGCGCCGCGAAAACCGCTGCAGCGGCCGCACATATGGCACTGGCTCGCCCCGCGCATGGTCCGGATGGGCACGAGCGGCGCACAGTCGATGCGCGTCGGCCGCGCCTTGGGGAGCTGCTGTGAGGCATGCCAGGCGTCGGCGTCGACCCGGAAATGCAAAGGCGCGAGCTTCGCCAGGACGCCGAAGACGCCGCTCACGGGACACAGGTAGCGGCACCACACGCGCTTGCGCCGTCCGAATGCCGCACCCACCGCGACCGCTGCCAGCGTGGACCCGCCGAGGATGAGGAGTGCCGGAGCCGGGTATTGGTAGACGCTGACCAGCTGACCATACACGGTGGTGGCTGCGAAGGCCGTGAACGGCCAGCCAGGCCATGTGATCCAGCGCGGGATCGCATGGCCGAGCCCGTGCCGGCTGGCGAACTCGCTGAGCGCGCCTTCCGGGCAGAGAAGCCCGCACCACGCGCGGCCCACCAAAACCGTACTGAGCAACACGAACGGCCACCAGAGCCCCCAGAAAACGAACTGGGCGAAGAGCGTCACGTCGGTCCAGATGTGGGCGAGGCGGTGCGGAAGCGGGAGAGCGGCCGGCACGATCAGCAGCAGAAGGTAGGCTGCAATCACGCCCCATTGGGTCTTTCGGATCGCGCGCTGATGGCGGAGCAGCCAATCCCCCAAAGCGCCCCAGACATCCGATCGCAACGGGATGGCCGGGAGCGCCGGAGCCGGGCGATCCTGCAGCTTCGATGCGGCGATCAATAGGCCCCCTTCTTTCCCGTTCCCGCATACACGAACTCATAGTCGAGCGTGAACGGCGCGAACCATTCGGCGACACCCGTCTCGCGGTCCGTATGGCGGCCGAAATGAGCGTGCTTGGCATCTCCCGGCGGACTGATCGTGAGGCGCAGCTTGTAGGAGCCCACCCCCGAGAGCTTGACGTTGTCCCCGTAGTGGGGGCCGTCGCTGGCCACCATGGGCATGAAGTCGCCGGTGACGGTCTCGCCGCCGACCTTGGTCAGCTCGTAGCGAACCGACAGGTAGGGCACCCACGACCCTTCCCGGAACCCGTTCCTGTTGTCCGCCGTCGCGCGGATATCGGCTTCGAGGTGAATGTCGGACAGGGCCGCGCTCCGCATCATGCCGGCCGGGTCCATCTCGACCGGCTGAAGATAGAGGGTCGCGATTTCCATGCCGTGGAGGGTCTGCGCAGAGCCGATCCTGTATTCGGCGGCGGTCGCGTGCGACGCGAGCCCGGCGACGGCCATGCAGGATATCGCAAGCCTTCTCGCGCAGGACATCTTGGCTGTCTCCCTGGAAATCTCCGCTCGCCCGGCGGACCCGCAGCGGGCGCGCCGTGCAGGCGACTAAAACATGACAATATTAGTATTGTTTTGCATGCCCCCAACTTGACTTTCGTCAAGTTATGGCTGCCGCTCGAGCCTCACGTCCGAGCAGACGATGCTGCGGCCTCGTCGCTCGGACGCAGCCAGGAGTGAGAAAAACTCGGAAGCCGGGCGCCGCGATCAGGCAGCGGGTCATGGGCGGCGCGGGCGATGGCGCTCAGGCCCTGCTTTCGCTGTCCGGACATCCTCGCCAGGAGGCCGACAGGGCCGGCGTGTCGAGCGACAGAAGATCGATGGCGCGACGAGCGATCTGATCGATGATATCGGCCGCCGTTTCCGGCGCGAGATAGAAGGCCGGCACCGCCGGCGCGACAATGGCACCGTATTCCGTGACGGATACCATGGCGCGCAGATGGCCGAGATGCAGCGGGCTCTCCCGCACCACCAGCACCAGCCGCCGCCGCTCCTTGAGATGAACATCCGCGGCGCGGATGAGCAGATTGTCGGCAATCCCCGAGGCGATGGCCGAGGTGGTCCGCATGGAGCAGGGCGCGACGATCATGCCCTCCGTCCGGAAGGAGCCGCTGGCAATCGATGCGCCAATATCGCCGATCGGGTGGCGGCAGGCGACCACGGTCTCGAGCGCGCGCAGCGCATCCGGTCCGGCCTCGTGCGCGAGCGTCCGTTCGGCCGCTTCAGACACGACGAGATGGACCTCGAGGCCCGGCATGGCGCTGAGAAGGGTGCTGATCCTGAGCGCGATACGTGCGCCCGATGCGCCGCTGACGCCGAGGACGACACGTTTCGGCTCCATCAACGGTCTCCCTCGTGCGGCCGCGTGCCGTCGTCCAGTCCGAGCCGGTGCCACATCTCGTCCACGCGCGCGCCCACGTCCGGAGGCATCGCGAGCACCCGTCCCCACTCGCGTTCGGTCTCGGTGCCGATCTTGGTGGTGGCATCGATGCCGAGCTTTCCGCCGAGTCCCGACACCGGGGACGCGAAATCGAGATAGTCGATGGGCGTGCGATCGATGACCGTGAGGTCGCGCGACGGATCCATGCGTGTCGCGAGCGCCCAAGAGATATCCCGCCAGCTGCGCACGTCGATGTCCTCATCGACCACGATAATCACCTTCGTATAGGAGAACTGCATGATGAGGCTCCAGAGGGCCATCATCACGCGGCGCGCCTGGCCGGCGTAACGCTTGCGGATCGATACGACCGCCATGCGGTACGAGCAGGCATCGGGGGGAAGCCAGCAATCGACGATCTCGGGAAGCTGTCGGCGCAGGATGGGTATGAAAAGCTCGTTCAGTACCCCGCCTATGATTGAGGGCTCGTCGGGAGGACGGCCCGTATAGGTCGAAAGATAGATCGGGTCGGCGCGGCTGGTGACGGCGGTGACCCGCATCAGCGGGAACTCTTCGACAGAGTTGTAATAGCCGGTGTGATCGCCGAACGGCCCCTCGGGCCTCGTCTCATGCGGCGAGACGAGGCCTTCGATGACGATCTCGGCATCGGCCGGCACCATGAGCGGCACGCTCACGCAGCGGGCAAGCCTGGGCCTCTCCCCCCGCAGGATACCGGAGAAGCGCAGCTCGGATATGGTCTCGGGAAGCGGAAGCACGGCGGAGAGGATCGTCGCAGGATCGGCGCCGATCACGATCGCGACCGGCATGTCGCGGTTTTCGCTTTGCCACATGCGATGATGCGCGGCGCCGCCCCGATGCGCCAGCCACCGCATGATGGCCTGATCGGCTCCCAGCACCTGCATGCGATAGATGCCGGCATTGTAGCGCGAGACGGACTCGTCGTCGGGCGGGCGCGTCAGGACGATCGGCCATGTGATGAGCGGGCCTGGCTCGCCCGGCCAGCAGGTCTGGATCGGAAGCCGGTCGAGCGCAATCTCCGGGCCGGTCGCCACGCGCTGTTGCACCGCCGGGCGGCTGACGAACGCCGGCGTCATGCTGAGTGCCGCCTTGACCGCCGGCCAGCGCTCTAGCACGCCACGAAGCCCGTCGACCGCATCGGGCTCCTTTAGCGCGCCAAGCAGCTCGCCGAGATGGCGGATCCCCTGAGGCGCAACGCCCAATCCCCAGGACACCCGAGCCGCGGAGCCGAAGAGATTAACGAGGACAGGCACGTTCGAGTGCGAGCCGTCGGCGCGCATCGGGCGCTCGAACAGCAGCGCCGGCCCCCCTCCTTCGAGGATGCGCCTGTGAACCTCCGTCATGTCGTGGACGACCGAGACCGGCTCGCTGACGCGCTTGAGCGCACCTCTCGCGTCAAGGAAGCTCAGGAAGGCGCGCAGGTCGCGAAATTTAGGCAAATGCCGCACGAGACGCGACCCTCCAAACATCGCTCGCGGCACTAAGCACTGGACGTTTTCGAACGGATTGACCTCGGTTAAGCCCCGAGTCGGCAACTCTCTCTAAAGAAGAGCGCGTGAGAGGTGTCATGCTCGAGAGCGCATCGCAACAGGTCATACGCTTGCCCCGCATCTGCGCATGGGCCCTGAGGCCGTTGCCTCTGCCGCCCTTGCAGTTTGCACTCGAGCGCTTGCTGGCCAGCATTCTCAAGCGTCATCCTGATCTCATCAGCAGGCTCGCTCCCGTCGAGGGGCGGCGCATTGCCGTGGAACCGAGCGATCTTCCGTTTGTCGCTCTCCTGAGTATTGGCAAGGGGACGATATCCCTGCGGGTCGCGCGTACGGTTTCGGACGAGGCTGCAGACTCCCGCATCAGAGGGCCTCTGCTGGCGCTGATCGGTCTCGTCGACGGGGTCTACGATGGCGACGCCTTGTTCTTCTCGCGCGACCTTGTGATCGAAGGCGACGTCGAGGCCGTGCTCGCTCTTCGTAACGCGATTGACAATGCGGACGTCGACATGATCGGCGAGGTCGCGGCGACATTGGGGCCGTTTGCGGCGCCGTTCGACCAGTCCGCTCGGGGCATCACGCGTCTTCTGGGGATCGCCCTTTCCGGCAACGACGGCTTCTATCGAGGGAATGCCCGGTGACAGCCATTGGCGCGCGATCGCTCGAACTCGTCTGCCCCGCAGGCACGCCTGGGGCCCTGCGCACGGCCATCGATGCAGGTGCAGACGCGGTCTATTGCGGGTTCCGAGACGAAACGAACGCCCGCAATTTTCCGGGCCTCAACTTCACCCGCGACGAGCTCGGCACCTCCATTTCCTATGCGCACGAGCGGGGCGCGAAGGTCCTGGTTGCCATCAATACGTTCGCGCGTGCTGGCGCCGTCGACCCCTGGCGGCAGGCCATCGACGACGCGGCGGCGCTCGGAGCCGATGCCGTCATTCTTGCTGATCTCGGGCTGCTCAGCTATGCGGCGGAGACACATCCGGGCCTGCGGCTGCATTTGTCCGTGCAGGCGGCCGCAGCCAGCGCCGACTCCATCCGGTTCTACGCGAAGTCCTTCGGCGTTAAGCGCGTGGTACTTCCGCGCGTGCTCAGCGTCGCCGAGATCGCCGCGGTAACCAGAGCCATCCCATGTGAGACGGAGACCTTCGCCTTCGGCGGTCTTTGCGTGATGACGGAAGGGCGGTGCTCGCTGTCCTCCTACGCCACCGGAAAGTCGCCGAACATGAACGGCGTCTGCTCCCCTGCGAGCCACGTCAGCTACCGCGAGGACGGCGACAGTTTCGTCTCGCGCCTTGGCGATTTCACGATCAACCGCGCCGCCGCAGATCAGCCCGTCGGCTATCCGACCCTCTGCAAGGGGCGCTTCAAGACGGCGGTCAAAGAGGGGTATCTCTTCGAGGAGCCGGTCAGCCTCGACGCGCGTCGGCTTCTTCCGGCTCTGCGCGACGCCGGTGTCACGGCGATCAAGATCGAGGGGCGGCAGCGCAGCCGCGCCTACATCAAGGCTGTCGTCAGCGCGTTTCGCGCGTCATTGGACGCACTCGCTGCCGGAAAAAACATTCCGGTCGACTCGCTCGCATCGATCGCCGAGGGGCAGAGCGTCACCGGAGGGGCCTACCAGAAAACATGGCGATGAGGAGCAAGACGGTCAAACATGTCTCGGATATCGTTGACTCTCGGGCCCGTGCTCTTCAACTGGCCGGTCGAACGCTGGCGCGACTTCTACGCGCGCATCGCTGACGAGGCGCCCGTCGACCTCGTCTGCCTCGGCGAGGTCGTCTGCTCGAAGCGCCAGCCCTTCTTTACCGAAGCGCTCCCCGACGTGATCGAGCGTCTCGAACGCGCCGGCAAGACGGTGATGCTGACCTCGCTGGCGCAGCCGACGCTCGCGCGCGAGCTCAAATACGGCGCGTCTCTCGCGGATGCGCCGCAGATGGTGGAGGCCAACGATGTCTCCATGATCCCTCACCTCGCCGGCCGTCCACACGCCATCGGGCCTCTGCTCAACGTGTACAATGAAGCCGCCGCCTTGTTCCTGATCCGGGGCGGGGCCCGTCGGATCGCGCTTCCCCCCGAGCTGCCGATGACGTCGATTGCCGCCATCGCCGCCGCCGCGCCCGAAACGGAGATCGAGGTGTGGGCGTTCGGGCGCATTCCGCTCGCCATCTCGGCCCGCTGCTACCACGCGCGGGTGCACGGGCTCACCAAGGATTCTTGCCAGTTCGTGTGTGAAAAGGATCCGGACGGCCTTCGAGTGGACACGCTCGACGACGAAAAGTTCCTGACCATCAATGGCGTGCAGACGCTCTCTCATACCTACTGCAATCTGGTCTCCGAGGCGAAGCAGCTCGGAGAGATCGGCGTCTCCGCGCTGCGTCTTTCGCCGCACACGTGCGACATGGTCGCCGTGGCAAAAATCTTCCGCGACGTTCTCGACGACCGACGCGAGCCGGAGCAGGGCATGCGCCTCCTGCGCGCCATCGAGCCCAGCGCCGCCTATTCGAACGGCTTCGTGCACGGCGCAAACGGAGCGCTCTATGTCATGGGTTAGGAGACATGACCTGAGATGAAGGCACCGACCGTCACCGTCGTTGGCGCCGGCATCGCCGGCTTGTGGCAGGCGTACACGCTGGCCCACCGAGGGTACGCCGTTCATCTCGTCGATCGCGCCAAGATTCCCTTCAACAAGACCGCGAGCGCCTACGCCGGAGCCATGCTGGCCCCGTTCTGCGAACGTGAGGGCGCGTCTCCGATCGTGCAGGATCTCGGACTGAGGTCGCTCGATATCTGGCGCTCGACATTCGGAGGCGTGGTCAGCAACGGCACGCTGGTCGTCGCGCTTCCGCGGGACCGAAGCGAGCTCATCCGTTTCTCGCGGCTGACCGATGGGCATCGATCGCTCGGGCCCGACGACGTGGCTGAGCTCGAGCCGGATCTCGGAGGCCGCTTCGAGACCGCCCTCTTCTATGCGGAGGAAGCGCACCTCGAGCCGGCGGCGGCCGGGGCATTCCTCCTGCGAACCATGCGCCGTCTCGGAGCCAAGATCACATTCGATCAGACCTGGTCGGAGGACGACGGCTCGGACTACGTGATCGACTGCCGCGGGATGGGCGCCAAAGAGGACGTGACGGCGCTTCGCGGCGTCAGAGGCGAGCGGCTCATCGTTCAAAATCGCGACATCTCGCTGAGGCGTCCGATCCGCCTCCTCCACCCGCGCTCGCCGCTCTATGTCGTTCCCTGGGACATGGGGACCTACATGATCGGCGCCACGGTCCTCGAGAGCGACGAGCAGGGTCCCGTCACGCTGCGTTCGGCCATGGATCTGCTCGCCACGGCCTATGCCCTGCACCCGGCTTTCGGCAACGCCCGCATCGTGTCGATCGATGCCGGAGTGAGGCCGGCCTTTCCCGACAACATCCCCCGGGTGATCGTGTGCGGCCGGAAGATCATCGTGAACGGCTTCTACCGCCATGGATTCTTGCTCGCCCCGGCGCTCGCGGAGCTCGTCGCAGACTATCTGGCGGGGAGCGTGGTCCTCAGTCCTCTCATCAGCGAAGAGTGAGCCCCCATCACGGATGGCGCCCGCCGCCGGTGCGTTTTCAAGCGAAGTGGGCACCACTTCGCGTTAAGAAAACGCGTCAAACCAAAAACAGAGAGCCTCGCCTCTGAGGCGAGGCTCTAGGCAAGCTCTTTCAGGATGCGCTGGATCCGCGCCCTGCCGCCGGTCGCGTAAGCGCTGTGGACCTGAACCAGCTTGGCTCCGGCACCGATGCGCGCCCTGACATCGTCCGCCGACCCGACCTCGCCAACGTTGATCAGCGCCAATCCGTCGAGATAGGTCGAGATCGCGGCGATCCGATCGAGGCAATTCGACACCAGGACGATGCCGTCGAGACTGCTGACACGCGCCGCCATGATCGCGGCAGGAAAGCTCGTCCCGTGCAGCCCCGCGTCGAGCTTGAGCAGCAGCGGCACGCGATAGCCACCGACGGCCGACAGGACATCCCGTACCACGGTGAGACGATTGACGAGCGTTGCAACGCCCGCCGTGTTGCCGTTCCGACGCAGATCCGGCGCACTGAGATTGGCGACCACGTAGTCGCAGTGTCCGAACACCCGCTTCAACGTCGTCGTGTAATCCTCGATCACGCGCTCGTCGAGCCCAGGGCGATCGCTGCCGATGTTGATGCCGACGCGCAGGGACGGAAGCCGGCCGGGTGGGCCCACGTATCCAGTCGCGGGCGTGATCGTGCCGACCTCGACGTGCCCGAACCCGCATGCCCGAAGGGACGGCACCAGCTCCCCCGTGCGGTCGCATCCGGCGGCGAGCCCCAACGGATTGGCGAACGACAGGCCCATCGCAGTGACCGGACGGCCCGGCGGGGGGCAGGCCGTCGCCGACCCGGCCAATCCGCTGCCCTGACGATACGGCCTGTTCTTGTGCAAGCTGTGCATCGCTACCCTCTGCGACGTTTGAAATCGGACATGAAGCTCACGAGCGCATCGACGGAGCGCTCTTCAACGGCGTTGTAGAGGGATGCGCGGATGCCACCGATGGCGGGATGGCCGCGCAGGTTCAAAAGCCCCCTCGCCTGCGCCTCTTCGAGAAACATGAGATCGAGCGCCGGGTCATGGAGACGAAAGCACACGCTAATCGACGAGCGATGCGGCGGCGGCGCCGGACAGCGGTAGAACTCGCCATCGATCGCGGCATAGAGCTTGGCGCTCTTCCTCTTGTTCCTCTCCTCAGCCGCTGCGAGTCCGCCGCTCTTCCGGAGCCAGCCCAGCATCCGGGCCGCCACCAGCACGGCGAACGTCGGCGGGGTGTTGACCTTGGATTTGGCTTCAGCCTGGCGCGCATAGTCGAAAGGCGCCGGCGTCCCGCTTCTGGCGCGACCAAGAAGATCCCTGCGCACGATCACGATCGTGAGGCCCGCCGCACCCAGGTTTTTCTGGGCGCTCGCATAGATCACGCCAAAGCGCTCCACGGGAACGGGACGCGTGAGAAAATCGGCCGTCATGTCGGCGACAACGGGAACGTCCGACGCCTCGGGATAGGAGTGGAATTGCAGGCCGTTCGCCGTTTCGTTGGTCGTGAAGTGGCAATAGGCGGCGTCGTGAGACCGGTTCCATTCGCCGGGCGGCGGCAACGACCCCTCGTCCCGGGACTCGATGATGCGCACGTCGCACCACGGGCGGGCTTCCGCGATCGCACGCCTCGACCAGTGCCCACTTTCGACATAGTCGCAATGCTTGAGCCCCCCGAGAAGGTTCATGGGAAGCAGAGAGAATTGCGCCGATGCTCCGCCCTGCAGGAAAAGCACGCTGTAGGTGTCGGGAAGATCGAGAAGCGCCCTGAGATCGTGCTCCGCAAGCGCTAGAATGTCGGCGAACTCTTTCCCTGTAAACGGCAGCTCGAGCGCCGAGAGCCCGGAGTTTTGCCACACGGCGACATCGGAGCCCAGCGCCGCCAGCACATCGCGGGGTAGCGTGGATGAGGCCGAGGCGAAACTGTGGATCGTCACATCGGATCCCTTCATCCGAAGAGAAGGACGCCATGGGCTCCGCTGAGCATGAGCAGGAGCGTGGCCACCGAGAGAACGGTGTTGGTCCGCGAGGACAGGAATGTGATGCGGGAGCACCGCAGGCGCTCCTCGGTCGAAGCCGGGATGAAGCCCAGAACCTTCTTCTGGTGGGGCCACAGGACAAACCAGAGGTTCATCACCATCAGAGTTCCAAGCCACGCACCGAGGCCGATGGTGGCCGACGGCCCGGAGAGAGCGAGAGCGTCGAAAAGATCGCCGCGCCGCCACAGCATATAGACGCCGGTCGCGAGCACGATCAGCGACGCATGACGGAAGATGCCGTGCTCGCGTTTCGAGGCGCCGATGAAGACCGCGCGCACGTTCTCCGGAGGATCGGCCGGCAGGACGCGCCGGAACACCGGTGTCTGGACCACATTAACCCAATTGTGCCCGACCCAGATGATGACGCCCGCGACGTGGAGAAACCGTGCCGCGAGGTCCAAGGCTCCGAAATCCATTCTGTGTTCCTGCTTGTGCGTCAGTCGACGCCTGCGCGCCTCGGCGTGCCGCCTTCACGCATGATCAGGGGCTTTGAGCCGCAGCTCCCGCGCCTCTCGGCACCAGCGACCAGATCGTCGATGAGGTGCCTGTGGGGCGACTTGGCGCAGACGGGATCCGTGTTCGCCGCATCGCCCGTCAGCAGGAAGGCCTGGCAGCGGCATCCGCCGAAGTCCTTTTCCTTCTCGCTGCAGCTTCGGCAGGGCTCCTTCATCCAGGAATCGCCCCTGAACTCGTTGAAAGCCTGCGACGTCTTCCAGATCCAGTCCAGGCCGTGCTCGCGCACGTTCGGAAATTCGATGCCCTTGATGAGGCGCGCCTCCTGGCAGGGCAGCGCCGTCCCGTCCGGCGCAATCGTCAGATGGATCGATCCCCAGCCGTTCATGCAGGCTTTGGGGCGTTTGTCATGGTAGTCCGGTACGACGAAGTAGATGGTGAGCTTCTTGCCCAGACGCTCACGCGCGGCGTTGACCTGGGCCTCCGACCGGACGAGTTGCTCGCGCGTGGGCAAGAGCTCGGCGCGGTTCAGAAGCGCCCAGTTGTAGTACTGCAGGTTCGCGAGCTCGATGTATTCGACGCCGAGATCGGCTGCGAGCTCGATGAAGGCTTCAGTATGATCGATGTTGTAGCGGCTGACCGGCACGTTCAGGACCATGGGAAACCCCTCGGCCTTGATCTCGCGCGCGATGGCAATCTTATGATCGAACACGTCAAGCCCGACGAGCTTCTCGTTGAGCTCCTGATCGCAGGCCTGCAGGCTGAGCTGGACCTGCTTCAACCCGGCCTTCTTCAGCGCGCGAAGCCGTTTCGAATTCAACCCTACGCCTGACGTGATCAGGTTCGTATAATAACCGAGCCGATCCGCTTCCGCGACCAGCTCCTCGAGGTCGCGCCGCAGCATCGGCTCGCCGCCAGAGAAGCCAAGTTGCAGCGACCCCAGCCGGCGCCCCTCGCGCAGGACCTCTTTCCATTCGCTCGTGGTGAGCTCATTGCGATAGCGGTCGAAATCGACCGGATTGCTGCACCAGGGACATTTGAGCGGGCACTTGTACGTCAGCTCGATCACGAGCCAAAGCGGCATGCCCAGGCCGTCAAGACTTAATCCGGATCCAGCCTTTGGCATGGGCGACCTCCAGGAATTTGAGAACCTCAGCGTCGAGATCGGGCTTGCGATAGCGGCGCGCGAGCTCGGCGGCGCCCTCTGCGATCGATGCCGCCCCCGTGCACGCTTCGAGGATCGCGGCCGCGGTCTGGTTCAGCTTCACGATCCCTTCAGGATAGAGGAGCACATGCGCCTGTTGCGGCTCTTCCCATCGGAAGTGGTAGTTCGGATTGAGCTCGACCACGTCCTTGAGCCCGAGCTGCCTCTCAGCTTGCATGCGCTCCTCCACGATCGGGGGCCGTCTCCGGCACCCCGCCCCCTTAGCGAACGTAAACGTAAGCGGTCACTTCGAAGCCGAGACGCACATCGCAATAAGCGGGCGCAGCCCAGACAAGCGTCGTGGTCTCATCGAGGCAGGCGGCATCCAGGGATGTCATCGCGAATTTCCTCCTTTTGTCATGTAAGAGGCCGTTGCGACCTCGCGCGCACTATCCCCGCCTGCCTTTCGGGGCCTTTTGACTTCCGTTAAGCGGAGGGTGGGAGCCGGCGCCGGGAAAGGGCGCGCTCACGCTGTTTTGATGATCTGTCTGCTGTAGGACAGGAAGCCGTGCCTATGCATCATCATCGGGCGCGTACTCGACAAAGCTCAGAAGGCTACGGACATCGGCGATGCTGACGGTCCCGCGCTCGACCGTCACGCCGTATGCGCGGAGCTGAGCCAGCGCCCGCGAGAAGCTCTCCGGCTTCATGCCGAGCCGGTTGGCAATCAGCCCCTTCTCGAAAGGCAGCTCGATAACCGCAGGGCCGTTTCTGACTTGCGTCATGCGGACCATGAAATCGGCAATCCTTTGCGGCGCCGAGCGCACCTTGATCTGCTCGATCTGCTCGACGAGGAACTTGAGCTGATAGGAGGCGGACGCGAGCATCGACATGGCGAGCACCGGACGCTCCTCGATGCGCGTGCGAAAGGCCGCGCCATCCACTCGGAGAAGGCGGGAGGGCGCTGCAGTCTCTCCACTTGCCGGATAGCGCCCGCCGAGAAATATGGCGGCCTCGGCAAAGGTCTCGCCGCTTTTGAAGACGTGCAGAACGACCTCGAGCCCATCCGGGGTCGTGCGATAGATCTTCACCCATCCGTCGAGAACGATGAAGAAGGCATCCGCAGGCTCTCCCTGCATGAAGAGCGTGACGCCCTTCTCGTAATGGCGCGGCACAGCGTTACCGACAAGCGCTTGCGCCGTCTGCGATGCCATCGCCCCGAAAAGCGGGGTGGACTTGACGATATCCCAGTCCGCTGCGTCCATGATCTGGCGAGAGCCTGGATGTTCGATTTCTGCTGCGTGTCCTCTTGCGCCATTCTGCGCGGAGCGCATTTGACGCAAAGCAAACAACCGACACGCTTATTGCCACATTTTGCCCAGTTTGCCACATCCTCCCGGTCGCTGGCCGGCGACTGAGAGAAATCAACCTTCACCCTGGATCACATTTGCTTGATCGATCGGGCACCTGGCGCGGACAATCGCAGAATTCCAAGGCTTGATCAGAGGCCGCGGCGCTGAAGCACGTTCTCGATGTCGCCGACGCTACGAATCTCCATCATCTCGTCCATCGAGAGACGAATGGAGAACGCCGTCTCCAGCTCGCGGATCAAAGCGATGTGCCGCAGCGAATCCCATTTCGGAATGTCATCGGGCGACGTCGCCCGCGTGAGCGGACCGGTGTGCTGAAACACCTCGGTAAAGATCGATACGATCTCCGGATAGGACAAGGCTGTCCCCGCGGCATAAACGTCCATTCAAGCCTCCCAGCTTGGAGTCACATAAGGCGAAACAGGCGGGTCGTTGACGTCGATCGGGAATAGCCAAGTCGTCCCGCCCTCGCCGGCGCCTGTCTGCTCGAACCCGCACGCGCTATAGAAATCGCGGACCATGGCATTCTTGGGCGTCGGAATATACTCGCCGCTGACGCGTCGCACGCCGCGCCGGCTGAGCTCCCGGAGCAACTCGCCCATGAACGCGCGCTCGACGTCCCGGCCGATCACGCGGCAGCTCATGAGCAGCGTACGGATGACCGCCTCCTCATCGCGGATGGTAACCGTCGCGACGGTGACGATGCCGTGGTCGCCGAACTTGTCCGTCACCCGGCCCACGACGGCCATGCCGCCCGCCTCGTCCTTCATGAGCGCCGCAATGTCGGACTCGGTCAGGCGCCGCGTCGTCAGATTGAACTGATTGGTTCTCTGGTGCATTTGCGCCGCGCGCGCCACGGTCTTCTCGTTGACGAAGCTCACGACCAGGCGCTGCTCCAGAGAGGAGAGATAGGCTTCCACGCTGACGGCGCCCGCCTTCGCGTCCCGCCCCTTGCGCTCGACGGCATAGAGACGCGCGCGCGATTCATCCTCGGCCGTGAGGCGCAAAAGCCAGGTCGCGCTCAATCGGCGCAGCCAGAGCGGCCTCTCGGCCGGATCGGACGGCATTTCCGGGACCAGCACCTCCGGGCAGAGGCGCCGCATGGCCTCGCGCTCATGCGGGCTGTCGTCGATGAAGACAAAGCTGTCGAGGCCGAGGTTGAGGTCCACCGCAAGCTTGCGGATGTTGTCTGGCTTCGGATCCCAGTTGACGGAGGCGGCCGTGAAATCATCCGACCTCAGCGTCATGCCGGAATGACGCTCGAACACCGAGAGCGCGTCGGAATTGTTCTTGCTCAACGCGACCAAAAGAAACCCTTGGGCTTTGAGCCTCAGACACTCCCGCTGCATGGCTTGGAAGGCATTGCCGGGAAACTCCTCGCCGCACGCAAGCCGCTCGATGCCGTCGTCGCCATAGACGCCGCCCCACAGCGTATTGTCGAAATCGACGGCCAGCACCTTCGCCGGCCCGCGCCGCAGCAGCCGCCATGCCTCCGCGAACGCGTTCGCCATGAGCCGCGTCGCGTCCGCGGAATAGGCAATCCGGCCGTAGTACCAAAGCCGGGCATCGCTCTGATCGCGGACCGCGAGCGGGGCGAGCGCCTGGTCGGCATCGACGACCACGATGCGGTTCGATTTCTCGGCCGCGTCGAGAATTCGCGCGTTCAGCATATCGACGCCGCAACGGATCCCCATGGCATGACGCCGATCCAGAAATCCCGCCGTGGGGGCTTGAGGGAGCGGAATCGTGCTGATCAGCAACGGGACGCCCGCGCGCGCAGCGAACGCGTCCAAGGCATCGCCCAGAATGTCCGCCACATCGGCGAGACGGCTCTGCATGTCCGCCGATCCGAGACGCCAATCCCGCGGCACGAGGCTATCGAAGTCGAGCAGCACGGCCAACGCGTCGATCCCGTCGGGCGGGGCCATGAGATCGGCGAGAGCACTCCCGAAAGCGCCTTCCGTGACCTCCGCCCGCCAGCCCTGCACGGCGAACGCGGGACGGAGCGCGTCCATCAATATCCATGTCGTCGAGGTGCCCGAGAGCCGGATTCGTGCGGCAGGCAAAGTCTCGAGATGGGCATCGAACGCCTTGCCGGTGTATTTCAGGGCGTCAGGAGCGCGGGAGAATTGCGCGAGCGCAAGACTGAGAGCGTCATCGTCCCAGCTGAGCGCGATGAGCCTCTGCACGAGGGCGGCGGTGACGTTGGGCTCCAGATCCGTCTCGTGGGCCAGCATGGCGAGTGCCGCAGACATGGCCTTACGCTCGTGCCGGTCTCCGCCCGCATGATTGAGGCGGTTCAGGGCCGCCAGGCCCGCCGGCAGCTTCCGCGCGGCGTCTCCGTCGATCGTGTGGCCTGCGAGGAGCAGCGCTTGCGACAGCCATCGCGGGATGCCGAGGCCCGCCTGCTCGAGCGACGACAGAAGAAGACCGACCTTGTGCGGAGCGACCAGGGACCAGTCGACGGACGGCAGAATGACGCGCTGGCGCAGGCACTCCGGCGCCGCCGCAATGGCGGCATCGACGATCTCGTCGATCTTGTTGTCAGGCGCCGGCTCAATGCTCCGCCGCGCGGCGCTTTGCGCGCCACCCCCGTTTCGCGGGTCGAGAAAGACCGAAGACATCCCGAGGCTCCTCAAAGCATGTGCTCGCCACCCGTCACGAGCAGGTTTTCTCCGGTGATGAACGCTGCGTACGGTGAAGCAAGCATCAGGGCCGCGCCCGCGACATCCTCCGGCGTTGCGAGACGGCGCAGAGGCGTGCGCGAAACCGTCATCTCCCGCATGCGGTCGGGCACGTTGGCCACGAGATCGGTCTCGACCAGCGATGGCGAAATCATGTTCACCGTGATCCCGTCCGGACCCAGCTCCTGCGCCAGGTTCTTGCTCATCGCCAGGAGCGCGCTCTTGGCCGCGACATAGGGCAGCCAATTGTGCGCGGTGCGGCCGAGGACGGCCGACGAAACAACCGTCACGATCCTGCCCTTGCGCGCCTTCAAGGCCGGCAGCGCCGCCTGCGTGACGCGAAAGGCGCCGCCGACGATCTGATCGTACGCATCGGAAAGGTCGGTCCATTTGAGGCGGGAGAACGGTGCCGACACGATCTTCGGACCGGCATTGTTGACAAGAATGTCGAGGCCGCCCTCTGCGGTCACCTGCTCCATCATCCTTGCGACATCGTCCTCGCGCGTGATGTCGGCTTGAACCGGGCGGCATGTGCCTCCTCGCTCGACGATCTCTCGCGCAAGCGTTTCGGCAGCCGTCTGGCTCTTGTGATAGTTGATCCAGACCGTTGCGCCATGCTGGCCGAAGAGTTGCGCAATGGCCCGGCCGATGCCGCGCGAGGCACCGGTGACGAGGGCGACGCGCCCTTCGAGAAGTCGGAGTGCACCCGCCTCGGCCGGAAGCGGATCCCGCTTCCTGGGCTCGGCCAAGCGAAGCACCTTCACCGTCGCCGTCCCGCGCATGACGCAATCGTCCTCGGAGCGCAGGATTTCCGTCCGCAGCGTGACGAGACGCGTCTCCCTATCGATGTTCTCGATCGTCGCCCGCGCCTCGACGGTATCCCCGATGAACACCGGCTTGGTGAATTCGATGCTTTGCGAAATGTAGAGAGCGCCGCGACCGGGCAGTTTCATTCCGACCAGCGTCGAGAGAAGGCTGGCGTGCAGGAATCCATGCACCACGCGCTGGCCGAACTCGGTGCGTGCGGCAAATTCGTCATCCATGTGCAGCGCGTTACAATCCCCGGAAAGCCGGGCGAAGGCGGCCACTTCTTCCGCCGAAATCGTACGCGCAAGGCTCTCCGTCTGGCCGATCTCCAGCTCCATAAGACGGTCTGTTGCGCTCGCGATCATGGTTGACGGTTTGCCCCGGTCCACTGCCTTGCGAAGCGATAGCCGCCGCAATCGCTTGCGGATTTGATTTTCGTCAAGCGGGGGCGGCGGCGGCGCTGCTAGTAGCCAACCTGTCGCGCGGACCAGGCTTGCGCTCCGGATTCGGGAAAGGCGGAGCGCGGCTGCGGGGGATCCGCACGTTTACCAAACCGGGAGTATGCTGATGGCCTCAACCTACGAAACCGTTTCCGGCATTATCTCATCGAGCAGCGACGTCCCCGTGGAGCAGATCACGCCGCAGTCTCATGTCATGAAGGATCTCGGCGTCGACAGCCTCGCCTTCCTGGATATCACCTTCGAGATCGACCAGACGTTCGGCATCAAGCTTCCCGTCGAAGAGTGGATGGCCCGGGTCAACGAGGGCAAGGACAAGGGCGACGACTATTTCATCGTCGGCAACATCTGCGCCCAGATCGACTCCCTGCGCGTCGCTGCCGCGCAATAACGACCGACAATGCGTTTAGAATACTTCCAAATGCTCGATGAGATCGAGGCGCTCGACGCCGAGCAGGCCTCTCTCGTGGCGGTGGCGCGCGTACCCATCGAAAGCCCTGTCTTCGAAGGGCACTTTCCCGGCTATCCCATCATGCCGGGCGTACTTCTTCTCGAAACCATGGCGCAAGCCGCCGGGTATCTGCTCATGACGCTCGACGGCTTCACGCGGATGCCGTTCTTCGCGTGCGCCAAGACGGCGAACTTCCGCTCGTTCGTGGCCCCCGGCTCGATATTGAAGGTGAGCGCATCGCGCATTCATGCGGGCTCCGGCTACGCGGTCATGTCGACCACCCTCGACTGCGAGGGCAAGCGCGTCAGCGATGCCCAGCTCACCATGCGCACCACGGCCTTTCCTTCAAGCGCACTCGAGCAGCATGTCCGGCGGGAGGGCGAACGGCTCGGCTTCCTGAAGCCGGCAGAGGCGAGCCGATGAGGCGAGGGCGCGAGGAAGTCTGGATAACCGGCATCGGGCTTGTCAGCTCGCTCGGCGAAGGCGCGGACGTACATTGGCAAAAGCTCGGCCGTCCGATCGCACCCGAGCCGGTTGTCGACCACGAGCGCTTCGCGCCCTACACGGTTCATCCCCTCGCGGACATCGACTTCGCGCATCAGATCCCCCGCACCAGCGACCAGCGCCAGATGGAGCGCTGGCAGAGAATTGGCGTCTATTCCGCAGGGCTCGCGCTCGCCGACGCCAATATTGCCGGAGATCAGGAGCTCCTCGAACGGACGGATCTGTGCATCGCGGCCGGCAACGGCGAGCGGGACCTCGCCCTCGATTCGCGCATCCTCGCCGGAAGCGGCGCGGAGGGACCCACGGGCGCCTATCTCAATCAACAGCTCGCGACAGGGCTGCGCCCCACGCTCTACCTCGGGCAGCTTTCGAACCTGCTCGCAGGCAACATCTCCATCGTTCACAAGGCGACCGGATCGTCGCGCACCTTCAAGGGCGAAGAGATGGCCGGCGTGTCGGCGGTTGCTGACGCCGTCCACAGGATCGAGGCCGGGCAAGGCGAGGTGTTCCTCGTCGGCGGAGCGCTCAATGCCGAGCGCGAGGATGCGCTTCTCGGTTCGGAGCTTGCCGGCGCCCTGTGCAGCGGGCCTTATCGGCCCGTCTGGAAGCGCCGCGACCAGGGCGGCGGCCTCGTGCTGGGCAGCCTCGGTGCGTTTCTGGTTCTCGAGGCCAGAGGGCACGCTCACGCCAGGGGCGCGGTGCCTTATGCACGCCTTTCCACCGTTCTCTCGGATCGCTCGCGCCGCAGGCCCGGAGAAGCGTCCGCCGCCGCGGCCCGGCTCTTCAGCCGCCTTCCGCTCGATCCGGACACCCCCAATATCGGCATACTGTCGGGCGCGAGCGGAGCCGAGCCCGCAACAGCAGAAGAGCTGCAATTCCTCGCCGGCATCGAGCGGCGCGGGTTCAACCCGCAAGTGAGAGCGTGGGGAAGCCTGCTCGGTCATTCGCTCGAAGCGCATTTCGTGGCGGGCCTGGCGCTGGCGGCCCTGGCGATGTCCAACGATGCCTTCTACCCGCCTTTCGGCACATCCGAGGTCGAGACCCCGTCCAACCTGCGCGTCGACCGGATTCTCGTCACCGCCTTCGGCCATTGGCGCGGCGAGGCGCTGGCACTGGTGCAATCGGCGTGGTGAGGGCGAGCACCATGGATGGCCCACTCCTCGACCATAAGGGCCGGCCGGTGGTCGTGATCACCGGCGTCGGCCTCGTGACGTCGCTCGGCGTCGGCGCATCCGATTGCTGGACCAGGCTCCTGGCCGGGCAGTCGGGCGTGAAGTCCATCACGCGCTTTCCGACCGAGGGGCTGCGAACCACCATCGCCGGCACCGTCGATGATATCGCCGTCGCCCCCACGTCCGCCCACGATCTTTCGACCGCCATTGCCGAGGCCGCAGCCAGCGAGGCGATCGCCCAGGCGGGCATTGGCCGCGCATCCTATTTTCCCGGCCCGCTGATCGTCGCAACGCCGCCCTCCGAGCTCGAGTGGCCCCACCTCGGCAAACTCCACGGCGCCGGCCGGGACGAGGAGCTCGCGGGATACCGGCGTATTCTTGCAAACGCCCGGACGGGCGCGTTCGCGAGCCTGGCGCGGCATGTGCGGTTCGCCTCCATCGCCGACCGCCTGCAGGAGCGGTTCGGCACTCAGGGAGAGCCCCTTTCGGTCTGCACCGCATGCGCGTCGGGGGCGACGACGATCCAGCTCGGTCTGGAGGCGATCCGGCGCGGCGACACCGAGGCGGCCCTCTGTGTCGGCACCGACGCGACGGTCCACCCCGAAGGACTGATCCGTTTCTCTCTTCTTTCCGCCCTGTCGACGGCCAACGAGCAGCCGCAAAAGGCTTCGAAGCCCTTCTCGAAGAACCGGGACGGCTTCGTCATGTCCGAAGGCGCCGGCGCGCTCGTGCTCGAATCCTACGCTGCGGCGAAGGCGCGCGGCGCGAGAATTCTGGCCGTCGTGCGCGGATGCGGCGAGAAGGCCGACGACTATCACCGGACCCGCTCGAAACCGGATGGCGCGGCGATGATCGGCGCCAATCGCAAGACACTCGCCGCCGCCGGGGTCGAGCCCGAGCAGAACGACTACATCAACACCCACGGCACCAGCACCCCCGAGAACGACAAGATGGAGCACCTGTCGCTTCGGGCAGTCATGGGCGACCATCTGGCGCGAACCCCGATCAGCTCGAACAAGTCCGTCGTCGGCCACACGCTGATTGCGGCCGGCTCGGTGGAAGCGGTTTTCTCCGTGCTGACGCTCGAGACCGGCATGCTGCCGCCGACTATCAACTACGACGAGCCGGATCCAGATCTTCCGCTCGACGTGGTGCCCAACGTCAGCCGGCCCGCCCGCGTATCGACGATCATCTCCAACTCGTTCGGCTTCGGCGGCCAGAACGTGTGCGTCGTCTTTTCGGGAGAGCCCACATGACCTCATGCCAACACGGCCTCACAACCATCGGAACAGGTCCTCATCATGTACGGTAGCGAAGGCGAGCGGATGCGCAGCACGACCATTCGGGCAGCCGAGCTTCACGGCCAGCGCCATGTCGTCGTCAACGTGGTCGACGACGTGCCGCCGCCCAAACCCGATGAGGTTAAGATCCGCATCGGCGCCGTGGCGCTCAATCATATCGACGTGTGGAGCTGGCGAGGAATGGCCTTCGCCAAGCGCGAATTGCCGATCATTCTCGGAGCCGAGGCGGCCGGCGAGGTCGTCGACGTGGGCGATGCGGTCGAGGATCTCTTCCGCGGCGACACGGTGGCGATCTACGGCGCGAGAACCTGCGGCACCTGCGCGCCTTGCCGCGAGGGTCGCGACAATTTCTGCGAAGGGCCGCAGGCGATGTACGGCTTTCATATCGACGGCTTCCTGCGTACCCATGTCAACGTGCCCGCGCGCATCGCCGTCAAGGCGCCGAAGGGGCTCGATGTGATGGCGGCCGCCTGCGCGCCAATCACGTTCGGGACCGTGGAGCACATGCTGTTCGACAATGCCGGACTCAAGGCCGGAGAGACGGTGCTCGTTCACGCAGGAGGCAGCGGCATCGGAACCGCGGCAATCCAGCTCGCCAAGGCCGTGGGCGCGACCGTGATCACGACGGTCGGCACCGCAGAGAAGGCGAAGAAGGCCGCGGCCCTTGGCGCCGATCACGTCATCAACTACCGCGAGGAGCGGGTCGAAGGACGCGTGCGGAAAATCACGGGGCGGCGCGGCGTCGACGTCGTATTCGAGCACGTCGGGCCGGCGACCTGGGAAGGCAGCATCATGTCTCTCAAGCGCGGCGGTCGCCTCGTGACCTGCGGCTCGACCACCGGCGTCGCGCAGAGCACCAACCTCTACCTGCTGTTCCAGCAGCAGCTGCGACTCATCGGCAGCTTCGGGTGCCGCATGCAGAACATGCGAGACGTCATGGAAAAGATGGCCAAGGGCCTCGTCGCTCCAACGATCGACACCGTCATTCGCCTCGACGAGATCGAGAAGGGCTTGGCGCGTCTCGAAGCGCGCGACGTGTTCGGAAAAATCGTGGTGGCCCTCTAACATTTCGAGAGCTGATGTGAGCAATCCGGCAGAACAAAACGAGGTTTGGATCACGGGCGTGGGGCTCGTGAGCTCGCTCGGGGCCGACGCCAACGAGCACGCCGAACGGCTTTTCTCGGGCGCCCCCGTCGTGCCCGTCGTCGACGAGACCCGCTATGCGCCCTACTCCGTGCATCCCCTGACGGAGCTCGACTTCTCGAAACAGATCCCGAAGAAGAGCGATCAGCGGCAAATGGAGCTGTGGCAGCGGATCGGCGTGCACGCGGCCGGGCTGGCGCTCTCCGACGCCGGCATCGCCGGGCACCCCGATCTGCTCGACCGAACCCATCTCGTTGTCGCCGCCGGCAGCGGCGAGCGTGACACCAAGGTCGATTGCGAGGTTCTCGACAAGCTCGGCCCCCGCGACGACGCGGCACTCCTGGCCAAGGAAGTGCTGCCGAGTGCCCTGCGCCCGACCTTGTTTCTGGCCCAGCTCTCCAACATGCTCGCCGGCAACATCTCGATCGTGCACAATGTCACCGGCTCGTCGCGAACGTTCATGGGCGAGGAGATGGCGGGCCTTGCGGCCATGGAGAACGCGTTCCGCCGCATTGCCGCCTCGCAAGCCGATGTCGTTCTCGTTGGTGGTGCGCTCAACGCCGAGCGGGAGGATATGCTGCTCGGCTACGAGATCGGCCACAACCTGTGGCGCGGCCCCGTCCGGCCGGTATGGGAGCGGCGCGACGACGGCGGCGGCTTCAGTCCCGGCAGCATGGGCGCCTTTGTCGTGCTCGAATCTGCCGCGCATGCAGAAGCCCGAGGCGCCAAGCGCTATGCGCGCCTGACCGCGATCGAAACCGACCGGGCAAACCGGGAGCCGGGAGAGGTTATGCACACTCTGCTGCAGCTTCTCCCGCGCCTGAACCGCGAGAGTCTGGCCGGCCCGCTTCTGGTCCTGAGCGGCGCCAGCGGCGCTGAGCCGGCGACCAAGGAAGAGCTCGTCTTTCTCACCCGCCTCGCCGCACGCGATCGGGTGGTCGCGGCACGCGCCTACGGCAGCCTGCTCGGACATGGTGTCGAAGCCCACTTCCCGATGGGCGTGGCGCTGGCCGCCCTGGCGCTCGAGCATAAAGCCTCGCTCCCGCCCTCGGGGCCAGCCGATATCGAGGGCCCGCTCTCGACGCCGCTCGAGCATGTGCTGGTCACCGGCGTCGGCCATTGGCGGGGCGAAGGCCTTGCACTCGTCGAAGCAATCCAGTGAGGCCGCAATGAGCACGGCATATCGTGACAGCAAGGGCCGTCCGCGCGTTGCCGTGACGGGCATGGGGGTCATCACCTCGCTCGGTGAGGGCAAGAGGGACAACTGGGCCGCGCTGACGCAGGGGCGGTCCGGCATCCGGTCCATCACCCGGTTTCCCACCGATGGCTTGCGCACGACCATCGCCGGCACCGTCGATTTTCCGAGCACCCGGCCCTACTCCGCCGCCGCGCTCTCGACGGACATGGCGCTCGCCGCCGGCAGCGAGGCCATCGGCCAGGCGCGCATCGGGTCGAAGGCGGCCTTTCCGGGGCCGCTCTTCCTGGCGACGCCTCCCGCCGAGATCGAATGGCCGCAACGCAGAGCCCTCTACGAGGCATCGTCGGAGCCGGCTCAAACGGGTTACAAGCGCCTGCTGGCCGCCGCGCGCGCGTCCGATTGGAGCGAGCTGCAGGCGCTTTGCCAATTCGCCAGCGTCGCCGAGCATGTGGCCCGCGGGCTCGGCACGCGCGGGCTGCCGGTCTCGGTCTCGACGGCCTGCGCCTCTGGCGCGACGGCGATCCAGCTCGGCGTCGAAGCTATCCGCCGCGGCGATACCGAGGCCGCGCTCTGCATCGGCACCGACAGCTCGGTGCAGATCGAGGCCCTGATCCGCTTCTCGCTCCTCTCGGCACTCTCGACGCGCAACGACGCGCCGGCCGGAGCCTCACGCCCGTTCTCGAAGGATCGTGACGGGTTCGTGATGGCCGAAGGAGCGGGCGCCTTGGTGCTCGAGTCCTACGAGGCGGCGCGTGCGCGCGGCGCCGAGATCCTGGGCGAGGTTCTGGGCTGCGGCGAGAAAGCCGACGATTATCACCGCACCCGCTCCAAGCCCGACGGCACGGCGATCATCGGAGCGATCCGCAACGCGCTCGCGGACGCCGGCGTCGACCCCCGGCGGATCGACTACGTCAATGCCCACGGCACGAGCACGCCCGAGAACGACAAGATGGAATACCTGTCGCTGCATGCGGTGCTGGGCGACCATCTCGCGGCCACGCCGGTCAGCTCGAACAAATCGATGATCGGCCACACGCTCTCGGCTTCGGGGGCGATAGAGGCCGTGTTCTCGCTGCTCACCATCCGCAACGGCGTGTTGCCGCCGACCATCAACTGCACGACGCCCGATCCCGAAATCCCGATTGACGTCGTCGCGAATATCGCCCGCACGGCGCGGGTGAGGACGGTGCTTTCGAACTCGTTCGGTTTCGGCGGGCAGAACGCCTCCCTCGTGCTGGGCGCCGCCGAACCCGACCCGGCCTGACCTTGACGTGGAGCAGCAAAGGCACGGCGCTTTTTATCCCACAATGTTCTAATTTGCTTCCGATCTGAATTCTGATTCGCGCCATGGCGGGTTTCGAGGCGCACGAGATGTCCGGCAGAGGAAAACAGGAAATGTCTCGACGCGCATCGGCGCCATTGGCATCGGCCGGACTATTCGCGGCCTTCGCAGGCTTGGCCTTCTTCGCTCCCTTGCCGGCGTCTGCGGCCGATCTCGGCGGCGACTGCTGCGCCGATCTCGAAGAGCGCGTGGCCGAGCTCGAGGCCACGACCGCCCGCAAGGGCAACCGCAAGGTCTCCCTCACCGTCTCCGGCTATATCGCCCAGGAGATCACGGTGTGGGACGACGGCACCGAGAGCAACGTTTACATCCACGGTCTCGGCCCCACACAAGCCTCGCACGTCAAGTTCAACGGCCAGGCGACCATCGCGCCGGGTTGGACCGCGGGCTACATGCTGCGCATCCAGGATCTGACCGGCAACGCCTTCGCCGGCGGCGACAACGCCATCAACCAGCTCAACGGCAGCAACAACGGCAACCTCAACACGCAGATGTCGTTCTGGTATCTGCAGAGCGAGAGCCTCGGCAAGCTCAGCGTCGGCCGCCTCGCCCATGCCGCCAAGAGCGCGGGGATGTTCACGGACCTCTCCGGCACGCAGATCATCGACAATTACACCTTCCTCGCCGGCTTCCCGCAGTTTCGCCTCCGCACCTCGTCGGGCGAGCTTTCGTCCTTGACCTGGGGCCAGCTTGGCTTCTGCTACACGCAGGGCGCTCCCCTCGGCGGCGACTGCAACGGCATCGTCATGAACGGCGTGCGCTACGACACGCCCACGTTTGCCGGCTTCTCCGCTTCGGCGAGCTGGGGCGAGGACGACTTCTGGGAGCTCGCGGCCCGCTACTCGGGTGAGATCGCGGGCTTCAAGGTGGCGGCCGGTGTCGGGTACACCTCCATGACCAGCGAGACCACCTCCTTCGTCGTCCCCGCAGACCACAAGGATTCCGAGTTCTTCCAGGCCGGCGCCTACGTCCAGCACCTCGCCACCGGCCTCTTCCTGCACGGCATCTACGGCAACGAGGACAACAACGGCACTGCGCTGACCTCGGGACGCCTGGAGCCCGACAGCGACCACTACTATGTCAAGGCCGGCATCCGCCGCAAAGTCCTGCCCCTCGGCGCCACCATCGTCTACGGCGACTATGCCCGCTACAACGACCAGCTCGGCCCCGCCGCAATCAACATGGGCGCCACCTCGAGCACGCTCGAGCGCATCGGCGGCGGCATCGCCCAGGAGATCGACGCCGCGGCCATGACGGTCTACCTCAAATACCAGCACTATCAGGCCGATATCGACGGCATCTCCGACCTCGACAATCTCGAGGACGCTGACTTCGTCAGCTTCGGCGGCCTCATCAACTTCTGAGGGCAGGATCGGCGCAGACGCCTTTGCGCCGCCGCATTCAGGACCTCTGTCGAGGTGAGGCCGGCCCGCGCGCTCTCTTAACCCAGGTCAACGCCGACCGCTTCGATCCTTGGCTTACTCTCGGTGTCTGCTGCAGAGGCCGTGACCTTGACCGGGAAGGCCCGGCGGGCATGGTTTTCCGCTGAGACCGAGGACCTACCGATGAACATCGCGGCAATCGTGTATGAAGGCAATCAGGGCTCGACCGTCGACACGCTCTTGGCCAGCGTCAGCTACTGTCTGCGTCAGGCCGGATGGAAACTGGCCGGTGCCGTGCAGTCTCCGGGGGCGGTCCGCAACAGCCGTTGCGAAATGACGCTCGAGGACCTGGCCACAGGCGCTTGCATCGAGACGTCCGACACCCTCGGCCCGAACGCCGCCGGCTGCCGGCTCGACACGGAGGCGCTCGAGGACTCGGTCGGCCTCGCCACCTCGTCTCTCGATCCCGAGACGAAGCTCGTGGTCGTCAATCGTTTCGGCAAACGCGAAACGGAAGGTCATGGCTTCCGCGACATGATCGAGAACGCGGTCTCCCTGGACGTGCCGGTTCTCATCGGGTTGAAAAAGATCCATCTCGAGGCATGGACCGATTTCGTCGGTAGCGATCCGCTTCTGTTGCCGACCGATGTGGACGAGGTTCTAAGCTGGTGCGAGGCGGCCGCATCAAGCACGCCATCCCCTTGAAGCCCGATCTCGCCAAGCGGGCTGGTCCCATAATTGGATGGGCCGTGACGTGAGGACTTCCATGCGGCCGTGAGGAACGGTCGCGCAGCAGGTCTTATGAATTTTGCAAGCTCTTGCAAACGAGCCGAGGTGTGAACGACCGCACCCGTCCGGCTCGCCGATGCTCGATCGAATAATGACGCTGGTCTAGAGTCGTTCCGACTTAGATGGAAACATGGTCATGCGAGCAATTGGCGTGTCTGGATCCCGGCCGTCCATGCGGAGCATGGCTCCGCCATGATGCCGGGATGACGTCATTTGTATGCAGGCCGGCTACGCAAACTCAACGTCACTCCGGCGAAGGCCGGAGTCCAGACACGCTTCCGCATACCGA
>ERZ795041.16-NODE-16-length-68119-cov-8.314498_pt1 | contig 68119 bp, 54 predicted proteins | sample MGYA00375125_ERZ795041 | MGnify/ENA primary metagenome ERZ795041 (study PRJEB30170, sample SAMN03074214) | activated sludge metagenome | biome: Common Effluent Treatment Plant; feature: Wastewater; material: Activated sludge; isolation source: activated biomass in a...
AGGTAGGAGGTGGCCCTGTGCCCTGCCCGGGGTGGAAGCAGGGCCTGGCGGGTTACCCGTTCGTTGCGCGGCACGCAAGAGCACAAGGGGCAGGCCGAAACGCGCGCCAGACGGTTGGAGCAGTTCATCGGTATATTGGAACGCGGCGAAACGTTCTACCGAACAACCTTGCCATGAGCGACCACGAAGTACGCACCACCCGGATCATCGCCGCCCCGTGCGGGCGGGTCTTCGCCGCATGGACCGATCCCGCGCAATTGGAGCATTGGAGGGGGCCGACCGGTTTCACCAACACCATCCATCGAATCAGGCCCAAAACACACGCCAGCGTCCACGCTCGTATGCCTTGCACCATCATTGTAGCGCACAAGGGCATGGTCTTCCACGAACTTGCAACGTCCACTCATGAAGATACTGGCTGCGTAGTGACGACACGAGCGTGGACGCTCGCGTCAGAGATAGGGCGTTCAATGGGAAATAGCATGAACCTGAATTGAATACACGATTTGAAGATCACATGAGCGCGAACAACCCCAAGCAACAAGAGATCCTCTCCTTCGAGACCGCCAAGGACTGGGAAACCTGGTTAGCCAAGCACCACGCGACCTCCAAGGGCGTGTTCATCCGCGTGGGCAAGAAGGGCAGCGGCATCCGCTCCATCACCTGCCCCGAAGCCCTGGAAGTGGCGCTGTGCCATGGTTGGATCGACGCCATACGGAAAAGCAATGATGCCAAGACCTTCCTGCAGCGCTATGCCCCGCGCGGCCCGCAGAGCATTTGGAGCGAGATCAACAAGAAGTCCGTGCAAGCCTTGATCAAGGCCAATCTGATGCACCCGGCGGGGCTTGCTGCCGTGGAGCGTGCCAAGGAAAATGGACAATGGAACAAGGCTTATGCACCGGCCAGCAGCATCACCGCGCCGCCTGATCTGGAGGCCATGTTGAAGAAGAACAAGAAGGCCCGCGACTTCTTCGCCACGCTGAAAGGCAGCAACCGTTACGCCTTTCTGCACCGGCTGCATACGGCCAAGAAGGCCGAAACGCGCGCCAGACGGTTGGAGCAGTTCATCGGCATGTTGGAACGCGGCGAAAGGTTCTACTGAACAACCTTGCCATGAACGATCGCGAAGTACGCACCACCCGTATCATCGCCGCTCCATGCGAACGGGTCTTTGCCGCGTGGACCGATCCCGCGCAATTGGCGCGTTGGTGGGGGCCGAACGGTTTCACTAGCACCTTCCATCGTTTCGAGCTGAAGCCGGAGGGTATGTGGGAGTTCACCATGCACGGCCCGAACGGCATGGACTTCCATAACACCTGCGTATTCAAACGCATCGAACCGCCCGGCTACCTGGAGTTCGACCACTTTAAGGAAATGCACTTCTACAAGGCCATGGTGACGTTCACCGAAGTACCCCGGGGAACCCGCATCGATTGGGTCATGCGCTTCGATACGGCAGAGGAGCTCGCACCGATCCGCACGTTCATCGAGCAGGCGAATGAGGAGAACCTGGACAAGCTCGAGCAACTATTGAACGAGTACCGATGAACGAACACGATCCAGGCTCAAGCCCCGGAATGACATCCTCAACTCGGGCGGGCGTCCGCGCTCGTGCGTATGGCATCCTCGTTCAGGTGATCAGGACAGGAGCGTTGACGTGCGTGCAAGACATGGGGAGGATGGACTCCAGGGATTGTTCTCTAATTTTGTAAGAGTCATCTGCCTACGCGCAAAATGAAGTCCATCAAGCGGTTCAGGTCCTTCAAGGAGTTAAAAGCCTTTGAAAGCAGCACAGAAACCCAACTGGTCATTCAGAAGAGACACCACGCATTCGAAAAGCTCATCGACCAGCTTCGATCCCGGATAACAGCTAAGCGACGAAGCGCAAGGTCATGACATGGAAGAGGAGCTGAAGAAGAACCTGCTTTTGGTCTGCTCTGAATTTCAGCGCAACGAAGTTCGATATCTGCTGGTTGGAGGTGTGGCGGTGGCACTCCATGGCTACTACCGGCATTCCATGGGACCAATGGGCCTGCTCACCTCCAAGCCGGACATCGATCTTTGGTTCGAACCCACCTACAAGAACTATTTCAAGTTGCTCGGCGCTTTGGCCGCGATCGGATCGGATGTTTCGGAATTCCAGCAGGAAACGGACCCGGACCCCAAACACGCGTTCTTCAGACTTGACTTGGGCGAATTCACCTTGGATGCGCTTCCCTGCATCAATGCGAACATCCCATTTGCCAAGGCGTACCGACGAAAAGAAACCGTCGATCTGAACGGGATCCCGATCATGTACATCGGGTATGAAGACCTGGTGGAGGACAAGCGGAGTTTGGGCCGTAAGAGCCTGTTTGGGATCTCTTCAAACTCGTCCTCCGGTCTCTTTTCCGCCCATGCTTCGCCGGGAAATGATCCCGTAGACACCGCTACGCGATGATTTTCCGGCTGCACCTGATCGAAAAATAGCCTCGGAGTCCTTCGTTCAAGAGATCCCAAACAGGCTCTAAGAAGGACGAGGAGGACCTCAAGCACCTGAGACGACTTCGCGGGGAGGTATAGCGAGAAACAAGCGCAGGTCACGCCACCCACATAGCGGGCGGAACACGCAACGATCGGATCATGCGCTTCAACACAGCGGATGAACTGGTGCCGATCCGCGGGTTCATCGAGCGGGCGAATGAGGATAACCTCGATCGGCTGGAACGGCAATTGACCAAGAAATCCTGAAACCCCATGCTTTACGCACTCTTGATCCCCGCCGGCCTCAGCGCCGGTCACCTCAAGGGGCTTCCCTTTGGGATATGAGGTCTTTCCCGGCAACACTTTCGAGGGCAAGACCATGTTGCCCATGCTCGACTCCTTCGTGACTGTCCGCGGGGTGAAGCATCCGGTGATGGTGGCCGATAAAGACCAGCGAACTTTTGACGCAAACTGAAGTAATTGGCCCAAATCAGGAAGGGAAATTCGGGCGGGGACCGCCTTAACCTTTTCCCCGGCCCGCCCATCTTCATGACCCAGGTTCCGATTCTCCCCACCGGGTCCCGAGGAGCATCCGGGACCACCTTGGTGCCATAGCTGCGCTTGTTCCCGCCGCTACGGCGGATCCCGGCGATCCGGAAGCGCCGTGCCATTCCGTGCCGTTGGATCACAGGAAAGCCAAGGCGCACCCGTCGAAATAGAATGAATCTATACAACCGGGCGCAAGCCGTGCCGGTGCTGGAAATACCGTGGAGTGAGCTGCGTTCACAGCGCTTCCAATTCCTTGTTTTCATGACATAGATCATATTTTTAGCTGAGCTTTGTTGATATCATAGCGTTGCCGATTCCCTTCACCATGCAACCGAACAACGGAGAACTGAAACCCCTGGACCACTGGATCCGCGTCTGCAAGGAACACGCCTTCGACCTGCAGTTCACCCGCGCGCGGAAATGGAAGGAGGAACATGCCGACGGCGTGGTGGTGGGCTACATGCCGGTGTACTTCCCCCGGGAGGTGATCCACGCCGCGGGCGGCCTGCCGGTGGGCATCTTCGGCGGGGGCGACCGCAAGCAGATCATCAAGGGCGACGCCTACTACCAGTCGTACATCTGCCATATCCCCCGCAGCATCATCGACCTGGTGCTGGACAACCACACCGACCACTTCGACGGCTACATCTTCCCGAGCATCTGCGACGTGCTGCGCAACCTCTCGGGCATCTTCAAGCTGAACAAGCTGGGCAAGTTCGTGAAGTACATGGACTTCCCGCAGAACTTCCTGCCCGAGGTGGGCGGCGTGTTCTACCAGCAGGAGATGCAGCACGTGATGCACTACATCAAGGAGCTCAACGGAAAGGAGGTGACGCCCGAGGCCCTGAACCGGTCCATCGCGCTGTACAACACCAACCGGCGGCTGATCGCCCGGATCTATGATATACGTCAGAATCACCCCTGGCGCCTGACCCTGGAGGAACTGTACTATGTGGTGCGCGCCGGCACGGTGATGCCGGTGGAGGAGCACAATGCGATCCTGGAGCAGGTATGCGACCACCTGGAGCGCGGAACGGGCAAGGCGCAGGACAAGATCAAGGTGGTGCTCTCGGGCGCCTTCTGCGAGCAGCCCGCCGTGGGCCTGATCCGCGCCATCGAGGAGGCGGGCTGCTACGTGGTGGACGACGACCTGATGCTGGGCTCGCGCATGATCCTGGGCGACATCGACGCCACCACGGCCGAGCCGCTGAAGGCCATCGCCCACGCCTACATCCACCAGAGCCAGCTGTCCTCCTCCATCTACGACGTGGACAACCCGAAGGAGAACCGCCTGGCCAAGATCGTGAAGGACCGCGGGGCGGACGGCGTCATTTTCGCCTCGGCCAGCTTCTGCGACCCCAGCCTGCTCGACGCGCCGATCTTCCAGAAGGCCTTCGACCGCATGGGCATCCGCTACATCGCGTTCCAGTTCAGCGAGAACATCAACCAGTTCAAGGTCATCAAGGAGCAGGTGGGCGCCTTCTCCGACTCCATCAAACTGTGGGAGGACGAACCCGCGGGCGCCGCGCTAACGAACTAACACCAGAGGCACATGGCACAGGAAGTCCAGAAGGAAAAGAGCATGATCCTCCAGAAGGAGATGATCGAAGGGCTCTTCAACGACCTCACCTCGGCGAAGGAGAAAGGCCGCAAGGTCTGCTACACGTTCGTGCCGGGCAACCTCTCGGAGCTGATCCGCACGTTCGACATGCTGCCGGTGTACCCGGAGATCAACGCCCTGCAGAACGCCATGCGCAAGAAGTCCGCCGGCTACATCCGCGAGGCGGAGAAGCATGCGCACAGCGAGGACGTGTGCACCTATGTGAAGTGCGACGTGGGCATGCTGCTCAAGGGCAACATCGGCCCCACGGGCCAGAAGCTGCCCGAGCCGGACGTGCTGCTGCTGAGCTACACGGGCTGCTTCACCTTCATGAAGTGGTTCGAGACGCTGAAACGGGAGTATCCGGACACCAAGGTGATCATGGTGCACACGCCCTACCAGGAGAACGGCGTGATGACCCCGGAGATGACCCAGTACATGGTGAAGCAGTTCCGCGAGGAGGTGATCCCGAAGATGGAGGAGGTCACCGGCATCAAGTACGACGAGGAAAAGCTGAAGCGACACCTGGAACTTTCGCGCGAGGCCGAGGACTGGATCACCAAGATCTTCGACACCACCAAGCACCGCCCCTCGCCGATCGATGCCTACTTCGCGGGGGTCTACTACATCGGCCCGATCAACATCGGCTTCCGCGGCACGCAGGAGGCGGTGGACTACTACAAGGAACTGTACAGCGAGATCCAGGAGCGCATCCGCCTGGGCCTGGGGCCGGTGACGCCCGAGGGCGAGATGAAGGAGGAGAAGTTCCGCCTGGTGGTGGAGGGCCCGCCCAACTGGACCAGCTTCCGCGAGTTCTGGAAGATCTTCTACGACATGGGCGCGGTGATCGTGGCCTCCTCCTACACCAAGGTGGGCGGCGTGTACGACCTGGGCTGGCGGCACGACCCCGAGCGGCCGCTGGAGGCGCTGGCCGAGTACTGCATGAACTGCTACACCAACCTGAACATCCCCCAGCGCGTGGCCCTGCTCTCCAAGTGCATCACTGAGTACCAGGCGGACGGCTACGTGACCAACTCCATCAAGAGCTGCAACTCCTTCTCCGCAGGCCAGCTGGCCATGATGCGCGACCTGGAGGACAAGCTGGAGGTGCCCGTGGGCTTCATCGAATCGGACCTGGTGGACCCGCGCTACTTCTCCTACTCGAACATCAAGAACCGGCTTGAATCCTACTTCCAGATGCTGGCGCAGCGGAAGATGTTCGAGGCGGCCGAAACCACGAAAGCCTGATCCCCCGCACCATGAAGAACTACTATCTGGGCATCGACCTCGGCTCCACCACCTCCAAGGCGGTGATCATCGACGAGCAGGACGCGATCATCGGCCGCGGCATCACCAACACGCGCGCCAACTACAAGGTGGCGGCGGACATCGCCCGCGACGAGGCCATCTACGACGCGCGCTTCACCCTGCTGCAACAGCGGGTACCGGCCGAGCAGATGGCGCGGCCCGAGTACCAGCGGTACATGCACGACCTGAAGAACGTGTTCAAGTACGGGCAGTTCAAGCGCAGGATGGAAAGCCTGGAGAAGCTGCTGGTGAGCACCGTGGAAGGCTACACCCATGCCGACAAGGCCGCGATCCTGGAGAAGCTCAAGGAGATCATCGAGACCATCCGGCCGCAGATCCACCGGGGCTTCATCCACGAAGACCTGGGCTCGAAGAACCAGTTCTTCCGCGACATCGTGAGCGAGAAGTACAACGCCCAGGTGGAGGAGAAGGGGCGCAGCTTCTACGAACCGCTGATGCTGGCCTTCGACAAGAGCATCACCCCGGTGGAGAACGAGATGGTACACTACGATTTCGCCGAGCTGATGGCCGAGTCGATGGCCGCGCTCGAGGAGAAGTACAGCGCGTTGGCGGAAGGCGCTGCCGGGGCGGATGCCGCACTGGAAGCCGTGCGCCAGCACTACCGGGAGGTGGAGCAAACGCTGCGGCCGCACGTGGCGGACATCGCCGGGGAGGAGATCAACATCGCCCGCATGGTGGGCACCGGCTACGGGCGCGCGCTGCTGCCCTTCCCGGCGGACTGCATCAAATCGGAGATCCTCTGCCACGCCTTCGGCGCCCATGCCGTGTTCCCCAAGACGCGCACCGTGCTCGACATCGGCGGGCAGGACACCAAGGCCATCCAGGTGGACAGCCACGGGCTGGTCACCAGCTTCCACATGAACGACCGCTGCGCGGCGGGCTGCGGCCGCTACCTGGGCTACATCGCCGACGAGTTCGGCCTGTCGCTCAACGAGCTGGGCACCGAGGCCAACAAGGCCACCAAGGAAACCACCATCTGCTCCACCTGCACGGTGTTCGCCGGTGCCGAGGTGAAGGAGCTGCTGCACAACGGCGAGGAACGGCCCAACATCCTCGCGGGCCTGCACAAGGCCATCGTGCAGCGGGCCATGTCGCTGATCGCCCGCTCGGGCGGGGTGCGCAACGAGTTCACCTTCACCGGGGGCGTGGCCCGCAACCAGGCCGTGCTCAAGTATGTGAAGGAGATGGTGCGCCACGCCTACGGCGACCTCACGATGAACATCCACACCGATTCCATCTTCATGGGCGCGCTCGGCGCCGCCATGCTCTCGCGCCGGAACATCAACGTGGACCTGCCCGCCGGAAAGGCCGTGGCCGAAACCGAAGGTGCCGAGTGAACCCCCAAACGACCAGAACGCCATGGCCATGAACACCCTGATGACCGATGAACAGGACCGCTACGTACACACCATGGGCGTGGACGTGGGCGCGAGCTACGTGAAGGTGGTGCTGTTGCGCTACGACCGCCTGGGGCAGGACCACCGGATCCTGGACAAGGTGGCCGAGAAGCTGCGCAAGCGCGACCCCAAGGACGTGGTGCAGGTGTCCGTGGACCTGATGCTGCAGCGCAACAAACTGGACTACGACCGCGACATCGCCTACCTGGCCTCCACGGGCGAAGGCGAAATGGTGGCACGGAAGACCGGCCACTTCTACAGCATGACCTCGCACGCGCGGGGCGGCATCCACTTCGTGCCCGGCGCACGCACCGTGGTGGACATGGGCGGCCTGTACGTGCGGGCCATCAAGGTGGATGAGCGCGGCAAGGTGGTGGACTACAAGATGACGGGCCAGTGCGCCTCCGGGTCGGGCCAGTTCATCGAGAACATCTCGCGCTACCTGGGCCTGGCCATCGAGGAGGTGGGCGAGATCTCCCTGAAGGCCGACCAGCCCGAGGTGCCCTCGGGCATCTGCGCGGTGCTGGCGGAGACCGACGTGATCAACCTCGTCTCCAAGGGCCTCTCCACCCCGAACATCGTCAAGGGCATCAACCTCTCCATTGCCGGGCGCGTGGTGAAACTGCTCGGCGCCCTGCGGGCCGAATCGCCCATTGCGCTGGTGGGCGGCATGGGCATGAACGTGGGCATGGTGCAGGCCATTGAGGAGACCGCCGCGGAGAACAAGAAGAAGACCTACGAATTCCTCTCGCACCCGGACGCCATCTATTCCGGCGCGCTGGGCGCCGCGCTCTGGGGCGGGTACCGCCACTTCAAGCTGAAGCAGAAACAGGCCGTGATGGCCGTGTGAACCCCGCGCCATGAACCCGCTGCAAGCCGAACGCCCGCTGGGGCCCGTAGTGCCGAACCTGGCCACCCTGCTGCACCGCAATGCGGAACGCTTCGCCGGGCGCACCGTGTTCCGCGCCCGCAATGCGCAAGGGAACTTCGAGGGCATCACGTGGGAGCGCTTCCATGCGGACATCCTGAACATCGCGCACAACCTGCGCCACCGCTTCGGTTTCAAGCCCGGCGACAAGCTGGTGATCTTCTCGCCCAACCGCCTGGCCATGCTGGAGCTGGAGCTGGCCGTGATGGCCTCGGGCGGCATCGCCGTGCCCATCTTCGCGTTCTTCCATACCGATACGGCCGAGCTGCTGATCCGCCACTGCGGCGCCCGCTTCCTGGCCGTGGCAGGCGAACTGCAGCTCGCGCGCCTGGGCAGCGACCTGGGCCTGGACCGCATCTTCGTGATGGACCCGGGCGTGCCCCAACGCTTCGCGCAGCAGCACGAGTTCGCCGAACTGCTGGCCGCACGGAACAGCACGGACGACCCGCTGCATATCAACGCCGGGGCCGATGAGGTCTGCCTCAACATGTACACCTCGGGCACCATGGGCGTGCCCAAGTGCGTGCAGCTCACCCACGGCAACATCCTCTCCCAGCAGGCCGCGCTGGATGCCGCGTGGAACATCGATGAGCACGACCGCTTCCTCTCCTACCTCCCCTGGCACCACAGCTTCGGCGGCATCTTCGAGCTGTTCAGCGCACTCTCGCGCGGCGCCACCTATACGCTGGAGACCAGCTACGGCAAGGACCCGCAGTCCATCTTCCTCGACTGGCAGGAGGTGCGGCCCACCGTGTTCTTCAGCGTGCCCAAGGTGTACCAGGCCCTGTTCGAACTGGCACGCGCCAGCAAAGAGAACGAGGACATCCTCTTCCACCCGGAGCTGAAGTTCGTCTTCACCGCCGCCGCCGCCCTGCCGGAGGCGTTGTCCAGTGAGTTCGAGAAGCGGAAGATCCCCGTGATCGAAGGCTGGGGCCTCACGGAGACCGCGCCGTGCTGCACGCTCACCGATCCCTCGCTCAAGCGCGAGACCGGCCTGGTGGGCAAGCCGATCCCCGGCGTGCAGGTGCGCATCGGTGCGGAGGATGAGATCCAGGTGAAGGGCCCCAACGTGATGACGGGCTACTACCACAACGACGAGGCCAACGCGCAGGCCTTCACCAACGATGGCTGGTACCGCACCGGCGACGTGGGCGAGATCACGCCCAACGGGCTGAAGCTGATCACCCGCAAGGACCGCATCTTCAAGCTCTCCAACGGGGAGAAGGTGATCCCCACCGACCTGGAGAAGGCCATCGAGCTCAAGTGCCACTACGTGCAGTACGCCGTGGTGGCGGGCAGCGGCGAGGAATACCCCGTGGCGCTGATCTTCCCCAACAAGAAGCTGCTGGAGCACCCGGACTACCAGATCACGCCCGACCAGGGCTGCTTCTGCCCGCGCAGCCTCAACGAGCTGGGGCGCTGCCTCACGGGCTGCCTGCGCATGGCCAACGACAGCATCGGGCAGAAGTTCGCCAAGGTGCGCTCGGCCGCGGTGATCCTCGACGAGCTGTCGCTGGAGAAGAACACGCTGACGCCCTCGATGAAGATGGCGCCCAGGAACGTGATGGACAAATACCGGTCGCACCTGCAGAAACTGTACGGTGCAAGCGTGCCGGTGGACGAAGAGGTGTACGTGATCGAACTGGAACCCGACGGGCACAAGCGCCATGCATAAGATCGAAAGCACCGCCACGCTGAAGGCCATCATGGGCGAGTACTTCCGCTCGCTGGGCTCCGGCGAAAAGAAGATCGCCTGGTGTACCAGCGTGGGCCCGGCCGAACTGCTGCGCGCCGCCGGTTTCGAGGTGTACTTCCCCGAGAACCACGGCGCCCTGCTGGGGGCCACGCGCGCCGCCATGGACCACATCCCCGAGGCGGTGAAGTGCGGCTACTCCGGCCATGTGTGCAGCTACACCACCTCCGACATCGGCGCCTACCTGCGCAAAGAGACTCCGCTGCAGGACCACTACGGGCTGCAAGGCATCCCCAAGCCGGACCTCATCGTGTACAACACCAACCAGTGCCGCGAGGTGCAGGACTGGTTCGGCTTCTTCGCGCGCGAGTTCAAGTGCCCCATTGCCGGGGTGCATCCGCCGCGACACCTGGAGGAGGTAACCGACGCGGAGGTGGCCTTGGTGGTGAAACAGTTCAAGTACCTGGTGCCCATCTGCACGGCCATCACCGGGCAGCCGTGGGACGAGGACCGCTTCAAGGAAGTGGTGAAGCTGAGCAAAGAGGCCACGCTGCTCTGGCAGCGCGTGCTCAAGACCGCGGCCTCGGACACCCCGCCGATCAGCTTCTTCGACGGCACCATCCACATGGGCCCCATCGTGGTGCTGCGCGGCACCGAGATGGCCAAGGCGTACTACGCGCAACTGCTGCAGGAGCTTGAAGGCAAGATCGCCCAGGGCCAAGGCTTCCTCCCCAAGGTGCGCTCGCGCATCTTCTGGGAAGGCATGCCCATCTGGGGCAAGATCCGCATGCTCAGCGACCTCTTCGCCGAGAACGGCGCCGCCGTGGTGGCCTCCACCTATTGCAGCAGCTGGGTGTTCGACCAGTTCGATGAGGCCGACCCCTGGACCTCCACCGCGCGGGCCTACACCGGCATCTTCATCAACCGCGGCGAGGGCGCCAAGATGAAGATGCTCGCCGAGTGGTTCGGCGAGTACGGCATCGACGGCATCGTGTACCACGACAGCAAGACCTGCTTCAACAACTCCAACGCCAAAATGGGCATGCCCGAGCGGCTCAAGGCCATCACCGGCGTGCCATCGCTGATCATCGAGGGCGACCTGTGCGACCTGCGCTTCTTCAGCGAGGGGCAAAGCATCACCAAGATCGAGACCTTCCTGGAGCAGCTCGCGGAAAGCCCGGTCGTACACGGCAGAAAACGAACGGTGCAATGAACATCGGCATCATCGGCGCGGGCCCCGTGGGCATGATCCTGGCGGCCAAACTGCAGGAGGCCGGCTGCAACGTGGCCCTGTGCGAGCGCAACGAGGTGAAGCGCAACAAGATCATGGACGAGGGCCTGGTGCTGCACGGCACCCTGAACTCCACCACGCGCTTCGCGAAGGTCTACGCCAGCATCGCCGAGCTGGCCGAGCTGGACCTGGACTACCTGGTCTTCTCCATCAAGACCTACTCCGTGGCGGATGCGCTGGCGGAGGCGGCGCACCTCAACTCGCCCAAGCTGATGGTGGTGGCCGCCCAGAACGGCATCGATGTGGAGGAGGCGCTGGTGCCCGCCTTCGGCGACTCGAAGATCCTGCGCATGGTGGTGAACTACGCGGGCAACCTCACCGCGCCCAACACGGTGAAGGTCACCTTCTTCATCCCGCCCAACTACATCGGCTCCATCAACGACAGCCATCCGGAGAAGGCCAAGGAGCTGGCGGCCGTGCTCAACCAAGTGGAGCTGCACACCGAGGCGGTGGACTCCTTCGACCTGCTGCGGCGCGTGTGGCACAAGACCATCCTCAACTCCTCGCTCAGTGCGCTGTGCGGCGTGGGGCGCCTCACCATGGCCGAGGCCATGAGCGACGCCGACACCACCGAGCTGATCGAGCAGACCATCCGCGAATGCGTGGAGGTGGCCGAGAAGGAGAAGATCGTCTTCCAGGACGATTTCGTGCGGCAGTGCCTGCGCTACCTCAAGAAAGGCGGCGACCACTTCCCCTCGCTGGCCGTGGACCTGATCAACGGCAGGCGCACGGAGATCGGCCACTTCAACGCCAAGATCGTGGAGTACGGGCGCAAGCACTACGTGCGCACCTCGCTCAACCTCTCCTTCACCAACATGGTGAAGGCCATGAGCAACCGCAACATCGTGTACCGCGTGCCCGGCAGCAGCGGCGACGTGGTGAAGCGCATCATGGACAAGGGCCTGGCCGACCCCAAGGCCGTGCCCGGGCAGTACAAGAAGAAGAACTGTTTCCTGGGCATCGACCTGGGCTCGTCGTACTCGAAGTTCTGCGTGATCGACGAGCAGGGCACCGCGCTCTTCCGCTACTTCCTGCCCACGATGAGCAACGACAAGCAGGCGTTCAAGAACGTGATGCAGGCGATCAACAGCAACTTCAACGTGCAGAAGAGCTGCGCCACGGGCTACGGCCGCAAGCACTTCATCGATTCGGATATCGCCCGCACGGAGATCAACTGCGCGGCCGCCGGCGTCTCCTTCAGCCTGAAAGGCGAGAAGAACATCATCGACATCGGCGGGGAGGACATCAAGGTGATCCGCTGCGACAAGGACGACACGGTGCAGAACTTCTACATGAACGACAAGTGCGCCTCGGGCACCGGCGCCTTCCTCTCGGAGATCGCCGAGCGCGCCGGCATCAACATCGGCGAGATGAGCTCGATGGCCGCGCTCTCCACCTACAGCAAGGAGCTCAACAGCTTCTGCACGGTGTTCGCCAAAACGGAGATCATGAACTGGATCTTCGAGGGCATGTCGCGCGAGGACATCTCCCGCGGCATCTACATCTCCATCTGCAACCGCATGGGCAAGGTGCGGCTCGATCCCGGCGTGCCCACGGTGCTCATCGGCGGGGTGATCGCGCACCACCCCTACCTGAAGGAACTGCTCAGCGAGAAGCTCAAGCGCGACATGGTGATCGCCGCGCACCCGCAGTTCACCGTGTCCTACGGCGCGGCCATCCTGGCCATGGCCGAATACAACAAGCCGCTGCCCGAGATCGCCGTGCCCGAAGCACAGAAGAACTGACCCACGACCACATGGCCACCACAGCGGCATCCGCCTTCCCCGACGCCCGGATCCCCTACGGCACCTGGGGCAGCAGCTACTTTCCCGCCTGGCAGAGCTCGCCCCTGGCCGAGGTCAACATCGGGCAGTTCGCCGGGGAATCCATGGCGCGCATCATGTCCGTGCGCAAGGTGCCCGTGCAGCACCTGGATTACCTCATCATCGGTTCCACCGTGCCCTGGCACTGGAAATTCTGGAACGCCACCCTGGTGGCCGGCTGCCTCGGCAAGCGGCTGCCCGGCTTCCACATGGAGCAGGCCTGCGCCACCGGCCTGCAGGCGGTGGTGCTCGCGGCCGCGCAGGTGCAGGGCGGCAGCAGCGACGCGGTGGGCGTGCTCACCTTCGACCGCACCAGCGACTCGCCCGTGGGCGTGTTCCCCGAGCGCCGCGCCTACCGCCGCACCGAGGTGATCAGCGACGTGTGGGACAACTTCGGCTTCGATCCCTCCACCGGCGGCTCCATGCTGGCCTCCGCCGGCAACGTGGCGCGCAAGCACCGCATCGACCGGCGCGAGATCGACGAGCTCACGGCCCACCGCTACGAGCAATACTTCAAGGGCAAGGAGAGCGGCTTCCTGGAGCGCGTGGCCGTGCCGCTGGACCTGTTGAACGTGCAGGGCAAACCGCTGGGCACCATCAGCGAGGACACCGGCGTGAAGATGATCCATGCCGGAGCGCTGCGCGCCATGCGCGAGCTGGACAGCTGCGTCACCTCCGGCACGCAGACCCATGCCGCCGACGGCATGGCCACGCTGCTGGTGACCACCGCAGACAAAGCGAAGGAGCTGAGCCGCCGCCCGGAGATCGCCATCACGCTCATCGCGAAAGCGGAAGTGCGGGCGGACGCCTCCTGCATGCCCGAAGCGCCCGGCATGGCCGTGCAGAAGCTGCTGGCCCGCACCGGCCTCACCATGGACGACATGGCCGTGGTGAAGGACCACAACCCTTTCGCCGTGAACGACGCCGTGTTCGCCAAGACACTGGGCTACGACTGGCGCAAGATGAACAACAACGGCAGCCCGCTGGTGTGGGGCCACCCGCAAGGGCCCACGCTCACGCGCGTGGTCATCGAGGCCCTGGAAGAAGCCGTGGACCTGGGCGGCGGCCATGTGCTCGTATTCGGTTGTGCCGCGGGCGACGTGGGCATGGCCGCCATCTTCAAGGTTCAATGATCGCACCATGGCATCCGTGACAACACCTTCCACCGCCACCGGCGATCCGCGCAGCACGCAGGGCAATTCCGCCAACGGCGAGGCCGTCCGCGCCATGCGCCCTTCCACCCTCGGGGCATTGGGCCTGGGGTCGGTGCTCGACATCTTCAGCAAAGGCCGCCTGCCGGTGCGCGCCGACGAACTGGTGGACCAGGTGTTCGGGCCCAAGGAGGAGCGCGGCGCCATGGTGATCTCCGGTGCCTGCGGCGTGGTGGGCGCGGGCAAGGTGATGCAGTTCGCCTCGCGGCTGCTGCCCTACGGCGTGCCGGTGATCGCGCTGGACCTGCCCGGCGCCAACGACGGCGTGCAGCAGCAGTTCGACGGCCTGGTGAAGTCCTTCGGCAAGGAAACGGCCAACGCGATCATGAACAACGTGATCCGCCTGAACTACGACGGCACCTCCCTGCCCAAGGAGCTGGAGCGCTACAAGCCCAAGCTGCTGCTGGAAGCGATCCCCGAGAAGCTGGAGCTGAAGAAGGCGCACTACGCCCTGTTCCGAGAAACCTTCCCCGGCATCCACATCTGGTCGGTGACCTCGGGCTTCCCTTCGGCGCAGCTCGGCGTGGACATCGCGCACCCGTCGTTCCCGCACCAGATCAACAAGGTGTTCGAGATCGTGGAGGCGCGGCCCACGCCACAGACGCAGCTGCTCTGGGCCCTGGGCCTGGTGCCCATGAAGGTGGGCGACCACTGGTCCTTCGTGCTCGACGTGTTCTTCTGCGGCCTGCTGCAGGCCACCCTCCAGTTTTGCCGCCACACCAACACGCCCTACTGGAAGGCCGACAAATACATCCGGAAGCTCATCGGCCCCAACCCGTTCCGCGCGCACGACGTGATTGGTGCCAAGGGCGCGAACTACCTCACCTGGTCGTGCCTGCACCATTTGGGCGAGGCCTACGGCCCGCTGTTCACGCCCGATGAGGCGCTCACCGCACGCATGCGCAGCGGGCAGGCGTGGTATCCGCCGGACCACTTCCGTCCGCTGGTGAACTGGAGCCTCGATGCCGAACAGGAACAAGCCCTGGAGGCCATCGTGGAAGGTGCACTGCTGCAGATGACCTCCATTGTGCTGCACGAGCAACGCGCCGACCTGCCCACCATGAACGCCATCGGCGAGCTGTGCGCGCAGTTCAGCAACGGCATCCTGGCGCGTGCCCGGCGCATGGGTGCCGAGCGCATCGCCCAGCAGGTGAACGCCTACCATCGGCTCTTCCCGGCGGCGGCGGGCACCACCTGGTATCCCGACACCTTCATGAACATGGCCGAAGGTGCCTGGACGCAGCTCTACGTGAACGCCGAGCACAACGGCAAGTCCGGCGTGATCACCATCAGCAGGGAATCCTACAACGACGATGTGGACGCCGAGCTCAACCGCGCCATCGACTGGCTGCTGGGGCAGGGCATCCACCGCGTGATCCTCACCGGCGACTTCCACCTGGCCACCCAACTGGTGGGCGCCGATACCCTGGCCTTCCACCCCGCGCTGAGCGACGTGAAGGAGGGTGAGCGCATCTCCCTGGCCTGGTCGCGCACGGTGCGGCGGCTGCACCACGACTTCCGCGCGTCGGTGGGCTTCATCCACGGCAAGCGCTGCATGGGCGGCATGCTGGAGCTGATGATGCATTGCCACTACCAGGTGGCGGTGGAAGACACCCTGCTGGCCATGCCCGAGGTGACGATCCCGGTGCTGCCGGGGATGGAAGGCTGCCACTGGCCCTTCCGCAAGGCCGATGCAGAGGGAAGGAAGAAACTCCTGCGCCTGCTGCTGGAAGGCCGTCCGGTGAAGGCCGCCGATGCCGCGGGCTGGCTGGTGGACCATGCCGATACGCTGGAGAACGCCGTGCGCAAAGCCTGGCAGGTGATGGAGCAGGACGCCACCGCCCTGAAGCCGCGACCCTTCGCCGAAGGACCGGTGGCCACGCCGGATCCCGCCGAAGCGGGACTTGCCCCTGTGCCCGATGGCCCGCTGAAGGAAGCGCGCGCCGCCATCGCTCGCTGCGTGGCCGAAGCGTGCCAAGCCCCGGTGGACCTCGCGCTCACCGTGCAGGCCCGGCATTCCGCCGCCTTCATGACCGGCACCCTGTGCCGCAAGGGCCGCTTGGGCAGCGACTACGACAAGATGATGAAGAACTGAAGCGCGACCATGACGAACACGAAGGACATGAAGCTGTGGCAGTGGCGGATGACGGCGCCCAAGAGCGACCTGCAACTGGTGGCCTCGGAGCTGCCAGCGATCGGCGAGCACCAGGCGCTGGTGCAGGTGGCCGGCTGCGGCGTGTGCCACACCGACCTCGGCTTCTGGCACGATGGCGTGCGCACCAAGATGGACCTGCCGCTCACGCTGGGCCACGAGATCAGCGGAACGGTGATCGCGGGTCCGGCGCACCTGCTGCACAAGCCGGTGATCGTGCCGGCGGTGCTGCCCTGCGGCGAATGCGACCTGTGTGCCCGGGGGCGCAGCAACATCTGCCGCAAGCAACTGATGCCCGGCAACGACCTGCACGGCGGCTTCGCCTCGCACATCGCGGTGCCACACCGCTACCTGTGCCCCGTGCCGCCCGCCATGCTCGCGAAGTATCCGCTGGCCCACCTCGCCGTGATCGCCGACGCCATCTCCACCCCCTACCAAGTGGTGAAGCGCGCGGACATCGCGCAGGGCGACCTCGCCATCGTGATCGGCGTGGGCGGCGTGGGCATCTACGGCGCCATGATCGCCCGCCTGATGGGGGCCAAGGTGCTCGCCATCGACATCAGCGATGAGAAGCTTGCCCTGGCCAAGCGCCACGGCGTGGACGCCGTGCTCAACAGCAAGGGCATGGACCTCAAGGCCGTCAAGGAGCGCGTGCGCACCATCGCCGAAGAGCTGCGCGCGCCCAAGCACGGGTGGAAGATCTTCGAGATCTCCGGCACCACGCCCGGCCAGGACCTCGCCTTCAACCTGATCACCTATGCCTCCACACTCAGCGTTGTGGGCTTCACCATGAACAAGGTGGAAGTGCGCCTGAGCAACCTCATGGCCTTCGACGCGCAACTGATCGGCACGTGGGGCTGCAAGCCCGAGCTGTACCCCGAGGTGGTGGACCTGATCGCCTCCGGGAAATTGGAGATCGCCGAGTTCGTGGAAGCCTTCCCGATGTCGAAGATCAACGAGGTGTTCCGCGATTCGGTGGCACGGCCGCACACCCGCCGCCCCGTGATGGTGCCCGACATGCCCAACTGAACGAAGCGAACCAACTACATGAAAGCCCTGAAGGACCACAACATCGTGCCGGGATACGCCTATGCGGACATCCTTTACGAGAAGCGTCCCTGCATGGACAGCGACGGCACACCGGTGCCCGGCCTGTTCAACGCGTGGATCGTGCTGAACAATCCCAAGCAATACAACTCCTACACCACCCGCGCGGTGAAGGAGGTGATCCTCGCCTTCGGGGAAGCCTCCAACGACCGCAGCGTGGTGGCCGTGGTGTTCACCGGCGCGGACGACAAGGCCTTCTGCACCGGCGGCAACACCAAGGAATACGCCGAGTACTACGCCGGCCACCCGCAGGAATACTCGCAGTACATGCGGCTGTTCAACGACATGGTCTCGGCCATCCTCAAGTGCGAGAAGCCGGTGATCAACCGCGTGAACGGCATGCGCATCGGCGGCGGGCAGGAGATCGGCATGGCCTGCGACTTCACCATCGCCTCGGACCTCGCGCGCTTCGGGCAGGCCGGCCCCAAGCACGGCAGCGCCGCCATCGGGGGCTCCACCGACTTCCTCCACCTCTACGTGGGCATGGAGCGCGCCATGAACTCGCTCACCCTCTGCGAACCGTGGACCGCGCACCAAGCCCTGCACATCGGCCTCATCACCGAGATCGTCCCCGCCCTGAAGGTGGACGGCAAGTTCATGCCCAACCCGCTGGCGGTGATCGACCGCTACGCCGACGACTTCGGCCGCATCGTCTTCGGCAGCATGAAGACCGGCGACGCACTGGCCAAGGCCAAGGAAGTGCTGGCCAAGGGCACGGTGGACCTCTCCCTGCTGGACGCCGCCGTGGACCGCCACATCGCCAAGCTGCTGCACACCTTCCCCAACTGCCTGCACAAAACCCTCACCGAAGTGCGCAAGAAAAAGCTGGAGCACTGGGACAAGAACAAGGAGGGCAGCCGCGAATGGCTCGCCCTGAACATGATGACCGAGGCCAAGGCCGGTTTCCGCGCCTTCAACGCCGGGAGCAAGGCCAAGCGCGAAGTGGACTTCGTGAAGCTGCGCCAGTTGCTGGCCGAGGGCCAGGCCTGGGGGCCCGAACTGGAACAGGCCATCGCACCGGTGCCCGAAGCCATCAACTGATCCGAAGCACCATGGAAAAAGTGAAGTTCACCCGCTCGCACGACGACACCATCGCGCACATCGCGCTGGACGACGGCCAGGGCAACGTGCTGGACAACATCATGATGCTCGAGATCCTCGAATGCCTGCAGGCCATCGGTCAGGATCCGAAGATCAAGCTGATCACCTTCCAAGGGGCGGGTGCGCACTTCTCCTTCGGCGCCAGCGTGGAGGAGCACACCAAGGAATTCGCCGAGGCCATGCTGCGCACCTTCCACAAGATCTTCATGGAGCTGCTGCAGCTGCGCATCCCCACGCTGGCCCTGGTCAGCGGGCAATGCTTAGGCGGCGGCATGGAACTGGCCCTTATCTGCTCGGTGATCCTGGCCGACAAGTCGGCGCGCTTCGGCCAGCCCGAGATCCGCCTGGGGGTCTTCCCGCCGCCCGCGTCGATCCTGCTGCCCGAGCGCATCGGCCTGGCCCGTGCCGAGGAACTGCTGCTCACCGGCCGCAGCATCGACGCCGATGAGGCCCAGCGCATCGGGCTGGTGCATGCCGTACTCGAGGACAAGGACAAGCTGGAAGCCGCCGCCGAGGACTGGATCCTGAAGCATGTGGTGCCCAAGAGCGCGTCCTCGCTGCGCTTCGCCTCGCACGCCGCGCGCATCAAGCTCAACCACCTGATGAACAACTTTCTGCCGCAACTGGAGCGGCTCTACGTAACGCAGTTGATGGAGACCCGCGACGCCAACGAAGGGATCACCGCCTTTTTGGAGAAGCGCAAACCGCAATGGGCGAACGCCTGAACAAGACCGCCCCCTGGCATGAAATCCCATGAGGAGATGAGCGGAACGATGAACGGCAAAGAGGCGATGGAAAGCGTGGTGATCAAGTTCGCCGGCGATTCCGGCGACGGCATGCAGCTCGCCGGCACGCTCTTCACCGACACGGTGGCCGTGCATGGCAAGGAGATCGCCACCTTCCCGGACTTTCCCTCGGAGATCCGCGCGCCGCAGGGCACAGTGGCCGGCGTCTCCGGCTTCCAGGTCCACTTCGGCAGCAGCGGCGTGCACGGGCCGGGCGATGCGCCCGACGTGCTCGTGGCCATGAACCCCGCCGCGCTCAAGTCCAACCTCAAGGACCTGCGGCCCGCCTGCACCATCGTGGTGGACCGCGACTCCTTCGGCAAGCGCGACCTGGACAAGGCCGGCTTCGCCACGGACCCGCTGGAGGACGGCACCCTCGACGGGCACCAGGTGCTGGCCGCGCCCATCACCTCCATGACCAAGGCCGCCATCGCCGACGCCGGGCTGGACAACAAGAGCGCCGACCGCTGCAAGAACATGTTCGCCCTGGGCATGGTGTACCGGCTCTTCGACCAGCCCATGGACCAGACCATCGGCTTCTTCCAGCACAAGTTCAAGAAGTCGCCCGCCATCGCCGAGGCCAACATCCGCGCGCTGAAGGCCGGGCACAACTACGTGCTGACGATGGAGGCCGTGCCCGCCACGTACACCGTGCAGCCCGCGGCGCGCACGCCGGGCACCTACCGCAACATCACCGGCAACCAGGCGCTGGCCTGGGGCCTGATGGCCGGCGCGAAGAAGGCGGGCAAGGACCTCTTCCTCGGCTCCTACCCGATCACGCCCGCCACCGACATCATGCAGGAGCTGGCCAAGCACAAGTGGGCCGGGGTGAAAGTGCTGCAGGCCGAGGACGAGATCGCCGGCATCTGCTCGGCCATCGGCGCATCCTTCGCCGGCGACGTGGCCGTCACCACCACCTCCGGCCCGGGCATGGCGCTGAAGACCGAAGCCATCGGCCTGGCCGTGATGACCGAGCTGCCCCTGGTGATCGTGAACGTGCAGCGCGGCGGCCCCAGCACCGGGCTGCCCACCAAGACCGAGCAGAGCGACCTGCTGCAGGCCGTGTGTGGCCGCAACGGCGAAAGCCCCGTGGTGGTGCTGGCCGCCAGCACGCCCGCCGCCTGCTTCGACCGCGCGGTGGAGGCGATCAAGATCGCCACCGAGCACATGACGCCCGTGATCCTGCTCTCGGAGAGCTACGTGGCCAACGGCGCCGAGCCGTGGAAGGTGAAGACCCTGGACGAACTGCCCGCGATCCATCCGCCCGTGCTCACCCGGCCCGATCCCGCATGGACGCCCTACGGCCGCGATCCCGCCACGCTGGCGCGCAAGTGGGTGGTGCCCGGCACGCCCGCGCTGCAGCACCGCATCGGCGGCTTGGAGAAGGACGAGTGCACGGGCTGCGTTTCGCACGACCCGCAGAACCACGAAGCCATGGTGGCCCTGCGCCGCCAGAAGGTGGAGCGCGTGGCCGACTTCATCCCCGAGCAGAAGTTCCGGGGCAAGGGCGCCAAGAAGCTGCTGGTGGTGGGCTGGGGCGGCCAGTTCGGCACCCTCTTCGGCGCGGTGACCGAGCTGCGCAGCGAGGGCAAGGACATCGCCGTCACGCACTTCAACCACATCCACCCGCTGCCGCGCAACACCGCGTCCATCTTCGAACAGTTCGAGCGGATCGTGGTGTGCGAGCTCAACAGCGGCCAGTTCGCCAACTACCTGCGGGCGGTGCTGCCGCAGTTCACCTACCTGCAGTACAACAAGGTGAAGGGGCGGCCTTTCAAGGTGAGCGAACTCAAGGAGAAATTCAACGAGCTGCTGGCGCAATGAGCACGATCGGAACACCGGCGCAACCCTTGTTCAAGCCCAAGGAATACGCGAGCAGCCAGGAGGTGAAATGGTGCCCCGGCTGCGGCGACTACGCCGTGATGAACGCCGTGCAGCGCGCCTTCTCCGAGCTCGGCCTGAAGAAGGAGGAGGTGGCCATCATCAGCGGCATCGGCTGCTCCTCGCGCTTCCCGTACTACATGGACACGTACGGCTTCCACACCATCCACGGCCGCCCCGCAGCGGTGGCCACCGGCGTGAAGCTGGCCAACCGCGACCTGCGCGTGTGGGTGATGGCCGGCGATGGCGACTCGCTCGCCATCGGCGGCAACCACTTCATCCACGCGGTGCGGCGCAACGTGGACATGAACTTCATCCTCTTCAACAACCAGATCTACGGCCTGACCAAAGGACAGTATTCGCCCACCACCGAACGCGGCACCGTCACCAAGTCCTCGCCCTTCGGCACGGTGGAGAATCCCTTCTCCGTAGGCGAGCTGGTACTGGGCGCACAGGGCCGCTTCTTCGCACGGGTGCCCGATACCGACGTGAAGCTGATGGCCAAGGTGATGGTGGAGGCCGAAAAGCACCAAGGCCTTTCGGTGGTGGAGGTGCTGCAGAACTGCGTGATCTTCAACGATGAGGTGTTCGATGCCATCACCAGCAAGGAGACCCGCGCCGACAACCAGCTGATCCTGGAGCACGGCAAGCCGATGCGCTTCGGCGCCAACAACGACAAGGGCATCCGCCTGCGCGGCCTGGAGCTGGAGGTGGTCACCCTGGGGCAGAACGGCATCACCGAGACGGACCTGCTGGTGCATGATGCCACCTGCGCCTCCAACGTGCTGCACCACCTGCTCGCGCAGATGCGGCTGCCCGACTTCCCCATTGCCATGGGCGTGATCCGAAGCACCGCAGGGCCCGTGTTCGACGCGGACCTCGCAGCCCAGATGAAGGCCGAGCAGGAGCGCAGCAAATACGCCTCGCTCGATGCGCTCTTCCTCAGCGGCAACACCTTCACCATTCAACCCGGGACCGACAAGCCGGACGGGATCACCTGATGCGGAACGGCGCGACATACTCGGCCATCGTGCTCGCCGGTGGTGCTTCGCGCCGCATGGGATACCCCAAGCCCTGGCTCCGTTGGGATGAGGTGAGCACCTATGCGGAGCGCATCCTCGGCACCTACCGTGCGCTGGGCCTGCGCGAGCTGGTGCTGGTGCTGAACGCGGAATTCGCGCGGGAACCGTGGCTGCAAGCCTTGGGGCGCACAAGAAGCATGGCCTCCCTGGTGCTGAACCCGGACCCGGATGCCGGGCGGATGCGCTCGATCTTCCTGGGCATGCGCGCGATCGCTTCGGACAAGGTCTTCCTGCACAACGTGGACAGCCCCTTCGTGGGCCCCGAGGTGATCCAGGCCTTGATGCGCAACGACGGCGATGAGCAGGTGACCATCCCCGCCAGCCAGGGCAAGGGCGGGCACCCCGTGCTGGTGAAGGCCGCCGTGAAGCGCGAGATCCTCGCCGCCTACGACCGCCACGCCACCCTGAAGGAGCTGCTGGCCGGGTTTACGCGCAAGTACGTGGAGGTGTCCTCGCCTTCCGTGCTCGTCAACATCAACACGCCCGCCGACCTCCAACACGGCCATGGACATCCATAAGGAGATCGAGCATGCGCGCAGCGAAGGAACAGCGGCCGCCCTGTGCATCGTGGTGCAGACCAAGGGCTCCACGCCGCGCAAGGCCGGGGCACGCATGCTGGTGTACGCCGATGGGCGCCTCTCGGGAACCATCGGCGGCGGCAACCTGGAGAAGGCCGTGGTGGCCCATGCGTTCGAGCAACTGCAGGCCGGAACGCCCAAGCTCTTCCGGCACGAACTGTTGCAGGAACACAACATGTGCTGCGGCGGCACGGTGGACATCTACATCGAACCCCTGCCCCGCATGAACACGCTGTACCTCTTCGGTGCGGGGCATGTGGGCAAGGCGCTGGCACGGCTGGCCTCCGAGCTGGACTTCGTGCTCCACGTGATCGACGACCGCCGGGAAGAGCTCGACCGCATCACCACGCCCGGCGTGCGCAAGGTCCACGGCCAATTCCGCGAAGTGCTGCCCGCCCTGGCCTTCAACACCAACGCCTACATCGTGGTGATGACCTACGACCACGTGACGGACCGCGAGATCCTGGCGCACTGCATCCAGCGGCCGCATGCCTACATAGGCATGATCGGCAGCGAGCGCAAGGCGCGCATCACCAAGCGCATGTTCAGCAAGGACGGCGTGGCCACCGTGGAACAACTGGACCGTGTGCGCATGCCCATCGGCAAGGCCATCGCCGCGGAAACGCCCGAGGAGATCGCCATCAGCATCCTGGCCGAACTGATCGAAGTGAAGAACAACGCATGCGTGAACAAGTGACCATCATCACCGGCGCGGCCAAGGGCATCGGGGCCGCCATTGCCACCCGGCTGGTGGCCGACGGGCATGTCGCCGTGCTGCTCGACGTGGACGACACGGCCGGCAACGCGCTGGCGGCGCAGCTGGGCCCGCAGGCGCACTTCTTCCATGCCGACATCACCGATGAGCGCATGGTGGGCGAAACCTTCGGAACGGTGATGGACCGCTTCGGTCGCGTAGACACGCTGGTGAACAACGCGGGCATCGCGAAGGACAACGTGATCTGGAAGATGCCCACCGCCGATTTCGACAGCGTGGTGGACATCAACCTGAAGGGCACCTGGCTGATGTGCAAGCACGCCGCCATCGCAATGCGGCAGCAGAAGCACGGCCGCATCGTGAACCTGGCCTCGCGTGCGTGGCTGGGCAACCCCGGCCAAACGAACTACTCCGCGTCGAAGGCCGGTGTGATCGGCCTCACCCGTGCGCTCGCCTTGGAACTGGGCAAGCACGGGGTGATGGTGAATGCCGTGGCGCCGGGCCTGATCGACACGCCGCTCACGCAGGCGCTCACCGCCGAGGTGAAGCAACGGTTGATCGCCACACAACCCCTGCGCACCATGGGCCGACCCGAAGACATCGCGCAGGTGGTGGCCTTCCTCTGCGACGAACGCACCAAGTACATCACCGGCCAGACGCTTTACGTGGACGGCGGCAAGAGCATCGGCGCCGGACTATGATCCACCGCAACTGAAGCAACAGGGATGGAGACCATACGATTGATCGTCAACGACAGGCAGCACGACCTGGTGGTGCATCCGCACGAGACCCTGGCGCAGGTGCTGCGCGACCGCATCCAGCTCACCGGCACCAAGCTGGGCTGCGAGCAGGCCAGTTGCGGGGCCTGCACCGTATGGGTGGACGGGCAGGTGGTGCAGAGCTGCATCACCCCGGTGATGCGCGTCAACGGCAGCCGGATCACCACCATCGAAGGCATCGCGCCGGAAGGCGGCGGCCTGCACCCTTTGCAAGAGAAGTTCGTGGAGAAGGGCGCCATCCAGTGCGGGTACTGCACGCCCGGCATGATCATGACCACGCTGCACTACCTGGAGCAGCATCCCCACCCCACGCGCGACGAGATCAAGGAAGCGCTCTCGGGCAACCTCTGCCGCTGCACCGGCTACAAGAAGATCATCGATGCCGTGGAGGCGCACGTGCGCAATGAACCTTCGGCAAAACAGGCGGGCGACGAGTTCAAGATGGTGGGCCACGGCAGGCCGTACACCGAGGCCGGCCGCAAGGCGTGCGGCTCCGCCGAATACGCCGACGACATCAAGGTGAAGAACGCGCTGCACTGCCGCTTCCATCGCAGCACCCACGCCCACGCCCGCATCAAGCGGGTGCACATCGATGCGGCACTGGCCCTGCCCGGCGTGCGCGCCGTGATCACCGGCAAGGAGCTGCCCGTCACCTTCGGCGTGCTGCCCATCTCCGAGGACGAGACGGCCATGGCCGTGGACAAGACACGCTACATCGGCGAGATCGTGGCCGCCGTGGCCGCCGACACCCCTGCCATCGCCGCGCGGGCCTGCGCGCTCATCCGGGTGGAGTACGAGCCGCTGCGCGCCTTCTTCGACATGGCGGAATCCTGCGAGGACGTGGGCTCCGACGAGAAGATCCATTCCCATGGCCGCTTCAACAACAACATCCACAAGAAGGCCGAGCTCCGCTTCGGCGACCAGCAGGAAGGGCTGAAGCGCGCGGTGCACACAGCCAGCGCCGAGCTCGAGTTCCAGGGCATCAACCACGGCTTCACCGAGCCGCACGCCGCCACGGCCTGGTGGGACGAGAACGGCCTCACCATCATCACTGCCACGCAGGTGCCCCACTACCTGCACCGTTACCTGGCCAAGGTGCTGGAGGTGCCCATGAACCGCGTGCGCGTCATCAAGCCCTTCGTGGGCGGCGGCTTCGGCGGCAAAAGCGATCCCTTCCCCCACGAGATCATCATCGCGCACCTGGCGCGCAAGACCGGCCGCCCGGTGAGCACCCGCCTCAACCGCGAGGAGGTCTTCCTCACCAACCACGGCCGCCACCCCACGCGCATGAGCATGCACATGGGCATGGACGCCGACGGGCGCTTCGAGGTGCTCGACGCCGACGTGATCATCGACGGCGGTGCCTACGGCAGCTTCGGGGTGGTCACCTCCTACTACAACGGCGTGCTGCTGCAGGCCCCGTACAAGATCGACAACTTCGGCTTCCGCACGCGGCGTGTATACACCAACAAGCCGCAATGCGGCGCCATGCGCGGCCACGGCGCCGTCAACTCGCGCTTCGCCGTGGAGACCCTCATCGACCGCCTCGCCGAGCAGGCCGGCATGGACCCCTGCGAACTGCGCCTGCGCAACTTCCTCGACGAGTATTCCATGACCGTGGGCCAGTACCGCATCACTTCCAACGGCAGCACGCTGGCGCTGAAGAGCGCGATGGAACGTTCCGGCTGGAAGGACAAGCACCGCAAGCTGCCGCGCGGGCGGGGCATCGGCGTGGGCTGCGGCTTCTTCATCAGCGGCAGCGCATTGCCGATCCACTGGAACGAGTACCCGCAATCGGTGGTGCACTTGAAGGTGGACCTCGATGGCCGCGTGCTGGTCACCTCCGGCGCCAGCGACATCGGCCAGGGCAGCGACACCATGCTGGCCATGGTGGTGGCCGAGGTGCTGGGCCTTAGCCTGGACAACGTGCAGGTGGTGGCAGCCGACACGCTGCTCACGCCCATCGACCTGGGCAGCTACTCCAGCCGTGTCACCTTCATGGCGGGCAACGCCGCGAAGATGGCCGCCGAACGCCTGCGCGAGCAGGTGCTGGACGCCGTGGTGCGCATCACCGGCGCGGAGCGCACGGAGCTCAACTTCCAGCGCGAGCGCGTCTTCACCAACGACGGCAAGGTGGACCACAGCTGGCACGAGGCCATTGAGATGGCCACGCGCAAGGTGGGCGCCCTCAACGCCACGGGCCACTACAACTCGCCCAAGCTCGGCGGCGACTTCAAGGGCGCGGGCGCGGGCCTCAGCCCCTCGTACAGCTTCGGCTCCGTGGTCGCCGAGGTGGACGTGAACGAACACACTGGCCATGTGCGCGTGGTGGACCTCTGGGGCGCGCACGACGCCGGCAAGGCCCTGAACCCGCTCGCCGTGGAAGGACAGCTCGAAGGCTCGTGGCACATGGGCCTGGGCCAGGCCATGAGCGAGCAGATGAAGTACTACGAGGGCCTGCTGGTGAACGCCAACCTGGTGGACTACAAGATCCCCACCACCATGGACACGCCGGAGATCCACACGGAGATCATCGAATCCATGGACCCCGAGGGGCCGTTCGGCGCGAAGGAATGCGGCGAGGGTGCCCTGCACCCGGTGATCCCCGCCATCGCCAACGCCATATACGACGCCATCGGCGTGCGCATCACCTCGCTGCCCATGACCCCCGAGGTGGTGCTCAACGCGATCAAGCAACAACGCAAGCAAGCCGCCGAAGCATGAACGCCGCAACACTCCACACCGCCGAGGCGAAGTACCTGCTGCCGGGCTCGTTGCGCGAAGCCGCCGACATGGCCGCGGAGCACCAAGACCACTTCCGCTTTGTGGCCGGCGGCACCGACGTGCTCGTGAACCGCTTCCAAGGCAACGAGGCCTCCGCCTGCCTCATCGACCTGGGCCGCATCCCGGATCTCATGGGCATCGCGCGGGCCGATGGTCACCTGCGCATCGGTGCGCTGGAAACGCTGGACCGCCTCCAGGGCGACCCGCTGGTGCTGGCGGAAGCACCCATGCTCGCCGAGGCCGCGCGGTCCGTGGGCGCGCCCCTGCTGCGCAAGGCCGCCACCCTCGGCGGCAACGTGCTCTGCGAGAACCGCTGCCTGTACTACAACCAGTCGGAGTGGTGGCGCGAGTCCGTGGGCTACTGCCTGAAGTGCAACGGCGACATCTGCATCGCCACCGGCGGCCGCAACGCCTGCTTCTCCGAACTGGTCTCCGACACCGCCCCGGCCTTGATCGCACTGGACGCCGAGATCGAGTACGCCGATGGCCAAGCAGTGACGCGCACGCCACTGGAGCGCATCTACACCGGCGACGGCGTGGCCCCGCGCAACCTCCCGCCCACCGCCATCGTCACCGCGCTGCGGCTGCCGCTGGAGCGCGGCTTCACCTGGGCCTTCCACAAGCTGCGCGGGCGCCAAAGCCTCGAATTCACCTCGCTCACCACGGCCATGACCCTGGACAGCGGCGGCCGCATCAAGGTGGCCATGGCCGGCGTGGATCCCCGGCCGGTGGTGGTGGAAGCCGCGGCCACCGACGATCCCGAGGCCGTGATCCGCAAGGCCATCAAGGGCGCGCGCGCCATCGACAACGACATGTTCACCCGCCTCTACCGCCGCGAGATGATCGGCGTGTACCTGCGCGACAGCTTCACCACCGTCACCGCCGCGCGCATGTGAACGCGGCTCTTGAACACATAACCTCAGATGCCATGAACGAACCGATGACCATGATGCTCGCCGAGCACGAAATGATCCAACGCGCCGGTAAGATCATCGACGCCCTGGCCAACAGCTGGGAGAAGGATGCCGCGCAGTTTGAACAGGCCGTGCGCAACCTGGTGGAGTTCTTCCGCGAGTACGCCGACGGCTTCCACCACCGCAAGGAGGAGGAGGTGCTCTTCCCCGCCCTGCGCGACCACCCGGAGTTCGTGATCCCCGAGATGATCGACTCGCTCATGCAGCACCACGAGGAGTTCCGCGAGTACACCGCCGACATCGAGCAGGCCCTGGCCGATGCGGACCATGCCCAGGCGCACAAGCTGCTCACCCGCTACATGCGCGACCTGGAGGACCACATCTCCGCCGAGAACGACGAGCTCTTCGTGCTGGCCGAGAACCTGTTGGGCAAAAAAGAGCGCGAGGACGTGTACTTCCGCTTCATGGACATCGACCGCCAACTGGGAGAAGACCGCAAGAAGGAGCTGGAGGACATGCTGGCGGCGGTGAAGGTGGAAGGGTGAGCCACACCCCTTTCGGGCCATGAACGCATCCGGCAAGCTGGCATGGATCAAGGTGGTGCATACCGCCATTTGGGCGGTGCTCAGCACGGTGATCTTCTACCTGCTGTACGCGGTGATCACCGGCCGCCTCGACCAGTGGTTCTGGTGGGGCCTGGGGTTGGTGGGGATCGAGGTGCTCACGTTGTTGGCTTTCGGCATGAGCTGCCCGCTCACCGTACTGGCGCGGAGGCTGTCGGGATCGCAACGGGCCAACTTCGACATCTACCTGCCCGAGTGGCTGGCCCGCCACAACAAAACCATCTGCTCCGCGATCCTGTTTGTGGTGCTGGTGGGCATGGCGTGGCGGTTGCTGAAGTAGCAGATTGGTTTGGTCCAATGAATAGGAACCGACCGGAACTGAAGAAGCTCAACGCTCCCGGATTCGGGGTGGTGATCTGCCGCAAGTAAGCGCACCCGGCCGGATGCGGGCCTTCCTGGCCGCTCACGGCAGGCTTCGGAACGGTGCAAAGCCCTGCTCCGTGGAGGAGTTCTTTAGACGTACTCTGAATTGCGGTTTCCTGATCTTTATCAGGGATGGCCCGGCACTGCGAGCTATAGTTTTCAATTAGCCTATCCTGACGATCGGCTGATCATCCGGATGTTCAACGAACCAGCGGCACCGCACATGCTGGATCGCGATGGAAAAGAACGTTGAACAATATCATCTATTCCGCGACGGGCGGATCAAGATGCCCGAGCACCTGGCCCCGCGCAAGGAGGTCAGGGGGCGCCTGTTCGGCAACCAGCTGATGGAATCCATCACGCGCAGCCGCATCGAGCCGCCCATCGTGATGCACCTCCTCATCAGTGGAGCGCTGTTCACCTACGGTATTGTTTCGCTCGGCATCGTTTGGTGGACGGCGGTCATCGTCGCTTTCGCGGGCTACCTCTTCTGGTCGTTCGCCGAGTACAACGTACACCGCTTCCTGTACCACACCGAGACCAACTCGAGGCCGCTGTACAGGATCCAACACAATGCCCACGGCATCCACCACCAGCACCCGGTGGATCCGCGGAGGCTCGCGATGCCTCCCGTTCCGGGGCTGCTCTTCTCGGGCCTGTTCTTCCTGCTCTTCTGGCTGGTGAGCCCCACCTACGTCTTCGTGTTCTTTCCCGGCTTCATGCTGGGTTACCTCACGTACATCACCATGCACTACGCCCAGCACCGGTACAAGACGCCGCGCTACGGCCCCTGGAAGAAGCTCTGGCAGCACCACTTCGTGCATCATTACGTGGACCCCTATTCCTGCTATGGGGTTTCCACGCGCCTGTGGGACCATGTTTTCGGGACCGCCGCGAAGGCGAAGGCCGCACCCGCCGCAGCGGGATCGTAAAGGCAACGGATCACCCGCGACCAACCCCCGACCCATGAAAAAACGCATCCTCTTCACCACCGCCGTTCTTGTTTCGCTCTCCATCAGCGCCCAGCGCGTGGAATGGGTGGACTATGCCCAAAGCGCCATGCCGTTTGACGAGGGTACGGGCGTCGATACCGACGATGCCGGCCATGTGTATGTGCTGGGCAGCATCTCGGGCGAACTCATCGTCCAGAGCGATACGTTCACCAACCCGTATGGCACGGACGATATCCTGCTGATGAAGTACGACCCGCAAGGGAACCTTGTGTGGGGCAAGGTGATCGGCAGTCCCCTGATGGATTCACCCCATGATCTTGCCGTCGATGGATACGGGCATCTCTACGCCGAGTGTACCATCCAGGCCACTACCATGATGAGCGACACCACGTATGACGCACCTTTCGATCATCAGCTCATCCAGTTCGACACGGCGGGGCACTTCCTGCGCTACATCAGCCATTTGCGCGAGATCATCGCCGATGCGCAGGGCAGCGCCGTCTATCTGGCGTATGCCAACATTATTGAAAAGCGCGACACCGCCCTCAACGTGCTCTGGAACCGCACCGCCTCCAACGTGAACATGATCTTCAGCAACATCGGTCCGCAGGGTGGACGCTCAAGCATCCAGGTGGGCAACAACGGCCACCTCGTGCTGGCGGGTTACGAAAACTCCGCGGGAGGAAGCACGGTGTTCGACGCGCTCACGCTGGAGTTCTCCGCATCAAGTTACTGCGATGAGCTCTTCGTGATCAGCATGGATACCAGCGGATCGGCCCTGTGGGCGCGAACGCTCGATAGCAGTTCCACCTACCAGGAGCTCTACCCGAAGGTGGCCGTGAACGATGCCGGGGAGGTGTACCTGGGGCTGTATTCCGAGGGCGACACCCTCACCTTCGCCGGTGACCAGCTCTTCAATGGCCCCCCGTTGACCCCCTACACGGCCTGGTTGAAGTACGACGCGGCCGGCACGCCGCAGTGGGCGATCGGGTGCCTCGCGACCTGGGGCGCTGATCCCAGCGATATCGCCATCAATGCACAGCAGGAGGCGTTGATCTGCGGGACCTCGAGGGGGCCCGGCTTGCTGGGGAACCATCCCGTGCTGACGAACGGCTTGGGGGTCAGTGTCCCCTATGTGGCCAAGTTGGATCCTGCGGGGAACGTACAATGGTACAAGTCCTCCGATGCCGTCGCGAATGCGAAGTTCGCCAGCATCGCCTCCTGCCCCAACGGCGACTATGCCATGACGGGTTCCTTCCCGACGGGGATCGGATCCCAGCTTCCGTACAGCATCGGTTGCCATCCGTCGGTGGTCGGGTTGAAGGGCATCATGACCCTCACCATCAGCGAGAACCCGGGGATCTACCCCACCGCCGACTTCTCCGCAACACCGCAAGCACCATACACGGTCGCCTTCACGGACCTGTCGGTGAACGCGACCGCCTGGCTCTGGGAATTTGGCGATGGAGCTACCTCCACCGACCAGCATCCCGTCCATACCTACGCCACGAACGGGCCATTCACCGTACTGCTCACTGCGGAGCGCGGTACCTGCGAAGACACCGCCTCGGTGGAGCTCGTGAACGTGGGCATTGAAGAAGCGGGCGGGGCGGTCTCCATCGGCCTCGCTCCGAACCCCGCCGGTGCGGTGCTGCGGATCACCAGCTCCCACGCCATGGACGGCATCCAGGTGCTGGACCTGTCGGGAAGAACGATCAGCAGCATTGTTCCCGCAGCGCGTTCGCGCGAGTTTGATCTCCGCACGGATGGCCTACCTGGCGGTCTGTATGTGCTGGAAGTGACCGCGGCAAGCGTGAAGGGGAGAAAGACGTTCGTGAGGGCTGGTTGGTGAACTCGGGCAACAGACCAACACCCCGCACCGATCCGCATGGGGAACAACAACGGGGCTATCGCTCCCGTGGTGGCTTCACTTTCATGCGCACCAGGTCCGGGCCGGGGGGATGGGCCTGCACGCCTTGCGAAGCAGCTGTCCCGACCGGCCATAGATCGTTCGACGACATGCTTGGGGGTTCCGTCCCGAGCGGGGTTCATGGGCCGCACTTTCCTGGTGCAGGATGGCCGTGGCGAAGAAGCGCAGGTTGGCAATGGCCCGGGGGATGTCCACCTCCATGGCCAAGTGCACGGGTTTGCCGTTGTCGCGGCTTTCGGCGCGGGCGAAGCCGTCCAGGTCGCGTTCCACCAGGGCCGCGACGCGCATCAGTGCATCATGGCGGCCTTGGCGGCCCAGGGCCACCCATGCGGGGCCGGCCTTTTCCGCAGCGGCCACGGCCAGTTCCACGTCTTCCGGGCCGCTGTCGGCGATGCGGGCAAACACGCGCCCCTCGGCGGGCGCAAAACCGTCCAACCACGCGCCTGAACGCGCCGGCGCCAAGGTTCCGCCGATGTAGTTGAGGATTTCCTGCATGGTGAAGCAAAGGTAGGAGGTGGCCCTGTGCCCTGCCCGGGGTGGAAGCAGGGCCTGGCGGGTTAAACAACGTTACCGGGTTTGGCGCGGTGGTCCGCTGCGCTACTTTTCAACCTGCATGGAGAAGCGCACCGTGACCTTGTTGATCATGGCGATCGGCATTGCCCTGCTGGGGTTGGTGGCAGTGCAGGCGCTTTGGGTACACGGCACGCTGGCGTTGCGCGATGCGCAGTTCAACGAAAGCATCGGCAGCGCCTTGATGGCCGTGAGCGACCGGTTGGAACGTGCCGAGGCGCACAGGCAATTGGGCGTGCTGCCCGGCGAGGGGACCGGTGGCGGCAAGATCGGCCCGGCCAATACCGGGGCTGACACGTTGGGTGCGCTGAACGACGAGAACCTCAACGAACTGCTCCGCGGCATTCTTTCCGGGGCGGTGCCGCGCCCGATCAATGAACGGATCGACCCGCGGTTGCTCGATTCGCTGATCCGCGAGGAATTGCAGCTCCGCCGCATTTCGTGTCGCTATGCGTTCGGGGTACTGGATGACGGCGGCCGCGTGTGGCTGATCGGGCCTCAGGCGGACGCAGATACCGCCCAGGTGCGCAACAGTCCGCACCGCACGCAACTGTTCCGCAGCGACCGGGTCCGGATGCAGCAAGGGGCATCGACGTGGTGGCTCCACCTGCTGGTCCCGAACCGGCCTTCCATGCTGCTGCGCTCCCTATGGCCCATTTTGGCCACTTCGGGCCTGCTGCTGCTCCTGGTCGCTGTGGTGTTCGGCTATGCCATGCGCACGATCTTCCGGCAAAAGCGCCTGGGCGACATCAAGAACGACCTGGTGAACAACCTGACGCACGAGCTAAAAACGCCCATCAGCACCATTTCACTGGCCTGCGAGGCGTTGATGGACCCCGGCATGCCCAAGAGCGAAGCACAAGTGCATCAGCTTATCGGCATGGTCCGCGATGAGAACAAAAGATTGGGCATGCTGGTGGAGAACGTGCTGCTGAGCGCGGTGACGGACCAGGGCGGCATGCGTCTTCGCTTCACCGACGTGGACATGCACGCGGTGCTTGCCGAGGTGGTGCGCAGCGGTGCATTGCAAGCCGAAAAGCGGGGAGGCAAGATCGAGCTCAAGGCTGGTGCCGAACTGGCACATGTACGGGGCGATCGCACGTTTCTCACCAGCATCTTCCACAACCTGATCGACAATGCGGTGAAGTATTGCAACACCTCCCCCATCGTGAACATCACCACCCGCAGCGATGCCAGTTCCCTCATCATTTCCGTGTGCGACAATGGCATCGGCATTCCCCGGGGTGAACAGAAAAAGATCTTCGACCGCCTCTACCGGATCCCCACCGGCAACATCCACAACGTAAAGGGCTTCGGGCTTGGCCTGAGCTATGTGAAATCCGTGGTGGAGCGCCACGGTGGCAGCATCCGCGTGGAGAACAACCCTTCCGCAGGCAGCGGAACGGGGAGTTGTTTCATCATCACCCTACCTTTCGAACATGAAGAAGACCAAACTCCTGCTGTGCGAGGATGACCCCAACTTGGGCATGCTGCTTGCCCAATACCTGAAGGCCAAGGGGTATGACGTGGAATGGCGCCAGGACGGTGAGGCCGGGATGGCTGCGTACAAGGGCGGCAATTTCGACCTGCTGTTGCTGGACATCATGATGCCATTGAAGGACGGGTTCACTTTGGCTTCCGAGATCCGTGAGAAGGACAATAAGACACCGATCATCTTCCTGACGGCAAAAAACATGCGGCAGGATACGATCACCGGATTCGAGAGCGGTGCCGACGACTACATCACCAAGCCCTTCAGCATGGAAGAACTGCTGTTGCGGACCGAGGCCGTGCTGCGACGCGCCTGGGGCGCCCCTCCGGCCAAGGAGCGGCAAACGGATTTCACCATCGGCCGGTACCGCTTTGATGCACGGCGCCAGGTGCTGACGGGCCCTTCCGGGGAACGAAACCTGACCACCAAGGAGAACGACTTACTACAGCTGCTGTGCGAGCATGCCAACACCCTGTTGGACAGGCCCGCCGCGCTCGACCAGGTATGGGGCGAATCCAATTATTTCAACGGCCGCAGCATGGATGTGTACATCGCCAAGCTTCGCAAATACCTGGCCGACGACCCGGATGTAATGGTGGCCAACGTGCACGGCAAGGGCTTCCGCTTGGTGGTGCCAGGGCCTTAGCGGGCGCAACTTCCGGCGGCGATCGTGGGTAACTTACCGGCCACGCGGGCCTGTGAACGGCTTAACGGAGTTCCTTTGCAGCTACGGCCCTTGATTGGCCGAAGCAAGGTTCCAATACTAAAATCACACAGCATGAAACACCTGTACCTGATCTTGGCTACCGCGGCAATTTCAACCGCAGCCGTTGACCTCCACGCACAAAGCAAGCCCTTGGCCACCGGCAGCCAAGTGCAGTTACGCGCCAACCAGCCCACCACCGCATGGGTCCGTGGTGGTGATCGGCCTGTCGGCGCCACGGCCGGCGCACAACGCGGCAGCATACCGGCCAACGACGAATGCAGTAACGCCATCGTCCTGGACCCGGTGCCCTTGCTCGACTGCGGTACCCTGGCCACGGCCGGCGACAACGCCCTGGCCACGTTGAGCACCGACCCGATGGACTGCGACGACTCTGATGCGGGCTTTCGGGATGTTTGGTACGCCTTCAACTCCGGAACGCATGCGGAAATGCGCGTAACCATAGAGATGATGGGCATGGCCGACCTTGTCCTGGAGGTCCTGCAAGGTTGTGGCGGCACCGTGGTGGGCTGTGACGTAGCTACAGCACTGGACCTGACCGTGGACCCCAATACGGATTACGTGGTGCGCGTGGCCTCTAACACGGACCATGGCGAAGGCGGCACGTTCACCATCTGTGTTTCCTACATCCCGGACAGCCCCGCCCCGGCCAATGACCACTGTGGCGACGTGACCCCGGAAGCCTTGACAGTAGGTTCCACGCTGACCTTCACCGGCACCACTGCCGGTGCCACGGATGATGGAGACTACGAGCCCGGATCGGAACTGGAGGGAGAGTTACCCGTGGTGTGGCATGCCTTCACCACCACGGAGTGCAGCCAGGTGGTGATCGACTTCTGCGGCACGGCGAACTTCAGCGATGGCTATGTCTTCATCTCCCCTTCGTGCCCTGCCGGGGACGACTACATCCTGGCTTCCGTGGTTGGCTATTGCGCCGATGACAACCTGCAAATGACCTACTACGACCTGCCCGCAGGCACCTACTACCTGCCGGTCATGCTGGACCTTGATGTTTCCTATGGCGCATATACTGTTTCGGCAAGTGCATCAGCCTGCGGTGCATACTGCATGGCCGGGGCCACCAGCACCAGCTTTGAGAAGATCGCCTCGGTGGAGATCGGCTCCTTCTCCAACCCCAGTACGGCCACGGATGGCTATGAGGATTTTACGGCATCAATGGTCGACCTGGAGCGCACCACGGCAACTGCGGTAACGGTCACGCTGGTGAATGGGTACAGTTCGGACGAGGTGCTGCTTTGGATCGACCTGGACCAGAGCAACACCTTTGAAGCCAACGAGCTGCTGTGGACCTCGGCATTGGGCACAGGACCTCACGCAGGATCGATCACGGTACCGAATGATGCGCTACTGGGCCAAACACGCATGCGCATCCGCATGCACGACTCCAGCATCGGCGGCCTGGCGGAAGCTTGCGGCTTCTCATCCTACGGCCAAGTGGAGGACTACACTGCCAACATCGTGCTCCCCACCGGTTTGGGGGAACAATCAGCACCGGACTTCATGGTATACCCCAACCCCACCAAGGGCGACATCACTATCACCGGAGCCGACCTCAAGGGCAACACCGACATTGAGATCACCGACATGACCGGTCGCGTTGTGTTTGCGGAGCAGCGCAACCTGGCCGCCGGGCAACCATTCACCCTGCCATTGGTCGGCAAGCTGGCCCAAGGCACCTACGTGCTCCGTCTTATCGGGGCCAACGGCAGCAGCAGCCAGCCGGTATTGGTGAAGTGATCGGGAAGGTCAATTGAATCCAAGGGGGCCGGACGCATCACGTCCGGCCCCCTTGTGCGTTCGGGCACTTGTCAAAGGCACCCCGTACGGCCTCCATCAACCGGCAAGTTGATGCCGTTGATGTAAGCTCCGGAAGGGCCGGCCAGGAAACAGATCGCGGCTGCCACCTCGGCAGGCTCTGCAAAGCGGCGCAAAGGGATCTCCGCCTTCATGTCCTCCGCAATGGACAGTTCCGAACCGCTTTCCTTCTTCGCCTTGTTGGTGATGATGGCTTGCAGACGGCCTGTGGCTGTGGCGCCGGGCAGCACGTTGTTCACGGTGATGTTGAAGGGGCCGAGTTCATTGGCCAAGGTCTTTCCCCATTGGGCCACGGCACCCCGGACCGTGTTGCTCACGCCGAGGTTCGGCAGGGGTGCTTTCACGCTGGTGCTGATCACATTGATGATGCGCCCGTGGCGCTGTTTCTTCATACCGGGCACCACGGCCAAGACCAGGGTTTGGAAGGACAGCAGATGCAGGCGGAAGGCTTGTTCATAGGCGTCCGGCAGGGCCTCATGGGCAAGGCCTGGAGGCGGACCTCCGGTGTTGTTCACCAGGATGTCCACCGGGCCATGCGTCTCTATGTGTGCACGCAAAGCAGTTTGCAGGGCCGCTGTGTCCGCCATATCAGCCACCACACAGCCGTGTTGCTGGCCTTGGGAATGATCGAGCGCCGCAACCGCTTGCTTCAGCTTGTCCCCATCGCGAGCCAGCAACGTAATGCGTGCACCCAGCTTGGCCATTTCCACCGCCGTGGCATAGCCAATACCCTGCGTGCCCCCCCCAATCAGGGCGTGCTTGCCGTCCAAGCGGATGTTCATGCGGCAAAGGTAGCAGGGGGGCATGACCGTTCCGGGGCACGCCGGCTCCTTGCCTTTGGCCCATGCAATGGGCTTAATAGGCACGCACGTCCTTGAACCATGGGGCATGCATACACAAGGCCGACTTGGCTACCTCATGCCCATGCATGGTGCATGGGCGCGGATCATCATGATCGGCTCAAGAACGCAAGTGGCCCGGAGGTCAAGTAGCGTCCGGGCCAACCACCAGCATGGATCAATGCATAGGCGCGGCCCGTGTCCTATCAATACATTCGCCGAAACCAATTCTCGATCGGATGGACTTTGAAAACGCATCCTTACTGTACTATACCCTTGTGCCGATCGTGATCCTGTTCTATGGGATCATCTTCTACAAGTTTTACCAGGAATTGAGAAAGAAGACCATCTTCAAGGGATTTTTCAGGGCGGTAAGGAACATTGTCAGCAGCACGGACGATATGGATCAGGGCATCAACGAGATCAACCTGAATTTCAGAAAGCTGGCATCGAACAACTCGGCGGTAAAGGACCTGATCAAGAACCCGACGGACCTGCTGGAGGAACTGATCTTCAACATCGACAATTTGACCGGTACCGCCTTCCGCCGCAAATTCGGATTTGAGATTGATGCCCAGGTGCGGGGCAAGATCATTTCTTACGTCACTCGTTTGCGTGAAGAAAATCCGTACGTCTCCCTGCCACCCAAAGAGGGTAATTTGCTTGCGGCTATCCAGGAAGCCCTTGAGATCGGGAATAAGGAGATGGGCAGGAACGCACTGATCCAGCTTGCGGAGGACATTGAAATTCTGGACAACAACTTCAAGATCCAGGAGAAGAAGAACGTAAGTGCCTATATCGTTAGCGTAGTGGGGGTCATTCTGACCATCATATTCGGAATCATTTCGTTGATCCCATTTTTCAAATGATCCGTTTCCCTCCTGTCCATGGCCACGGGCCTCCATCATGGCTCCCATCAAATTGTTGATACGGTGGCGAAGAAGCGGTCCTTGCCGTCAAATCGTGAAGAAGTAAAGAAGAGAGGAAGCAACGCCCATCTTCACTTCTTCTCCTCTTCACCATAACCGCCGCCGAACGGGGTGACCGGCTCTTCATCACCGGCTCAGTAAGGATGATCAATCCATCCAGCACTATAGGTCAGAACTGGAATCCGATATTTCCCCGTGCCACAGTCCAATCAAACATGGCTTGGACTGGTTTGGCACTATCGGGATCCCCTGTGGAATAGGAATAATCCACTTGGGAATGATGTTCAAACCATTCCACGCCCACACGGAAATGCCTGGTGCGCCAGGTGAGCCCAGCCGTGAACCCGGGAGTCCATTCAACCGAGGACTCATCAAGCCTCAAGGAGATCTCCGGGGTTAGCGTTGTCTGGCCAATGCTGTAATTCTCCGGATAGAAGGTAGTTGCCGGAAGCAGCGCACTTCCATACACCTCAAGCACCCATTTGCCCTTGTGTTTGACCGCCATGCCCAATCTCACCAAGCCGGCAGCCTGTGCAATCCCTGAGTAGGTAAGCCCGGTCCATTGCCCACCAAGGTCTTTCCAGCGGAGTGGCACATAAGCACCGCCCATTGCAAGCCCCCAGAACGGGTAGATCCGGGAAGGTTTCTCATGTTTCACCTTAAATGCCCTGCACCCCCCAAACTCAAGACCATAACCCCAAGATGCTCCCATTCCCGTCTTACCCTGCAGGGGAGCCACTATGGAAGCCGGGTGCGCCGGCAAATCTCCGAAGCGGCCAATGGGATAGGCGGTGTTGAACTGAAGATAGAGGTAGGCATCCTTCAGTGGCCGCCTATAAGGCAAGTAGTATCCACTATCCATGGGCATGGCCACATTGACCTGCCCGACTGCCAATGAACAGCAGACCAAGGTTGCTGTCAAGGCGGGAACCAATCGCTGCGCATGGAAGAAAGGCCTCATGGTCAATGCGGTCATAGGGCCTTTACTGCGTCCCGGAAATGAAGCTCCTTGGCCAAGTCCTTTGGCGTCCGTTCCCATGTGTCCTTGGCATCCGGGTTCGCTCCCTTGGCAAGAAGGATCCGCACCAGGTCCGGTTTGTCTTCGCGGACTGCATAGTGCAGCGGAGTCCAATCAAACAGGGGGCCGGGTTTGCCGCGGTTCATTCTTGGGTTGCTGTCCAAAAGCTTGGTCAAAAGCACGGCATTCGGTAAGTCCATGTTGGCCGGCCTGAATGCTATCTTATGGAGCAAGGCAAATCCCCGGGCATCCGTGGCGTTCAGGTTAAGGTGGGAGAGCAGGGGGGCTTCGTTGAGCAGGCGTGGAAGGTTCCTGGTCACCAGGTAGTGCACAGCAGGCAGTCCATCATCATCCAGTTCCCCGGCCAGCTTATCGAACCATCCGTGATGATACAGCACTTTCATTGCATCCGGCGAATCCAAGGCCATGGCTTTGTGCAGATAGGTCATCCCTCCTGTGATCCTGGCTTCACCCGGTGGATTTCCGTCCAACAGCACATCCAACATGCCCCAATTTCCCTCGTCCATGGACCGGAACACCATGGGGGCTAAGCTGTCCGCCAGGGCGCCCAGGATGATGGCATGACGCATGAAAGCCGTATCGTTGGTGGCAAAGGCGGCCTGCGCCAAAACAAGCGGATTGCCCACTGCACACCGGTCCCAGCTCCGCAACTCGTTCAATGTGCTATTGGTCCTGGCCCGGAACCACTGATCCAGTACCTTTCCGGAATGGCCTTGCAGGGCGGCGTTGAACATTTCGGCTTCCAACTCATTGCCCCTGTCGCCGAAGTAGGAATTCATCAAGTCGTTGGTGATCACAGGTGCATCATACCTCACTGCGGCAAGCAGTAGGTCCTTAAGTCGCTGCTCCAGTTTACCATGCAGCCGTAGAAAAGCAAGCACAGTGCGGAAGCTATGGTCCAGGTCCTTCCTGAGGCAGAGGGTAATTGGCGTTTCACCTCCGTACATGGGGAAATCAAGGTCCGCCAATTCGCCCAAAAGCCGCTGTAGCTGGTCGTCTGCGGCATCATCATTCCGTCTGCTGTCCAAGAACGTTTCAACCTGGCCCAATGCTATACGCTGATCAAGTGGAAGCTGCTCATAGTTCAATGACCGGTACTTAAGTTGATCGTACTCGAAAACCTTCCTGAGTTCCTGCTGCCATGTTCGTATTTCGTTGACATGTTCGCTGAGCGGATTGTCCCGAATGAACTCACTGCACGCCACCAGGAAATCGACTGCCAATTGGTGATCATCCGGGCCGCTTTCAAAGCCTGCGTGCAGGCATTCCATGCGTAGCCATTGATTGCGCGCCGACATCCGCTGCTGCTCCGGCATGGCTGCCAGAATGCTCAAGCAACCCCGGTGATCCCCAACATCCAGGGCTGTTTGCGCGTTGGCATGCAGATCTGTCCTGCGGACAGTGTCCGGAGCGGACACCGAGCCTGTATCAGGAACCGCAACCTTGGATGAATCCTGTCCATGGACTGTTCCGGCCAATGCCAGTGAAAGAGCTACTATCCAAGAACGGATCTTGTGGCCCAACATCCTTGATAATGAGTTCCTACGAACTTGATGGAAGGGTAAAATAATGGCCCTGGCCAACGATGGCGTGCATCTCTGATCAGGTTGTGCAATATATCATGGATATGCCAATGACGCACAGCTATCCCCTGCTGCCTTCAACTCATGCCAAAGGTGGTCGCGGATGGTTCGGTGCGCATTGCCCCATGCTTGTACGTTCACATCCTTGCGCATCGCATCCTTGCACCGGTTGTACAGTGCGGTATCGCATGTTTCCATGAATTTGTTGATCCAGCCTCGGAGGCGTGCTTCATACGCCTGGTCCGTGCCAAGGTCCTTGAACTCCGACTGCTCCGCCCGCAAACGGATATCCTCCGCTTGCCGTTGATCGGAGGCTGCAACAGGGGCATTCACCTCATTTTCAGCGTATCGTTCCCGAAGAGCTTTCTTCACTGTTTCGTTGGCCACTTCGGGTAATTTGGCCTGCCGACGTTCAGGCTCCTTGGGAGAGCACGTGGCCAGGAGGGCCACGCAGCCAAGAGCGGCAACAAGGCGCAAGTTCATTTTCGGTCATGTATCAGGTCCCCCGGCGGGATCGAAAGAAAGCGGGACAGTTGCCACCGGCAAATGCCCATTGCCGAAAGGAGGATCGCAAGGATGCACGCATAAAGCCAACCGTTGCCAAGTACGGTGACATGACGAAGTGGCCCGGGCAAGCGCACGCCGGAATGGCTGGCACCCCAGAGGAGCAGTTGAAACAGCAACAACAGGACCAAGGCAATGCCAATGACGCGCAATAGCAGCCTGAGCATGGCGCGCAGGTAACCGGCCCTGAGCAAGTCCGGGCTTACGCCGAATGCCATGAAGGTTCCCAGGTTCATTTTCATGCGCTCCAAGTGGCCCCGTAACAGGTTGTAGAGATACAACATGATGGCGAGCAGTGCGAACGCCACCAAGGCCGCAAGCAGGAAGCTTCCCAGCTTCGCCACCATGGCGAAATTCTTCTGGGCCTCCACCCGGCTGAGGTCAAGCTCCACGGGATGCGCACGACTTCCATCATCCATGCGGCTTGTTTGCACTTGCAAAGCACGCTGGAACGCACCGATGCTGTCCAATGCGCTGAATGTAATGTTCAATTGGTCAAAGCGGTAATAGGGCGCAGGTACATCCGATCCAAAAGATTCGGCACTGTCCGGCACATGGAACCGTACCCGGCCGTAATCGACTGCGGGGTTGAGCGGTCCGAATGGGCTATCGAACCGGGTGAGCCGATCTTGCCAATGGTGAAGGTCTCCGGTGTCCCACGCCTTACCATTGGCCCTTGTGATCACGAGCAGTTTCGAATGGGCCACCAGGTCCGGGGCCTCCTCAACTCCGATACTGACCTGCTCACCAAAGAACCCATTTGCCTCCTGCGTGATCCTGGGCAACAGTTCCATGGTTTTAGCATTTGCCCAGACACTTAGCGCGGGGAATTCGCCGTACGGGAAGACATTCCGCCGGCCAGGGTCCTTCAGGTCCATCAAGAGGTTGTGCTCCACCAGGCATTGCGCCCGGCCGGGCAGTGTGTTCACCACCGCAATGACGTGCAGGGCCGCCGTGTATCCACCTACGCTCACCACTATGCGGCGGTGGCGGAGCGCTTCCGGGGCACACCCCAGCATGTCCACACATTCACGCGAAACGACCAGGCCGCCGGAAAAATCTTCAGGCGATAAGTGGTGGATGCCATGATCGGAAAAGTCCTCCAACAGGTTGTCATCCGCAAGCACCCGTTGAAGCAGGTCATGATCCGTCCGGAACCCGAAGCTGGATACCAAGGCATACTGCATGCCTTCATCCCCGTTGGTGTATACCGGCCACAAGTCCGTGTAATTACCAGAAGCGTTGTCCACGCCGAACCGGCCGTTGGCGGCACAGTCCTGTAGGAACCTCCTGATGCGGACATAGTTCGGGGTGAGGCGCGCACCTCCCGCATCGATGCTCAGCATGGTGGTGAACGGATCATCCATGCGTTGCCGCAGGTTGGTGAGTGCACTTCGCGCCAGCACAACGGCCAGCAACGTGATCAGCACCATTGCCAGGAGCAGCACCACAACTTGCCCCTTGCGGTCCGCGATCGCCCTGTATTCGCGGTCGACGAACAGCCGTTCATGAGGTTCGCGGAAACTCCTGGCCAGGTCCCGGATCAGCGACATCATGGAATGCTGAATGCCACTGCTTGTTGTACGCAGGCTGGCTCCCCATCGCTTCCGGGACGGATCTCCAGGACCTGGTCTGCAAATTCGGCAGCAAGGTCACGGTGATGGGTAACTACCAATGCCGTGCACGTGCCTTGGTCCACTTCACGGCGCAGCAAACCGAACAGGGCGTGTGCATTCTCCTGGTCCAGGTTCCCCGTGGGCTCATCGGCAAAGAGCACTGTGAAATCCTTGGCCAAGGCCCTCAGGAAGGCCACGCGCTGGCGTTGGCCGCCGGACAATTCTTGCGGCGATCTGCCCAAGACATCAACCGGGAGCCCTACCTTCCCCAACAGCCCGGTCATTCGCTGGTCAAAGGTCTCGCTCCCCCCAGCCATTTGGGCCATCTTGATGTTCTCTTCCACGGTGAAGTTGGGCATCAGGTTGGTGTTCTGGAAGATGAAGCTGCAATGCGACCGCCTCAACTTCGCCAGTGCAACCCCGTCTCCCGCCCATAGCTTCATAGGGTCCAATTCAGCACTGCCCAAGCGGATCATGCTTCGCATTCCCGCCAATGGTGGCAAGAAGGTGTCCGACATCAGGCCCACGCCCTCCAGGAAAGTGCTTTTGCCCACACCTGAAGGACCCACGATGCAGGTCAGCATCCGGGCGGGTATCTCTAATTTCGGTATGTCAAGCACAGCGCGTTCACCGTGCCCCATTCGGACATCCCGCAGAACGATGGCCGGATCCCGGATCATTTGAGCAGGTACTCGATGGGGACCCAATAGAAGGAATCTCCGCCGCCCACACGGTATTTGATGTCGTCATTCCCCTTTACCTGGCGCAATTCGGCCAGTTGTGCGCCAAACTGCTCTGTCATCTTGGTGACCAGGTCCTGGGTGAACTTCTTCGCATCATCCAGGTCATCAATGGTCAGGTCGTTGGCAATGCCGGAGGTGTTGAAAGGCAGGACCACATCCATTTGGTTCACGCCGGCCATCCGTTTCTTGAGATCGCCCAAACGCATGCGCGAATCGGTCTTACCAAGGACACTGCGGGCCACGTCCATCCAATAAGCTTGTATGCTGAGCCGTGCTTCCGTGGGGTTGGTGTTGAGCGTCTCCACCAAGCGATCGATGTTCTCCACCTGCTTCACCAGTGTCGCCTCCGGCATGAACAGCACATACTTGAACACCGGATACTGCAGTTTGGGCGATCGATAGGCCGTGGATGCATCCAGGAAATAGTGCACCTTGTTGGTGAACGAATAGGTAAGGCAGGATTGCTTTTCAGCAATGGAGGAACTGGCCTGTTCACAGATGCGGTCGATCAGGAAAACAGAAGCCCTGGTGCTCAAGTCTTGGGCTTGGCGCGCCACGGCAGAGCCGTCTATGAGGATCTTCTCCACCACTTGAAGATGCTTTTCATAGGCCTCTTGGCACTTCCGCACATCCGCCATCACGTTCTGCCCGAAGTGTCCAGGGCTGGCGTTGGCCGGTAGAAGGCAGGCGCGAAATTCCATGGTGGCAGGCGCCATGTACGTTACCAACCTTCCATCGTCCTCCGTGATGGACCTTGGCCTGGAGGCCACCACTGAATCCGTGAGGAATGTGTTCAAGTACTGGTAGTTCTCCTGCATGGCACCGGCCAAATAATTCAATGTGGTCATCCTCATTTGGTCATAGGTGCGCAACGACTGCCCCTGCACTTCGCTCGGCAGCGCATAACCCAAGTAGTGGACATCCCGGTCCTTTAGCCGCGTCTTCAACATGCCAGGGTCCATGAAGCCCGGGCGGCCCTCATTGATGTCGCTTTCGAAGTGGTCCGGTCTGCTGGCCACATGCACCAACACATTGGTCTGGCCGGGTTTCGCCATTTCGATGGCGCTGTACATCGCGGGATACGTCGGCCGTGTGTCCACCAGGTCGCCCGTGGGGGACATGTCCATGTCCGCCAACCAACGCTTTAGCCCACCGATGTCATAGTCGATCTCCCGGCTGAACAGGAACTTGATGTCCGTCCTCGTCGCGTCATCATTCTTGTACACCACGGCCCCCATGGACAAGTTGTTGGCCTCGGCATAGGTCTTTCGCAGAGCGTCAATAATGGGGTTGACCCATTGCTGCACGCCATTGTTTCCTTCCACCACCAAGATCACGTTCAGGTTCTTGTGCCCTTTGCGGATCGCCTCGTAGGCCCGCTGGGTGCGTACATATTCATCTTGTGAATAATCCCTTTTCTGGACCGTGGCATACTGGGCACTGAGCCGTGCCGGTGCGCCTGTCTGGAACACGCAGTTCAACGGCGGGGTCCGCCCATCCGTGCCATGGCCGGAAAACACGGGATAGCGGAAGATGAAGCCGTCCAGCCGCTGGCGTTGATCAACGCCCCGGTCCTCAAAAGCGGGATCGCGTGGTTTTGCGAAAAGTCCGGTCAACCGTGTACTCCCGGAGAAGTATGCATCACGGTCAGCGGCGGACGCATTATTGAAGATCCGCGCGTAGATCTCCTTTTCCTTGCGTTCCTGCATGGCTGCCGGGTCCCAGTTCGGCTCCAGGCAAAGGCTGGTGGACCACAGCTTCAGGCGGTCCTCGTTCACCCAGCCCAACAATTTATTGGCCGTTGTCAGCGTGTAATATTGGCTTACCAGGTACCGGCCCGGTACTCCATCGATCCCGGGGGCATATTGGAAGATGAAGAGCACTTCATAGAGCGGTTCATCCGAGACCTTGCTGCCGCCTTGGGGAACTTGGAAAACCGAGTACCGGTCTTTGATCTCCTCCTTGTCGTGGATCCGTTTTGAGGCGCGAGTGGTGTTCACGGCGAATGCCTTGATCTCCAAACCGGTATTGTGGTCGATCAACGGGGTCATCCATAAGATCAGTCCATCCTTCCGCACCCAACCTATGGGTTTGTCCTGGGTGGTACCCACTTGCAACCATTGCTCCTTGGCATCAAACACCCAAAGGGCTTGGGAGAAGGGCAGCTTCAACTTCTCAGCGCCCTTATTGCCGGGTGCGGAGAACACCGGAACATCATTCTGCTTCGTGAATACAAGCCAACGCTTCTCCTGGTTGCGGTCCACCTTGACCGAGTTGAAGTTCCAATAATCATCTTTGAACCCCGATCCATCGTAATAGGTGTTGTCGTCCACGTTGTATCGGACATCCTGCCAGATCGATGGTTGCTTAAAGCAGTTCTCGCATTGGCTCCATACCGTGAATGGGAAAAGGGCAAGCAAAAGCAAGGGGGGCAACAATCCTTTCATCGCAGCAATCGTTATTCTTGGTGGTGGAAGCCCGCACCCTGTGCAGGGGTTTCCATGGGCCTTGTCAACATCACGGCCAAAATAAGGATTTGAGAAAGCAATTTCACACGGCACCCTCATCAGGTCAGCAAGTCTGCCTGCCTTGTGCCTTTTATGCTGGAGAGCGCTCATGGCCCTCCCGGCCATCTGGCAAACAGGACAACCCTGCTAGTACGTGCACCGGAAGATCATCACCGTGCTTCACGCTCGTGCCGGTAGGCATGGGACAGCTAACGCACACGGAACATGAGGTCAAAAACACTGCTCAGCCCCGATGGGAACTGTACCTTCACACCTTCATTCCCGTACCGATCGGCCGCCAACCTGACCTGTCCCATGTCCACATGCGGGGCCGCCTTGATGGTAATCCGGTACTGCATACCCGGCCGTAATACTGGGGAGCTGGCCGTGGGAAACTCAGCTTTCAATGCATTGTACTGGTCATCACCCGTGGTGAACCTCAGCACACGGTCTTTGTGGCCCTTGCATTGATCATCCACGCACGTGATCGTTACCATCACTTCACCCGTGTTCACATTGCCCCAGTATCGGAATGAAGCCAACTGGCAGGCCCGGTCGGCTTGCACATCCATGATCGTCTGCGCTTCCGTGGTCCATTTCACGTCTGCCCATTGGGGAGCCGGGATCGGAATTTGTGCCGGTGTGCCCGTACGCATTGCGTATTGCAGGCTCTGATCGAAGCAGCCGTCACTGGGGAAAGATGGAGCCGGGGCAGGCGTGGGATCCGTGGCGGGTTGTACCGCCTTAGCCAACTCCGCGCTTTTTGCGTGTCCCTTTTGTTGCGGTGCATCCCCTTCAGGTGCCTCCTTGATGGCCGTCTTAGGCTCTTTATGCACATCGGGCTTGTGAACCACCGGGGGAGCGGGTTTTTTTACTACCTGTTGTACTTTGTTTTCAGGGGGCATTGTGCCCTTCGAAACTCGAATCCCGGAAAAGACCATAGTATCCTTGGCGGCGGGCATCGAAAGCGCTAATTGAAGGCGGTATTCACCCGCTGATGCGGGTACCCAGGAAAAGACCATTCCGGTATCCACCACGTTCGAGAGGTGCAATTCCCGATCACCGAGGAGCACCCTCCACTTGCGGCCAATAACACCCACGGAGTGATCCGCCGCCGTAACTACCGCGCCAACGGATGATTCCGGCGAAGGCCATTCCACACTGATCTGCTTCCCCGCTGTGAATGCCAGCGTATCGCGTACCAGTTCACGCTGGCCGTTCATGGCGAAGATGACATATCGGCCGGGTACTACTGCGTGAAATTCAGGTAATGAGGTCCCGGTAAAGTGGCTTGTGCTTCCATCCGGGCTTTGCACGCGCCATGAATCAGGCTGGTCAGCAGATGAAGGACCCAGCGCCAAGTGATAGTTCTTTCCGGTGTACAAGGCACTATCTCCGAGCATTTGATCCGAGGTCACAAGGATGTGTGCAAGTGTCTTGTCCTTTTTCTTCCCTAAAAGCAGATAAAGTGCAGCAATGGTTAGCACCAAAGCCACTGGGATCAACAGGAGTCTCTTCATTGCCTGGTTCCTTTCCGATGATCGGCAATACAATCGGGTGTCGTAGGCCAAATGTAAACGAGTTCCTTTTTAACGGAAGATGCAAGAGGATCATCAGGAAACCCCAGATGCGCAACCAACCTTGGGCTGAACCTGCGCCCCGTTCCCGTGTACTGTTCGGGCATGTCGCCCCATCTTTGGCATGCTTCTTCCTTTTCGCCCCGCCCGCAACCCCGTTGGATGCAACACGCACAAAAGTTCCTCCTGGTAGCAGCTGCCGCGCTTGCCGTGGTATTCGGCTGTGCCTCGGTACAGAAGACCCCCAACATGGCCGACGCCAAGCAAGACCCCGCCTGGGCCAAGATCGATTCCTTGGCCAACCTCGGCCAGTACGCCACCGCGCTGGAAGCCACCAACGCGCTTTTGGCCAGCGCGCGCGCCGGTCAGGACTGGCGCACGGAGTTCCGCGCCTGGATGTACAAGGCCCGCTTCATGCAGTACACCGGCGCGGAGCAGAAGGAGATCATCAGCGCCATGGAAGCGCGCGCCGGCACGGCGGAAACCCCGCTGAAGCAATTGCTGCACAGCGTGGTGGCCCAGCAGTCGTGGGGCTACTACCAGCAGCACCGCTGGCAGATCATGGACCGCACCAACATCGCCGAGGCCACCGACGATCCCGACACGTGGGACCAGGCCGCCTTCATGCGCAAGGTGATCGCGGAGTTCACCGCTTCCGTTTCACCCGCGCAGGAATTGGCCGCGATCCCCGTGGGCAATCTGGCCCCGCTGCTGGAGCCAAAGAACGCCGACCTCCGCCTGCGGCCCACCGTGCTGGACCTGCTCGCGCACCGCGCGCTGGATGTGTTCCGCAACAGCGAAACGCGCTTGGCCGAACACGCCGGGCAATTCAAGCTCAACGACGCGAACGCCTTCGCCGCACCGGCGGAATTTGCTTCCACCGCCCCCGCTTCCGATGACAGCACCGCGTGGCTTTTGCGGGCTGTGCAATTGTACCAACAGCTCACCACGCTGCACCTGCGCGATGCGCAGCCCGAAGCCTTGACCGTCCTCACATTGGATCGCTTGGATTTTGTGCGGGAGAACAGTATCCTGCCGGAAAAGGACAGCTTGTACCTGAACGCGCTGGAGGAACTCCATGCCAGCTTGCCCACCGGCGAAGCCAGCGCGGAAGTGCGCGTGGCCATCGCGCAATGGCACGCCCATCTGGGCGCGCAATTCCAGCGCCTGGCGCCGGACAGCGCGTGGAAGTGGGAGAAGAAGACCGCCGCGGAAATCTGCCGCGAGGTGATCGCGCAGGCCCAAGCACCCTTCGCCGTGAAGAAGGCCACCGCCTTGCTGGCACAGCTGCAACAACCCTCGCTGGACATCACCACCGAGCAGGCCGTACTGCCCGATGCGCCCTTCAAGCTGGCGCTCACCTACGCCAATGTGAAAGAGGTGTGGCTGCGCGTGGTGAAGGATGAAGATCCGGAAAACAGCCACCGCGGCTACCGCAATGCCGCCGCCATGAAACGCCTGCTGCGCATGGCCCCGCTGCGCGCATGGTCCGTGCAATTGCCCGACGACGGCGACCTCAATGCGCACCTCACCGAGTTGGCGGCGGAGCCCTTGCCGCTCGGTGCGTACAGCATCTTGGCATCCAACAACAAGGATTTCACGGACACTTCCTTGATCTCCGTGACCGCCGTGCGTGCCACCCGGCTGGCCTTGGCCGAGCGCCGGTTGCCGGGCAACGCCAGCGGGGTGCTGGTGATGGACCGCAACACCGGTCTGCCACAGAAAGGCGCCACGGCCCTGCTGGAGCGGCAGGAATATCACGGGCATGCGTGGATCTACCGCACCATCGGCACGGCCACCACCGATGCGGACGGCATGGCCCAGCTGGCATTGCCCAAGGATGGCAATGGGCAATCACGCTGGACCGTAACGCTGGGCAAGGACCGGATCACTTCGCTGGGCAACTACGGCTGGTACAGCGGCGAAGGCGCGAACACGGACACCCTGCGCACCTTCCTCTTTACCGATCGCGCCATCTACCGCCCCGGCCAGCCGGTGTACTTCAAGGGCATTGTCACCGTAAAGCGCGGCAAAACCACCGAGGTGAAAGCGGGCTACGCCACCACGGTGGAATTCCTCGACGTGAATGGCGATCCCATCGATTCCTTGCAGCTGACCACGGATGCCTACGGAGCGTTCCACGGGCAGTTCACCGCGCCCCAGGGCACGCTCACCGGCAGCATGTCGTTGCAGGAAAAGGACGGCAGCCGGAGCATCCGGGTGGAGGAGTACAAGCGGCCCACGTTCGAGGTGCTTTTTCCTGAAAGCGACACGGCCACCACCGCGCCGAAGCTGAACGCCATGGCCACCGTGCATGGCCAGGCCAAGAGCTATGCGGGCGTGCCGCTGGACGGCGCCACCGTGCAATGGACCGTGCGCCGCGAAGCCCGCATGCCCTGGTGGTGCGGCGCGTACTGGCGCTCGTTCATCCCGTGGGGCCAAGCCACCGAAGTGGCCAGCGGCACGGCGGAAACCGATGGTGCGGGAAACTTCAGCATCGCCTTCCTGGCCCAGGCCGACCGGTCCATCTCGTTGAAGGCCGATCCCACCTTCAGCTTTACCGTGGAGGCCAGCATCACCGACGTGAACGGCGAAACACAGAGCGGCACAACCAGCCTTTCCGTGGGCTACCGCAGCATCGACATCGCGCTGGACGCGGGCGACGGACTGGACCGCAGCGCCGTGGACAGCCTGAAGCTGAACGTGCAGGACCTCAACGGCAACGTGCTGGACCTGCCCATGAACGTGCGCATCTCCCGCCTGCACACGCCCGGCGTGCCACTGCGCGGGCGCCTGTGGGCGCAGCCGGACGTGTACGTGATCCCACCTGACGCATACAAAAAGCTGTTTCCGGGATCGGTGTACACCAACGGCGACGATCCGCTCACCTGGCCGCGCGTGGACGTGGTGCTGGAACGCAAGCAATGGAGCGCCCACGGCCAGGAGCTCGCGTTGTCCGGCATCCGGAAGTGGGATGTGGGCGCATACCTGATCGAAGCCAGCGCCACCGATGCCGACGGCAAGGAGGTGCACGTGCAAAAAGTGGTTTCCGTCTACGACCCCGCCGTGCAGCACACTGGCTTCGTCAACGAGGCCTTCCATGTGGAAGCGGTGAAGGCCAGCGCAGAGCCGGGCGAAAAGGCGGAGCTGCTGCTGAGCAGCGCACTGCCCGAAGCGCACATCCTGATGGAAGTGGAGCGAGAGGGCAAGATCGCCGTGCGCCGTTGGTTCACCATCAAGGATGGACAACAACTGATCGAACTGCCCGTGCTGGAAGCGGATCGCGGCGGCTTCACCGTGCATTTCATCGGAGCGGAGCGCGGCCTCTCGCACAAGGAGGATGTCTTCATCGAAGTACCCTGGAGCAACAAGGAGTTGAAGGTGGAATGGATGACCTTCCGCGACAAGCTGCTGCCCGGCGCCAAGGAAGAATGGCGGCTGAAGATCACGGGGCCCGCTGGAGAACAAGTGGCCGCGCAACTCCTCGCCGGCATGTATGATGCCTCGCTGGACCACTTTGTGCCGAACGCCTGGAACATGTCCGTGTGGCCCACCAATGCCTCGCAATTGGGCTGGAGTCAAACCACACCATTCGGCACCAACGGCAGCATCACCTACGGGCGGCACCAAAGCCTGCCGAACGACACCGCACACATCTACCCGGCATTGAACCTGTTTGGATTGCCAATGAGATACCAGTGGGCTGAATTACAGACCGTGGAGATGCGTTCCATGTCGGCGGATGCGGCCATGGCCCCGCCTATGCAGGCGAATGCAGGTTTCGCTGAGAAGGACATGGAGGACTCCAGTGCGAATGCCGAAGTTCCGGAGCCGGTCACCGCGCAGGATGTGCCGCAACCCGCCACCCGCACCGATTTCCGCGAGACGGCTTTCTTCTTCCCCGACCTGCCCACCGACAAGGATGGCAGCGTAATCCTGAAGTTCACCATGCCCGATGCGCTCACCCGCTGGAAGCTGCTCGGCCTGGCCCACACCACCGACCTCAAGACCGCGCGCTTCACCAAGGAGGTGATCACGCAAAAGCCGTTGATGGTCACGCCCAACCTGCCGCGCTTCCTGCGCGAAGGCGACCGCATCACGCTGACGAGCAAGGTGAATGTGGTGGATGCAGGGGTGTCCTCAAGGTCCGCTGCGCGAGACCTTGAGGGAACACCCCTGCACGGCACCGCCACCCTCGAACTCTTCGACCCCTTCACCAATGCCCCGGTGGACGCACGCTTCAACCTGAAGCAGCCCGCGCAGCCCTTCACCGCCGGGCCGGGCGCCAGCGCCGTGGTAGCCTGGGACCTCACCGTGCCCGAGGGCCTCAGCGCCGTGGCCGTGCGCATCAGCGCCAAGGCAGGCACCTTCACCGATGCTGAGCAACGCCCGCTGCCCATCCTCACCGACCGCGTGCTGGTCACCGAAAGCCTGCCGCTGCCCATCAGCACCGCCGGCAAGAAGACCTTCACCCTGGAAAAGCTGCGGAACGACACCAGCAGCACACTGCGGCACCAGAGCCTCAAGCTGGAGTTCACCCCCAACCCCGCATGGTACGCCGTGCAAGCGCTGCCCTACCTGATGGAGTACCCGCACCAGTGCAGCGAGCAGGTCTTCAGCAGGCTTTATGCCAACAGCCTCGCCGCGCACATCGTGGACGAAAAGCCGAAGATCAAGGAGGTGTTCGCAGAATGGGCCAAGAACTCCCCTTCTCCCTCGGAGAAGGGGCCGGGGGATGAGGGCGCATTCCTGAGCAAACTGGAAAAGAACAGCGAGCTGAAGAACATCGTCCTCGCGGAAACGCCGTGGGTGCTCAACGCACGCAACGAAAGCGAAAGCAAACAGCGCATCGCCCTCCTGTTCGACATGCAGCGCATGGCCGCCGAGCGCGGCAAGGCCTTGAAGCAGCTGCGCGACGCCCAGTTGGGCAGCGGCGCATGGCCCTGGTTCAGCGGCATGCAGCCCTCGCGCTGGGTCACCCAGGGCATCGTGGCGGGCTTCGGCCATTTGGAAAAACTCGGCGCCGCCGACCTGCGCCCCGATGGGCAAACGCAGCAGATGCTGAAGCAGGCCGTGAATTGGCTGGACGACGACGTGGCGAAGGACTACCAGCGCCTGCTGAAGGATTACAGCAAGAAAGAGCTTGATCAATACACACCAAGCCACAGTGATGTACAGTTTCTCTACGCGCGCAGCTTCTTCCTGCGCTGGGCCATTACCGGCACCACGGCAACGGCGGCGAACTTCTACAAGCAGCGGCTCTCCGACACTTGGCTGCAGTTCGGCCTGCAGGAGCAGGCCATGATCGCATTGGCCCTGCACCGCATGGGCGATGCTGCCACGGCCCAGCTCATCATGAAGTCGCTGGGCGAACGCGCCACACGCAGTGAGGAGCTCGGCATGTACTGGAAGAACTTCAACGCCGGCTACTCCTGGTGGGACTTCCCCACGGAAACGCACGCGCTGCTGATCGAGGCCTTCCACGAAGTGGTCCGGGACGAACAGGCCGTGAACGAGCTGCGCCTGTACCTGCTGAAACTGAAGCAGACCACCAATTGGAAGACCACCAAGGCCACCGCCGAGGCTTGCTATGCGCTGCTGCTCACGGGCGACGATTGGCTGGAGCCCGCCGCACCGCCCGTGATCACCGTGGGCCGCGACGTGGTGGTGGCCGACAAACAGGAAGCCGGTACGGGCTACTTCACCAAGACCTGGTCCGGGGAAGAGGTGAACCGCGATATGGGCGTGGTAACGGTGACCACCACCACCGACCGGGCCGCATGGGGCGCGCTGTACTGGCAGTACTTCGAGCAGATGGACAAGGTGACCAGCGCCGCCAGCCCCTTCAGCATCAAGAAACAAGTGCTGCTGAACACCGCCACGGACGCGGGCCCGCAGTTGGTGGCCTTGGGCAAGTCGCACACATTGAAGCCCGGCGACAAGCTCACCGTCCGCATCGAGCTGCGCACCGACCGTGACCTGGACTACGTGCATTTGAAGGACCTGCGCGCCAGCGGGCTGGAGCCCACCGAAACGCTCAGCGGCTACCGTTTCCAAGGTGGCCTAGGCTACTACCAAAGCACACGCGACGCCGCCACGGATTTCTTCTTCGATCGCATCCGCGCCGGCACCTACGTGTTCCAGTACGACCTGCGCGTGGCGCAGAGCGGCGACTTCAGCAACGGCATCACCACGGCGGTATGCATGTACGCGCCGGAGTTTGCGGCGCACAGCGAAGGGGTTCGGATAAGGGTGGGGAGGTAAACTTGGGGAATACCACCACACAGCATTTGGCTACCGCAGGTTGCTCCCCATTTGATCACCGGTCCCGGCGCCTATCTTTACCAAGAAGAATTCGCGGCACATGGGAACCGAGGCAATGAAGCTGGAATTGATTGAATGGCTTGCCGGATTAAAAGACAAGGCCATTGTTACCTCCTTGTTCAACATCAAACAGGCCAATGAAGCCGAGGATTGGCACCTTGGGCTGACCCCGGAGCAAAAAGCCTCGATAGCGCGGGGATTGGAAGATGCCGAGGCGGGGCGTGTATTGTCTTCGGAAGAGATGTGGAAGCGCTATGGCCGCACCAAAAAGGGTTGATTGGACCTTTGAGGCGCTGGAGGAGCTGGCCAACATCCATGATGCGGTGCAGCAACGATGGTCCCCTGACATGGCCGAACGCTTCTTGGGCCTGGTGTCCCAGTTTGAAGATCTCGCAGCGAAATACCCCAACGGATTTCGGGCCTCCACCACCAATCCCTCCCTTCGCTTGGGGATCATACACCGGACCGTGCTGGCAGTTTATCGTGTCGACCCTGATCGCGTGTTGGTCATTTCCTTGATCCATGCGCGGGCCGACAATAGTCGATTCCTGTAGGGTTGCGGTGGGCTTTCCACTAAACGAGGAACGGTAGCTCCTTTGCGCAGGATGGGGTTTAGCTTCGTGATGAAACCCTCACAGCCATGAAGTTCATTGCGATCCTCGGAATATCGATCAGCCTGTGCATGCCTTGCCGCTCACAAACCCTGTTGTGTACGGGCGCAGATTCCGTCCTGGCCATGTACCGCGATGATGCCGACCGGATCGCCATCGCGAAGACCTTCCAGAACGGAACGACCTGGATGGATTCCGTGGCCATTGATCCGGTACCGGCGCAAACCGCCCTGGCCGCATTGGTAGCCGTGTACAACTCCGCATCGCCCCAGCGGGACACCGTGGTGGACCTGTTGGACATCCACATCTATCCCCATATCCCGTTGCGGTCGGTCATCTTGTCCGCCGATACCTCATTGGACTGGGTCCACCAGTTGGTGGCGGGCAACATCCCCACTGGAAATGCAACTATCGACAATTTGATGCAGCAATACGATGTGGTTGACGTCAACCCATGGAACTGGATCGTTGATGCCACCCAAGAGTTCACCTTCACCACCGGCACCAACTGGAACCTGTTGCCATTGACCCACCTGTTCGAGCAGATTCCGGGAGTTCATTATTGTGTGGTCAATGGAACCGTGGGCGACGGGGACCGCATCACGGATTCTGTTTTTGCGGAGCATGTGGAGATCACATACTCCTATGGATGGGGTGACTGCCCAGCAGGCTGCGGCGGCTTTTATTCGTGGTTTTTTTCCGTCGCGCCCGATTGCTCGGTGCAGTTCCTCGGCAGCTACGGGCAGTCCCCGTTCATCACCACCGAAGTGCCTGAACCAGTGCCCGGCCAAAACCGCGCATGGCCCAACCCCGCCGACGACGTGCTGCACCTGCCGGCACCGCTTCGCCAGGGGCAATGGGTCCTGTACGGAGGGGATGGCCGGCTGCTTGGCGCGCCCCTGGTGCAAGGGGGCGGCATTGCCGTGGGCGGCCTGCCGCCGGGCAGCTATTGGCTGCGCCGCACGGACCGCCCCGGGGAACCGCCCTTGCGCTTTGTGGTGGTGCATTGACGGGTTGGGGCTTGGTACCGATCCAGCCTACTTTCGCCCCATGAAGTACTTCATTCCCGCCGCCGTCCTTGCAGGCGCGATCCTGCTGAACGCCTGCGGAGATGGCAAAGCCGATGCCGCCAAACAGATGGCCGCCGTAGCCGACAGCATCAAGGCGGCCAACACCATTGACCTTGCGGAGCACCACCTGCCCTTGACCGTGGAAGTGCCCGTGGGCTTGCCTACGGCAACCGTGCTGTGGAAGGACGAGGTGGGCAAGCTTACCGTGACGGCAGGCGACCAGTTCGCATTGGAGATCTTTGAAGGGCCTTCCGGACTTGGGGGCTTGAAGGCCGACTTGGACCGAGACCTGCTGAAAAAGAACACCGTTGTGGAGGAATCCCCGGACTTGATCATTTACCGGTCCGAATTCCCGGACGACACGGCGTTGGTGTTCCATCATTTCAGCCAAACCATCACTGTTGGGGACCGCACCTTCCAAGTCAGCGACCTGGAAACAGGCACATCGTACTCCTTGGAAGCCATACGCCGCATGGCCGCCTCCGTACGGGTCCGGCAACCCGCTTGATGGGCCATCCGCCCACTGCCATCGGAAAAATTGGAGGTTCACCCCACGCTTCTTGCTATATTTCGGCCCCTATTGCCGATCGTGATGTTCAAATTCCGAATCCTCCTGCTCATTGGCACCTTGTTCGCCGGGATGGCCGCACACGCAGCCACCATCGTGCTGGACGGCCATTACCAAGGTAAAAACATCTTCGTGCAGAATCCCTTTTCAGAAGCAGGGGTCGGTTTCTGTGTGTACCAAGTAATGGTCAACGACAAGATCAGCACGGACGAGATCAATTCAAGCGCGTTCGAGATCGACCTGGACATGTACAATTTCAAGATCGGGGACAAGGTGTCGATCAAAATCCTGCACAAGGACGGTTGCTCACCGAAGGTACTGAACCCAGAGGTGCTCAAGCCCAAGAGTACCTTCAACATGGTAAAGCAGGGCATTTCCACGGACGGCACCTACACCTGGACCACCACCAATGAAACGGGCGAACTCCCCTATGTGGTGCAACAGAAGCGTTGGAACAAATGGATCCGCGTGGGTGAAGTACCGGGCGACGGCACGCCCGGGGAGCATACGTATTCCTTCAAGGTGATCCCGCACAGTGCTGAAAATGTTTTCCGGGTGATGCAGATGGACAACAGCCGGCGTCCACGGTTCAGCGAGAGCGTTACTTTTACCAATGCGGCCATCGCGCCGGTGACCTGGACGTATGACAAGGGCAAGAAGGCGATCCACATGAGCGGTGGCAGCCTGTATGAGATCTATGACCAGTACGGGAACATCGTCAAGCGCGGCTATTCCACCGACATCGATGTGAGCACCTTGGACAAGGGGCTCTATTACCTGAACTACGACAACAAGACCGGGGAATCGTTCATCAAGCGGTGAACGCAGTTCCTGGAATACGCAATGCCCTGCTCCAGCGGGGTTTTTTGCTTTTGGGGGATGGGTGAGTAATGTTGGGCGAGTAGTGGCAGGTGAGTGGCGAATAGTGCAGTCAGTCCCGGCACATGGCGAAGGAGTAACTTTCCGGCATGATCCGGATCGAACACATCGGCATTGCCGTGAAGGACATCCATAGCGCTGAGGAGTTGTACGCGAAGCTTCTGGGAAGCCCTTCATACAAACGCGAGGAAGTGCCCAGTGAAGGGGTGATCACCTCCTTCTTCCAAGCCGGCCCCAACAAGATCGAGCTGCTGGAGAGCACCCGGCCAGACGGGCCCATCGCCAAGGCCATTGAAAAGCGGGGCGAAGGCATCCACCACATCGCCTTCGAGGTGGCCGACATCCATGCGGAAATGGCGCGCCTGCGTGCGGAAGGATTTGCGCTGCTCAATGAGGAACCCAAACGTGGCGCGGACAACAAGCTGGTTTGCTTTGTGCACCCCAAGAGCGCCAACGGCGTGCTGGTGGAGCTTTGCCAAGAGATCAAATAAACATGGCAACGAGCAAGGAAACGGCCGCCTTCATCCTGGGGGAACTGGGCAGCGATGGGCGCTTCAGCGTGAAACCCATGTTCGGTGAGTACGCGATTTACGCGGACGGCAAAACGGTGGGCTTCATCTGCGACAACCAACTGCTGCTGAAGATCATGTCTGAAAGCGCCGACCTGGACGCGCTGTGCGAAAGGGCCCAGGCCTACCCGGGATCGAAAGACTACTACCTGGTGCCGGAGGACCTGATCGCCGGCGACCACAAGCTGCCCAAGCTGATGCTGCGCATGGCGGAGGCCTTGCCCATGCCTAAAGTGAAAAAGAAGCGGGTGAAGGGTTGAACCAACTCATTCCTCCGAAAATGTTACGGATCGGTTCACAGCAGCTACTTTAGCATGAAAGGTATGCGGGTGGCCATGAAGAAATTGATCCAACTGTCCAGATCGGAGATCGTAATCTGGTCCTTGGGCCTTGTCATGCTCTATTTCCTGGGCGACCGGACCGGACCTTCCCTTTGCCTTTTCAAATGGCTTGGGGTTGAACATTGCTGGGGCTGCGGATTGGGCCATGCCGTACATGATGCGCTTCATTTGGATTTCGCCGGCTCCTTCGATTACCATCCCCTCGGTATACCCGTCTTGGCGGTCCTGCTCATCCGGATTGCCAGACAAGCTCGATCAACCATCCAACAACCAAGTCAACCAACATGGAACAGAAAGATCTGCTGATGATGATTCCCGGGCTGAAGCCGGAAGAACTGATGATGCTACAGAATTCCATGTCCGGGCTAAACGAAACACAACCAGGCAATTCCTGACGATGTACTCCACGAACAGGAAGGACGGACAAACCATGCTATTGCTCGCGCTCATCGGTCTCTTGGGGGTCGCAGGGATCCAGCGCTTCATCATTGGTCAAACCGGAATGGGCGTGGTCTACTTGTTGACCGTTGGCTTCTGCGGGATAGGCACCATCATCGATGCAGTAAACGCAAACAAGTTGGCCATGGAACACAACCAAGCTGAGGCCATGCGCGTGCTGAACATGATGAAGATGATGGGTAGCTGACGCCGCCCCTTCAGGCATTCCCTTCCGGCAGTGGCAAGCGCATGGGCATGCGCACAACTGTTCGTGCGCTGCTGTCAAGTGCGCAACATGGTCACCGGCAACTGCGATCTGGTGCAACTCCTGCCCTGCAATGCTGAGGAGCAGCCGATGCCCAAGGTGGAAACCGAAGAAAAGGGGTTGAAGGCTTCACCGGTGAACCGGTAGAACCACGAGGGATACGAGGGGCACCAAGAAGCTGCATGGGGGATACCCGCTTTGTGCGCTTCGCGCCGATGGTGGTTAACGAAGCCCAAGTCCCGCGCTCCCTTTGCACTCTTCGTGCCCTTTGCGGTAGGCAAAGCCTGTTCAGCCCAGCAGCCCCAGCCGTTCTGCCAGGCCGCACACATCCTCCCTTGCCAGATCCAAGTGCTCCGCATGCAGGCCCGCTTGCTGCGCCCCCTCCACATGCTGAATACTGTCGTCGATGAAGAGCGTGCGGGCCGGATCGGCGTGATGCTTTTCCAGCACGAAGCGGAATGCAGCGGCATCCGGTTTACGCAAGCCGATCTCGCAACTGTAGTACGCCCCGTGGAACAGTGCCTTGAAGTCCAGGATGCTGTTCTCCCTGGCCACGATGGCCTCGAAGGCGGGCACATGGATGGCGTTGGTGTTGCTGAGCAACAGCACTTGAAAGCGTTCCTTCAGGCGTTCCACCAGTGCGATCCGTTCCGGGGGAATGCTGCCCAGCATGGCGTTCCAACTGGCATCGATCTGTGCGTCCGCCAAGGGTGCGCGCAAAATGTCCCGAATACGGTCCCGGAACTGCGCCGGGGAAATGGCCCCTATTTCGAACCCGTCAAACAGGTGGTCCTGCCTGGCTTTGCTGTACAGCGTTTCAAAATCCCGGAAGCCCAATTGCGCAAAGGCTTGCGCCGCAGCCAAATAATCCACGTCGATGAGCACCCCGCCAAGGTCCAGCAGGATGGTATCAACACCAGTGCTCAGGTGCATGGGGCGCGAAACTACCCGCTTTCCGTCGGGGACCAACCGCTATTTTCGCCGCTCCTCAACGGGCCTATAGCTCAGCGGTTAGAGCAGCGGACTCATAATCCGTTGGTCGCAGGTTCAAATCCTGCTGGGCCCACAGATCTATATCCTTCACCACGGATGGACACGGACACACACGGATGGAACATGGAAGGGACAAGGGCGATCCCTTCCGGCCCGTGCCGGTCGGCAACAAGGGCATGAACACGTTCCGAACATGAAGAAGACGATCGTTACCGGCGGGGCGGGCTTCATCGGCTCGCACACGTGGGTTGAATTGCTGGCTGCGGGCTTTGAGCCCATCATTGTGGACGACCTGCGCAACAGCGAAGAGCGCGTGCTGGAAGGCTTGGAAAAGATCAGTGGCCACAAGCCGGTCATACACCGGGTCGATTGCTGTGATGCGGAGGCACTGGACCGTGTCTTCGCAGCCGAAAGGCCCTCCAGCGTGATCCACTTTGCGGCGGACAAGGCCGTGAACGAAAGCGTGCGCGACCCGCTGAAGTACTACCACAACAACATCGGCTCGCTGGCCACGCTCCTGCGCGTGATGGACACGCACCAGGTGAAGAACATCGTTTTCTCTTCCTCCTGCACGGTGTACGGCAACAGCGGGCATTCACCGGTGACCGAGGACCTGCCTCCGGGCGAGGCGGCATCGCCGTATGGCTACACCAAGATGGTGTGCGAGCACATGCTGCGCGACACCGTGGCCTCCGACGCGGGATTGCGCGCCGTACTGCTGCGCTACTTCAACCCGGTAGGTGCACACCCTTCCGCCCTGATCGGTGAATTGCCCATCGGCGTGCCAAGCAACTTGGTGCCTTACATGACCCAGGCAGCCGCCGGCTTGCGCGACAGGCTCACGGTATTTGGTGACGATTACGACACGCGTGACGGCAGCTGCATCCGTGATTACATCCACGTGGTGGACTTGGCCAAGGCGCACGTGCTGGCGTTGCAATGGGCCGCGAAACAACACCCTCCGTTCTGTGAAGTGTTCAACCTGGGCACCGGCAAGGGCAATACCGTGCTGGAGGCCGTGCACACGTTTGAGCAGGAGAACGGGGTGAAGGTGCCCTTCGTGATCGGCCCCCGCCGGGAGGGTGATGTGCCCGTGATGTTTGCCGACACCACCAAGAGCCGTAAGGTACTGGGCTGGCAAACGAAGCTGACCTTGGCCGATGCGCTCAGGGACGCATGGCGCTGGCAGCAGGCGTTGGGTTGAGGCCGGTCATTTCCCGCGAATGATCTCCACCGGGTCCACGTGCGCAGCCTTGCGGGCCGGGAAGAAGCCCGCGACCCAAGTGGTGGCCAAGGCAAAGCTCACCGCGATCAGGTAGTATTTCACGTTATAGTCCACCGGGAAGGTGGTGACCGTGGGCAGCGCGGCGGTGTTGAAGGGGACGTTGTCGATGATGTGCTGCAGGGTGATGCCCAGGACCAATCCGCCGGCGGCGCCCACCACGCCGATGATCATGCTAAGCAGCAGGAAAATGCGCCGCACGTCGCTGCCATTGAAGCCGGTGGCCTTGAGGATTGCGATGGTGTCCAGCTTCTCGTAGATGATCATGTTCAGGATGTTGTAGATGCCGAAGCCGGCCACAATGAGCAGCACCACGCCCACGGCATAGCTGATGATGCTGCGTACATCGCTGCCGGTCTCGAACTGGGCATTGGCGGTCTGGATGTCGGTGGCCTGCACCCTGAACCGCGCGGCCAGCTCGCGGGCCATGGCCGGGGCAGCGTTGAGGTCGTGCAGCTTCACGTTGATGTCGGTGTAGTAGCTGGGTGGCCGCTGCAGCAGTTTTTGCACGGTCTTGATGTTGGCGTAGCTCTGCACCTTGTCGTACTCGGCAATGCCGCTTTGGAAGAAGCCCGCCACGCGCAGCATGGTGCGGTCGCCGGTGGCGGTGGTCACCTGCACCAGGTCGCCGATGCGGGCGGCCATCAGGTCGGCCAGGCCCTTGCCCAGCACAATGGTGTTGTTGCCCGTGGCGATGTCGTAGGGGTCGCCTTCCACTAAGTAGTCCTGGAACATGTAGTACTGCACCTCCTTCATCACGTCCACGCCAAATACTTGGCCCGTGAGGTCGGTGGTGCCCACATTGAAGAGCACCTGGGCCACTAAGCGCGGTGTTACGGAGAGCACACGCGGATCCTTTTCCAGCGCGCCCATGATGGCGGTGGCGTTGCGCAGGCGCGGCAGGTCATCCTTGGGTTTCACGGACCGGATGAAGTTGTATGCGGCCGTATCGCCGTGATGGGCTTCAGCGATATCCACGGGCTGTTTGGGCGAAATGTGCAGTTCGTTGAAGAGGCGGATGTGCGGGGTGCGGTTGAGGATGAGGCCGTCCAGGAGGTGGTTCAGGCCGTTCATGAACCCGAGCAGGGCCACGAACATGGCGATGCTGAAGGTGACGCCGCCGGCGGCCACGATGCTCTGGCGCAGCTTGGCGCGCAAGAGGGTGACGGCGATGGAGGCGAGCAGGCGCATGGCCGCACGTCAGGGCTTGTAGATGGGCGTGGTGGCGGTGATGCCGTCGAGGATTTCCACCTGCTCCATGTCGCGCGCGCCGACCTTCACCGGTGTTTTTTCATCCTTGCCGGTGATCACGTAGGCGCCGTCCACGATGTATGCCGCAGGCACCAGCAGGGCGTGCGGCTTGGTGCGCTGTACGATGCTCGCTTCCACGGTGAGGTTGGGGTAGAGCACGGGCGGCCGCTTGGTGAAGCGGGCATCCACCTGGAAGGTGCGCGAGCGCTCGTTCATCAGGGGGATAATGCGAGTGACCTCCGCCTCAAACGCGGTGTCGGCGTAACTGTCCAGGGTGATCAGCACGCGCTGGCCCGGCTTTACCAGGCGGATGTCGAATTCGTCCACTTCCAGTTCCAGGTAGAGGTCAAGTGCGCTGCCCACCACGGCCACGGGGCGTTGGGGCGTGGCCAGTTCGCCGGGCTCGATCATCAAGTCGTACACAATGCCGTCGATCAGGCTTTTGGGCTGGTGGTCCGTGTTTCCTGCGGAAGCACTGGCGGCGTTGTTGCGGGCCACATCGAGCTGGGTGCGCAGCTGGGCGCGGTTTTCGGCGAGGGCCTTTCGCGCCATGTCGTAGTTGGCGCGGCTGGTGGTGTAGGCCAGTTGGCGTTGGTCCAATTCATTGCGGCTGCCGATGCCCTTGTCCCAAAGTGCTTGTTGCCGTTGGTAGTTGATGCTGTCCAATGAAAACTTGTCGCGGGCCTGGTCCACGGCGGCGCGCAGGCGGGTGAGCACGGGCCCGTCGTCGCTGGCGTTGCGCTCCAGCAGCTGCAGTTGCGCCTCGGCGCTTCCCGTGGCGAAGCTGCTGGTGCGGTCATCGATGCGCATCAGCGGTTGCCCCGCCTTCACGGTGTCGCCTTCCTTTACCAGCAGGGCCAGCACATTGCCGCTTACGGTGGGATACACTTGGTATTGCCCCTGGGCTTTCACCATACCGCTCGCGTACACGCTTTCGGTGATGGGGCCTTCCTTGGGAGTGATGCTTTCACGGTCAGTGCCGCAACCAGCTGCAATGGCCGCCACCAGCACTGTTGTGGCCCAGGCATGTGCGTTCATGGGGGCAAATGTCGGGTGCAACGATCTCCCAGCCTCAGGTTCCCCAAGGCTATCGCCTCATAATATCTGGCCAAAACGGGGAATGTTGTGCGACCCTTTCAGGGTCGAACGTCCATTTATCAGGATATTGCTACCATTGGTGTCCGGGATAAGCATCGGCATAGGTCGGAACGCCCTGCCCTGTATGGAAATGGATGGGGCGTGCAACGAAGCTCCCCGTGTCAGGAATACCGGCTGCGACACCCTCCGGGGTCGAATACCATGTGGTGGGCAAATGCTACAAGCTGCGACCCCTCCGGGGTCAAGAACCCAGCGTCAACAAAGGGGCCTGACCCCGGAGGGGTCAAAGCTTATAGACTAACAGGCCCGTGTGCGCGCCGACCCCGGAGGGTGTCGCAGCCGGTGTTGGGATGTTGTCCCAGACGCCAGTGATATTGCTACGATGCTTGACCCCGCCGGGGTCAATTCAAGAGATGCCGGAATGCGACCCCGAAGTGGGGCACACAGCGTAGAACCCGCATTCCGCGAGGCAATCGACCCTGAAAGGGTCGCACACCAAGGGAACCTCAACATGGATGATAAGAGGCGATAGCCCTGTCAGGGCCCCTTCGGGAAACCGCTGAGGGAGCAATGCATGGAGAAACCTCCCCACCTTTGCCACCATGGATTCCTTCTCCTCGTCCCAAGCCCCCGAGCCCGTAGGCCACTACCCGCATGCCCGGCGCGTGGGCGATCTGCTCTTCCTCAGCGGCGTGGGGCCGCGGTCGCGTGGCACGAAGAAGATACCCGGCGTGGAGCTGGATGCTGATGGGAACATCGTTTCCTACGACATCGAAACGCAGGTGCGCAGCGTGTTCCAGAACGTGAAGTGGATCCTGGAGGATGCCGGTTCCTCGTGGGAAAAGATCGTGGACGTAACCGTCTTCCTCACCAACATGAAGGACGATTTCGCCACCTACAACCGGCTGTGGAAGGAGTACTTCGAGAAGGACCCGCCGTGCAGGACCACGTTGGAGATCAACTGCCTGCCCACGCCGATCGCCATTGAATTGAAGGTGGTGGCGACGGTATGATACCCTCATGAACCACAGGGGAACCTCGAAGAACCTCGTTCCCGCATCATCGTCGCTTCGCGCCGACCTTTCGGGCTTGTGCCATCCGTTCTAGGCGCTTCGGGGTTGCCACAATTCAGTTCGATCCCCCGTTGGCGGAACGGGTCCTGCTTGCTCCTTTCCCGCATAACTTCTCCGGGCCCAATGGTGCGTGGACCAGGCGCGTTTGGTGATTGAGCAAGCACAAACGACAAGAGAACTCGGATCCTTTCCGCCACCACTGGCGAAAGCACTTGGAACCATCCAGGTTCAGCTTTTCTCCAGCGACACCTTGCAGACCGTTTGTCCGTCCAGCTGCAGTTCGTGGACGATGGCATTGGCGGGCAGGTCTTTCACCAATAGGCCATCAGCGGACGTGATGGCCAAAGTTTCAGAGAGTATGGTGGCGGCATGCGCGTTGACCGCTTGCTCCAACGGCCCACCCCCGTTGCGCAGGATATGCAGTTCAATCCGGTCAGTAACCTCAAGCCCGCTCTCCTTGCGCAAGGTTTGAATACGGCTAACCAATTCACGCGCAAGACCTTCCCGCACCAGTTCATCATCCAAGGTGATGTCCAAGGCTACCGTGAGGCCGCCATCGCTGGCCACGCTCAGCCCGGGCACGGCTTCAGCGGTGATCTCCACCTCCTCGCGCAGCAGTTCCACCGGTTGGCCTTCCACAGAAAGCGGCAACCTCCCGTTGGCCTCCAGTTCGGCGATCTGTGCCTGGCTGAAGCCGTTCACGGCCGCGGCCACGCCCTTCATCAGCTTGCCCATGCGGGCACCGAGCTTCTTGAAGTCGGGTTTGATCTTCTTGGTGAGCTTGCCCGCGTTGGCGTCCAGGACCTCCATCTCCTTCACGTTCACCTCGCCCAGCACCAGTTCGCGCACGGCCTCCAAGCGTTCGCGCATGGCGGCATCGGTGACGGGCACCAGCAGCTTGCGCAAAGGCTGGCGCACGCGGTGGCCTTCCTTCTTGCGGATGCTGAGCACCAGCGAGGTGAGCTTCTGCGCCAGGGCCGTGCGCTGCTCCAGTTCGGTGTCGATCAGCGCTTCGTCGTGCTTGGGCCAATCGCTCAGGTGGACGCTTGTTCCACAGAGGTCGCGGTACAGGCGGTCGCTGAAGAAGGGCGCGATGGGCGCGCTGAGCCGGGCCACCACCTCCAAGCAGCGGTGCAGGGTTTGGAAGGCGGCCAGCTTGTCCGGGCCCAGCTCCCCTTTCCAGAAGCGGCGTCGGTTCAGGCGCACGTACCAGTTGCTGAGGTCCTCCACCACGAAATCCTGGATGGCGCGTGCGGCTTGCGTGGGCTCATATTCCGCGAAGCTGGCCTCCGCTTGCTGCATCACGCTGTTCAGGCGGGAAAGGATCCAGCGGTCGCTCTCGGTCAATGCGCCCTCACCCCCGGCCCTTCTCCGAGGGAGAGGGGAGTTGCCCTCATCCCCCGGCCCCTTCTCCGAGGGAGAAGGGGAGTCGTAACCATCAATGTTGGCGTAGAGCGCGAAGAAATTGTACGTGTTGAAGAGCGCACGGAAGAATTTGCGCTGCACTTCGGTGATGCCGTCGGCGTCGAACTTCAGGTTGTCCCACGGCGAGGCGTTGCTGATCATGTACCAGCGCACGGCGTCGGCGCCGTACTGGTCCAGGGTTTTGAACGGGTCCACGGCGTTGCCTAAGCGCTTGCTCATCTTCTGGCCGTTCTTGTCCAGCACTAAGCCGTTGCTCACCACGGCCTTGTAGGCCACTTGGTCAAAGACCAGCGTGCTGATGGCGTGCAGCGTGTAGAACCAGCCGCGGGTCTGGTCCACGCCCTCGGCGATGAAGTCCGCCGGATAGCTGGCATTGAACGGCGCGTTGAACGGACGCGGATCGCCGGCCTTCAGCTTGACATAGTCCAAGCCCCATTGCGCGTAGGGCATGCTGCCGCTGTCGAACCACACGTCGATGAGGTCGCTTTCGCGTTGCATGGGCTTTCCGCCGGGGCTCACCAGCGTGATGCGGTCCACGTAGGGCTTGTGCAGGTCGATGGCATCATACTGCGCCGCAGTGGGCTGCATGGGGTCGAAGTCCTTCAGCGGATCCTCGGCCATTACGCCGGCCTTCACCGCGCGGGCGATCTCCGTTTTCAGCTCCGCCACCGTGCCGATGCACAGCTCCTCGCTGCCGTCGGCGGTGCGCCAGATGGGCAGCGGGATGCCCCAGTAGCGGCTGCGGCTCAGGTTCCAGTCCTGCAGGTTTTCCAGCCAATTGCCGAAGCGGCCCGTGCCGGTGCTTTCGGGCTTCCAGCGGATGGTCCTGTTCAGCTCCGCCATGCGCTCCTTGGCGGCGGTGGCGCGCACGAACCAACTGTCCAGCGGGTAGTAGAGGATGGGCTTGTCGGTGCGCCAGCAGTGCGGGTAGTTGTGCTCGTACTTCTCCACCTTGAAGGCGCGTCCTTCGGTCTTCAGCTTGATGGCGATGCGCTCGTCCACGCTGAGGTATTTGTCGCGGCCCTGCTTTTTCGCCTCGGCTTCGCGCTCCGCATCGCTGAGGTATTCGGCCTTCACGTACTCGCCGGCGAAGTCGGTGACCTCTGGCTTGAAGCGGCCTTGCAGGTCCACCAAGGTGAGCGAGCCGATGCCGTGCTGCCGCGCCACGCGCATGTCGTCCGCGCCGAAGCTGGGCGCGGTGTGTACGATGCCGGTGCCGTCCTCGGTGGTCACGAAGTCGCCGCCGATTACTTTGAACGCACCGCCGTCCGTGGGCTGGGCGTAGGGCAGCAGCTGCTCGTAACGGATGCCTTCCAGCTGGTGGCCGAGGAACGTGTCGAGTGGAGCCCATGGGATGAATTTGCCTTCGGGCTTCTTACTTCCCCAATCTTGGAGGATCACACGACTGTCTATCTTGAAATAGGAGGGCAGTGCATTGCTTGCCAACACTACGGTACAGGGCGCAAGGGTATATGGGTTATACGTGATTACCCTCCCGTATTCAATCTTCGGCCCAACTGTGAGCGCGGTGTTGCTGGGCAGGGTCCAAGGTGTTGTTGTCCAGGCCAACATGAACACCTCGCCTAAGGCATCCTTGAACAGAAACTCGCTTTGTGCATCCCGTTCCACCTTGAACATGGCCACCACGGTGGTGTCCTTCATCGGCTTGTAGGTGCCGGGCTGGTTCAGTTCGTGGCTGCTGAGGCCCGTGCCGGCCGCAGGACTGTAGGGCTGGATGGTGTAGCCCTTGTACAGCAGGTCCTTTTCATACAGTTTCTTCAGGAGCCACCACACGCTTTCGATGTAGGGGGTCTTGTACGTCACGTACGGGTGCTCCATGTCCAACCAGAAGCCGATGCGCTCGGTGAGGTCGTTCCAGATG
>ERZ795041.17-NODE-17-length-67435-cov-8.565865_pt1 | contig 67435 bp, 78 predicted proteins | sample MGYA00375125_ERZ795041 | MGnify/ENA primary metagenome ERZ795041 (study PRJEB30170, sample SAMN03074214) | activated sludge metagenome | biome: Common Effluent Treatment Plant; feature: Wastewater; material: Activated sludge; isolation source: activated biomass in a...
TTGGTCTTGGTCTTGGTCTTGGTCTTGGTCTTGGTCTTGGTCTTGGTCTTGGTCTGGGTCTTGGTCTGGGTCTTGGTCTGGGTAGCTTGAGAGTCGGGCACTTACTACAGTGCCCTTCTCCCAGTTACTTAGGCTGGAGAAAGAAGGAGAGTGAGATGAGAGGTCAGAGACAGGTGACAGTTACGGGGAGGTTTCAGTCCTTCCCAGAGTTGCAGAACTTCCCCATGCCAGGGAAGCCGATACAGGCGCCGGTCAAGGCAAAGGTGGAGGCAGCGGCGACGGCAGACGGGAATGGGAATGGGAATGGGAATGAGGCAAGTTATTACTTGTTGATCAGGGCTAATGGCCCCTGTGAGAGATTTGTGAAGGGAGAAGGGGCGAGGGCGGCGTACAAGGTACTGGGAGGGGTGCGGTTGATCAGGGTGAATCGGAATGGGGTGGAAGTGGATGTGACGCCGGAAGGGTGAAAGGAGAACGGAGATGGAGAACGAAAACGAAAAGAAGGAGCAGATGATAAGGGCGTACGTTCGCCACAATCGCTCTTTGACATTAACTCCTTGGGAAATAAAGGAGGGCAAGTATAACGAGTTCTACTACCCGTCTTTAGGACCCGACGATGAGTTGTGGATTCACGTGACGGATTCAGTAACAGGAGAGACGACAATGCTTCATTTGAAGCGGTAGGGAGAACGGAGATGAGTATGACTAAGAAACATTTCATCGAACTGGCGGATGTGGTAAGCAGCCTACGTCCATCAATGACCCATACCGTGGACGAGAGTGGGCAGGGACCGGAGACGCCCGAGTATACGATGTGGAGGACTATGAGGGATGCGCTGGCTTCGTTCTGCAAGCGGCAAAACTCAGCATTTGATCGTGGTAGGTGGATGAGTTATATCGATGGAGAGTGTGGGCCGAGTGGAGGGAGGGTGAAATGAAAAGGAGAAAGAAAGACTGGCCCCTGGAGTTGAGAAACAAGGCCCATGAAATTGTGTACTGGACGATTAGCGGAAAGCTAACTCATTCCGAGTTCCTACAACGGGTGAGTGGTTTCTGGGATGAGGTAGGGAAGCTGAGCCGTGGACAGTTGCCGCGCTATGAGTTTGAACGGCTGCGCGGGTACTGCGAGATTGTGTTTGATACCAAGGAGTACGGGGACGGGAAGATTGGTAGGAAACTGGCGACCGCGCACTACTATAAAGGGACACTGTACTGGACCTTTGAGCAATGGCGGAAATCGTGGCCGGGGCTAAACGGTAGTGAGTTGACGGATTCGTGTTGCAGTGTGTGGCGGGAGCCGCATCCGGTGAGTGGGGAGTATAAGGTGTTTAGTAAGTACACGCACACCGGGCCTGGACTGAATGAGTATGGGTTCAAGGTGGATGAAGCGGTAGAGGGTCAGTGGTTTCCGGCGTATGGGCCGGTGATGGAAAGAAAGGAGCGATGAAGTGGTGGAATATACCGCTGGAACAACAATCCGCAACTGTACTCTGGACGGTAAGCACGTCGCGTATCACGCGGAGACAGAGTTCTTAGTACAGGTAAGAAAAAACGGCAAGTACCTTACCAAGTACAGGATAAAAGGAAACCTACCGCAAGCTGTAATGTGGTTCAACGGAATTAACGTAGGAAACGGATGGAGAAAGAGATTGTACGCTCCGTCTATGAACAAACCAACACTGGCGTTTGTGAAAGGGTGAAAAGGAGAACTGAAATGGCAAAGAGAAAGCGCGAAACATGGCCGAGTGGTGAGTTGGTTCACATTTGGGCCAACCAAGGCGAAGAGAGAGGGAGGGCGAGGGGGAGGACACCGTTGGAGTTTGAAGGCCCGGTGATCAGGTACTCGGGAACGGTGCTGGGGATTGTGGATAAGGAGAAGGATGTAGCGTTGACCAACTCCACGAGGTTTGATGGTGGAGGGTTGGGAGGTAGGCCGGAGAACGGATGGAGTTATGCAGTAGAGAGTGCGGTGACCGGGTACAAGGAGAGGGTGAAGGTACCGTATTACTTTCTCTCCTGGGTGCTGGATAGAAAACGGAAGCCGGGGAGTACTTACGGTACAGAGTGGGTGCAGTGCGCGGATGGGACGAGTAAGCCGATGGAGTTTACCGCCGACGATTACTTCTCATGGGTGCTTGGTAGGTTGTTCTCAGTGCGCAGGGAGATGGACGAGAAGGTTAGAAAGGCCAAGTCGCGGCGGTACTACTACATGAACTGGGGGCTGGAGAGTGAGATGCGGGAGGCTGAGGAGTGCTTCCTTGGCATGGTGGCACTGGGGATACTGGCCTCGTGGCAAGTGGAGTTGTTCCAGGATGTAAAGGCACGGTTGCAGTACACGGAAGAGGAGAAGGAGGCGGCGAAGGCATACTCGGCCAAGTGGGAAGCGGTGGATAGTAAGAGAGTTGCGGAACACGGGGCATTTGGCCGCGAGAGTTATGAGAAGAGACAGGAACGGTGGAGGAAGAGGGCAGAGGAGAGGCGGAAACGGCTAACAGTTACCGGGGACCAATGGCGGGAGTTAGTAGCGGAGAGGAACGTAAGTGTAGAAGAAAGAGAGCGGGCGTGGAAAGAGTACGAGGGCGGGAGTGTGGGTGCGCCGCCTAACCCGAGACATGGGTTGAGTAGGGATGAAGGAGGTAGGTACGTTGTACAAACTCTAGGGGTGGAGGCGGAGAGTGTGGATTGGCGGCCATGGCCGAATGAGAAAGGAACAACTGGACCAACTTACTACGCTGGGGCTAATGACCATGTACTGCTGGCCTACAGGAGTGACAACGGCGGGCAGGTGATTACTAGTTTGGGTGCGGTGGTGCCAGTTGGCCAAGCGGTAAGGTTGTTGAGGTTGGTGGAGAGAGTGAGGATGGGAGGGGTAGGGTATAAGGTGGAGCCGGGGGATGGGGAGAAGCATAAGTTTGGGTACTATAAACTGAGCGAGATTACCAAGGACGGGGACGTGAGGATAGGCTGCCACTATATTACGTGGCCGGTGATTGAAGAGTTTAGGCCGAGGTTGATGAGGATTTGGGAAACGGTTGGGGGGAAGGAAGGAGAGAAAGAGTCATGAGTATCGAAACCTGGAAGCAGGAGTTCTATCCTGTAAGTGCGAAGGAAGTGGAGAAGGAGAAGGCGGCGGAGCATAGCCTCCGTAAGTGGGAAGGGGCGAGGAAGGAGAACCTGGAGAAGCACGGGTTGGAGCGTGCGACTACTACTACTAGTTCCATTAGGTGCGTAGGCGATCATTTAGGTGACAGGTTTTACTTCGATGGTGTCTCCTGTTCATTGTGTGTGCATTTCTATAAACAAGGAGATGGATGGGATGCTGGGTGTGAGGACTGCCCACTGTGTATAGTACGTGGTGGAGTTCCGTGTACCGGTACAGCGGAAGGAGAAAGGGTAAGTCCGTATGATAAGTCCGTCAGCACCGGCAACCCAGAGCCTATGATTAGTGCGTTGAAGCTAGCGGTGGAGTGGCAGGAGAAGCAGAGGAAGGAGAGCCGGGAGAATGGATAAAGAACAGGCGGTAATAACAATCACCGGGGCCGGGTGCATGTTCATCGGCGGGTTATTGTTCCGGCTGTGCTTTGCCGGGATGGTAATGGGGATAGAGAAAGGGGACTGGGTGTTGGTCACGGTAGGGTTTATTGGTAGCTTGGTGTGGGCCGGGTGTCTATTGTTCGGTGCCGGGTTGTTGTGGTGGGTGAGTAGAGAGTGGGTGAAAGAGAAAGGAGAAAAGTAAAATGGCTGCTTATTACAAAGGTTCTTTTTATCAAGAGGCGACCATCAAGGACTTGGAAGGTGCCGTGTTATCTTCTATCACTGGTATGGAGCAAGGAGGGGACGGGGACGAGGTAAGATTCAACGGCGCGGACGGTAAGGTATGGTTGATGTACCATGAGCAGTATTGCTGTGAGACTGTGCGTCTGGAGGATGTGAACGGAAACGTGGAGGATTTGATCGGGGTTCCTATAGTATCGGCGGTAGAAGTAGAGAGCGGGGATACGCCTCCGCAGGGAGACCCAGAGTACGTGTACTCTTACACCTGGACGTTCTATAGAGTTAGCACAATCAAAGGCACGGTGGTATTACGTTGGTACGGGGAGTCAAACGGATACTATTCGGAGAGAGTGGATATATGCCGGTTGGATAAGAAGAAAGAGTGGTAACTGGTGACTAAGAAGCAAAGGCTGGAGTTGATTGCACGGTCGCGGGCGTGATGGTTAGTGGAAGGGACTGTGCTGGACATGCTAAGGGGATGGATGAATGGCAAAGGAATCATCTCACCCCGGACCCATCAAGAGTATGCGAAGATCGTCCGCCAGTTCTTCAAGAGAGTAGAGGAGGAGAGGGGGAAGGGGAACGGGGGATATAGGCTCCATGATTTTCTCTTTGAATACCGGGATCGTGTAGAGGCCGGTGAGTTGACCCCTAGTTCGTACAACGTACGACTGTCAGCGATTAAGAATGTTGCGTCTATGATGCTGGAATACGGGAAGCGGTTGATGAAAAGCAAGAGCGTGGACTTGGCCGCGATGGTTAGCTGGGAAGAACAGTGGTTGATGGTAAGGAATTTGCGTAGTGTCCGTGGTAAGGGGCGGAGGTTGGGCCGGTGGTTGAGCAAGGAGGAGGTGGAGAAGTTGCTGGGGGCTGTGGATAGAGAGACGATGGCCGGGAAGAGAGACTTGGTGTTGATGGCGTTGGTATTTGGCGCTGGGTTACGAAGGGCCGAGGTGGGAGGAGTAAAGGCGGGGCAGGTGCAGGGGTCCTGGACTAAGGGACGGGCGATGGTGGTGGGGTTAAGGGGTAAGGGCGGGGGGTTGGACGATATCCCACTGCCAGGCTGGGCCTGGGAGGTAGTGAGTGAGTGGAAGAGGATGGCTGGATTGGGGGATGAGGATTGGCTGGTGTGTGAAGTGAGAGGGAAGAAGGGGAATGAGACGGTGGTAAAGGGAAAGGGGAAAGCGGGGATGAGTGGGGAAGGGATACGGCTGAGGTTTGCCGAGATTTGTAAGAGGGCAGGGATGGAGGGGAGGATAAGACCACACGATGGGAGGAGGACTTGTGGGGGGTTGATTGTGGAGACAGGCGGGAGTGGGGGGTTGAGACAGGCGCAGATGCAACTAAGGCATAAGAGTGTATTGTCATTTGAGTGTTTCTTTGGTGCTGGGGGGGATCTTAGGCTTGGGTTGGCGTCTGTGTATTTGATGGTGATCTCGGTGCCAGGGAAAGAGACACGGGAGAAGTTACGGAAGGTGTTGAAGAAAGCGGGGATGAAGCCAGTGGATAGAAATGTCGGCGAGTATGGGTTGCAGTGGGGGAGGAAGAGAAGCACCGGGTATGACAGGAGAGGGAAGGCAAGGAGTCCAGTGGAGAGATACGTGAGGTTAGTGCAGAGGGCGAGAAGGATGAATAGGGTGGTGAAGGAAAGACGAGAAGGAAAGGAAGGTAGTGAGTGATGAGTGAGAATATGCAAGAACCGGAGTTCATGATCCGCGTGACCCACTATCGCGTGGTGAAGAAGGAGGAGGGGCTGTTCCTGTCCCCGGAAGTACGGAAGATATACTTCACCGACATGACCGGGGAGGCAGTGAACCCATGCTTTGAAAGGTTCGCCCCAGAGAAGGAGAAGCAGGAAGAGTTGATGGTTGGTATGTTACAGGCCATGACCGATGCCATGAGCGTGGGGATCGAGTTAGAGTGCATGACAGTCTGCGCTACCCCTGTCGGCCCAAGTATCGTGGACCTAGAGTTATTGTTCAGTACTGACAAGAACAAGGTAGTGGAGGGGAGACTAAAGTTGACCGAGTGCAAGGAACACAAGCACGAATGGTGGGCGGTGAGAGAGTGGACCGGGGAGAAGCAGGACAACACGGTGATGGAGAAGGAGAACTAAGATGGTGGTAAGAAAGCGGACAGGGAGAACGAAGGGAACAAAGGGAACAAAGGTAGCAGTGGCGGTGCCTAAGCCGGGAGCGTTTACGTTTAACCGGCAGACGGTTCGTACAACGTACAATCACGGGCCGAAGAAGGTGTTGATGTTGGCGTTTAATAAACATATTGGGACGGAATTGCAGGAGAGGGTGAATCAACCAATGATGCAAGGTGTGACGGGGACTATGGAGCAGCAGTTGTTCTGGGACGTGCTGTTGAATGAAGACTGTCATGTGATGGGAGTGGCGGTGGCAGGTGCCGGGAAGACGTTCACCGCTGTACATGGGATGCAGTTGTACAAGGAGAAGTTCAAGGGGGATGTCGAGGTGGTGGTGAAGACATACCATGCGCACGGTATGGCGGCGGTGAATAAGGTAGCACGGGAACAGGGGAAGAGATTGGAGGTCAATCAGTGGTTGATCGAGGATTGGTTGAAGGCGAGAGGGATTAGGGACAAGGATGACTGGCGGGAGGTGATGGGGTTGGTGAAGAAGTTGATAGCGGTGGTAAAGGGGAGTTTGGTAGAAGACCATGACGATGAGGAGTTGGCACGGCTCGCGGATTGGTATGAACTGGATACCAATGGGCTGTTTAAGGTAGCAGTGCCGTATGTCTGGGAGTACGTGAAGTGGAGCGGGGCAGAGGTGAGGAGGGAGATTACCTTTGATGACATGCCTTGGTTGCCGGTGCGGATGGGGTTGGATCTGGGGAGTTGGGATTTAGTAATTGTTGACGAGTTCCAAGATACCAACCCGGTGCAGGCGAGGATGTTGGAGATGATGGTGGGGAAAGGGGCACGGGTGGTGGTACTCGGTGATCCGAGACAGGCAATTTATGCATTTCGTGGAGCAGACACACGGGCAATGGCGAATGCAAAGACCATGCTGATGAAGACGAGAGAGGTGAAAGAGTTAGGGTTGACGTACACACGGCGGTGCGGGAAGAAGATCGTGGGGTTTGTGCAAGGGATAGTACCGGGTATCCACGCCATGCCAGAGGCTGAGGAGGGGAAGGTGAGGGTGATGGCGAGAGACAAAGGGGCGGATGGGAAGGTGATAGCTAGAACCGAAGAGGAGATGAGGTTGGCGTCGATCAAGGAGATGCAAGAGGGGGACATGGTGGTGTGCAGGTGTAACGCGCCGCTGATTGAGGTGGCGTATGGGTGTCTGAAACGTGGGGTGAAGGCGGTGATTAGAGGAAGGGAGATAGGCACGGCGTTGAGTGGACTGGTAGAGGATAAGCTAACCGGGGATACAGCGGTGGAGTTTAAGGTGAGTTTGGAGAGTTGGTATGCGGCGGAGAGTGAGAAGCTAGGGAGGTTAGGGGAAAGGGGGGAACAGAAGCGGGCGGCGCTGGGAGACAAGATGGATTGTCTGGTTGAATTGATGGCCACGATTGAAGTGAACAGGGACGGGGAGGGGAAGGAGGTAGAGAGTTTCAAGAAGTTGATGGTAGCGCGGATCAATGGGCTGTTTGCCGATGTCGATGAGAGTGGACAGAAGAGAGTTGGGGTATTGTGTGGGACAGTCCATAAGTTAAAAGGGTTAGAGGCGGATAAGGTATGGTTGGTCAGACCTGATCTGATCCCGCATCCGAAGGTGAAGAAGGACAGTTGGCAGTATGAGCAGGAGTTGAATATCCTGTATGTCGCTGGGACGCGGGCGAGGAAAGAGTTAGTGGTAGTGGGATGGGTACCGGGAGTGGAAGGGCTGGAGAAGTGGGAGGGGAAAGAAAAGCAGGAGGTGTAGTAGTCCGTGTTAGTGGATAGACATGGGGTAAAGAGGGCGCTGATCGTAGCGCTGTTTAAGAGAAGGAAGCAGGAGAAGGAAGGTGGAGGGCCCGTACACTTACACGGAGATTGCTAAGATAGTGGGCACTGCGAATCACTATGTAAGACGGGTAGCGGCGGCGGTGCTGAGGGACAAGGGCAGGCTGGAGAGAAGGAAGGAGATGCCGGTAAGAGAGAAGACGGGGAAGGTGATTAAGGTGTTGACCGAGCACCCGGATTGGAACACGGTACAGGTAGCGAGGGAGGCAGGGGTGGCTAGGAGTTATGTGGCCCAGGTGGAGAAAAGGTATTTCAAGTGGGAGAGAAAGAGAAAGGAGATAGTACATGAAGGTGACTAAGAAGGTACTGGAGTTGGTAGCAAGACGGCAGGAGTTAGACGCCGGGATTAAGGTCATGGAGGAGGAAAAGAAAGAGATCAGCGGGAAGCTACTGGAGTATATGACTGCCCAAGGTGAGGACAAGGCGGACGTGGAGGTGGGAGGGAAACGGTGGGCGTTGAGTGTACAGATTAGGGCAGGGCAGGAGAAGGTGGTGAGGGAGAAGTTGTTGGAGTTGGGCGTGGAGTTGGACGTGATTGTTGCGGCGACGGTGAAAGAGAAGGATAGTGCGCCGTTTGTTACGGTCAAGGAAGTGAAGGAGAAGGTGGGGAAGGGTGGAAAAGACAACGGCTAGTAAGGTGGTGATTGGTAGAGAGTTCGGTAAGATCCAGTGCCGGGACATACTCTACTACAACAAAGTAGTGACCTATACCTGTGTGCTGCTAACTTCCGGCGAACACGAGGTCGCAGTCCACAGGGAGTTCGGTGACGGCTGGACGGTACGGTGGAGGAACAAAGCCGAGGACGATAGCAAGCGCCAGTGGGAACGGGTCGGCATAGATGGTATGAACTGGTTGTTGCTGCCGGATAAGGAGACGGCGGTGGGGTTGGGGATGGAGTTGCTGAGAGAGTTGAGCGAGGGTGGAGGCGGGGTGTGTTTGGAAGCAGCGGTGAGAAGTGTAGTGAGAGGCTGGGATGGGAACACCGGTCTGGGCAGTTGGGATGTGTGGAAGGTAGAGACCAGAGAAAGGTGGATGAGGAAGTATGGACAAACAGACTAAACAGGAATTGAAGGCGGGGCTGGAACAATCAGCACCAGTAGTAAAGAACGTGCTGGCATTTCTTATCTATCTCCGTGGTGCTCGTTCACAGGGAGGTGTGAGTCCGACGATCAACGACGCACGGACAGCGGCGGACAAATGGATGGAACATCTACAGGACGATATCACTGAGGGCTAGGGTGCGAGAGTGTAAACCCTTCCACCATTCGTACGTTGTACAATCTACGTTGCGGTGAGTGGCAGGGAAACAGTAGTGGTTTTGATTTGACCCCGTGCAGTGGTGGTGGAGGGACCGTCCTTCCTTTCTCGACGCACGCCAGAGATAACCGGATTGAAACAGGAACGAAAGGCTTAGAAGGAGATTGAAATGGGAACGCAAGTAGCAACAGTAAAGAGTGCAGTGCCGGTGGTGACGCCGGCCGAGATCGCAACGGGGCTGATTGTCAAAGGCGATAATAGCTCACGGCGGATGAGTGGTAAGGAGGATGAGGGAGAGGTTGCAAAGTTGGCCGCGAATATAAAAGCGGTCGGGTTGATCCAGCCAATCACGGTGAAGCCGAAGAACAAGGAAGGGAAGTATGAACTGCTGGCCGGGTATCGGCGGCTGGAAGCGGTGAAGAGTCTTGGGTGGAAGTCAGTGCCGGTACGGATATTGGAGACGGCGGCTGATCCCAAGATGGTGAACCTGTTTGAGAACCTGAAGCGGAAGAACATCAGCGCGGTAGAGTTTGCCATGGCGGTGAGGGATATTGCAAAGGCGAACAAGTGGAAGCTGCCATGGGTGGATGGAGTCCCGGTGAAGGGCAAGACCCAGTTTCAGGTAGCCGAGGTGTGTAAGGCCCTGGGTGGTGTGAGTGCAGCGCTGGTCACTGAACACTTGTTGTTGTTGAAGCTACCGGAAGCGGTGCAGAAGAAGGTCCACCTTGAGGAGTTGGCCAGCCGTGGGGCGTTCGAGTTGGCCAAGATGGACATTAGTACAGAGACCATGGAAAAGGTCATGACGGTGGCCGAAGAGTTGCAGGAGGAGAAGGCGGAGAAAGCAGCGAAGGCCAAGGCTGCGGCGGCAAAGGCGGAAGGGAAGACGGAGAAGCGGCCAGTACCAGCGGCGAGTAAGGCGACTGTGGCAGCGGCAAAGAGAGAGAAGGCGAAGAGAGTAGAGGCGGCGACGGTGAAGAAAGCTGCGGCCAAGGTTGCGGCCAGCAAGAAGGAAGAGGCAAAGGGACTGGCTAAGGCAGGCCGTGTAGCGGAGGCAAAGCAGGCGGAGAAGGAGGCGGCGGAGATCGCCAAGGCAACAAGCAAAAGCGGCGGCGCAGGCCGGGTGCTGGGAGACTGGACAGATATCGTGGCCCTGGTGAAAGGAGAGAACGAGGGCTGTGATGAGTTCGCGGAGTTGTACGCAAGTTGGCTGAAGGGAGAAGTCGAGAGCGATGAGATGGTAGGGTATCTGGTCGGAGCCTTGAAGGGCAAGAAGTAGAGAGTAGGGGTATGGAGTAGTAACCCCGGTACACGGGTATGTGCAGTGTACATTCTCCAGGACAATCTTCTATGGGGCCGAGACGGACACTCGGCCCCGGCCTTTTAAGGAAGGGACAGGGATAGTGGGCACTGAAGGGAAGAAGAGGGTAGAGGTGAAGTCGGCAATGGCTGGGCCGTTTGCGAATCTGTACCTAAACGGCCATGGGAAGCAGTTATTGGGGACGACCATGAGTTTGATACTGAAGGAACTGAGAGAGTACATACATCTCCCGGACCCGACGCCGCTGTACTGTACGTTGGCGGCAGTGGTGGCGAATAAGTTTAGTGGGCAGGGGTTACCGGCGTTTAGCTTTATGCTCCTTGGTCCTGCCGGTTGCGGGGGGACACTGATGACGGAGTTGTTGCTGAAGACCAAGGGGGTGCATAGTGTCAGTAAGTTTAGTGCGGAGAGTATGCTGAGCGGGACACCGATGAAGGAGATGAAGAAGACAGGGAGTAAGGGAGGGTTGCTGAAGTTGTGGGGGGACGGGGATACGGTGGTGATTAAGGACTTTACGGCCGTGTTGAGTATGAGACCTGATGCAAAGATGGAAGCGTTAGGGGTGCTAAGGGATGTTAGTGATGGGCATTATGAGCGTGGGGTGGGGAGTGATGGGGGGAAGTTGTTGAAATGGGCCGGGAAGATTGGGATAGTGAGTAAGTGTACGTTGGAATTTGATAAGCACTACTCAGCGATAACGACAATGGGGGATAGGTTCCTATACTATAGATACCCGATGGACACCAAGGATGCCGATAAGTATGCGAGTTACAAGGCCATTGAGGTGTTGGGTTGGGACATGGACCATGCCAGGGAGTTAGTGGCGGTGGCGATAGAGGAGGCGGTGGCAAAGCAGGGAGAGGTGGAGGTGAAGAGGGGGAGGGCGAATGCGATTATTATGATCGCGAAGATGTGCGCCAGGGCACGAGCGGATGTAACCAGGGATAGGTTTAATAAGGAGATCATGAGTGTCGGCCAGCCAGAGAGAAGTATGAGGTTGAGTAAGGCATTGACGCTGATGTATTTGGCGCTGCGGGCACTGGGGTTGGGTGAGGAGATTACTTGGGGGGTGGTGAAGGAGGTGGGGTTGAGTACGATGCCAGAGGGAAGGGGGATGGTGGTGAGAGATATGATGCGGGCACTGATGCCCAAGGCGGTAGGCGGGGAGGGGAAGGGATATGTGACGATTGAGGATTTGACGGAGAGGTATGGGTTTGGCAGGGGGAACATGGTGAGGATGGCGGTGGAGGATTTGATGGTGCATGGAGTAGTGGAGAGATTGGGGGTGGAGGGAAAGGAGGAGAGGGAGAGAGGGAAAAAGGAGAAGGGTGGTGGGGGCGGGGATGGGAGAGGGAGGAGTAAGGTGAAGTATGGGTTTACGGAGACAGCGAAGGAGTGGTGGATGAAAGGATGGGTGGAATGAGAGGAAGAAGAGAAGATGGTATGAGGAGGAAGTGTAGATGACACCTTACCAAGCTGGTTACGATTCGGCGATCAACGGATCGAACACAACAAACTGCCATTTTTCAATCTTCAGTTCGCCAGAAAAGACCGCCGAATGGGAGCGGGGCAGGCGTGATGCCGAGGCGACGAAGATGCTGACGCCGGAAGGACTGGAGGGGTGATGGACGCAGGTCTTTTCTGGTGGGTTCGAGATATCGACGAAACGGGTATGAGTGGAACTGGCATCGTTGGGCAGGTAGCCGTGTTCGACGATGGTTCCGCTGTTCTTCGTTGGTTGAAATCGCTGAACTCTGCTGGCGTACAGAGTTCGGTCTTTTATGAAACCGTGGACGACCTGTTATGGGTTCACGGGCATGGCGAGAAAAAGACGGGGCACTTAGTTCCGGTTCTCACGATTGGACAGTGTGTTCGCATCAATAGCATGGAAGGGTTCGGTGGGTACGCCGAAGTTGCACTCTCCCCAAGGGTGACTAACAGACAAGCCTCTTATTGGGTGAAGCCCCTCGATAGTCATCAGCCGGAGCCATATTGGGCGTGGTCGTGGGAGATCGAGGAGTTGCAGAACGCCGCAAAGAAGCACCTTACCGCGAAAGGAGAGGCCCCCAATGCCCGCTAACTGTCTGCCCATCGTCGCCGCCGTCGCCGCGTCCCTCGCTGGCGTGATCGGCGGTGGTCTGATCGTCTTCCTTGTCCTGCGTGCGGCGCTGATGGAGGCGTTGAAGCAAATCGAAGAACTTACGTGGGGCGGTAAAGGACAGAGCGCCGTGAATCTGATTGCGCAGTCTGCCATGAAGGACCTCTCCCTCGCCGCTGCCGAATGGAAAGCCCACGTGCAGGCGGAAGCGAAGGCGGAGGTAGAGGGAACGATTGCCGCGCTAGAAGCAGAAAACCGTCGCGCCCGCGTTCAAGTGCCTCTTTGGAGAGGTGTTGCCGCCGCAATGGTGGAGCGGGCCTCTAAGGTTAAGTGCCAGTTTGGTGGCGATCATTCTGTCGCAGACTGTCGCTGCGATCCGCATCAGATGGGAGACGCAATAAAAACCATGCACGATCTGATCGCCGAGGCCGCGCGAGAGGCAGATCATGACAATGAATGACGATCAGCAGTGGTTGCAAAAGATGTCCGAACTAGAGGATGGCTGCGACGTAAGTGTTGGCGGCATAGAACACGCCAAATTGTTAGAGAGATTATGTACGCCGGGGGCGGACCCTCCAGAAAACGATACTCAAATTTGCACTCATCAAACGCTACGAGAGTGCAGCCACGGCCTGCATGACGAGTATTGGCTGACGTGTGATTCTTGCCACGCAACATTCAGTTATCAACAGGCGTATACATTGCTCCGCGCCGAACTCGCCGAGGCCAACCGGAAGCTGGCCGCGTGGCGAGCCGGCTTACCGGTAGGCTTGTCGTTCTCAAGTGCGGCGGCGGATGCTCTACCCGATACTAATTGCCCGCAAACAACTGAGGCTGTAGTCGCCGCAAGAATGGATAAGGACCGCGAGATCGAGGAACTGAAGGCCAAGCTCGCCGAGGCGGAGCGGGAGCGGGAACGGGTAAGCTACTTCGCCCAAATTGCTACTTACAAACAGGGCGACTATGGATATCACGGCCCAGTGTATAGGGTCGTTATCCCAGTGGACCCCAAAGCATCACCAATTCCTTCGTTTATCGAAGCAGCCGACGCCGCCCGCGAGGAGCAGAAAGGAAAAACAGAATGAAGATATTACTTGCCTTATTTCTCATTGCCTCGTCCCATGCAGCGACTATCCAGTTCGCTGATTTCTGGGGACCGGCTACAGGGACACTCGATGTACAGTTCCCTCAGACCATCATGGGATTCAATTTCTTCTGGCAAGATCCAGGAGTACCAGATACCTTAACCGTTCGCATCAACGGCACAGACATTCCAGCCTCTGGCGGAGAGTTCCGTTGGGGAGCCATCAACGGTCCACTGGATTCCTTCCGCCTAACTATAACTGGCGACGGGGCGGAGCTACGTGGTGGGCACATCTGGCACGTAGTAGAGAAGCCGCCATGTGTAGCGGACTGTGGGGAGATGGTAGTGCCGGAGCCAGGACCAGGGACCATGTTTCTGCTTGGACTACTGTTCGGCGTGATCACTTACATACTTACGAGGAAACCAAAGTGACCCCCAGGGATCTAGGGTTGTGGGTGCCAGAGTGGAGGAACCAGCAGTGGGAGGCGATTGAGCAAGCCGTAGATGCGTTCTGTGCTGGTAAGAGGCATGTGGCATACGCGCTACAGACTGGTAGCGGTAAGAGTGTAATAGCTGTGGCCGTGGCACGGTTGCTGGCAGGTGCCGGGGAGGTGAATGGTAGGACAGTGATATTGACAAGTACAAAGGGATTGCAGAAGCAATACGAGGAAGACTGCGGGGGGTTAGGGATAGTGAATGTCAGCGGCAAGAACAGCTACGAGTGCTTTGAGTTCGGCCCCCATAACTGTGATGAGAGCTACGCGCTCTGTGGTGGGACAAAGGGCAACATGAGTTGTGCGCTGCATGGATATAGGAAGCAATATCTGGCGGCGATTGAGTCAGAACTAGTGGTGACTAACTACGATTACTGGTGCCGGGTGCCGACACTATCAGAAGGTACGGGGTTGCTGGTCATGGACGAGGCCCACGAGGCCGACAGTACAGTGTGTGAATCCATGGCCGTAGCAGTGAGTGACAGTGGTATACGGTACCTGTCTCCCGGCGCTGTACTCCCGTGGCCGAAGACGCAGACGGACGGCTGGGAGTATGACTTCGCAGAACGTACATTGCACATAGTCAAGGGGATCGTGGAGGAGTTAAAGGAGGTGATGAGCAGGGGCGGGATGAGTGCAATGGCGACCGGGGCAGGGCACAGGTTGGCAATGGCACAGAGGTTGGAGCTAGGGTTGGGGAGAGTGAAGAAGGATAAGAACTGGGTTAGCTGGGGCGGGGTGAGTGCGGGTGGCCGGTGGGTAAAGTTCGAGCCGGTGTGGGCAGGGGTGTATGCGGAGTCCGTGTTGTTTCAGAACGTACCCAAGGTGTTATGGATGAGTGGCACGTTGAAGAGTAAGGTGCTGGCGTTGAACGGTGTGAAGAGAGACGGGAAGGAGGTGGAGTACAAGGAATGGGATAGGGTGTTTCGATGGGGGAAGTGCCCGGTGATATGGGTGAAGGGCGGGGCGATGAAGTACAACGCAACCAAGGAGACGGTGGAGAGAGTGTATGGGTTGGCGGATGAGATGGTAGAGACGCGGGCGGTGAAGTTGGATAGGCCAGGGTTGGTGCAGACGGTGAGCTATGGGAGGACCGAGGAGTACATAGCGGGAAGTAAGTGGAAGGACAGGATTATTACCCATAGTTCCGGGGAGGTGGGGGAGGCGGTAGAGAAGTATAAGGAGGAAGTGAGGAAGGGTAGGGCGGTGGTGTTGGTGAGTCCCAGTATAGGGACAGGATATGATTTCAAGGGAGCGTTGGCCCGGTGGCAGTTTTTGATGAAGGTGCCGTTTATCAGTACCACTGATCCGTTGACCAAGGCGAGGTGCGAGAGGGATAAAGGGTACGCGATGCACGTAACTATGACTGAGTTCGTGCAAATGTGTGGAAGGATAGATAGAAGTGAGGATGATTGGGGGGAGACAATTGTGGGGGATGATAATGTCGGGTGGTTTATGAGACAGAATCAGGGGCTGGCTCCAGTGGGGTTTGTGGTGAAGGGGCCGGTGGGGAAGTTACCAGTCGCTATTAGGGAAGGTGGCCGGTAGTAAGTTACAAGATTGTGTTATGCTATTCCTGCGGTGGAGAACTTAGGCCAGTACTGCCTACCCCACTGCGATTACTAACTAATCAACTAGTTGAGAAAGGCAAAGTCAGTATGGCATTTCAGTTTACGAAGGAGACGATTAAGGATAGCTTTGGCATTCAAGAAGGCCATATCCGAATCGTAAGTTGTGAAGAAGAAGGGAACCGGCCCAGTGGTCCAAAGTATCAGGTGTTCCGGCGCGAACCAGGGGAAGATGGCGAGGAACGGAAACCGTACGTGCGTGCAGTGATCCCAATGGTGAGCCTCGATGATGATGACAATGTGATCGGCGAGGTGGATGCCAAGAACTTCCTCGTGTGTACCCAGATGAAGAACGGTGGGTTCATCCTGCTGCCGTCTGAAGATGGAGAGTCACCAGCCAGCAACGAGGAAGGAGAAGAAGGTGGTGTTGGGGCCGAGGGGAATTTCTTGGTGCCTATGCGTCCAGGGGCAACGGCTAGTCCGAACATGGGCATGGGACGGCTAGCATTGTCCATGGTCGAGTTGGACTTCGAGTTCCCGCAGGACATCAGTGAACTCGTCGGTGTCAGTGGTGAGATCCGCACTGACGAAGAGAAGTACAACCGGAAGAACAAGGAGACAGGAAAGGAGGAAGAGGCAACCAGTCGGCATATTGTGTTTGCCAGCATCGACAAGCAGGACAAGAAGAAGAAGGGGGCAGCAGTGAAGGCGAAACCGGCAGCAAAGAAGGCCGCCGAGCCGGAGCCTGAAGAGGAAGAAGGAGCGGAGGCCGGTGCCGAGGTTGATATCGAAGCCGAAGCCGGGAAGTTGGCCGGCGCTGCGTTCAAGGATCTCGGTAAGAAGGAGGTGAGTTGGGCGATCCTCGTGAACAAGATCAAGGGTCTGGGTAAGGAACTGGCCTTTGATGGCGATGACGATGGAGAGTTGGCCAAAGCAGTGATTGAACAGGCCAGTGACTCCAAGTGGGTCGGCAAGTTGAAGGGTTATAAGTTCGACCCCGCGACCAAGAAGGTAAGCAAGGGATAGTAGTCCACCAAGTTCGCTCCTCCTAGGCATGGGCGGGCGGATAGAGGAAAGGGAAAAGAAAGTACAATGTACATCCGAGAACAAAGACTAGACCCTAACATGTTTCTATCCGCCCGCCCAGATTTTACGGATGCTGGTACTGATACCCAGGAGAGGGCAGTGGGTTGGCATACAGGGGAAGTAGGGAAGGGGGTATTGAGGGATCTGTATGGTGATGAGGAGAGTTTGTATGTTGGTACGGGTATTTTGTGTATGTTTTTTTTGTTGTTGGGGTTTGCTTGGTATTGTTTCTTGGGGCGTTGGGTGCCTTGTTTGTGCGTAACAATCTGTCACCGGGGGTATATGGGCCATTGTACGGGGCTGGTGGGGAAGAGTAAGGATGGGAGGGATAAGGGGTGGTTGTATGGGAATGTAGATGGGTATAGCCCTGAAGCAGTCTGGGAGGGGAAGCAGGTAGAGGGGGCGGCCAAGGCCGGGTTGATACTACCGGTACTGGAGGAGTTCAAGTTCACTAAGAAGACCAGTAATAAAGGTCCTGAGCATAAGGCGCACTTCGGGTGGAGATGTCAGATCAAGACGTATTTGAAGATGCTGGAGTTGGAGTACGGTGGAGAGCATCGGTGGGCGAGGTTGTGGGCGTGCTTTGTGAATGACGATTATAAGTATGGTGGTGGAGATGGACCAGAGCCGTATGTTGCGTGTTGGTGGTTCGAGTTCACGCAGAAAGAGATTGATGACAATTGGAGAATGCTGATCACATGGTTAAGCAAACAGTGAGCAAGGTAACGAAGGCGGTAGATGCGCCCGCGTACGTTACCAGTAGGAACCTTGGCTACGGGAGGAGTAAGAAGTTACGGGTAGCGAGTTTCGGTAGACAGCGGAGTGGGAAGAGTCGGCTAGCGGTGACGGCAATACTGGCCACGGATAGTAAGCTGGGGCTGATACCGCTGGACCCGAATGCGATTCCAACTGCTTTGGACTTGGAAACGGAGTATGGATTGGAAGGGATGATTGCGTATCCGGCACAACCACTGTTCAGTAAGAGGGACTCGGTGGCCGCAATGCAAGCGCAGATGATCGCAACAAGGGCGGCGAAGAAGGCAGCGGACAAGAGGAATGAGGTGGAGACCAGGGCGGTAGAGACTGTAAAGGACGTGTATAAGGGAGTGATCGAGAGAACTATTGAACAGGTGTTGAAGTACGCAGTGGACGACGAGATAGGGATAGTGTGCATTGACACCGGGGAGCAACTGTACAGGTTCATGCAACTCTGTGACTTCGGGAAGCTGGAGAATAACCTGCAACGGAACCGGGGTGCGGTGAACCAGGATATGGCAAACATTATCTCCCTGTGCGAAGGAAAGCACCTGATTATTACTCACCCGACGAAGCCTGAGTATAGAAAGAAATCAGCGGGGACCAATGTGGAGGCCGAGGCAACCGGGAGAGAGATCATGGATAGCTGGCCGGGGATGGCTCCGAGCATGAACGTGGTCGTGGAGCATGTGAAGATTGATGACTCGGCGACGAGGGAGTTTTACACCAATGACATGCGGGGGGTACCAAAGGACGGGTTTAAGATACCGGCTTTCTTGATGAGGCCGTTTGAATCGCAGCACAATCCTAAGCTGAGCAGGAAGTTCTACGGGCATTGCTTAGTGAACGATGACTGTAGCTTTGAGGAGTTAGGCGCGGTGGTGTACGGCGAGGTGGATGGGGAGAACGTGGAGAGAAACCGGGATTGGTTGAAGGAGGACTGAGAAGATGATGGTTGCAAAGTGGAATGACAAAGAAAGGACATGGAGCATGGAAAAGGAAGAACGTACAATGCAGGAACCGCAGACAAACCAAGGGATGGCTACGGTAGGAGAGTTGAGCAGTAAGGCACGGAGCAGTTATGTACCGTCAGGCAAACGCCACATTCCGTTGTCGGCGAAAGAAGCACTAGGGGAAATCTTCGAGGAAGGGATACCGAAATACGGCGAGGGGAATTGGAAGAGGGGCGTGGGGGACAAAGAGTACCAGATGGAACGCTGGGAACACGCGGACAGACATCTGACTCTCTGGGCGAACGGCGACAGGACCGAGAATCACTTGGCCAAAGTCATGTGGTTCTGCGCTACGCAGATTGAGATTGAGAGATTGGAGTGGATAGAGGAGGGGGAGAACTTGAGCCGTCTTCGTAGTGCGTTAGAAGAATTGGAGTCCGGTTACAAAGTAAACCCGGCTGTCAACAGAGTTATGCCTGTGCCGGAAGGTAAGTCCTTGGCCGAGATCGGTGCCGAGATCAAGAAGCGGAAGGCCGGGAATGGGAAAGGTAAGGGGAATGGGAAGGGTAAGGTGAAACGCAACATGTCCCCGGAAGGGAGAGAGCGGATCGCGGCGGCGCAGAGGAAACGGTGGGCGAAGTTGCGGAGGGAAAAGAAAGCGGGGAAGAAGTAGATGTTGAAGTGCTCGATCTTGGGTTGTAGAGATGTAGCGATGAGTAATCAGCCGCACGGGTATTGCTCCACTCACGATGAGATGTGGCGAGAAGACCAAAAGAAAAGAGGAGGTTTGCCGCCGCCACTGTTACTTAGACATTCCATACAAGAGGAGATGGGGGAGGCGAACAGCATTTACCCATTCCCTGGCATGGGTAATACAAACTACAGTGCTGCCACCATTAACCTCATGTCGTCTCTCTGCCACCAACGCTCCAAGGACGCTGGCTGGTGGACGGATCAAAAGACCGGGGAAATGTACGATGTACAAACTACTCCCTTCTGCTACGGGGCAAAGGCCGCGCTGATTCATTCAGAGATCAGTGAGTCGCTAGAGGGTCACAGGAAGGGGTTGATGGACGACAAGTTGCCGCATAGGAAGATGGCCGAGGTCGAGTTAGCGGATGCGTTGATCCGTATCTTTGACTTGGCTGGGGCGTGTGGCATGGATCTCGGCGGTGCGGTGGTAGAGAAGTTGGAGTACAACCGCAGCCGGGCGGATCACAAGGTTGAGAATAGGGCAAAGGAAGGAGGGAAGAAGTACTGATGCTTACAGTGTATTTGGCAAACAATATACAGAAACGCGCGGAGGTGCAATTCACCGCAATTGATCTACTACAGCGGCAGGTAGCGGTGAACTCACGGTGGATCTGGGGGGATGAGACGAAAGCCACGAGTACAGAGGAGGATAAACTCCGGCACGCGAAGGAGGACATGGAGGATGTGGAGGCGGCGGAGGTGCTTGTGTATTTCGCCGACACGGACAAGATTGGGCTAGGGAAGCATATTGAGTTAGGGATAGCGTTGGCGTTGAGGAAGACGGTGTTTATTGTCGGCAAGCCATCCCGTGATTCGGTGTTCTTTAGACTAGTGCCGGAGAGTAACTGGGTAGATAACGTGGAAGAGCTTATGCGAGAGTTTGGTGACCAGGGGTTGGTATGAGTAGTAAGGTTGAGGTGGTAGCGGTTACTCCTCTGTACCAGGAACCACACATATTCAGGTTGGTAGCGGAGAGTTGGAAGAAAGTCCGGGGAGTGGATAGGTGGATTGCGTTTAACGATCACTCCCCGCCAGAGACCGTGGAGATCGCCAGAGAGTTCATGGAGGTAGTGGAGAGTGGTGAGCCGCAGAAGAGTAACTATGTGAGGGACGGTGGCGATACCCACGTCTGGGATGTGAAGACCATGGATAGGATGGCGAGGATCAGGAATAGAATACTGTTCGATCACCAGGGTGTGTTATCGCTAGATGCCGTGTTGATGGTAGACAGTGACATCCTACTGGCGCCAGGGGTTGTTGAGGAGTATGTGAAGGTACGTGGGTGGTTCGAGCAGCAGTGGGAGTTGCGTTGTCCGTTGGCCATATCTCCAATCTTCTGGTCTAAGTGGAAAACGGATGGGCCGCTATTGCCGCAGGTGTGGGACTACAATCCATACGGGTTCAAGGGCGTGGTCGGGGAGAGATTGGAGCAGTTAAAGACACCGGGGGTGTATAGGGTAATGGGGCTAGGGGCGATTACATTCTTTGACTCTGGCCTCCTTTACGGGATAGAGGATGAAGTAAGTTATACGCCGATTGAATCTCTGCGAAGGATCGGCGGCATGGGACAGGGCGAGGACCGGTGGTTCAGTATTAGAGCTGAGTGCGCGGGCCATAATTTGTACGGTATGGCGACTGACCCACCACTGGCCTACCACATTTACCGCGATGAGGACTTGAAGGGTATCGCAGTCTGGGAGGAGATGGTGAGGAGAGGGGTGAGGACAGGAGAAGTAGAGTGGGAGAAAGAAGGAGAGGATTAGATGGAAGAGACATTAGTTACGTTACAGAAGTACCTGCTGCTGCTCATCACGGCGGCGGGAATGGTGTTGGTGTTGGTAAGTATGAAGCGTCCACTGTCGCCTATGTTCTCTGTAGTGGAGATGGTGATTGCTTGGCGAACTGGGTGGGCGACCGGGAAGTTGGCGGTGAAGGCGGCGGTGAAGGAGTGGAGGAAGAAGTGGCCGGGGCAGGAGAGGAGTGTGAGAAAGGAGCACTATGGAAGAAGACAAGGAAGGCATGGACAAGATATTTGTGCAGGAGTTTCTAGCCGGCCTGAAGGAACAGGCGCAGATATTGGGCCGGTCTATAACCGAAGCCGAGGCTAACGAGATCGGCGAGATACTACTGAACATACACACGCGATAGACTCTCATGCCCCTACCTCCAAACCCCAACCCCCTGCTCGTTGACTATAGAGTAGGTAGCAAAGACCTGTACCCAAAGCTGATCCAAATAGGAGCGAAGGCAGTGCTGGCCAAACCACCAGCGGAACTCCTGTTCGGTGACTGTTGTTGGGCCGGGAATGGACCAGAGGGGACGGTGGAGGTAGGGGTAGAGAGAAAGAACGTGTATGACTTTGTAAGCAGTATGCGAGAGAACCGGTTGGGTGGGCACCAAGTAAAAGGAATGGTGGAGATCTACGACATCCGATACCTACTGCTAGAGGGCGAATGGACAATCCAAGACGGTACAGTGTGGGCGCAGAATAAGTGGAAGGTATGGAAGCCGGTCAAACCTGGAACAAGTAGAGTGGTAAGTGCCGGGGAGATGGTGGGGTTTATCAGTGCGTTAGTGAACCAAGCTGGGTTTAATCTGATACGGACTAGTGGAGATGTGGAATCCGCATACTGGCTCCGGTATTACTGGGGGTGGTGGCAAAAACCGTGGGATGAGCATGAGGCCCTGGGTATAGGAGGAGTGGGTGGGATGTTTGTTGGCGGCAAGGGCATGGGGAGGATGGGGAAGGTGGGGTTGGTGGACACAGCCCTGGGCTGGGAGTTGGCAAGTAGACTACCGGGACTGGGGTTGAAGCGGAGCAAGGAGATCGCGCATCAGTTTAGTACGGCGAGGGGGATGGCTAGGTTTATAGGGAAGGGGGAGGTGGAGGACTGGGAGAAGTTGGAGGGAGTGGGGAAGGCGGGCGCGAGGAAGATTGTGGAAGCGGTGGATAGGCAGAGGAGAAAGCGGCGGTGAACGGGTACAATCCGTGTTCCCGTTGTGAGAAGTGTACGAAAGAGTTCCCCGTGGTCCAAGGGCATGGGCCGGCGCATTCCCCGCTGATCTTTATCGGCGAGAGACCGGGGGCGAATGAGAATGAGAAAGGGATTCCATTCATCGGCCACGCGGGGCTGGAGTTCAACACCCATTACCTGCCACTCGCTGGATTAACCCGGCCCCAGATCCGATTGACGAACAGTGTCAAGTGTTTCGCACCGGGGAACAGGAAGCCACGGAAAGACGAGTTGTGGAGTTGCGCCCTGCATCATCTGAAGAACGAGATAGAGAATTGGGATGGGGAGTTGGTAGTCCTCATGGGTGGAACAGCGTGTAGTCTGGTAGCGGGGCTGGACCTGGAGACCTACCACGGGATACCAAGAAAGGTTGAACTGTTCGGTGTAGAACGGTGGGTGTTTCCTACCTACCACCCGGCACTGGGTCTGCACTCAACCCCCAAGATCAAGGATCTAAGAGAAGACTTCGAGGCCCTGTATAGAGTCCTGCAACTGTCCGACTATAAGAAGGCGCAGCCGGTGAACCGAGTACTGGATAAAGGCGGGGAAGAGAAGTACTGGATCAGTGGAGTGGAGTGTGTTGGCGACGACGGGATATTGGGTCTGGACACCGAGACCCTCTCCGGCGACGACGACCCAGCCGGGTTACAGAATGAACTCTGGTCCGGGCAGTTGAGTGGCCGGCCGGGGGAAGGGATGGTGTATCTAGCTTCTGACCGTGAACAGATGGTTGCCTTCCAACGGTCCATCCGATCTGCTCGTACACTGTACATTCACAACCAGGACTATGACATCGGGAAAGTGCTGGTCCCGGCTGGGTTCGAGATCGACATGGATAAGGTCGTGGATTCGATGCACGATGCGTATCATATGGCGTTGGCGCAAGGGTTGAAGCCGCTAGCGTATAGGCTGTGCGGGATGGAGATGAAGAGTTACACGAGTCTGGTGAGTCCGTATTCGAGGAAGGCTGTGGAGGAGTGGTTGGTGGCGGCGAGTGAAAGGCTACCGGGAGTGGAGGAGGTGTATCGGACGCCGAAGAAGAAGGAGTTGAAGAGGAAGTGGAAGGTGAATCCACTGAACAGGGTGGTGAATAGTATGTACAAATCCGTGGTGGAGAATGAGGACTATGATCCTTGGTCACGGTGGAAGGATGTAAAGATGGGGGCGGCGTTGGGCGGTGGCGCATTCGGGGAGGAGTTGGCGAGTTGGGCGCTGATGTTGGAGGAGGAGTTGGGGGCGTTGCCGAGAGCGGGTATTGATAAGGTGCCATTGGAGGAGGCGGTGAGGTATGGGGGAAGGGATGCAGATGCGGGGAGGAGGGTTGGGGTGGTGTTGGATAAGAAGGTGAGGGGGGTGGGGAGTGAGGTGAGTAGGAGAGATTGGGATAGGTAAAGGAGGTGGTGAGTTTATGACTACTGAAGCTAACTTCACGCCAATCTGGGAAGACACTATATGCTCTTGCTGTAAGAAGAGACTGGACCCGTTTGCACAGCGGTACAAGGGTAATCTATGGGGGCATACTTCTGGTGGCTCCTTCTTCAGTTCCTACTTGATAACTGCGTGCCAGGATTGTAATGACAGGTTGGAGGACGAAGGGTATAGGAAGGAAGTATGGGAGAGATTGAATAAGGAGACAGTGTAAGTGCTCCCAATCTCCCTCCGCCCCTGCCCCGACCTCATCAACGTCCGTAACCTGGACCTAGCCCCGGCCCCGATACTAGCCAGAATGATGCGGAATGGGACAGCGGTTGATCTCCCGTACTTGGCAAGTCTATCCGAGGAACTGGGTGATAAAAAATCGGACCTGGAACGGGAGATACGCAAGCACGTACCAGCGGATAAGTTCGCCGCATGGAAAGGAGACAGCGAGACAGAGGAAGGGGACGGGGAAGAGAGTGAGAACCTATCCTTCAACGTCAACTCCCCGGAGCAGATCGCGTGGTTTCTGTTTGAGATTCTCGGCCTGGATAAAGGCAAGAACCTCAAACGTACCCCAGATGGAAAACGGGTAAGTACTGGGAAGAAGCAGCTTGAGACACTGAAGGCCGCGCATGAAGTAGTGAAGCTACTCCTGGACTACCGGGAGGTGACGAAACTCAAGTCCACCTACACGGATTCACTGCCTCACAAAGCCATCCTGCACCCTAAAGGCCGATGCCCGTACTGCTCTATACCCGGTGATGAGAGGGGGCATAGGGAAGCGCATTATAGGGTACACACCACCTTCACCTCTACCCGTGCGGCTACCGGCAGGCTTTCTAGTAAAGCGCCGAACCTCCAGCAAATACCTAAGAGGACTAAGGAAGGCAAGCGGATTAGGAACGCGTTCTACGCTCAACCGGGAATGAAATGGGTCTCCGCTGACTTCTCCCAGATCGAATTGCGGCTATTGGCGCATTACTCCGGCGACCCGTACATGGCGGAGATATACAAGCTGGGTGGCGACATCCACACTATGACGGCGTTAAAGGCGTTCAACATCAGTGCCAAAGAGTACGCCAGTTACGACGAAGACGAGAAGAAAGAGTTTGATGATTACAAGCGCTTGCCGTGTAAGAACTTAAACTTCCTGGTTGTGTACGGAGGTACTGCGATTGGCTTACAGGCACAACTTGCCTTATCTAGCATCTATTGGCCGGAAGAGGAATGCCAGGAGTTTATCAATAAGTATTTCAGTGTGTTTACGTACGTTCACCCGTGGATGAAGAAACAAGAGTACAGGGTACTCAAGTACGGCTACAACTGGGATCTGTGGGGACGGGTCCGCTGGTACCCTGGGATTCACTCCGCGCACCGTAAGATCGTCGCCGAAGCGCTACGGGAGGCTGGGAATATGCCCATCCAGGCATCCAGCGCCGGGCTGACCAAATACACCATGGCCCTCATGGACGACCGGGATCGTACATTGTACAAAGCCGGGTACGAGTTCAACCCACTACTGACGATCCATGATGAAGTCATCTATGAGGCCGAGGATGGTATGGCCGATGATCTACTGGCGTTGAACTTGGAGTTGATGGCCGGTGCTATCGAGTTAGATGTCGCGGTGATGGCGGATGGGAAGGTAAAGGACCGCTGGTGATAGTGGCGATCCTTTACTTCTATTGAACCATCGTGACCCGTGTCCCGCTGATGGCCCCAAGAACCGAATGAGCGAGTAGAGCGGGTGGGCTGGGTTGTTATCATTGCACCAATACCGGCTCGATAGAGCTGATGGCAAGCGCATTGTTTGATCCGTCGCGGTAGGTGTGACGTAAGTAATAAACGGCTCCCCGCGAAAGCGACGCAATGGAGGCGCTACAAGACTCTGCTACACATGAGCCACTGGTGGACGAACCGAGACCGGTAGTCGTGCCGTATTCGAGCAGCACGTTGTTCGCGGTCGAGTGATGGCTCTGGAAATAGAGCGTGGCGGTGCCGGATGCGGTCGAAGGCGTAAATTGCAGCGCTCCGTCGTAGCCAGCGCCCGCGACTTCGGCGTAATACGTTTCTCCAGCCACGAGACCATCGACTGATATCCGGCGCGTAGCCACTCCAGCTGGAATCGTCTGAGTGGAAACGATGGTGGTCAGATCGGACGCGCGGACAATTAGAGCTATGGTCATGTTTGCATCGTAAGCCATTCGGCTTACTGTGACGATGGCGGAAGATCCTGCCGCTATCACTGTCGTCGTGATACCTTGTGATCCGCCGGGCCGCACCATGTATGTTTGCTGGTGGAACGCATCGCCAGCCGAGTTGGAAGCCTTCACCGTCAGCGGGAAATTGCCGATGGCTGAAGCCGTGCCCGGCATGGAGCAATCGGAATTCAATGTCATGCCGGTGGGGGCGCCGCCTTCATAGACCGTACAAGTGATCGGCCCATCGCCTTCCAGGATGTAGATAGGGTTAGAATTGACGTTATAAATCCTCTGCACGTTTGGGGCGGTGATGAAGACTGGCGGATTGACAGACACTACCTCCAAATCGCAGCCGGTAACAGAGTCTACTTCCATCGCCGCATCTTCCACGCCAAAATCGAAAGTCGTTGTTCCAACTGGACCTGTTGGCGTTCCACTAATAAGTCCGTCAGAGGAAAGCGACAACCCTGTGGGAAGGGTCGTCATATTGAGCAACGCCCATGTGTATGGTGCCGTCCCGATAGTTGCTGTAAGTTGGTGCGTATATGGCTGGTTTAAGCTGGCAGGCGCAAGCGGGCAAGCTGTTGTGATAATTGGAGCGCCGGGGTTGTCGTTGATCGTGAGTGTGATCGCCTGCGTATCGGTGTCCATGTTACTGTCGGTCACTCGATAAGTGACGTTGCAAGACTCCGGCGTTGTAGGAGTCCCGTGTAGCGTGCCGTTCGTTTCAAGCGTCAGGCCGCCACAAAGCGTACCTGCTGTCGTGTCCCATATATACGGAGCCGCACCGCCAATAGCGTTCAGGTTGACCGAGTAGGCCCCGCCCACTTGTCCCTGTGGCAGTGCTGTTGTGATGATCGTAGGTAGCCCTGGAGACGTGCTGCGTGGGACGATGGAGTAGCGCGTACCACAGGTGTTCGCGGCTCCGGCGAGTGGTCGGCTCCACCAACTCACCGAATTTCGCAAGTTTGCGGACAACCACGTTTCCGCCGCAGCTCCGCCCGCCTTGTCGGCGACGAACGAAAGCGCCATTGCCGATATACAGGGGTAGGCGCTCGTGGTTGGGAACGATGTGCGGCCCTGCCAATTGACGCCGCTGAAGGTCCCGTCGTCGTACAGAGAATGGATCTGGCTGAATGTTGTCGCGTGGTCACCGTTGGACTTAAATGTGACGGGGTAGCGTCCGCTCGTAAAAATCGTATAAGGACAATTCGCACAGCCAGAGCTAGTTGCGTTCACGGCCCCGTTGTAGAACGTCGCCAGCCACGTAAGAGCGGCTGTTGCCGGCGCAACGCTCAACTCTTCCACGCGGCCAAGCCCCATTGCAACGAAGTTCATCGGGAACCCGCCGGTGGACTCGTAGGCGAGGCTCTTGTTGATGCCGTAGATGAGCGCCTGGTCCTGAATCGGCCAGCCTTGGGTGAACGCTGTTCCGCCACGGTCGTAGATGTTGAGCGGAGAGTAGAGCGCCACGCCGCCACAGCTGCGGACAGCGCCGCTCTGACCAACGGTGCTCTGCGTCGTGTTTGCCCACGACCAGATGGCAGAGTAACTCGCATCGGCGGCACTAGCCGCAATATCGCGCTGCCCCTCAATGCTGGCGATCTGATCGCGCGCGATGGAAGTGAAGTAGGAACCCTCGGCGGTGTCGTCAGGGCTCATGAAAGCAGCCGCCGCAAGCAACCTCAGATACCAGCCGGTTGTTCGGATCTCCCAATTGTTCGTGTCCACCGTCTCGTAGCGAAACGTCGCGGCGGCGCTGTGGGTTTTGGCTGACCCCGAAACGCCGCGTTCTACCAATGCGATTTTGGACGCCACATCCACATTGATGATGCGTATGCGTTCTTCGCCTGCGCCGCCAGGAGTGAGCTGCGCGGGAACGGGCAGGATACTATTCCCCCTCGTCATGACGACTACGTTGTCCGGCCGCACGACCGAAATCGTGCCGAAGGTGAGCGAGTCAGTCGAGGTTCCATCCAAGACGGTGTTCATGCCATAGATCCGGTCCCAGTCAGAATAACTACTGGCGACGGAAGCAGTCCCATTCAGGCTGAGGGTCTCGGTAACGAGCGCGGTGGACCCGGTGCGGGTGCCATAGAGCACCACGTCGAACCGCGCTGTCGTGTCGGAGGCAGAACTTGACTTGATCGACAATCCCGTTCCCAGCGGATGATTCAGCCACGCGGACGGGACGGCCGGCCCAGGCCACTGAATCAGGGTTCCAGTGACACCAACAAAAGTCGCGGTAACGGTCCCCGCTGGCGTGCTGCCAGTGAAGCGGAATCCGTGTAGGCTGAGCCAATTCGTGCGAACCGTGGTTACCGCCGTCGTGCCATTGAGGGCGATTGTTTCGCTCTGCGTTGTCCCCGTCGAGTCCTCTCCCTCCAGATAGAGATTCATCGTGTCGGCGGCATTGCTGCTAACGAACGACAACTGTTTGCCGACAACTTGCGGCTGGACCATAGAGACATAAGTGGGCGAGGATGGGCCTGTCCACTTTGAGGTGATTTTGATGAGGCGAACGGAGGCGTCGATACCCGTCGCCAGCGTAGAGTTGGTGGATAGACAGTTGATTGCCGGCGCGCCACTCACGCCGTACCCCAGATTCAGCGGCCCGCGCGAGTAGGGCAGCGTGTCGTTTGCAGCATAGGAGTAAGCTGCCCCGTAGCCCGCCCAAAACCAAAGTTCCTCCAGATAGAAGAAGTCTCCGGTGAGCATGAACGGAACAGAGAACGGTTCAAATAGGTGGATCATACCGAGGCGGAATCCGCCTGTGGTTGTAGCCGATCCAAGGACACCTCCGGGGACCGTGATGCGCGAAGCAGCGGGGATAGATGTTCCCTGGAGTTTGACGTTGCGGGAGAAGTGATTTGGGCGGTCGGTCACCGCAAGCACGCGCCCTCTACCATCGACCTCGCACTGGCCGGGACAACCAGCCGCCGCCGGCCGCGTGATCCGTTTACCAGATGCCCCCTCGCGAAAGTGCGTGTACCAGGATGCGCCGAGATCCGCCATGCCAAACACGGCATCCTTCATGGTCGATGAGAACGTGCGGAGGTAGGTAGTGTGGACCTGTGGGATCGGGCCATCCTGATCATCAACTGAGGGTGAACCCTGCGATTTCTCTAAGTTGGCGAAGTCGTAAATGTCGTGAAGATTATTGCTGTAGAGCGCGGCAAACTCGGCGGGTGTAGTGGAGAGCACCGACAGTGATGAGTTTCGCGCCGTGTCGGTGTCGAAGTTCCAGGCCCATCGCGTTGCCTTCAGGTATTCAAGATTGTGGTCGATCTCCATTGCCGGGGGATCGCCGCCAATCCAGAAGTCTTTCGTCCAGCGAGATCCCGCACGGTGGTAGATTTGCTCTCCGCGATCAGAGGCGGAATCATATACATCCACTGGTGACGCATTGCCAGTTGTGAGCGTGAGGTTGTAAACCAAGTCGCCCCATTTCGAAGAGTCCGCGATCTCGCCGGCGAAGCGCACATGGACTTTGTTGATGGTGGGCCAGAAGGTAGCTTGAACGACTGGCCGGAAACTTTTGTATGCCGGCGATGGCGGGTCTGCCCATGTGTTGGGGAATAGGTACAGGCCCGCTGGATTTCCGTTGATATCAAGAGAGTAGGCAGCGCCGCCCATAACCGTCGAGTCGTTCCATCCACGGCCATAGGTCCCGCCCGATGCGTACGTGCCCGCCACCACGGAATTGCTCGTATAGGTAAATGTACTAGCTCCAGTGACGGTCACTTTCCAATAACCGTTCACCCCAGGCCATAGCCCTCCGGCTGCACGCACAACGTCGGCTATGGTGATGCGCTGGCCGTCGCGTATTGCGTGATTTTCCGCCGTTGTCACCGTCACCGTCGTTCCGCTCACCGTCACGTTGGAAATCGTGCAGACGCTCAACACTGTGGCGGTCTTCGAGCATACGCGGATATCTTCGGACTGCGGCGTGCTCGTCTCATCATGGTTATTAGTGGCCGAGATGCGCACCACGGAAGGAACGGAAATCGCACTTGTGCTGGCAACGGTCAATGTGCGATATGCAGCCGATCCAGAGGTGATCGACAGCGCCGCTGTCAGCGGCATCGGATTTGACTGCTGCCAGCCGATATCACTTGCTCCATTCGCATGATCGGCGAAGATAATAGTCTGTCCAACGCTGCCCTGCGCCCATTTCCATACGGGGCCAATGGAGGGCGTGTCGGTGCTTCCGTCCCAATCGTTAAGGGCCGTGCGTGCGCTGTATGTCTGCGTTCCCTGCGAACAGCCGGAACAGTTGCTCGATAACTCCATCCCGGCCTCGAAGTCATACGCCGCATCTAGCATCTGCGCCTTGGTCAGTGCTGTCGTGTTACCGCTGGATTGATTCTGAAATGAGCACGAGACGACAGCGCCGTTGCCGATAGAGGGGAGCAGAAAGGAGATGATCGCGAACTGCACATAGCCACTTCCGTAGCGCTTCTTCACGTTCGCTTGCGTGGTGACCGGCGATCCGCCGCACACCGCTTGCGGGTATTGAAGGATCTCGCTATCCAGAAATGGACGACCCATCCGTATAGGGACGTTCGTGCGGCTTCCACCGGAGACGTTGCGAATCGTAAACGTGTTGGACTGCGCGAACAGCGGCAGCGCGGCGAGGACAACCAGGGCGAGGGTGCGCATTAGTTGTACTCCAGGGTAAATTCCCCCATCACTGCGGACAGGCAAGTAGTGGACGCCACTTTGATAACGAAGCGTTGGCCTGCTGTGAAACTGGCGGTGTGGGCGGTGTCGCTGAATGTGTTCGTAGTGGCTCCGTTAGCAATCGTAAGAGTGATGGCTGTATCCGTCGCCGTGCTGGTGTTGCGCAGAGTTACGACGGCATCACAGGCGCCCTGTGTGCCAAGAGTGCGCACGTAGAGTTTTGTAAAGGTAGTGTCCCGCGACACCATGACTGAGCGGGTGTTTTCCGCCGCAAAAGTTACAGCAATCGGACTTGCATAAGTAGTAGTGCTCGATACCGTGTTGCCAGTCAGATTCATGAAGATCTGATGGGTTGTGCCAGTGCCGCCTGATGGCGTTTGCAGCGTCCCGTCATCCCGAATAAACTTTGTCCCATCCGGCGTTCCTGTTGCTAGATTCGCAATCGGAATCACACCAGAGATATTCGCCGCAGAATTGCTGCGAAGAATCCATGCGCCAGCGGAGGAGTTGGCGGCAGAGTCATACACAAGCACTATGATATTCGCGGCTAGAATCGCATTCGTTACTGGGTCCGTAGAGCCATCTGTCTGCTTGATAGCTTTGGCTCCGATTCCGTTCACGTTGATTGTCGCCGCGCTAGTATTGCCTGTGGTGAAGCGGCAGATGAGCGTCTGACCAGTTGCATAAGCAGCGGGAAAGCCAACTACGGTTGGGGCGTAGGTATCATCACCTCCCGTGTCAGCGCAGGCGTACACATCTCCGGAGGTCCGCTTCCAAGTGTTCGTTGCCGAGCATGTATATGCAACCTTGGCCGTTGTGTCTAGGTAGATATCTCGCCCAGCCGTACAGTTGGCCGATGGAGTACCGGCCCCAGTCGAGTACTGCGGGACGGTAGCGCTGTCGGTCGAAATCACCCCGCCCGCAATCGAAATCCCCGTTCCCGTCGTCGCATCTCCTACTGCGGTGGAACTCGTGAACGCAGCTATAGCACCAGTGGTACCTGAGACTGTGCCCGACCCTCCACTACCTCCCCCGCTACCACTACCAACCGAGATCACCGGCTCCGGGTTTTGACCGTGGATCAATCCAGCGAGTAGCACACACAACAAAACAATTCGTACGATGTACATTCTCATCCTCGTCCTCGTTCTCATTCTCGCTCTCCTCTCCGGTCTACTTCACGACTTCAATAACCCCGGAGAACACAACGTCAATACTGGACCCCGTTACTGTGACGTAGTACTGGGAGTTGGTCTTGCGGGCCAGTTCCATGGAGTGCCGGTTGTTACGGTCGGGGAGTTGCCCGGTGATAGGCCACACGCAGGCCGCAGAACAATCCCCGCGACCAATGAGCGTTCCACCACTGGAGTTAGCGGCAGTGAACACTTTCACGAGATTGGAGGTAAGGATGGTGGTGGGGATGTTGTCTTTGGTTGGGGATGGATAGGTGGCAGAGAGGGTAGCGGTGGCGATGGTCCCACCTCTATAGGTAAGGATCGAGCACGCCCCACTACAACTGACGACAAGAGACGGGAACCGTACCACACCATCATGGGAGGTTGTGTTGGCAACGGCCAGGGTCGTGGAGGAGGTACCGGTAACTGCGTGAACTACTGAATACGTGTATTGCGCGTGTACGGGGACAATGGCCAGAAGCGCCAATGCCAGCGTGATGATTGTTCTGACCATGGTTCTGTGCATCTAGTGTAAATCCTTTCACTGTTTATTGTATGGCAGAGGACTGAGCAAGTTGTGAGTACTTGGAGACGATGGCGTTGAACACTTGGATTCTCTGCTCGTCTGTGATTGAGTCGTCGGTGTACAGGGAGTTCAACTGGTCGTCGATGATTCCTACCTCAGCCGCCAACTCCTTTTGCTTCAGTGTCCGATCCGCCTTCTTCCACTTCTCTAAATCCAGGGTTTTCTCAAGTTGGTCAGCAAGAGCAGCGATCAACGTCCCCCTGGCTTTAACACGGGCCGAGTATACGTCATCCGGTTCTTTGTACAACGTACGAACCATGGTGCGCTTGGAGTCTCCGGTGCCGATATCCTCAGTTGTGGTTTCGACTTTGCGTTTTGGCAGCGACGGCGTATACCCGGAGCGGGTGAGGAAGTTGAACTGTGGTTTGGGAATGGAGAGGTAGAAGTCTCGGCGGTCCTTGACTGTTTCCTCGTCACGGAAGTCGGATTCAATACGTCGTTGTTCACCGCCGACTGTTGAGCGGAAGATGTCAGAGATACCGGTGAAGGGGTTACGGCCTCCACGTTCGTCCTGGGGGACGCCCATTGCAGCGTCAAGAAGGTTGATCGCGTGACGGCCACCGGTACCTAATTGCTTAACGACGATGTTCTCCAAGTGTTGTGGGGCGGTAGTGGCAGGGAAGATCCCTGACTGGGCCATCCATGCTGCGGCTTTGGTGAGCGTGGGAGAGGAAGGGCGTTCGGGGTTGGATTGCATCTCGGGGACACCAGAGAGCCGGGACATGGAATCGCTGACAATGGGGAGGCCGGTGCGAAGGTCGCGGTTGATCCAGTTTTCGATAGGGATGCGGGCGGCTGGTGGGAGGAGGGAGGAGGCGGCACCACCGACACTGGGTTCAAATGGAAGCACGGAGGCACCCACGCGGTTCAGAACATCGCGACCAGTCAGTGGACGTATGGAGGGTTTGGAGAGACCTTCCTCTTGATCCGTGGGGTTGGGAGTAGGAGGAGTAAGGAAGGTATTGATTTTGTCTACTACCGATTGTGGGTTGCGCCGGTATGCGTCTTCAATAGCGCGGCGCAGAAGTATCTGCCCTTCACCGATGATTCCCTGGGCCAGTGGGATATTGATCGTCTTATACTTCCCCGACTTCTGATCCGTCACACGGTCTTTGTACTCCTGGTAGGATTCGCCATCAAAGGGTGTGGGGAGGAGACGTATTAGAGACGTGCTCTTGTCTACCTCGGAAAGTTCAAAGTTCAACTTGGCCATGCGTTCGTCCTGGAGATTCCAGGCGGTAGCGGCAACGGTAGGAACACCGGCGACAATACTCCATGTGGCGATGAATTTCGCCGGGTTGTCATATGCACGCCGGAGGGTCGAGGAGACAGCCTTTTGTCCAGCGTTGAGATACGGGACTACAGGAGCGATCTTGGCCATCCACGCACCAGAACGATGGTAGGGAGGGAGAGCGTTGTTGGCTTCCTGGGCGGCGATGGCACTAGCGTTGTCGGCGGACAGGCCCTTGGCAACATCGGCCTCGTCTAATCCGTATCGTTCGGCGATGGATTTCCCGCCCAGCTTCCCGCCGCCGAACTTCGCATTGGCCCCACCCGGCTTCATGATCTGGTTACGGACGGAGATAAAGGTACGGAGCCGTGAGAACTCTTCACTCTTCACCATGCCGGATTCCATGAGACGGATAAACTCCGCCCCGGTCCTCACTCCCGCGCCAGGTATTTTTAGCAGCGCCTTGGGATCAGTCGCTACTCCTTTCAAGAACTCCGCTCCTTCACTGGCGGCGATTCTTGGCCGGGAGAATACGTGGGACATGGACTCCGACCGGGACGCGGGAGACCGGTACATGATGTTTTCATTGAACCCGCTGCCAAACATGGTCATCGCCGATCTCCCGGTGCCTTCACCAAGGACGGTTTGCTTAAAGGCTTGAGGTATGGCGAGGATGGATTCGCGTACGTACGGCGCGGTGTGGAGTAGCTGCTCGGTATCACGGGGAAGGTTTTTAACAAAGAACTCAGGGTTAATCCCAGTGGCACCGAGACGCAACATACGGGCACTGGCTACCAACCACGGGTTCACCTGTTCGGCTTTGATATTCCGTAGCCCCATGGTAAGCAGCGGGTCCTTGATCTCCAGGTAGCGCTTGCGGCCATTTTGCAGGTAGGCGATAGAGTTGGCTTCATTGGGCGTGAACTTCCCACTCTTCACTTCCTTCTCCGGGACTACTCTCAGGATGTCCCGCCAAATCGCACGGCCAACTGTCCCGTCCTCATTGGGTCTCGTTGCGTAATCGGCTAGTTGTAGCCCAACACGGTTACGGTTGGCCTCTGAGGTAACGGTCATGGCCTTATCAAATAGGCTGGTAAACACGTCCTCGATTGGTTGGTTCCCGCCTTCAAACTTCTGAAACTCAGACGTGGATGGAAGGTGCCCAACAGCCCGGCTCCTCCCTACCCCAGTTCGTACACCGTACAAACCGTCATCCACTACACGGGAGATGCGCACATAATCCGGGTACATCTCGCGCATCTTCGTCATAAGTTCCTGGGAGACAATCCCTGAGTCCACGGCGTCTTGTTCCAGGGAGTCGAATACACGCCGGGTCATTTCTTTGTACGGCGTGTACTTCTCGATAAACTCCGGGTCATTCATCACGCCTTCGATCTCGGCGACCGTGCGCCCAGTACGTGGTCCCCGTTCACCGGAAGCCCGGAGCGTATCCCAGAACGATTCCCCGTGGTTGATCATCCATTGGTCGAGGGCGGCTTTGGATTCGTGAAGGGCATCGGAGAGGGAGAGGGCTTCATCGGCGTCCACCTTACCTTCGCGCACCGGGCCGTATGCTTCCTTGGCGGCATTGTAGGCGGATTCGAGTTTGGAGACTTCTTTGTGTAGCGGGTTGGTCTTGTCTTTGAGAGCGGATTCGTACACACGTTTCCCGGCGTTGCGGATTTCCAGGGTTTTGAAGTGCGGTGCTTGAATGAACTCTGACGCTTCCTGCCCAGAGCGCCTGGACAGGTTCTCTACCATGTCGAAGCCAAGTTGTTTCAGCTTCTCAATGGCAATCGGGTAAGCGTTAATCGCACGGTCGGCGAGAGAGTCAAAGATGTCGGTGCCTTTGTATCGTTCCCCGGCGTTGACGGACATGCGGTGGTAGACGCCACCCATGCGCAACTTGTCGTCGATGCGTGTACCGGCGACGTTAAGCAGACGGTCTAGTTTGTGCATTCCACGCTTCCATGCGGAGGCGTTTGCGGGAAGACCGACAGTGTAGAGAGTAGCTTTGTTCGCGCGGGCCGCTTCCACCTCTGCCGCACGGTCAGCGGCGGCCTGTTGGAGCGGGGAGAGTTTACCGCCCTTGATCTCGGTTTCGACTGCGGGGGAGAACCGGCGTTTGGCGGATTCCCAGATACGGTTAGCAGCGTCGTCGAGAGCGCCTACGCCGAACGCGGAGAGGGTAGTGGGGGAGTCTCCCTGGGCGGCGATGCGGGCAAAGACATTTGCGGAGGACTTCGCGGATTTAGGTGTACGGTATAGCGGGCCTTTAGTAGCTTTGATGGTGGTTGGTCGGTTGATGGATTCGGCAAGGCGTAGGGCCTTAGCTTGGATATCCGGGGAATTGAGTTCGGCCTCGTCACGGGGGACGGTTGGACGGCCTGAAGTAAATGCCTCAAACGCGGCCTGTTGTCGTTCGGTGAGAGGTTGGCCAGGGACAGGGCGGGTAGGAGTACTAGGCTCCACTCCACGCATATTCACTGGGAACAGGTCAGAGGGAATGGGTGCCCGTGCCGGTACATCACTGGTTACTTCCGGTGCCTGCATACGGCGCGGCAATAGGAAGTTCTCATACGGGCTAGGAGTCCCGCCTACTACCGGTGGGCGCAGATCGGCTTTGGCAAACGTCGCCCCCTGCTCTCCGGGAGGAAGGAATTTGTTAGCCCCTGGTCTGGTAGCGCGAGTCACTCCTAATGGTAGAAGAGATTGCGCTTCCGTACCAATCTCTACTTCAATCGCTCTCTCCAAGCCGGTGGGTTTAGGCTTAGGATACGCAAGTCCCAGTCTGCTGGCCAACTCCTGTTGTTGTTTGCGGCGGAAAAGGAGTTCGATGGAAGGGCCGATGGGGGCTGGTGGAGGAGGAACCAACTCCTCATCCAACCTCAACTTCTGTAGCCACTCATCCATGGCTTTCATCTCAGCCGCGTCCGTGTGGACCTTGAGCAGCTTACGGAGACCCGGTACAGGGGTCAGCACTCCAGCGACATCGGATACAAACGCAGCCGTATCCTCATCGGCACCTAACGCCTTGGCCCCTTCCTCCATGGCAAAGTTAGTTGCAAGTCCGACAGGGAGTGCGTAGGCCATTCCCATTGCAGCCAACGGAGAGGCGGTGGCGGCGGTCAATCCAGCGTACGGTCCCACGGCACCAAGCGCACTACGGAAGGCTTTCGATGCCCCACCCATCCTGGAACTCTTCCGCCCTGGTCCACGGTAAGGAGTGATTACTTCGTGTAGTCCTTCCCCTACACCTTTCAGTTCTCTGGTTAGCCGTTCCCCTTCCTGCTCCAGCCCACGGCCACTGACTCCCATTCCAGGTAGTCCATAGTCCCCTTGCCCTTGTACCGGTGGAGCCAGTGAAGTTGCAATCCGTTCCCAGATGGACACTGGACGAACATTGACCTTTGGCGTGGGAATTGCAGGCGGTGAGGTAATAGCGGTATCGTCTAAGTTGTCCTCAAACCAACTCCCGCTACTCGGTTTTGTGTTTTCGTCGAACCAGCTAGTTGGCATCGGCTCTCCTACTGAACCTTTACTGCGCCCTTCTTAATCAACCTGTTGATCACTTCCATGTCCGCTGGCGTGGCAGCGGGGAACTCCCTAGTCTCTTTTCCATTCGGAGCACGGAGCTTAACGGTCTTCGGCTTGTTCTCGTCTTTCTTTATGAAGTCACTGATATTCAGCCCCAATGCCCCTGCCTTCTTCCCCTGCTTCGTTGCCTTCGCCTCCAGCTTCGAGATAACCGTGTCCCTAATCTTAGCCGGGACCCTCTCTCTTACCTCTGGTGTAGCGTTATACCACTGGAGCATCCTCGCGTAGTAATCCTTAATACTCTTCTCCGTGTTCCCGCGATCAGCATCATGGTATATGGACTTAAACGCTGCCTCCACTCCATCCATGGCTTCGTTCTCTACCTGCCATTTAGGAGCCGACCTTCCTGCACCAGCACCTCCTCCTATACCGGCAAGCTCCTTCTTCTTCTTCTTTGCTGCCTCCAGATTCTTACGGTCAATGTAGGCGTTGATAGCCTCGTTCGTGGGATCTTTCCCTTCCCGCTTCAATACCTCAATCGCCTCCGCACGATCAGCGAGAAAGTCACTGGTGATCTTGCCGGTAATATCGTGGTTGGAATACTTCTTATACAGTGCCCTATGCGTATTCTCACTGATCTCCCCAGCCTCTAATTGCGCGTCAAGACCAGTGAGTACCTTCTGTGTCGCCGTTGCTTCTTCAAGGATCTCTTGCGCCCTAGTTTTCTTGTCTACCTTATTTGGATTCTTCAGCCACGTTTCTATACCGAGCCGCTTATTCACCTTAACCAGATCCCCACCAGCGGTAGTCATGTAGGTGTAAGGATCGGTGAGTTTAGGTGGCGCATTCATCCTCGCGCGATGATATGCCGCCTGTGCTTCCTCACTGGCAATACGCGCGTTTGCCTCCGCACGATGCCGGCGCTCACCAAGCATCGTGGCTAGGGACCGTGCCTGCCTATTCTGCTCCTGCTCAAATCGCTGATCGTCTTGAATCTCCCCGCCACGGTGCAGGTTCATCCCACCGGCAAACGCCGACAGTGCATCCATGGGTCCACCGAACGCGCGATTAGGGGCCGAGGCAGAGGATAGCCCAGCACGGATAATGTTTCCTATAGATCCACGTTTGGTCTGCGGGCGACGGGCAGCGAGGACTTTGCGGAGTTGCGATTCCATATCCGCGTACTCTTGGTCGTCCTCCAGTTTGTACATTGTAGGATCTACGAATGGCGGCGTGATGGGAGACGTTGGAGCCGGGGAGAAGTCGCGGTTTACGAATTGGTCAAAGGGGTTGTCGAATAAAGAGTAGTTCGGCATTACGCAATCGAAGCCTCCAGCATCTCAGTCTTGAGATCCAACAACTCCTCCAACCGCGAGTCCGATGCGTGCTTCATCTTCATCGCCTTGGAGTTCATACTAGGCCGGTATTCGATATCCCCGTCCGGGTTCATCATCTTGTCCATCTTCATCGCGTCCCTGATCCGCTCATCCCAGCTTTTATTGATGGACTGCTCGGCCTTAATTGCCTCGTCTAGTTTGCGGAGTTGGAACTTGGATGGCTTTGGAGGAGCGGGAGGAGACATCATCCCGGATAGCATCGCCGGGTCCGGTGGCAGTCCTGTTTCCATTGTGTGTTCAGCAAACTCAGGGGCCTTGGATTCCGGGACCACATACTCCCGCTCCCCGGCTTCACCGAGGACTGCCATGGTTGGATCGTCCACCACGCCACCTTCTGCAAACCACCGGGTCTCGTTGGCGTTGTACTGATACGGTACCCCCGCGCCTTGCAAATTACCGCCATAGGACGGTTGCCGGTACCCACCGTATGGATTGATCGGCGACCCTTGCTTTGTTGGCAGCGAACTCGCCCCACCACGATTGCCACGGATCTTATTAAACGCAGACGCAAACGGATTCGCCGAACTCTGCTGACCACCACCAGCCGCTCCACGGATCATACTCCCACTACCAGGAAGGAAGTAATCCGCCGCCGCCCCCGCCGCCGCCCCACCGACACCCAGCAATAACTTCTTCCCCCACCCGGCATTCGCACTCTCTCTTTCAAACGTATCCTGGTAGCCTCTGTTGGCCATCGACATATTATCCCCGCCTGCGTTATTCCATTGCAGGGAAGCGTTCATCGCACTGTTCCCGGTCTGGTTCAACCCCTGCGCCCCCTGATCGCGGCGATTGAGATCAGTCATTCGGTAATTCATCCCACGATCAAACTGCTCGTTCTTTAGCTTGAACCCTACCAAGTCATCTTCATTAGCCCTGTCCTCCAACATCTGCTGGATCTCGAAATCCTGCATTCCCATGTCCCGGCCCATCTTAATAACCGCGTTCCTGTCTCTGTTGTACTGCGTGGTACGGTCGGCGGAAGTGTTCTCGTTATCCGTATCCATGCCCAGCTTCATCAAGTCAAGATCGCGGGCTGTCTTTTCCTGCGAGGACAGTTCACTACGGAAATCTCTTCCAGTCTGATCCAGTATTCCGCGTTTCACATTCCCGTAGTCTTTATCCAGCCCCAACTTCGTCTTCAACTCATCCACACTCAGCCCTTGGGAGTTGGCAAGTTTTTGCAGCGCCAAGTTTTGGCGGGTGCCCAATTTATCACGCGATAGGGAATTACTGGCTGTCACATAGCGTTCGGTGTCCTCCGCCAGTGAATCGTCCATAGCGTTAGCACGAGCGGTATCAATCCTTCCAAGAGCAGTCACTGCTTCAGGACTGGTTAAATCTACCCCACCACGACGGAGACGGGCGGCGACTGACGCATACGCTGGATTGAAACTCCTACCTACTCTTGACGCCCTGGCTTCTCCACCCGGCTTGAACGCCTCTACCCGCTTCAACATCTCGTTAAACGCTGGGTCCAGTTGCGAGTCGAGATCGGTAAAAGCCGTATCGCTGGCCTTCCTTAGCCCACTCATTGTGCTAGCAAGATTACCAGTCATCTGAGACTGTAGCGAATCCGTGATGTCGTTCATCCCGGTAGATACGTCGCGGATATTGCTTACACGATCCTTACCGTACCTCTCTGCCGCAGCCATTTGGCGAGTGGTGGTGTCACTGATGTTCCTACTAATTCTGTCTTTCGTACCAGTAATGTTGGTCCCCTGGTTATCCAGTACAGAATCCATCTCTCCACGGACCTGGCTAGCACTAGGTATATTCGCCGCTTCCCCGCGAAGTCTCGTAGTACGTCCCTGTCTGGCGCTGACTGCCTCACTCACCCCAGGCATGATCTGCTCAGCTAGAGCAAGTATCTCTTCAGGACTCCCTACCCCATTCGCAATCATCTCGCGGATGTAAGCGACGAAATCGTTCCTCAGCCCTTGACCGTATTGGAACTCGTCTTCGCTTCTTCCCCAATCCTTGGCTCCCTGTTCCTGGAACCGGCGCGGCATATTCGTGAGTTCGTTCTGTGCGTCTTTCCCCTGCTGGCTCATACCCCAAAAAGGCATAGTGGAAGTCCTTTCACCTGTCAGGACTATTGTAAGGGAAATAATGGGAAATTGCGGGAGGAACTAGGAGAAGAAGGGAAATTGCGGGAGGAACCGGGAAATAGTGGGAACCCTCTACCTGTCCTTCCTCATCAACAACTGAAACAACTGCTGGATTAACCAAATCGCCACACCCACCAACGTACTCCACACCAGCCGTGTCAATGACCGCTGATCGTCGGCCATTTGTGTAACTGTCTTCTCTATGTACATAAGACGTGCTGGCAAACTCTCCCTCTCCACATCTCTCCGCCACTGCTCCATGGCCATGATCCGCGCATTATGATCGGCCAATTCCCTGTTCGATTCCCCAAACGTCTGCTCCCCGTTATACCGTTGGCCAAACACAGTCGGTGCAGTGGATATCAGCGAGAACGCAACGTATACCAACGTAACCATTAACACCACTACTCGCGCCACGTACCACCACCTTTCACGGTGAAGCCATATGGAGAATCTTTGCATCGGGTAGATGACCGCCGCCTGAGCACCATGCGAACCGGACGGCATAAACGGAGAGATTGCGAGGGCGGCAAGTACACACACCGCATTTACCTTGATCTCCCTATCCGACATCCCCCACGACGACCGTGCATACCAGTACCCGTAATCTGGCAGCACACGCGCGAGGCCTATAAGGTCATGAACAACTTCCACTAGCAGCATAAAGCAGTCTCCGGTAGAGCAGGCTCGGAGTTCCCGCCGGTTGCGATTGAAGGTAGGTTTGGAGCTACCCTTTATTCAACTTCACAGTGACAGTAAAGGTTACAGATTCGTACTTCTCAATGGAGTCTGCCACCGCATCCCGAATTGCAGGCGCGATGCGTTTTCCCAACGCATCCCCGAACGCCCTACCAAGTGCATCCGCGTCTTTTTCAGAGATTGGGTCCAAGAGCGACATGGCTAATTCTTGTCCTTCTTCTTCTTCTCTGGCACGTACGCTACTTCAGCAGGTGTTCCATCAGGGTTGTACTTCTGCGCCTTATTAGCCAAAAACATCTGCAATACCCCAAGTCCAGTAGAGAGCACCGTCTTCGTAAACGGTCGCCATGCTGGATTAACGGTCTCGATAGGAAATGACAACACAACCGGGTGAAGGAAAGTCGCGGCGAGTTGCAGGAGCATATGGGTGTTTTGTGTCATGAGTATGCGTTGATCCTCTAAGGAGATTATACACAATCACGCCCTACCAACTACTCTACCCTTGCCCTACTTCTTCCGTGGATCTCGTACGTTGTACAAACTCAACTGCCCAGGGTCGAACGGCGGCGGGTTATCGAGGCCACCGTATTGGTACAGGTATTTGAGCCTGTTCGTCCACCCGGAGAGAAAGGCTGCATTCGGGTAATGAGTATGCAACGTCCCATCTCCTTGACGGATGTTCCTCGGAGCCTCCGCCAGCGTCTCATACCAGCCGAGCATGAAGTTGTAGAAGTTCCAGAGGAACAATGGTTGATCGCAGTGGTTGAGAGAGTGGAGGGTGATAGGACCAATTGCCCCATCGTACTTCATCACAAATCCGCAGCCGCCGAGCGCTTTCTGCGCGGCCAGTGCCACATGCTGTGGACTGGTATTGACCAGGGAAGCGAAGAGGAAATTCGCCATATGCTGCCGGGTGTAGTCCAGCTTGTCCAACTTCCACTGCACCCAGTAGTGCTTGTAGTACAGCCCTTTCGCGTCTTCCCAACTCAGGTCCCGTGGGTGCCGGGGTTCGCCTACCAAGTGTAGGAAATACTCGGTGATCCCCCAGTTCACCGCCCCACGGTTATTGTCATTAGCACTGTACCCCTTCTCCAGCACTTGTAGCACTCTGGCCGCATGTTCAAAATCAACCCCTCTTACTTCAACGGCGGGATTATCGTTGCTCATCGAGTTGTCTCCTCTTCACACACGGCCAGAGATTATGGTACCGCATGGTACCGCCTACGCTAGCACTTGGTCGGCGCGGAGTTGCGCGGCCAGCTTCTCCAACGCCACCTTGAGTCCATTCACCATGATGTCCACGGCTACTTGACCAGGGGTGAACTGCGAAGACCGCCCCTGGATAACGGGGTTGACGACATTGGTGTACACCCAACCATTCACTGAGTCCGTCCAGTTCTCGAAGTTCAGTCCGGGGAATGTACGTTGTACAAGGCTAAGGATGGAAGCAGCGGTTTCGTCGGTCGGGAATCCCTCAGCCGGGTAATACTCGGACGGGTTCTGCTGCGGGACAGCGGGGTTGGATGTGCCACCGAAATACTGCTTCTCTACCAGCCGGAACTCATACGGGTCATAGCGATCACCGGCTTCCCACTGGCCGGCGGGGATCTCCTCCTGGATAATCGCGTCTGTCTCAGGGTCCCGGCGTCCTTCTGCGTTGTCCTTGGTGTAGGCTTTGACAGCGTAGAAGTGCCCATCTGAGACGCCGAACAACAGGCTCCTCATTGGGACGTAGGTGGGGGTTGTGGCAGGAGTCGCTGCCGGGGACGGGGAAGTTTTCTTTTCGGCCATTACTTTTTCTCTTTCTCCAGTTTCTCTGGCGTTGAGGATTTGGGAGTGGATGCTGGTTTGGCAGGGCACTCCCACGTGATGTTCTCTACTAGTTTACAACCGGGGTCTAGCTTGGCGGCTGCACGCTCGGCTTCAATGGCGGAGCGGTAAGCAGCGTCGGCTTCTTGCACTTGCTTCTGCAAGCGCTCGGCTTGTAGAATAGCCCCGGTAAGATCGGCAGCCAGCGCGTTACGTTTAGCCTCCAGGTTAGCGATCTTTAGGGCCTTCTCCGCCGTTAGTTTCGGAGGATCGGCTGCTAACGCCCACGAGCCGCAAAGGGCGAGACAGACGATGGCGGCAAGGGTGAGCAATAGTCTCATTGGGCCTCCTGAATCACGGGCGGGTTGACGCGCTCCACATCGACGCTGAGTACCTTGACCGCCTCCACGTCGAACAGCGCCATGATACCGTCACCGCTGATTTTGCCCGCGAGGGTTTGGCGGTACACCTTGCCGTCCTTGCCCTCCCACCGCAGCGTGACACGGTGTTCTTTGGCGAGCGGCACGCCTTCCTTCGGAAAAGCAGTCACCAGCACGGCGGGCTTGACGTTCGGTGCCCACGGGAGAGCGCTGATGAACGGTGCCTTGAAGTGCAGTTCAGGCTGAGTGATGGCGAAACGATATTCGGTTGTCTCGATTTGCGCGAGAGCCGTAAAAACAAAGAGCAGCAGAAGAGTTAGTGTCTTCATGTCGGTTACTAGTTTAGCAAGTGCCACCTGTATAGATGCCGCCCGTGAAAACCAGTGTGCAGTTCCCCGTGCCCACCGAATCCCGCACGGTTTTAGTGGCCGTAATTCCGGCCTGCCCGTTGGCGATGTACCAGTTGAGCACTGACATTGTGCCAGATACGGTACTGATAACCCACGATTGAACGCCGGACGAGTTGTATCCATAGACAGAGCCGGAGCTAGCTGAAAATCTGTTTACGCTTAAAGACGTATCCCATATCCTAAATTGCGTTGACGCGGTAAATGTATTAAATCTATATGAAGCGTCTCCAGCATCATACACAGCATCCGAGGACGGCATAAAGTGTCCAGCCGCCCATCGGCGGGATGAATCAATAGTAGAAACGCTGTTTATCGTTAGGCTCGTGAGTGCCCCATTGCCGCTGGCGTCGATGCGGGTAGTCGCCCCCTGAAGTAATGCTGAAGATACCCCAAACGTGAGCGGTCCGTCCGTGGTGGCCGAGTTAGCTGCGTAGAGAGACCCGGCTGTGCTTACATAGAACTTAGCAACGTTTGAGGCATCGTTATAGAAAAAGACTGTTCCGGTGCAGCACTTGAAGCCAGCTCGGTCATACGTTCCGTCGTTGTACTTGGCCTGCGCGAAATACCCGATGCCCACAGCCGTGGCCGTGGAGCCAATATTCCGGCTGGTGGAACTCGGCATCCAATCGCCGCTGTTGTTCACCTCCCACATCTTCGTGGGCGTCACCGTGTTGTCGGCCGTCGTTACGGTACCGGTGGCGAGGATGTAGAACGCGATACTCTGCCCAGAGCCGCACGTATTGAACTGAATTCCTGATCCGCCCAGGCTCGCGTGGGTGTTGGACGCCTTGTAGACGTTATCCGACTGATTCAGATAGATGTTGTTTCCCACCCAGCCAAGCCCGCACGCGGAGGACGTGAAATCAGCCCATGCATTCGCTCGCGCTCCCCATGTGGTTGAATTGACGGCGATCTTTTCAAAGTTCTGCGTGGCCGTCCAAGTCTGGGCGAGATTGGTTCCCGCAAGTGTCGCATTGGCGTTTGGCGGCGTCATCACACGAATGGTTCCCGTGGTGAACCCGTCTACTTCAAAACGTAGCTCCTTGGTGGAATCGCTCGAACCCTCGACAATGGAGGTCGTATCGACCACGGGAAGCCCAGCGCCGCTAGGGGTAGAACACGTCATTGCGCCGCTGGAGCCCAGCGTCAGGTACTCGCCCGCCGCGCAGTCGGATGCCCGCATGGTGATGGTATAGTTGCTGCTCACCACCGAAGGAGCTTGAATCCGAACGTAGTTGCTGGCGTCGTCGTCTTCCAGTTCGAGCACGCCGTAGGTGTAGAGGTTGCCAGTCGCGGTGATGTTGACGCTGCTGAGCGAACCCGCGTAGGAAAGGGAAAGCATCGACACGCCGCTTGCGTTCAGGACCGAAATGGCGCTTCCCGCATTGCTGGACGCTCCGGGGTTGTTTAGCACAATGCGGGAATACGTCCCGTCGTAGGATTCCCAGCGACGGCCATGAACTACGTTCCAACGTGTCGCTTGTGCCCCAAGATTATGGCCCTCGTTCGTCCAGGGCAGAAGGTTGCCCTCAAAGAACATATCTGACCCGCCGCCGCTGTCGATGCGAAACGCATTGTTCCAGAGCGTGCTCACGTAGGCGTCACCGAACGCGCTTCCCGTGCCCCCGATGTCGCTATTGCCTACCGACTTCGGGGTAAGCTGATTGGCTGTGATGGTGTTTATCGCCGCAGAACCCCAGTAGCGTGGGGCGCTTGTGCTACCCAACGCCTGCCCACCGTCCGTGTCGGGCCGGAGGTCCACAAACACATCTGCGTAGTCTACCGCTACCGAGCCCGTCTCCTGCCTCCAGAATTGCACCAGTGGTGTCCCCGCGTTGTCCCTAAACTCCAAGTATCGCTGACCGATGGTAGCATGAACGAATGCGCGGGCATCGAAGAAATCCGCCCCGCCATTCGCGTCCACGAACTCGAACTTTCTGGTCTTTACGTAATTCCCAGTATCCCCAACCGGAGCAGCGTCCACGGCATCCACCGCAATATCATCCCCGGCCACGGCTGGAGAGAGAGTAGTACCAGCCCTCGTCCAGTTACTCCCGCTAGAGAAGTTGCTCCACGTCGATAGGTCGTCGGACCATTGCAGATTCGTCCCGTTGAACCGGAATCCGCCCGCCGCCACGGATGCGGAGTCGGTAATTTGAAGCTCTCCATTAGCCCGCAACGTGAGAGGGTTGAACTTAGTCCCCGCCGAATCCATGATGGTGAACCGAATCATAGACGTAGGGAAGTTCCCACTAGCCCCGTCGCCCAGCACCCTAATCCCGCCTGACTCTTGTAGACTAGAGTTTCGCTGACCGTACGCCCTCAACCACATCATCGTTCCACTTGCGGGCATATCCGCAGGTGTAGCGATAGTCCCTCCGTACCTATAAAAATCCATTCCAAAAAACACAGCGCTAGTATTCGAGTACCCCTTATATATATGCCCACCCGCCGTGTCGCTCGACATCATCACGGTCGCATCCGCATACGGAGGAGCACTACCCGCTCCCCAACTCAACCCACCGCTCCCGTTATTAGTCAACACCCCAGCGCTATTACTCCCCGGCATCACTACCGTATAACTCCCACTCAAACTCGCGGGCGCACAAATCCCCGCCGTATTCCCCGTCGCCAAACTCATCAGCTTCACACAAGCGTCTAAATTATTCGTCTGATCCGGGGCGACAGTGAGATGACCCGGCACATCGGTCTGCCCAACCACCGCCACCACCATCAAAAACCCAATCGCAACTAGTTTACGCATAACTAATCCCGGCTCCAGTCTGCCACCACTTTGGGTCGCTGTTACTCTTCCTCACAAAATCAAACACCGTATACGCACCCGCAGTCGGCATCAAGTTCCCACCCCTACCCTTAAACTCAGCCCCCAACGTCAACTTCCTCCCACCCGTTGAATCCTGGCGAACGAAGACTAAAAGCCTATCCCCAATCACCGCACTAGCCAACGCATTCCCATTATCATCCAACGTCGGCTCGACCAACGACGTAGTAGAAGTCGTAAGCGTAAGCGTATAGATATACGTCGCCGCCCCGCTCCCGCCCCCTCCAGCCGGCGGCGTGACCCCAGCCCCTACCAACACCGCTGGTTCGGACTCCACATCGTAATGTACGTTGTACGATACGACGAGGACTGTAGTGGCGGAGAGCAAGTCGGCGATTTGCGTCTGCCCCGCGCTTACCTCCCGCACCAGTGACGCGGATTCCTCATTCTCCGCGTACACACGGTAATGGGTTATATCCCTATTCCGTATCGGCGCTTCCCAACTCAACACGCCTGTAGTCCCGTTGTAGCTCAATCCCACTGGAGGATCAGGCCGTTTACGCGCGGACCTTGTTACACGCGCCAGCTCGCGGAGAACGGAGGTGTTTGAGTCTCTACGCATGGGAACCGCCTATCTGTTGTTGCCGTTCGCGCGAGTGAAATAGCCGCATATTACCCCCAGCCAGTTGGTTGACGCCGCTACATTACCGTACTCGTCCATGGTGTTGTGGTATTCGTTGGAGTCGGTTGGGCCGGTTAGGGTGATCCTGGCTTTGAACAGGTAGGCGTTGAAGTTGGTGCCGAGAATAAACGCTCTCACCCAATCCGTGACCCGCTGCCCTAGACTGTTGGCCTGCGTGATGATTTGATTCGTCGTCGTGATCTTGTTGTCACTTACCTGCTGCTGGTAATCCCTATACACATCAACCGTCAACCTCGCCCCGTCACCCTCCACCAACACATGCGGCATCTGCTTCCTCAATCCACCGTCCCCTTCGTCCATCCACTGCGTGTCCACCACCCCGGTGATCCCACTCTCCACCACATTCCCACTACCATCGTAATCTTCATTCGCCACGATCTCTTTACCGTTATTCGGCTGCCCGGCCTGCGAATACATGTGCCTCTTCGCCACCATGTGAAACAACGATCCCACCGCGCTTCTCATGGACTTGGCCGCCGTGATATCGGCGGAGATCGAGTAGCCTAGCCCTGTGTTGAAGTCGTGAATAACACATGTCCCGTCCGTGCAGTAGAGTTCATAGCGGTCGATGAAGTTCGCCGGATCAAGGGTGTACGTCGCTGCCCTCGGGGTTTTTCCAGTAAGCAATGTTTGATAGTCCCGGCTGAGCACCTGGATATTCTCGCTCCCACCAGCCAACGCACATATCACATTATTCTGGTCCGTCCAGATAATCACCGACTCCCTACCTCTATCCGTCTCCCTCTCCGCCACTACCGCCGAGGAGGATACGGAAATCCCGTGGACAAGCGATACCGTGGTAGGCTCATGCACGCCATCACTGGCTTCTTCAAACAAAAAACACGATGACTGGCAAATGGCAAACAACCTATACCCATCAGGTGAAGGGAGGCCGATAATCGGCTGCTCGAAATTCGGTGTGTAGAAAAACTGATCCGGGGGCCAAGATTGTAACGGGTCGCCTAACTCCTCGCCCTCTTCCACCGTTGCCCCGGAATTGCTGTACACAACCCCTGAATACCTCCGTGTTTCAAATGTATAGCTAAACCCATCTACCGCCCCTCCCACCCCTCCACTTCCTCCAGGCATGGGCGCACCGTACATCCTACCTCCTACCTTCGCCAGCCATCGCACAGGACGAGGGGGATGGTTGCGGGTAGGGGTGGGTTTGGTAAGGTCGATGTTAGGGATTTGCGCCGACGTGGTAGCCGTGGCCGTACTCGCTTCCGTATACGGGTCATACCCATTCGTCGCCATGTGCAGGTATCTATTCTCCCCGCCGTCGATGGAGAAGTAGAACACGAACTTAATATCCCCCTGTTCAACCAACGTGTTGTAGTTAATCGCAATCCGCCCCAGGTTGCTCACCGTGATCCCGGCATACGTTCCTGCCGCGATGGTCCCACAATCCACGGTATTGGAGTAGTGGCCAGTACGTGAGTTATACAACCCTACACTCACCTTGATGTGCGTGGCAATCGTCAACCCGCTCCCAGCGCCAGTCCCTACTGTCGGCGCATTCCCGGCAGGACAATACAGGTCAAGTCCGCAGTAGTGCGCTTCCCCTATCGCCGGAATCCACAACGAGAACGGCGGCTTAGAGTTTGTACCATCACGGTTGCCAAGTCCGTTGTACACCATTACCTTGTCAAACAAATTCTCCACCGCCCCCGGCTGTGTCCTCGTCCACCCACTGTCATTGGTCTGACTAATCGTAAGAATATCGCTCACCGCCCAACTCACCAAACTAAACCACTGCCACTTCACCACGTTCGGACTCGCGCCGTTGTTATGCTGCCGCATTTGCGACGCAAACCCCTGTCCTGTCGGCTCCCGGTATTCATGCAGCCTCATGATCGTCGCCGCACTCGTCGCCTCGTAATACCTCGCCCTTCTCCCGCCAATCAACCTCAACATCCCCCCAGGCAACGGGCGTAGATTACTCATAGCCGCCGCTGTGTTCTCTGGTCGCCTTGCCGGATGCCCAGCGGTATGCACGCCATTAAACACATACGGTCCGTTTGCGCGGTTGAACTGTGCCATCTCGGTTCTATTGTACAGCGTAGATTAAGCAGGGCTATGCGAGGCGTATACACGAGGAGCGGGCGGGGAGGAGAACTGTTGTCCTCGTCCCCGCCCGGTGGGGTGGTGGAGAAAGGTGAGTTGGTAGCTAGGGAGAGACTACCGCATCGACCATAATCATTATCGCATCAGCGTCACCCTACGCGCAACTGCCGGGTGGCGGTCGCCAACCTTGGATTGGATGAATGCTTGGTACTCGCGTTTGTACATGTCCGCGCGTTTGTCCCCCATGCCATAACGTGTGACGGCGAGGGTGTATTCGAGAGCGTGGATCAACCCGCCCTGCCAGTCTTCTGGTATAAATGGGTTTAGGTCAACCCCCGTCGTGTCGTCGGCGAAGTAAATCTTCTTGTCGTACTGGCCCTTGACGGTGAAGTTGCTGGTAGGGGTTTTGGTGAACCACAGCTTAGGAAGTGCGCTGTCGTCGCCTTGAATGTAGTAGCCCAATGGGATATTGTTGTCCGCTGGGTCATCCGCGCCTCCGGTCTCGGCCATGAGAATATCGTCGCTAAACTCCCCGCGATACACGATCTCGACAAACCCGCCAATCGCCGGGTCGCTCGCATCGTACACGGCGAGTTTTTGAAACCGTTTGAAGTCGTTGGGTAGCGCGTATGACCTGGTATTCGCTACCACGGCCTGCGTCCAAATCCCCTTCCTCCAATACGGCTTCCCTACGATCCGGTCGATATCGGAAAGGTACTGAGGAATGATGACTCGGCGGAGGCGACGTTCGAGGGAGATACCGCCAACACCGAGATCACCATAGCTAACCTCGGCGATGAGTTGCGCAGTGGTCATGGAATCTACGTCGCCTCCTTGAGAACTATTCTACTGCTTCTCCGGCCAGTGCCACGTACGCGGCTGGGGCGACTCTGACTCATCTAGTGACACGGACGTTACCCACTTAATAGACTCCTGGTTGTAAACTTCACTGTTTGTGCCGTCCGTGAAGACTTGAAGATTCACGCACGTATCTGTCCAAACCGCTACCACAATAGCGGGCAGGTGAATGACACGTTGATGATCTCGTTCTGCAATGGCTTGCACAAAATGAACAATACGACCAATTGACGGTTTCATTGGACTAGCTTTTCCTTTCTTGTCTCTGGCTCTTGCTCCGCTGCTTGTTCCTTCAACCCCGGCACCACAAGATCCTTCCAATGCTTGATCCCCAACATCCGGGGGCTGAATGGAAACTCTCCCACATGCTCCACCATGATAGACGGGAGAAGCGCAGTTTGAATCCCTAGCTGATACAGGAACAACGTAAACTGCCAATCCTCCCCATTCAAGTACGTGCAGTCGCCGTTGTAGGGAAAGTTGAACAACGTATGATGCTTGTTCCTGTCGTACTCCTGGTGCCTGAGATTGGCAATAAACCGTCGCTCCTGCGTCACCACCCCCTTCCCTATCCCCATCCTCTCAAACTGTTCCGCGTGGTTGAATACCCAATCCCTGGCATCCAAGTGCGCCGAGATCGCGGTCCTCAACACCTTAGCCCTCATCAGTAGACACGCCCCACCACCAAGTACAGGATAGATAGGGGGGAGTGGGCCGGTGGTCTCCTCCATGGCCTTTATGATCTCCATCGCGCTGATCGGCGTGCTTCTCAACGTCCCGTTGTAATTGGTCAGCTTGGACGTTGCCAGCAGAATCGGAAACTGTCTCTTGCACGTCAACGGGGTCACTACTTGCAGGTCCCATTTGTCCATCGCCTCCAGCATCTCAACTATGCTCTCTGGATTCTGAAACGCCATATCGTCATCCACCATCAACACATAATCCGCGTCATCCCGGACGTGATTCACAGCCCGGTTCCTCGCCTCGTGTACCAGCGCACTCCTCGTTAACGGTGGAGCGTTGAACTCTGCCCCCAGCTTCTTCCTCGTGTAGTCAACCGCCGCCCACAGGGACAAGGTGGAGTTATCGTAATTCACCTTGTCCCGTGGCACTAGTAGGTCTATCTTCATCTCTGGCCCACCTTCTCCCTACTGCTTCTGTGACCCTTGCTTACTGGCCAGCTTGGACTCCAGTTCTTTCTTCTCTGCCTCCAACTTCTGCACCTGGGCCAGCAGACTGTTATTCTCCTCCGCTACCTTCGCCGCCCGCTTTGAGTCAAACATCAAGTCCAGTTCGAGCAGATACCGCTGAAACGTCTTCTGATGCATGACCAACCCTACCCCGTTCCCCTGCGCAACCTTGTGATCCAGGACTGCTTGCTCAATGGGGTCCGAAGTATGGTACTGGCCAAACCAGTGGACAGTGTTGGGGTCGTTAGGGTCCCGGACTTTCTTATCCCCCACCGGCTCAAAGTAAATCGTCACATTCTCCATCTCGCCCTTGCCGTTCATCTTCGGCACACGGAACGAACAACTATACCCACCCTTGCTGTAATAACTCTTCCTCTCCACTTCCTTCCCCACCGGGACAACCATCACCCGGTTATCCACACTCACACTTACATTGCCTTCCATCGCCACGCTCTGCTCTAACATTCCGTTCTCTCTTTCTCTGGACTTTGTACGCTGTACATTCTTGGTTCTTGTTCTCCTCTGGCCGTACGGGGAACAGGAGCAGGGTCATAACTCCTGTGCTCTCCCATTCCCCAGGGCGCGGCGGCTAAGGGCCAGAGAATCCTAGCCGCCACGACATCGGAACCTACAACAGCGAACTACGCGGACGCATAATTCGTGATGTTGTAGATAAACCCGTGCTTCTTCTCGTGCTTGACCTTCAGACCGTACGCACAATACACCTCGTCCTTGTACACGGTCGTCCCGTCCTTCACGCGATCCAGCCAAAGCTGAATGTTGTGGTCCTCGCCGTTGCCCTTCAGGTAGAAGGGGTGGAGTTCGGTCATGTCTACGACGAACGCCAAGTGACCGAAACCACCGGTCCCGTAGCGGCCATCGTCGGACAGCGATTGGTCATTGACAATTTTCAGGGTGCCGAACGGCGTCATCCAAGTTTTGATGGACAACCCGTACGTACTCGCTCCTTGTTCGACAATCATCTGATCCTCGGCCCAAGCGGACAGAGCCTCAGAGAGAATCGGGCAAGAGAGGAGGACCTTGGTTGGACTTCCCCAGACGAACACTTGCCGGAGGAAGCTGTTGAAGGTCCGCTTGTCGATGGTCCCGCCGGCATCCAGGATGTTGGTAGAGATGCGGGATTTCAGCCCGGAGGTAGTGTAAATGTTTCCACCATCGCTACCATCCACACTGACACTGGCTTTGCCGAAGAGGAAGGCTTTGTTGATCGCCTTCTTCAACTCCACCATCTTGCGGCGGTGTTCCTTTTCACGCTCACCCACACCTTCACTCGCGTAGTTCTTGGTGGTGGCGGCGATCTTGGAGATGGGCTGGCAGGCGATACGCATCGGCTGAGGATACGTGATGTAGTTCACTGGCACGGTGGATCGTCCAGCCGGTACACCAGCGTATTCCGAGTAAGCCGTGGAACAGATCATCAACCGCATACCGGGAGTGATCTGAAGTGGCGTGGTGGAGGCGAATCCGCGAGTGACCGTGGCGACACCGGAAGTAACCGATGTCACGCGCATCAACTCATACGCATGTCCCGTGGTCGGCGCGGGGATAGCCGCGATGATCTGGCCAGCGACAAGCGGAGTGCCATCCGTGGGAGTGAGCACCGTAGATCCGGTGGTGTTCGAAACCGTTTCCGAGTTCGTCATCCACTCACTCATGTAGTCGTCTTCGTAATGCTCCACCTTCACCGTGTCCATCGGGGCAATCTTTCCCTGGACACTGGCAAACAACGTGAGCAATGGAGCAGCATCGGGCTGAATCAACAACCCCTGCTCGTCAACCTTGCGCACCAGACGGTCCTCACTAACCGTGGTGGCGATACCATAGTTCCCCGTTCGTAGGGCCATAAGTTTGGTTTCCTTAGAAGGTCACGGGAGCCGTAGCCCTCCGCCCTTCCCGTTATGGAATCCGTCTACCCGCCCAGAATCCATGACGCGGGATCATTCCCGCCCCGTGACTCCGGTTTCAGGTATTCCTTTTTCCAGTCGATCTGGCCTCCCTGCTTGCCATTGTTGCCGCCCGATGAACTGTTGGAGTTCAACGTGCCTGCCTTGTTCTTCTTGCTTTGACGTTCCCCTGCCTTGATCCCAGCGTTCACCAATTCAGCAGCGGCTTTCTTCGTCGAGGGAGAAGACGAAGATTGGCGTTCAAGCCTGTCCAGCTTAATCGCCGCCTTGTACTGAGCGATGAACGTTCTGGTGCGATCAATTTTTCCGTCTTTGCCGTCAACGCGGATCTGAAGAATTGCTTCAGGGTGTTTCTTCGCAATGCGCGTGTAAGGGGAGGACGGGTAGGAGCGGCCGTCGATTACTACTTTCTCGTCCGGTTTGTCCGGGGTAAGAAACTTGCGGATATGGGAATACGGTGCATTCCCTTTGTCATCCTTCGCGCCCTCTAGCGCGGAGATTGCGTTTTCCCGCGAGGACTGGAGGTTGGATTGGGAGGAGATGGAGGTGTAGCCACGAAGGGCGGGTTCGATAAGCTGTGTCATCACCTCCAGCTTTTTGTTCACCATGCGCTCAAGGACAGGCCGTAGCAACCCCATCCCGCGTTCCAGGAACCGGTGGTTCTGCAATACCTCAAACGCATCCATGTCGCCGTCTTCCTGGGCCTTGGCGACCTTAGCGTAAAAGTCAGCGTCGGACTTATACGGGCGATTCAAGCGACCGGCGAGTACGGCGTCGTAGAACTTGGAATCAGCATCGGGATCAGCCTCGGATTCGTCGTTGACAAGCGGCTGTTCTTCCTCCGCTGCTGCTTTCTTCTTACCCGCAGGCGGAGGCTTCTGCTCATCCTTCTTCTCTTCCTCGTCCTCCTCCTTCTCGTACTCCGTCAATACATCTACGAAGTCACTGTCACCGCTGTCTTCACCTGTACCCTCGGCACTCAACGCGAGGATCTTCTTGAGCATCGCACTCTCGGCCTCGCTCAAGTTCTCGGCATCGTACCCCAGATGTTCCGCGAGTTCGACTAAGGCTTGGTTGGGATCGGTGCCGGATTCACTGCCCCCGTCCCCATCTCCCTTGCCTTCCTCTCCCTCTCCTCCTCCCTCCACACCTTTCTCGGATGCCGCCTTCTTAGTCTCGCCATCCTTACCGCCAGCGCCCTTGTCAGCCGCCTCCGCTTCACCACCGTCTTCACCACCTTCCCCACCGCCGCTATCATCCTCGTCGTCGGCGTTGTTCTCCCTGATCAGTCTTCCCATCAGCGCCAAATCACTGGCTTCAGTGTCAATACCGCTAATCCCGCCAGGGTTAGGTGGAGGGGCAGCGGTCCCTGTACTCGTGTTCGTTCCTTCTACTTCTTTTGCCATACTCTTCTCTCTGGCTCCTTAGTGTAAAAGTTTATACTACCTGCTCGTTCCTGTCATCAACATGCAGCACCGGGCGCATATCCGGCTTCTTAACCATTCTCGAAATACGGTGAAGGTGCATGGTCAAGCTGCCGAGTTTTTCAATAATCTTGTAACTCCCATACGCCTCCACGTTCTGCTGATTGCGGATAAAATTCTCCATATTCCCTCTCTCCTCGGCAATCAACACCTCCAAGGCTTCCTTGAACTCCTTGGACTCCACTAGTGCTTCCAACCTCTGCAATGCTACCGTTTCCATCTCTGGCTCCTTTCCTTTGTACGTTGTACGTTCTAGTCTCTTCTACCGTCCAGCACTCCCGCCGCCTTCAGGTACAGGGGCACCAACCCCGGCCTCATACGCGCTATTTGGCCCCTCTGTTCCAGGCATTCCTGTCCCCATCCCTGGGTTCGGCGGCGAGAGTTGATTACTGCTTCCCGGTGCCCCTCCGCCTCCCCCTTCTCCTACCGGCGCTCCCGTGTTAGGGTCTCTAGGTTCTCTCTCCTCCATGGCTTTCATCAGCATGGTCTTGGCCAACTCCGGGTCCACCTCGGCCACGTCTTTGTAATTCACCACCATGTTGAAATTCATCCTCGCATCGGCTGGCGGAGGCTCCACGGGACCGGTTGGCGCTTGCGGCCTCCATTCATTCAACCTCGCTCCCTCTCCCATGGAGATCACAAACGAATCCCGTGCGCGGTTAGGGTTGAGGAGTTGTGGGGCACGAAGAGCAGCGTCGAGCATAATCTGCGCCTTGTGTACATTGAGTTCGTCATCGTCTGCCAATGTACTCCCCACCTCACTGGTCATCATACCGTCTGTTTGGAAGTCCTCCGGGGTGACAGTGGTTAGGGCATCGAACCCAATTCCCTGCGCCTGTTGTTCCGCCGCCATCTTCGGGTCCAGTGTTTCACGCGCATACGGGGATTGGTCAAAGGTTAGCTCATCGCTCAACTCGCTCCTGTCTAGCATCCGCATCATATTCGCGTCATCGGTGACAGCGACGTTGTGCATCTGCAACTCTTCCTTGCTCAACGTGTCCTGGTTGAAAGCCATGATCCTGGCCCCGGTTGCGGTCCTGGCCTGCTGCGGGTCCACGTTGGCCATGGAGGACATGTTGGATTCCCCCGTGGCGTACTGAATATTCCTCCCAATACTGTTGTCGTTTTGCAGTCCGGTCATGATTGCTGCGTGCGCGTGCGGCTCCATGACTGGCTGCAACTTCCCCTGGACTGTGATGATCCGCATCCCATACGGCCCGCGCTTGATCCTACTTGGCTCGTCGATCAAGTTCTGGTCGTCCGTAATCATGTACGGCCTCAGCACCTCACTGGCCAACTCATGACGCATACTGGTCTCGCGTCCATGCTGCTCGACCAACTGACGGATGATCCTACTAGCACTGTCCCCTACCCCACCCAGGAACGAGTCAACGAACACCTTTTCCGTAAATGCCTTCTTCCCCTCCTCCAAGTCAAAGGTGTACGGCAACCGGCCCAAGTAATACCGGCCTTCGACTATATACTCTACGGTCGCATTCTCTCCATCTATGCCTTTGTGGTGAATCTCCAGCACACTCCATTCCGCGTCATCACTGTCGCTAAATCCCCCTGGCCCATCTGTGGCCAACGACCTATCCACCGCATTGGTCATCTTGCGCAACAGGCTCTGTCCATCCTGCCCCAGAAAGTCCTCGGCCTTCGTCCCGTTTTTGAGATCCGTCCTCACCTCGTCCAACTGATCGGTGTTGAGGTTCTCGTCTCCTTCATACGCCGCTGCCAAATTCTCAAACCAACTCGCCGTCCTTCTCCTCACTACCGCAAACCACGAGGAGTCCTGGATGGAGGTGAAGTTTGGCTGCGGGAACAGATACGGGAGAAAGATGTGGTCGAACCTTGGCCCCACATACCCCAGCGCATCTTCCCTCAGCCGTATGTATTTCCCTACCCCGTACTTGTCTAGCAGGTACATAGCCATCAACTGTGTTGGGTCCTGCCCTACCTGTTGGGCCATCATTACAATCGGCTGTAACTCCTTGCCGTACACAGCCATAATCCTCTTCCACATCTCCGGGTCAGCGTTCAGTGGATCAATCCTAGTTGTGCGCTTATAGACATTCCGCACCCAGTACCACGCCTTGACACTCCAGCCAAACAGGAACGCACAGGCCGTATGCTTCTTCTCCTCCCTAGCCCTCCCCATGTTGTCCCACTGCCACATGATTGTCCGGGACACCTTGTTCGCCCGTACGAAATCGTTGTTCCTCATCCGTAGATTCGGGACCTGGGCTGTTACCCTCGCCGTCTTTCTCCTTACCAGTGCCCATTGATCCGGGACGTAGAGGTTCACTACCTCGTCCCCGGTCTTTGGCACCGTCTCATCAATCATCTTTCCACTTGGCCCAAACAAACCCCTATACCTGCTCTGGTCTGTGGAGTGCGCTGTTGCCCCTACATCATTAGGATCTATAATCTCCGCTGGCTCACATAGGTACTGCCGGAGCACCATCTCCCACTGCCCCCAGAAGTTGTTCTGCATCCAACTCCGCGACCGGTCAAACTTCGACACTGCTTTCATCGCACGGTCTTTAACATCGACATCCGTGTGTACTGCCGGTGCTTTGTCGAACAACGGTAATTGCTGCATCATCGCTGGGCTGGACTGGGGACTAGTCTGGGTGGTGGCCATGGGTTACGGTGCTCCGGGAGATTCTACGTTGTACGTTCTACGGTTCTGTTAGCAGTTCTTCTTGCCCTTGGGAGTTCCCTTGGGCATCTTGGGCATCTTCGGTCTTTTCTTCATTGTTCATCCTCCTTACGAAATCGCCCACGTGCCCATCTGGTTGGTCACCCACCAGTCGGTTCCATCGCACCAGACTTGGCAGATACCGTATTGGGTGTCGGTGCTGTTGGTAGCGGTGGTCCCTTGCGTGGACCCAGAGCCTCCGTGGAGCTTTACCGAGGAAGTGTTGGTGACAATCACAATGTCCTTGTCCACGACGACTTTGTGGAACCTGTACCGCAGACCGGCTTTGGGGGCAGGGAGCGTGAAGGTGATGTCGGCGCTCGATCCTCGGTTGCTGAATGCTTTCCCGGCATCCGATTCCAGGACCGTATAACTTGCGGTCTTGGCGGTAACGGGGAACTCGCGGTCGATGTGAAAACGGCGTTTGGTACCAATGGTAGTTTCGGGGTATCTGGTTAGCATGGTGGTTAGCCTCCTGGGAGACAGTATAATCCTTTACACCACCGAGCCGCCGATACTAGATACTTCATACTGGTTGAACCGTGGCCCGCCTCTGGTTGCGAGGATGTACCGGAGACAGTCGATCAAGTGGGTGCGGAACTCAATCGTCCTCTGGTTCTGGTCTTCCTTCTCCATGTTTTTATCAACACTATTCGATACGAATCTGAAGTTCTCAAACTCGACGATCATCTCAAGACAGGAATCGGCGATCATCAACCTCGGTCTCAGCCCACCGTTGTACGGGCGCATTTTCAGCGCGTCTCTAATAGCGTCGAACCCCGCTTCATGTCTCTTATACGGGTCCTGACAGTAGACGCCGAACTTCCGGTACCGTTCGTTGTAGGTCTCCGTCGCCTCTCCCTCTCCGCTGGCCCTGAATGCTTTCCCCGCCTGATCCATGAGGCGGTAGACGATGCGTTCCCCGAACGGCCGCTGCACATACCTCCCGCCGCGTCTATTCTTCTCCTGAGACATCATCCCGCCGCCCCGCTCCCACTGCCACTCGATCTCGTTGCCCTCTAACTTCGCTATCGTCTCGGCGTACTGCCAGATCGGGTATTGGTTCTCGGACTCATCATCACGGACCTTGCGCAAGATCCCATACGCGATACTCGGCCACAGTTCCCGGTATACGTAGTAGTCCCCGAACTTATCCACGCCCAACCACAGGACCGCATGTGGGGTACGGGGGTGGGGATCAATCGCACAGTACACGGTCAACTCTCTAGGGACTTCTTTCGCCGGTATCACATGGGAGGCTCTATTGAACTCAGGGAAGACCAGTGTTCCTTGCATGGCCCGTGGGTTCCCCATCATCTCCCGCTGCCACAGACCTTCACTACCAATGTCCTTGCGCTTCTGCGCTGCCCGTTGCGGGGTGTACAGGGGGTTGATGTCAAACCGTGGGAAGACAAAGGTGAACGAGTGCTTCCCGTCCTTGGCGCGGAATATTGGCATCCCACCAGGACTCTTCAACCGCGACTGTCCCGGTAGCTTCATGTCGCTCACAAGTTCACCCCTCCCCACTGCATCGCCATTGCCCATGCCATCCCATTAAAAGTTATTGACCGGTTCAATCTCCTCATACAGTCCGCGTTCACATCCAGTATCCATTTTCGAGAATCACGCGCTGTGAGAGTAGAGGTAGGGTCCAACTTACGTACGCCTTTCAACCACAAACATGTCCGTTTCATGTACGGATCACCGAACATCCACGGGTGAACAATTTGATCGGGTGGGCGAAACCTGCATGACAGAACACCAGTAGGATTCTCAATCACTACTTTCTCGTTGGAGTCCCATAGATCGCGAACGAACTGAATCGCGTACTCCATCTGTATCAGTCGTTGTCCATTGTTCCTTAAATGCGCCGCCGCACTTGTCAAGTACGTACATGGAGGATGTGCGATTACTAAGTCCCAACTATCATGTAGGACATTCCTTACATCGCCACGGATATGCCTCTTACTAGGTACTAGCGTTGGCAGCACATCACAACTCCAAGCGTCATGGCCCAACGACCTGAACGCTTCCCTTACAGTCCCACTGAACTCGCAGGCCACTAACACTCTCACGCAGCCACCGCTCCCTTTCTCACCTTCTCATACTCCTTCTCAAACTCCCCCATACTCATCTGATATACGGTTCCTCTAATCATATTCTCCTTCTCTCCCTCATACCACTCCACCGGTTCGCACTGCTCCCATAGTTCGTTCATGTACCCGAGCCACGACGATGAGATGAGCACGACCTTCTTCGTACTCGCACCTATCGCCTCGGCAATATAATCCTGCAAGTTCTCCGTTATCGCACTTTCATCGTGGGCGTAGATCGTAGGGTGCGCGGACTTAATCTTCGTCGCATACCCCGGTAATGCCAACATCACGGACCCATTACTCGCTTCCAGACTCCTCTGCGGCATGTGGTCCAAATCCTTCACCAACTTCCACCGGTCCCGCAACCGCTCCATGCTATTCGCCCACAGGATCTTGCTGTACTCCACCATGTTCAGCGCACGGTCCTCATCATGACTTTGATAAATCACCCTGGTCGCGGGATGGGTCATTGCATAGTGGGTACAGTACGCGCACACCGTCCATGTCCCCAGCATCGTGCGGGACTTCCATATTGCACTCATCCGCTCTTTATCAATCACCGTCAGCATGTCATAGATGAACTGAAATTCGGGGAACGGCCTATACGCCTCCTGCCCCATCTCCGCCTGCTCATCCTTGGTCTTTGTCCCCCGTGTCATCCACGTAAACACGTCACTCTCGCACTGTCTCGCCAGGATCTCTTCGGCCAAATTCATGGCCTCCCTGTACAGTGCCCGCTCCCGTGGTGTCTTGGGTACAATCTTCGCCAGCGCTTCCGGTGTTAGCTGTGATAGTAGCCGGGTTGCATCTCCCAAACTCGCACCGGGATGCAAAGACGTGATCCCATCCCGTTTCTCCTTAGCGGTAGTCTTGGCCTTCACTGTCGCCGCAGTCGGGAGTCGTTTAACAATCGGCACCTAGTTCCTGCTCCTCTCTACCTCATCTACCGCTCTCTCCACAATCTCCCGGCCATCAAAGGCATTATGAACCGTAACCGTGCCCCCGTTCTCGTACCTCTCCACTCTCGCCCCACACCTACACCCCTCCTCATCATGTCCCTTCTCATCATCCACCGGCACCACATGTGCATCCCTCACACCATTAGCCCTTGTGATTGTTACTACCTTCCAGCCTCTCGAACTCCACATCCACCACTCCTCCTTCCTTCTCCCTCCACCCCAAATCCCCCAACATCCCCAACAACCTCGTTACCATCTCATCGCTCTGCATTTGCGCATACTTATCCCCCACCTCCACCTCATGCTCCACTTTGGTAGGCGCGGCCATCGCAAACACTTGCATGACCCTATCAGCGGCCTTGATCCTCGTCCCATGGTCGGGTACAGTCAACGGCAGTACTATCTTCCCATCCACCGTCATCCCCCCTCCCACCTCCTTCACCGCCTCCATCCCCTCCCTGTACACCTGCAATGCCCTACTCCTCGTGGCCCCTATCGCCATTGCCAGACTCCTCGCCTCGGCATTCAGCAGATTACTCTTCACCTCTGCCGCAAACCCACTCAACAACCGTTCCAGCTTATGCTCCACCTGATCCACAGTGACCATAAACTTCTCGGCCATAATCCCAATCCACTCACCCCAGGCTCCGGGTGGCGGAGGGGCCATGGCAAACTCTCTCGCCACTGCTTCCAGTCTCAGGCTCAGTGACGCCGGTACCGGCTGACTACTGGGGAGAACGTACGATGTACGATCTACGGGAGGTAAAAGTGCAGTGGGAGGAGAAGGGGCGGCGGTTGGGGATTTGGATTTATCTTGTCCCGTCCGTCCCTTCCCTCCCACTGCTGTAGGAAAACGCTGTTTCTTGGCCCCGCCTTTGCCACGGGATTGGGGTGCGGCAATGGCTTTGGGCGGTTTGGTAGGGGGTTTAGATTTCTTAGTCGCGGTCCTGGCCTTCACAACTCACAGTGTACAACCTCACACTGTTTCATACGTCTTCTTCTCCTTCACCGGCACCTCTTTCCCCAACGTCACATTACCAGCTTCGTCCATCTTGAACTCCCGCCCGTACATCTTCCCATCACACTCGTACACGCACTTCTTCCCCTCCACGTCCAAGTCCCTGATGTACGCATACAGGCCAATCTCCCCATTCTTCCCATACCCCTTCTTCCTTTCCGCACTCAGCGCCTTTTCCACCGCACTCCTCACCCCATCCGCAGTCTTGTTCACATTCAGAAACACCTCTCCCTTCCCCGCTCTCCCACTCGCTACCTGTTTCGCTTTCCTCTGCATCATCTTCTTGGCCCCGCCAGCCATCACCACATCAGGGCCATACCCCAATAACTCCTTCGCCGTCGCCTCATGTTCCTTGGTCACTGTTCTCTTCATGCCTTCTCTCCTGTTCTTTCTGAGGGTGCAACACCTATGGTAATCTTTCCGGTTGCAACTGTTCTCACCAGATTGTCAAACCACTGCTTTTTCTTTTCCTCGTTTGCCTTTTTGTACGGGCCAGTACTTCCTCGCGGCCTGACGCTCACATCAACGCTACCTATCTCAAACTTCCCCAGTTCTTCAGCACGCGCTTCCAAATCTTCAGCAATGATAACCGCCATATCCATAGCTGATACCGGTACCTCTTGCTTGCCTTCCCGTAGGAGTTCAACAGTCTTCCTTATCAACCGCGCCTGTTCTCTCAGTTCAACCATCACCGCCGCAGTTGTGCAGGATTCCAAACACCGCTGCCAATTTGGTCTACAGTCATGTCTTTTGGTTCTCATACTAATTCTCCTGGTTCCTTTCCATACTCTTACCTCTTTGCTTTAAACTGCTCCTCATTATCCGATATGTAATTCACTCCGCCAGGCGTCTCCTCGGCTCTGATTCCCGTCTTTCTCTCCACTTCCCTCCTCTCATCCGCTTCCACCTCTTCCTGAGTCATTCCAGGTTGCCGGTTCTTCTTACTAAAACTCTTCTCTATTTTCATCGCCTCCTTGTACAACTTCTCCAAGTCCGCTCCAGCAGGAGGAGTTACCGGCCCATCTTCCTCTCCCTCCTCATCTATGTCCGCATGTACATCATACATTCCTTCTATCTTCCTTGCCGTTAGCCGTTCCTCCATCTCCTCTTTCCGTACCCTCTTTACCTTCTTACCATCACCCACCATCAATCTGGTCGTCCCTCCCTTTTCCTCCAACTCCCGTTTCCACTTCTCTACATCCCAATCACCGAGCCACTCTTCCATCTCCGCGACAGTCGTAACCTCCAGCCTCAACCCTAGCCCATACACACTCAACATCCTCGCCAGCATTCCCACCGTAATCGCAGTCATTTCGCTACCCGCGACCTTCCTCCTCTCATGGCTGTTCTCAATATCCAGTAGTGTCGGGTACGTGATCCCAGCCCTTCGCACCATTTCCCTTTTCCCCAACAACGCAAACTCCTCCCTGGCGGCTACCAACTGTTCTCTAAGGTTCTCCCCCAGCACAATCTCCATTAACCCCAGCGCCTCATCATCGTAGTCCCACATGGAGGACCGCAGATCCCTGCGCCCGCTTCTCTTGCTCCTTCGCTCCAGTACCTCCATGGCCCTGTCCGCCGTCCTCGTGCTCTTATCCCTGCTCATTGTCATTGCACCCATAATCACTCCCGGCTCCTTGTACCGGTGACAACCACGGTACCACCTTCTCTCTTACCTGTCAACAAGTAGTTTACTCTACGTTTCCTTTTATCTTCGCGCCTACATATAGGGGGGAAGAAAGGAAAGAAGGAAGGAGTAAAAGAGGTTTTAATTTCTTCTTAAATGGCTATAATGAGTAAGGAAGAATAAATAAAAAACGAGAATAAAATAAATATACACACATCTTCCTTCCCCCTTTCCTGCCACTTTGTACAACGTACAAACCAACCTAGCTACTGCTACCGCCAGCAGGTATCGGAGAATGTGCAATGTACGTCCTGGGATTTGCAGAAATTTTTATGGCGCGCGTGAGGACACCCTAGCCAGTCCCATGGCCGGGGGCGTTGCGGGAGGGGAAGGGGGGTCTTAATGGTTATCCACCCAGGGGATTTTTCAGTGCAAAATAGTCGGCATCACTGAGCACACTGCTACCTTGTCCTCTCTTCAGCGTCGTGTGGTTTGCCAGTGTACATTGCGCTACCTGATGATTAGCGCAAGGGAGAATGTACGTTGTACCTGGTGCTTAATGTCCTCTGTATGCGGCTACGTCGGCTACCGATACGAATGTTATATGGCTACCAGCTACTCGTCGCGAAGACCTAAAGGTACCTGTTCTAATCAAGTGCCGCACGGTCTGTTCATTCACCCCTAGATAGACCGATGCCTCATGCACAGTCATCCAACCATGTACCATCCGCATAGCTACAGCTACGACTGTGCCTATCCTCTTCCCTTCCTCCATTCCGGCAGACGCACGCGCAGCTACCTGGATAACTGTCTCCAGGTCTTGCAGGTGTTCCGCGCTAGGCAGGGTTGTAGAGTGCGACATAGTACGACAGTTAGAGGGTATCAGATTCGGAGTGGAAATGCTTACACTAGGATAATTCAGTAGTGTTTTGCGCATTTAGGTATGGTAGGGTGAAGCTTCGCTTGTGTGATAGCACAAGTGAGAGACTGGGGCTGAAACCGAGCAATCTGAATCGGTCCCGGCAGTAGAGGAGAGAGGCTGAATCGGCAATCCTCCACTGCGAGCGATCATTGACAATTGAATACGACTAGCAGGGAGCTAACACGGTAGGTTAAAAAGTCCTACCCTTGGACGTGCGTTGTACGTTCACTGCCTGCTAGTAGGTCCTCAGGATACGGAATTTTCCTATAGACGGTAGCAGGGAAGATACCGGGATCAACACGCGCTAACGGTCAATAGATCGGCACGGCAATAGCCTAAGCGCAACGGTCCCTGGTAGTACGGTCCCTGCCTACCGATTAGACAGGTCTGTAGCTTGTCTAGTCGGCAATCCTGGTAAACAGGGTTGTACTTTGTCCTAGGAGAAGATTCAAATGTCCGCACGTACAACACGTACAAACAAGGCTAACGGAGTCACCGGCACGCATGACGCCATCATGGTACCGGCGATCACTAAAGAGAAACAGATCACGGCTGAATCGGAAGCACTGGAAATGTTCGGAGCGTCCGATGTCAAACTGGCCATGCCGGTCGATGGATCTAGCATCGTGGTTCAGATTGATGCCAGTCAACAGTCCATGATCGGCACGGGATACAGCAACCGCCTCGGAGAAGTGTACGGTAAGGTTACGGGACTGTTAAATCTCAACGTTGCAGTCAAAATGATGAAGGCGATCAAGGATGCAGCCGGGAACATCACTGATCGCGTGCCGCGTAAGTTTGGCAAGGACGAATTGCCGCACTATCGCATCAAGATTGATCACACTCCCGATGCCGGATCGGATGCTGGGAAGAGGGCGGTGATCGCAGTACCAGCAGTCTACACCTACCCCAACGGTCATCCGCACGCGGGCAAGACCGTGCAAATGATGTTCAAGGTGGTGAAGCAGGTACAGACGGTCGAACTGGAGCCCATGACAGAGGGTGAGAAGATCGAGTGGGAGAAAACACAGGCGATCAAAGCCCAGATCGCGGCCAACAAACAATAGGACTGTTACAGACGGTCCTCTGAGGAATCAGACAACAAACGCGCGGTACTCTTAACAGGGTATCGCGTGTTTTTTTTGTCTACACTGACTAGATTGGAGGTACCTGATATGGACGTAGGGTTTACCCCTAATGACGTTCTGTTCATTCAGAACGAACAGGGCGGCAAGCATTTCAAACCTGAATCGGTGGACGCGCAAGGTAGAACGGTCTACCGCAAAACAGAGACAATGCAGCGGGAAACCGTTCATGCAGTGGGAAAGGGAAAGGTAAAACAAAGGAGAGTCAGGAAAGGGAAGAAACTGGAGGTGGTAGCGGAGAATGAACGGACTCCTACGGGGATTAAATACGCGGCGTATTGGATCGTTGGAGAGAGAGTTTGTGAGCCGATTATGGGGCTGTACACGGGACTGGAGCGAGAGCGATAATCTAGCCCCCATCACTGGAGATTCCGCGTGGCAGTCTCCGGGAGTGGAGATTAGAAAGGAGAAGCGAAAAATGATCGCCTGTAAACAACTGCCCATTCACAGCGGTATGGAAGATGGTGGAGAGTACAGTACGGATACAGGCTCAGTACTGTAGGGAATCACCAACGCATTGCCGGATTCTGTTCAGTGGAGACGAGATCAGAGAGAGAGAGGGTAAACAAAAATCAGAAAGCGGCGGATATCCTCCGCTGAAAGGAGAATGTGCAATGCACGAACCATACGAACCGTACAAACCAGTGAGCAAATGGAAGCATGAAACCACCTCCGAATCCTACCGCGTGAATGTGGTGGGGTGGGTGTGGGCGGCGACGGTGGTCGCGGGGATCTTAGGGTTTCTGCGACTGGCGCGGGCGCTGGGGATCGGGGATTGAAAGGAGAACCGTGATGGAGAAACATGTAGTGACCGCTGAAAATGCCGATCTGGTATTGGGATGGTTGGATACCCGTGGCGGGTTGGCGATATGGGGATGCTTGGATTTAGGCGGCCCTGGAAAAACATGGACCGCGCCATTGAATGATGAGAAAGGGGAGAGGAAAGGAAAGCCGCACTGGAGCGCGACGAGTGAGCCAGTGAGAGTGATTAACGATGCGGATGAGGTGGTAGTGAGTAGGGACAGGGAGGTGAAGCGGTTCAGGATAGCAATAAGGTACGCACCGAATAGAATGGCGTACAAGGTCAGTGATGGGGGTAGTAGGAGGATTCGGAAGGAGGTAGGGAAGGCTGGGAAAGGAGCGTACCATGTGTTCGATTACGAGACACAGGAGGCTGTGATCATGGCTCCTGAAGGGGTGATGGTAGGGATTAGGGAATTTGTGGAAGGGAAGAGAAAGGAGAACTAAAATGAACACGAATCGCCCTGGAAAGAAGGGGTACGGGGGCTGTGATTGTCTGCTGTGCAAGGTGCAGACGGGGAAGGTGGTGCAGGGAGGGAAGAGAAAGGAGAAGTGAGATGAACATGACACCGGAAGTGAGTTGCAAATACGGTGCTCCGATGGGGAGAAGGAGTCACCATCCGGGGATAATCGCGGAGGTGGACACGGGAAAGAGTGTCTACCTCCAGCGCATCCCATTGGACAACGGCGGTTATGACAAAGGAGGCGCATACTGGGGCACGGGGCAGAGGTTGTATGGCTATGTGGCCTATGACCTGGACGGAGACGAGTTGCAGGGGTGGGTGAGGGCAGATAACCGGGAGCACGCGAAGGAGAAGGTAAGGGAGGAGTTTGGGGAGTATGGAGAGGGGCTGCGGTTTTTCAACTGAACACTGAACGGTTGAGTGATCCGATGGTCAGGCAGGAACGTGCAATGTACAAAGGTTGCATGGTCCTGTCTCTCCACCGTTACTCAACGGAGAAAGAAGGAGAGAAGTATGGGAATGAAAAGAGTTGTCGTGGAAGAGTCTGGAACGGGAATCGAGAGCTTCCTTGGCCAGCCGATCACGGTGTTTGCGGAGCGGTACATCTATGGTGGTGTGCTGTCCGGTGTGAGCGAGACAAGCCTGTTCCTCACTGACGCTGTGATTGTGTACGAAACAGGGGAACTAGACGCGGAGGAGTATGCGGACGAACAGACGGTGGGAGGTGGGGAATGGTACGTGGAAAGAGGGAAGGTGGAGAGTTTTGGAAAGGGGAAGGGGAAGGGGAAGGGGAAGGGGAAGGGGAAGAAGTAGAAAGGAAAACGGCAAATGATCGCTATATACAGATGTATTTGGTCTAGGTCTGGGTCTTGGTCTGGGTCTTGGTCTGGGTCTTGGTCTGGGTCTTGGTCTGG